>SMTZ1_10006742_pt1 | contig 11556 bp, 8 predicted proteins | sample DeeMarSWOR136_30_FD_25667 | JGI IMG/M metagenome (IMG submission 25667)
CTGTCCCCTCTAATGCCAAAGGCAGGTGGGGGTCCCAGACCCTTTCCGCGAGCCAAAAACCGGTAGGCTTGCTGCTGAATCGTTTATTGATAAAATCGTTCATCATAAATATCTGACCCTTTGCATCCCTGACAGGGATAGTGGCAAGCAGAGGTTCAAAAAACCCGCCTGAAAGGGGTTCGACCTGATTACGTTTCACCAAGTTTGCCATCAGGTCGACACATTCAGGCCGGTTTTTTTCCATCCATTCCAGGAGGGGACCGGAAAAATGCAGGCCGACCTTTACATTAGGATGTGCATCAAGGAGATTCAGGACAGGGAGATAGCACTTTTCAAGGGCCTTTTTAAAGACATGATCAAAATTGCCAACCGGCTGATGACAGTGTAATACCATTATCAGATTTAGCATCTCATGACTCCTCTGTTACGAACCCTAATGTTCGGCCCAGGCGCTGAAATAACCTGTGGTGGTCAGTGGAAAGGGCGGTCAAAAAACTCTTATCCCTGGTGAGATCAAAATAAAGATTCTGACACTCCCAGAGGTCAGGTTCCGTGTTCAGGCTTCTCATAAATTCTAAAAGATTAATAATATTTTGGATAGGTACAATATCATTCGATTGCATAACAGCATCCATATTGCGCCGCAGGAATACCCGCACGCCCTCTAACACTTTGATCTCCTTTAATATACCGCCCAGGAACTCGGCCGGGGCTTTTCCGCGGGAATCCTTGGGATATGACGGTCCAGCGAAGGAGGCGGGCTTAAGGAGGAGATTGAAGTCTATGACCTTTTTTCCAGGAGCCGTGGCTAAGATCCTAAGAAAATCATCTATAAATAAGACGCGAAAGGGGATATCCAAAAACGAGGGGATCTGTTCCGAAGACTCCTGAATGAGGACCAGATACTCCTGCAAAGATCCATAATAAGCATCTATCGATCCCCTTATCTGAGAGAAGAGGTTGTTTGCAAGGCCATCCGTTATCGATTTTCGCATATCCTTGTTAAGATCCCTCAGATCGAATCTCCTGGTCTCATTGGCGTGGCTGCGGAATACAGAGATGCCCTGTTCAATAGAGATGTTCAATGCGGATCGGATATCTTCTGAAAGCCTCTCATGGTTAAGATCAGATCCTTCACCGACATGGCAGGCAATCGTCTCAGCGTCCTTCCCCCATATTGCGAGGTATGTTTTTCTGAACCTCCGCCCGGTCATCGTTTCACTAACATCCATTTCACCGAGATTAATCCTCATCCCGTTAATATCAATACCCTTCTCCCATACTACATGGATCGATTCAGACAGCCATGGCTCTATCTCAAGGCCACGGACCAGAGAAGCGATCGAGTAGTGGGCAGTCAACAAAGATGGATCTATCCTTGTTGACTTGACTAGATCCTCATAAATTTTTGCCCCATTTCCATAACGTCGCTCATTGCTCTTGGCCTTTTTAAGAAGGCCCATAAGTCCTGATTCAAGGTGTTTCTTTGACCATGACTTAACAAGGTCAATTGCCCTTGACGCATACATTAGGACTTGCATCGCCTCTATGCCGGAGATGTCATCAAAGAACCATCCGCAACTGGTAAACATATAAAGAGCCATACGTTGAGACTCCATGAGGCTGAAGATCTCTATCTGTTCATCGCCATTAAGCGGCTTTGTGTAGTGAGAATTAAGAAATTCCTTTTTCCTATCCCCCGATCTGTCTAACAGGAGCATTATGTATTCATCCCTTGCCGTCCATGGATCCTTGAGTAATCTAGAGGCCCTCTCTTCGAATATAATGGATAATTCAGATGAGAGCCAATCAAGCCCTTGCCTCAGGGGACTCCTCCATGCCTGGTTCCATGCCGGATTCCTGCTTACGCTGCACCCACAGTCACCGCGCCACCTCTCGATACCGTGAACACAACTCCATGAGCTGTTTTCAATGACCATTACCTCGTTTTCAGGCGGAAACATCTCAAGGAACATTCCGAAATTTGTCAAACCGATCTCTCTGTCCCTCTCGACATGGTCAAAGAGCCATGTCAAGGCCATTTCTCCGAATTTAAAGTGATGCCCGTATGACTCTCCATCGGTTGCTATGCTGACAAGCCTGGGCCCATCCTTATGATTTTTAAAGATATTTTTGATTTGTGATAACAGATCTGCGCCTGATGAAAGTATCTTTTCATATGCAACAGCGCGGGATAAGGGACCGTCATAAAAAAACACATCTATATGCAGTTGGCTTTCTTTATCCAGCATGACCCTGTAAGGACGCGAAGGATCAATTCTTCCGCCTGATACATCCTGCCATGAAGATAAATCATGCTCTTTTGCTAAAGGACGAATCGCCTGTGCCTGAGTAGGAGAAAGGATAGTAAATCTTATACCTTCATCGGCCATCATTTTAAGTGTTCGATTATCTACAGCGGTCTCCGCCAGCCACATGCCTTCTGCATCTCTTCCGAAACGATGCCTGAAATCCTCCAGTCCCCAGCGTATCTGTGTAAGCCTGTCGCGATGTGAAGCAAGAGGCATGATAATATGATTGTATACCTGTGCAAGGGCGTTGCCATGACCGTTGTACCTGTTGAGACTGGACTTATCAGCTGCAAGGATCTGTGAGTAGATCCATGGGTGCTTTTCTTCAAGCCACATGAGAAGGGTAGGGCCGAAATTAAAGCTCATGTACTCGTAGTTATTTAATAACTTCAGTATCCTGCCTCCCTTTCCATGAAGCCTGCCTCGGCTGTTTGGGCCATAGCATTCGCGTGTAACGCGTTCATTCCAGTCATGGTAAGGAGACGCGGTTTCCTGACGCTCTATTGTATCCAGCCATGGATTTTCTCTAGGCGGCTGGTAAAAATGGCCATGCACGCAAAGATATTTTTGTAGCTCGGACTTTTCAGAATGCATAATTCATTATCCGTTCCATGCTTTCAGCAGCAGAACCATGTATCACGAGATCCGCTCTTCGATCGAGAGGGGTCTCATCGCGGTTGATGATCAGAAGTTTCGAACCGCTATTTACGGCCTCTTCAGGTATTGATGCAGCAGGATAGACCACCAGCGAAGATCCCAGCACAATACAGAGGTCGCATCTCAATGAATAGCCTATAGACTCCCTCATCTTGTCCTCGGGCATGGCCTGCCCAAAAGACACAGTAGCAGGTTTCAGTATACCTGAACATCTATCGCAATATGGCACCTTTACGCCGGCCTTAATTTTTTCCTCGATATCATCTCTCGCGTAGATTTTTCCACAGTCAAGGCAGGAGACAAGGAATGCCGTGCCGTGGATTTCTATAATCTTTTCAGGCGAATTGCCTGCCCTGTGGTGAAGACGATCGATGTTCTGTGTTACTATGGCAAGCAATTTCCCAATATCTTCGATCTTTTTTATAGCAAGATGCACAGGATTAGGATTTGCCCTCTTCATTATAATGTAATATTCTGAGCTCATCTCCCAGTATTTTTCCCTGCTTTTTTCACTGGAGACAAAGTTTTGAAAATAGAAATCCGTGGGATCATATCGGTCCCAGATTCCGCCAGGGCTCCTGAAGTCAGGTATGCCGGATTCCGTGCTGATCCCAGCGCCGGTAAATACTAGTATCGCCTTGGCCAATCTTATTAACTCTGCGCCTTTTTCAATCAACGGTTCCATAATAATCCAGATATCTTTAATTTATACTTCATGAAATTTCAGTTCATTTTCCACATAAATGTAGGATTTTGCAATAGAAATTTGGATTGTCTCACACTACGTGCAAATAAATGGTATTTGGTATGATGTGGGGATTATCGCCTGCCCACAATTTCTGTGATTGCAAGCGTTGAAATATCTTTAAATTTACTTATAGTTGTATTATCCAGATTGTGCATGTCTATGATACGGCTAAATGTATTTTCAACCAGTGTTTCACGATCTTGATCCTTATGTCTAATGCCATAACGAATGCTCGCTTTATCTTCCACTTTCAGTCTGTTTATTAAATTCTTTGTTGTCCAGATAGCGCCATACCGTGCAAAATCGGACAATCGACCGGCATAATTGACAGTATCACCCAAAGCGGTAAATTCAACGCTGGGGGCAGAGGGGATAGCGCCAAAATATTCCTGTCCTTCGTTGATGCCGATATTGAGATAAAGTTCATTGAACCAGCCTTTTCGTGTTTTCCATTCCATATTTAATTTCTTAATATTTTCACGTATCTCTAATGCACATGAAACGGCATTGATCAAGTATTGATTGTCCCGCTCCTTCAGAAAATAATATAGCATCCCATCTCCCACATGCTTACCATAGGTTCCATAGTACTGTTTGAATGAGCCTTCCACGCAAGCCCATATCTGGTGGATCAGTTCAAAATATTCCTCTGAGGGCAATTCGGCACAGATACCAACTGAATTTTGCAGATCAGCGATGAGTACGGCAAAGGATACTAGAGTCGGCATTCGCTGCTTGAGCAAATCATTAATCACTCTTGACCTGCATGAAAGCAGGTTCGCGATTTCCTGGATAGAATTTGTCTCCTGGGCATGAATAAAGAGGATGCCTTCCCGAAAGAGCATATAATAGACACAATCTGAAACGCACGTTCCCATACTATCGGATAATTTCAGGATAATCTTATTGACAGCCTGCGGGGTAGCCGGTTCGATTGATTCGTATCTTTTTTGCAAATATTCTCTTTCATTCTGATAGATTCCCTCATATAATTGTTCCAGCTCATGTTTCATCATTTTTCCCTTTAAAAACCCGAGATGAAAATCTATGAGATCATTTTTTATCTGATTATTATCATGGGAGGCACGCATCAGCACTAAAAAGATATTTCTTGCTGTAGGCTCTTTGATGTTACGTATTTTTTTCTGAAAAATGTTGTTCTCCGCATCCTCATTAATCCAGTCAATTTCGCATTTGTAGTTCAATAAATAAGCAGGACAGGTTATATCGTTAATTGTCAAATTTAGTGGATTGGAGATATCTTTTTTCTTTGTTTCATCTTGTATGAGGCTCTCTTCTGAGTTTGAAATGAGTTCGGATCGCTTCAAACTGTCAGCGATGCTATCCATAGAATAACCTTTTTTTTTCAATTCCTTTATCTGTATAATTAAATCGATAACGGATTCGGGGAAGTATCCAAGCATACGGGCACGTACAGATGTTTCCTTTGGCCTTTTTACAACCGGACGGGGCAAAAGATTCATTTTAATGTAGTTGTTAAGAGTTGCCCTGGATATACCTGTTTTATTTATAATATCCAGGCTGCTTACCCATCTATCTGCTAGTCCTGTTTTATTACTCACACTGGTTACCTGCCAGTCCAAATTATTGATTATAAGAGTTATTTCTTTAATATGAGGGCTTAATTATACAGTATAAAAGATATTTGTCAAGTAAAATGTACAGTCTAAAAGCTGGGAGAATAAGGATTAATTTTTAGCGAAGATTTATACTGCAGATGGGTATATACTGCACAGATATTAACAGGTTATAAAAATAGTCATCATAAACTCATAAAAGTACAAAATTTTAGTGTGAAAGTTTTGTGGGTCTGTAATCTATTCAAGAGTAAATGATTAATCTTGAGAAAACAAATATACAGAAAAATATATTTTCATCGGTTGTTGTCAGATAGTGAACATATCACCTTATACGCCCAGGTAGCACTGCTTTACATTTTCATCATTCATCAAATCCGATCCCTTGCCGCTCAGGACTATACTGCCTGTTTCCATGACATAAGCGTAATCTGCTATTCTTAATGATTCCAACGCGTTCTGCTCGACAAGCAGGATAGATGTGCCGTTTTCCTTTATCCTTAAAAGCGAATCCATAATATTAATCAGAAGGAACGGTGAAAGTCCCAAGGAAGGCTCGTCCAATATTAGCAATTTAGGGCCAGACATAAGGGCACGGCCAATGGCAAGCATCTGCGGCTCGCCGCCGGAAAGGGTGCCTGCCTCTTGTCCGCCTCTTTCTTTCAGTATCGGAAAAAGATCATATACATCCTGCCTCATTTTTTCGACAAGGGATCGGTCTTTCCTTCGCACATACGCGCCCAGTTCCAGGTTTTTATAAACCGGCATATCGGGAAAAAGAATCCTCCCTTCAGGGCAGTGTGAGATACCGAGCTTTACAATCCGGTCAGGCGTCATCTGATCAATGCGGTTACCATTGAAATGTATGCTCCCTTTGGAAGGACGGATAAGACCTGATATTGTCTTCAATAAGGTGCTTTTACCGGCTCCGTTTGCCCCAAGGATTGTTGCAACCTGTCCGGTCTTAACCTCCAGGGAGACGCCCCTCAAGGCCTCGAAGGCGCCATGAAAGACATGTATTCCGTCAACATTGAGCAGCACGATAACCTCCCAGGTATGCCTTGATCACATCTTCATTATTGGCAACCTCCTCGGGCGTTCCATCCGCAATATTTCTGCCGTAATTGAGAACAATGATCCTGTCAGAGATGCTCATGACCATCCTCATTCTGTGCTCAATCAGGCAGACAGATATCCCGATCTTCCTGATCCTGTCTATCAGTTCCATAAGCCCGCCCATCTCCTCAAGATTAATGCCAGCGGCGGGCTCATCCAGGAGCAGTAATTTTGGCTCCGTGGCCAGGGCTAAGGCAATGGAAAGCCTCTTCCTGGCTTCTTCGGTAAGGTAGTGCGCTGTTTTATCCTTTTGATCCTCAAGCCCAACGAAAGAGATTATTTCTCTGGCCTTTTCTATAGCCTTCTTTTTTTCCCGTCTGGCGGACGGGGTTCCCAGGATTGATTCGAGCAATCCAATCCTTGAGTGTGAGGCCCGCCCGATAATGACATTGTCCAGAACGGTGCCATTCTGAAATATATGGGTCATTTGAAATGTACGCACCATGCCTCTGCGAGTTATACGGTACGGCTTTAAACCGGTGATGTCGGCATTGTTAAAGATAATCCTGCCTGATGTAGGCCTGTAAAAGCCTGTCAACAGATTGAAAAGAGTGGTCTTACCCGCGCCATTGGGGCCTATAATACTGAGCAGTTCACCCCCCTGGATGCTGAAATCCAGATCTTCGACAGCGGCAAGCCCGCCAAACCGCTTCGTCAAACCGCTAACCTTGAGCAGGGCCATGTTGACTTATCCTTGATCTGAAGATTTTTACCCATAAGGTATCAACCCCGCCGGTTATTCCGGAAGGAAGAAAAACAAGAAACAACATCAGGATGATTCCGTTGATAAGTGTCTTGAGAGAGGGGACCACCTGAAGCAGCTCAGGTACGGCCATCAGTACAAGCGTCCCGAGGATAGGCCCTGCCATTGTCCCGGCGCCTCCTACTATCAGATATGCGACAACATCCATGCCTTTCGCAAAATAGGCAATCTCTGGGCTTATAACAACGTTATAGGACCCATAGAGCACTCCCGCTATCCCTGCGAGGACAGCGCTTATGGTAAAGCTTAGGATCTTCCTCGACATGGTATTGATGCCGAGCGATTCAGTGAGTGTCTCGTTGTATGAAATTGCGACAAGGGTTTTGCCTAACAGGGAACTGATCAGGCTGTTAGTAAATATCATTATAATCAACAGGAAAAACAAGACGAAGTAGTATATGGAGAGTAGCGAGTCGAAGCTTAACTGTCCGCCCCAGGGCAAAGGGACCGGGTTGGGGCGGGGTATACCTGCCAGTCCATTCGCGCCGCCTGTAAGGTCCACCCACGCGACAAGGACCACGCCGATAATTACAGAGAATCCTAGTGTTACCAGGATGAAATATGGACCACGCAGTTTAAGAGCGGGAATACCTATTAGAAATCCGATCAAGCCCGTTATAACAACAGCGGCCAGAAAGGCAGGCCAGAAACCCATATGAAGTTTTACCGTAAGGATGCCGAAGGCATAGGCTCCTATCCCAAAAAAGGCGGCCTGACCCAATGAAAGCTGGCCAGTATAACCGTATATGATATTTATGCTGAAACACATAATTGACCATATACAGATCAAAGTCAGGATGCTGACCAGGTAACCTCCTACCACAGGGGGAACCGCGACCGCCAATGCCAACGCCAGGAACCATGCTTTTGTTTTGCTGGAAAATAGATTTTTCAAGGTCTCCATGTCTCCTTTCCTAGCAGACCTTTCGGCCGGAACAGCAGCATAAGGATCATTATGCCGAAAACAAAGGTCAGGCTGTAAGTGGCGCTGATATAACCGGAGGCAAGACTTTCTACCAGGCCGAGGATAAAAGCCCCTAATATGGCTCCCGGGATGTTGCCCATTCCACCAAAAACAATGGCCGAAAAAGCCACAAGGAGCGGTCCCATGCCCATGGTGGGCTCCAATAGAACGGCGGGTCCTATAAGAACACCAGCAATGCCGGCAAGGCCGGTACCTATCATAAATGCCAGGGCTGAAACGCGAGAAACCTTTATGCCGCAGAGCATCGCACCTTCCCGCTGCTGCGCGGTGGCCTCAAGTGTCGCGCCAATCGATGTCTTCTTTATAAACAGCTGCAGGAACGTCATGACAACTAGGGTTCCCAAGATGACTATTACGCGCTGGACAGGCAGGGAAAGATCACCGAAGGTCAGCACCTTCCTGCTGAATGGGACTACGAACCACTTTGTCTCTGTGCCAAAGAAATAGAGTGCTGCCCCCTCAAGGATCATCAGTAGCGCCATGGCCGCCACGAAAAGGTTCACCTCAGGCGCATCGCGCATGGGATAAAATACGAACCTGAACAGCAGGAGACCTATGAATCCCAGAGCTACGGTTGCCAGGATCAGGGCCAGCCAGTAGTTCATTGCCAGGGACATGACCATGTAAAATCCAAAGTAAGCCCCGACCATGTAAAGATGTCCCTGGGCGAAATTAGGCACATTCATAATGCCGAAGATCAGGGTAAGGCCGGAGGCAAGGAGGATGTATATGCATCCCTGTGAAATGCCGTTCAATATATACTGGAAAAATTCTGCCGTGGCTATCCTCGTTTTTATCAGAAGTTTCCCCTCAACCCCTAATATCTTTTAAAATGTGGCAAATAAACAGACTTATGACCTGGCAACTAACAGATTAATAAGTTCATGATGGCTACTCTAACAATTCTTTTGATACCTGTAATTCTTGCACAAGTCTGTAATCGCCGTTTTTTATCTCAAGGAGAAAGTCAGGGGCTCCGTATATTAATCCGTTTTTCAGGACATCCGTGTTGGGAAATATCAAAGGCAGCTTTCCCTCCTGCAGGGCTTTCGGCGCTGCCGCTCTTATAGCAGCTGAATCCGTGACAGTGCCTGCTATCTCCATCGCCCTTGCGACCATATACACGACCCCGTAGATATGAGCGCCTGGCTGGGCCGGTACATCACCATAGGTTTTCTTATACCGTTTAAGATATTCTGTTAGGTAGCCTTTTTTATCCTGGTCAGGGTGGGCTTGGTAAAACATCCACTGTGTCGCCTCCACTAAAGAGCCTTCCAGCCTGTCAAGACCTACAATCTTTTCGGACTTTTTCCCCCAGTCGGAGTTCAGGAGAAATTTGCCCTTATAACCGACATCGAGGGCATGGGAAGCTGCAAGTGCTTGGGGCTCTTCATACAGACTCAGAAAGATAATATCAGGACCTTTGGCCTTAAAGCTTGTCATGATGGAATGATAGTCCGTCATACTTTTGCTATCGATGGTTTCAAAGCCGAGGACCTTTCCGCCCAGGCTTTCGAATTTCTCCTTGAATCTTTCTGCCCAGGAGGTGTATGCCTCATTCACATCGGCTATAATACAGGACTTTTTGTATCCTCTCTCTATGCAGGCCTCAGCCATGGGGTCTCCCCAGTAAATCGCAGGAAGCCGCTCCTGAAAATAGAGGGGATTTCCTTTTTTACGTGAAAGGTCGGAGGCGGACATGCCGCTGAAAAGAATCCCCAAACCAACATTGATTTCCTGGCAGGCCCAGGTCGCTGGTGTGCCGAAAGGCCCGAATATCACGGGGACCTTGTGCATCTCCACAAGCCTTCTCATGCCCGCAACACTCTTTGCAGGAGATCCTCCGTCGTCATAACTGACAACCTCCAGGTTGTAGCGCTGACCGTTAACAAGGATGCCCGGCTCTGATCCTGTTGTACCATTCTCATTTATGCTCTGTACGGCTAGTTCAACCGAATGAAAAACACTTAGGCCAAAATAGGCGTTAGATCCGCTTAGAGGACTGATAACACCAACCTTGACTGTCTTCATGTTGTCATGGCACGATGATATTAGAGTGCTGGTAAGGAGTGTCAGAATTGCCAGGATAAAAAAGGACGGTATTTTCTTCATGGCTCCTCCTTAATGGTCGTAGTTTGGATTAAGGGAGAAAATAATAGCAAGCTTCTATTAAAATGCAACTTACATATATAGATGAAATGGATAAAACTATTATTATATATTAGATTGCCAAGGGCTAACGATGAGGGGAAATTTTTTAAGACCACCTCTCCTTGCGCCGTCTTGGTACAGCCCGATATTATCTATAAATTCCATACTCTTTAGTAAAATCCATCATAGCTTTTATGTTTTCAGGTTTAGCCTCGTCAATCGTTGCCCCAGCATCTACAATGAGGCCTCCTCCTTTTCCTGCAACATCAATAAGCATTTTGCAGTAATCTTTCACTTCTTGGGGGGATCCAATGCATAACAACGAGTTGGGGATGTTACCAGATATACAAGCGACATCACCTAAAATCTCCTTTGCCTTTTTAAGGTCCACCTTCTCAAAATGATAAAGCACTTTTCCTTTAGGCACATCGCTTATGGTTTCCAAACGTGATGTATAACCGCCTTCGGTATATGGATATGGTATAAACCCCGCATCAATTATTCCCATCATTAGCTGTTTTAGAAAAGGCCAATAGAAAATCTTATATTGCTCCAGAGACATGAATCCTTCAGCGCCCTTATGGAGTGGTATGAAAACTATAGGAATGCCGCCTGCTGCAGCTCTGCGTGTCGCCACCCTTATCATTACACGTGTTGCCTTCTCGAGTGCTTCGAGCATCTTGTCGGACCTTCGATACATATCCAGCATCATTCCGCGAGTTCCTCTGAAATTATCTCCGATAAGGTCAAAGGGCGCATATGTTGCTACAAAGAAAAAGGAATTAAAACCCAGTTCCTTCATTTCCTGGTTAAATGACTGCAGGTGAGTCACCCATTTCAACGATTCTCTCGCCGCCTTTAAAAGGGTTTGAAAGGCCTCTTGAATTTCTGTTGTACCCATTGTTGCTAAGCCTGCACTGGGGGCTCCATAATAATAAAATTGATCGAGTACGCCCGGAAGTCTGCTAAAGGATTTCAGCGAACCGTATATGCGCGGCATGTACCTCATCAGCATCCAATCCGATGGATTATCTATGAACTCATCATACTCATCTGGCAGCATATACTCCCCTTCTACAAATTGATACACATAGCTGGGTTTAACTCCATGGCCAGGCCATTTAAGTTGTTTAACGTCAAGGATTTCCAAGACAGGGCCCGATCGGAAAAGGCCTGGGCCTGGATACATGTCCGGCTCAAAATCAATGATAGTTTTTTTATAGGCT
>SMTZ1_10006744_pt1 | contig 11554 bp, 8 predicted proteins | sample DeeMarSWOR136_30_FD_25667 | JGI IMG/M metagenome (IMG submission 25667)
AGCGAGTCCAGCACTGCTGCGGGCGTTGCCAGGATGGGGCTCAGGGCGGCGTGGGTGTCGAAGCTGCCCAAAAGCCCACTGGGCAGGTTCATTGCTAATAAGATTAGAGAACACGGTGTTGATACCTCGCATATAGTCTGGGTGGATGAAGGGAGAGTTGGTGTGTATTTTCTGGAGTTTGGGAGTACACCGAGAGCCAGTCAGGTCATATACGACCGCAAGGGTTCGGCCATCAGCACTCTGACTGCGGATGAAATAGACTGGAAGCCGATCTTCGAGGGTGCAAGATTGTTCCATACCAGCGGCATAACGCCAGCTCTGAGCAAGAACTGCGCTGAGGCCACTGCCAAAGCTATATCCGAGGCGCGAGCCGCCGGCTGCTTGGTGAGCTTTGACCTGAACTACAGAGCAAAACTGTGGTCGCCGGAGGATGCCAGAGCGTGTCTGTCGAAACTGTTGAAGCAAGTCAATATACTGATCACCACCAGGCAAGATACAGCGCGTGTCTTCGGTCTGGAGGGGACACCTGAAGAGTTAGTTCAGCAAATGAAAGATATGTTCAATTTCGACGTTGTAGCTATTACCCTCAGAGATCCTATCACCGTGCAGACCGGAACCTGGACGAGTATGGCGTTGGCCGATAAGTTCTACAAAGGAAAGGTATATAGTCTGGAGATCATAGATCGCGTGGGTTCCGGGGATTCCTTCACAGCGGGCTTCCTATACGGCTATCTGACCGGTGATGTGGAAAAGGGTATAGCCTACGGTGACGCTATGGCCGCCTTGAAACATACATTCCCGGGCGATCTAACCTGGGTGACGGAGGAGGAGGTACTAGACCAGATCAAAGGTCAGGGCGCAAGGATCAGAAGATAAAAACTCGATATTTGATGCTCGATTCTTAGTGCCTATCCGAAAACCGCCAGTTGAGTGGGGGAAGCCCGTATCGTATGGCGACAAGAATAAAGTTACTATTGTCTACGGAAGCCCGATTACACTGATGAAACCTGCCCATCATAGGGAACACATATCACTTACCGATAGAACCACTAAATGATATAGACCTATGGACTTACCTCTGTCACCAGTAGATGAGGCCCAGTGTCCATTCGTTGAAGACGTTGCCGTATATACTCCAGAGCGCAAGCATCACGGCATCACCCATAGTTATGCCTATGAAAAAGGGAACGGCCTTTCGGTGACCGTCCAGGCCGCCGAACTTGAGGACAACCCATTTTACCAGCCATGCGGTAAATATTGAGAACCATAGATACCGCAGCATCCATTCTCCACCCAGGATATAACCCAGAGGATGTAAGGGCCACCACACGAAACGTCGGCTCATGATTGCTAATGCTGTGATGATCGATCCGCCTATCAGGGAATAGATGATATATAGATAGCTCGTTCCGGAGGGGTACTTCAACTGGTTGGCTACATCTGGAAACGCCCAGTCTCCCACCCACGTCTGACCAATATCCCTGTAGCCGCGCTGGACATTTCCAAAGAGGCCTAATGTTGTGCCCAGAACTATAGCGATCACCATCGCGCCAATCACAAGCCCTGTCTGACTCACTCGCAGCTTCTCTTTGAGGTAGAGGCTCTCTAGCATAGTAGGCATGGGGTTGCTTCTATGTCCGTAGTCAACGAATTTAAACATGGCAAACTGAGTCAGGCTTGAACCGTCGATCCGCTTTGTTCCAAGGATGGCTGTTATGAGGTTCATCGGACAGAAGGGGAAATCATGCGTCGGAGGGCCAAGTTCGGCGCGCACCCGAGCTACAACGGTGGATATAACGTAGAATCCACCCAGAAACATTATGGCTACCCATGGGGCCATGCCTGCGTAGTAGCAGAATGTAACGAGGAATGTCATGCCCAAAACTATACCCAGAATGGCGAAAGTGTATAGTCCGGCGTCGGCGGCGTAACTGCCAGACCGGGAACGGAAAACCGTCTTTACAACCTGCCACAGGTGTTGTCTTGCCCAGAAGGTGAACATTATGAACATGAAGATAACAGCGCCCATGCCCTGTACCCAGTATCCGGGAAACCATGGGATATAGTGATAACCGACAGCGCTTCCGAAGACCATCTCCATCTTCCAGAACCAGTAGAAAAACCATATAGAGAACGATAGGGCCACCGGTATAAAAAACGCCAATCCCAGAATAAAGGGCTGGAATTCAATATAGACAACATCTATAGCATCCCACGGCTTCTCGGTAAACAGCGCGCCGAGGTCGAACTTCCCATAGGTAGGGCCGGGAACTACCGGGACAAGACGATGTAGACCATTCATGATGCTTAGAAATGCAGCACTGCCAAATCCGTACCAGAAAATTTTGCTCTTGTGGATAGAGAGTTTAGGATCTATAAGCCCAAGCGGCACTTGCGCCACAGGGAACGAAAGCCTCTCTCTTTCTGTCCATTGCTTCCTCAGAATTATGTTTATACACATCATGCAGAAGTATAGCACGATAAGAAAGGATGCCCAAAACAGCAGTGGGCGAGCCCATGCTCTAAAGACTCTGGGCTCGTAAAAGCTCTCCTCGTATGTGTAAAACCCCTCCAGAACGTGTTTGTCTTCCACCATAAGCCATCGGGGGAGGTATTTGAAGAAGAGGTCTTCCCACTCGTTCTCCGGTGTGGCAAACCAGAACGGGTATCCGACAACTTGAGTCAGCATTTCTACCGTATCGTGACCCGTTGCACCGGTCGCGACAGCCACCATCATGTAGATCAGAAATATCTCGGAGGGACGTAACGCCAGGTTTTTCCTTGTCTTTCTCAGGAGAAGGTTTAGAAGGCTTACGATGAATATTATGAATATGGCGTTCAGAAAGAGCGCCATGTGGGAGAACTCACCGCTCCATGTGCTTGATACCCAGTAATTGTTTGTCAGAACGATTATGGCTCCTATGAATACCAATAGCAGCCTGATTCTTGAATTTTCGGATTTGTCTCTTCTCATTCCTCCGCCTTGGTCTATGAATAATCGGGCCGAATATCAACTTTCCTGAGCCGATTGGCATTGGTGACTACGCTTACTGAACTGCTGGCCATAGCGATCTCCGCGATAACGGGGTGAAGCAACCCCAGAATAGCCATTGGGATAGCCAGTATGTTGTATCCGAACGCCCAGTAGAGATTCTGCCGGATCTTTCTGAATGTAGCGCGTGAGAGCTTTATGGCGCTCACAACAGCGGATAGTTGTCCGCTCACCAACGTCACATCGGATGCCTCAATAGCAATGTCCGTACCTGTGCCGATAGCTATACCCACATTGGCTTGTGTGAGGGCAGGCGCGTCGTTTATCCCATCACCCACCATTGCCACCAGCCCCACCTTTTCCTGAAGTTCCTTAATGGCGTCCACTTTGCCGTCAGGAAGTACCTCTGCTAAGACCCGGGAGATGCCTACTTTTTTAGCTATAGCCTCAGCAGTGCGTTTATTGTCGCCCGTGATCATAGCCGTTTCCAATCCCATCTTCTCTAGCTCCCGGATAGCCTGAAGCGAATCATCTTTCAGTGTGTCCGCGACAGCGATGATGCCTACCACTTGGGGACTTGAGACTTGAGACTTGAGACTTGAGATACTCCTATCCCTGATGTCCTGTCTTATGTCTCCAGTCTCATGTCTCAGGTCTAATGCTACCAGTATGGCGGTTTTGGCTTCATCCTCCAGCCTGCGCAATTCTTTCTCAACCCATCCAAATCCCCCCTGTCCTCCCTTTTTCAAAGGGGGGAACTCCACTATATCTTCCTTACCTTCAAGTAATCTTCTGCTGCCAACTGTCACCATCCTGCCGTTCAGGCTGCCTCGCACTCCCTTGCCTGCAATGGCCCGGAAGTCCTTCAATGGGAGCAGTTCTACGTCTCCTTCCGCAGCCTTTTTGACGATAGCCTGTCCCAATGGATGTTCCGAACCGGCTTCCACGCTGGCAGCCAATTTCAGTATACCGTCTGTCGTCAGTCCTTCAGCGGCTATTATGTCTGTCACTTCTAGCTCACCTTTGGTTATTGTCCCTGTCTTATCAAAAACGATGGTGTGGACATCCTTCAAAGTCTGGATAGCGGCTCCTTCGCGGATGAGGATGCCGTTCTCAGCCCCCATGCCGCTTCCCACCATCAAAGCTGTGGGTGTGGCCAATCCCAGAGCGCATGGACATGCGATGACCAGCACAGCCACCGTGGCAAATATGGCCAGCGTGACAACACTCAGCTCCAAATTCACCCAGGGGATGAAGCTCTGTGCCCATCGGCCCACGGCACCCATTGGGCCGGGGAACACCAGCCAGAGCATAAATGTCAAGGCAGCTATTCCCAGAACAGCGGGGACAAAGTATGCTGTCACTCTATCAGCGAACTCCTGTATGGGCACTTTGGAACCCTGACATTCCTCCACCATCTTGATAACCTGAGATAGAAAGGTGTCCTTTCCCACTTTGGTAGCTTTTACTTTCAGCAACCCCTGCTGATTCACAGTGGCACCTATTACCTCATCGCCCTCTTTCTTCCTCACAGGCATGGACTCGCCAGTTGCCATGGATTCATCCACAGAGCTTTCACCTTCCATGACCTCGCCATCGGTTGGAACCTTCTGGCCAGGGCGAACGATCATAATGTCCCCCACCTGAACATCCTCGATGGGGATCTCCCGCTCCTCCCCATCTACCAGAATGCGTGCCGTCTTCGCTCCCAGTTCCAGCAGCTTCCTGATAGCTTGAGATGCTTTGCCTTTTGCTTTCGCTTCCACGTACCTGCCAGTGAGATGGAAGGACATGATCATAGCAGTTATACCAGCATAGTTAGCTATAGGTGACCCCAGAATCTTAGCCAGCCCGGTGGCGAACGACGCGGATGTGCCCAGCGCGATGAGGACATCCATGTTGGCGCTCCGGTGCATGGCCGATCTCACTGCCGAGCGCAACGTCGGCCACCCAAGCCAGAACAACACCGGTGCAGCCAGCACGACCATCCCTATGTCGAATACCAACCTGCTGGGCCATGCTTTGCGCAGGATCATCTCCGGCAGCATCCACAATACTATGGGGATGGTGAATCTCCATGTCCAGACCATGCGCTTTCTGGCATCCATCATCTTCTGTTCTTCTCTATGTAGAGACACGGCATGCCGTGTCTCTACGTCTGTCCCCAGGACTTGATACCCCGTGTTATCTATCACCACGCCGATCTCTTCCAGATTTATCACACCGGGATCGAAGATGATGGTCGCCTTTTCTGTAGCGAAATTCACATGAGCTTTCGACACACCTTTCGTCTTTTTCAATGCCTTCTCAATCGTCTGAGCGCAGGCCGTACAGGTCATTCCGCCTATATTCAGCGCAACCTCCTGCCGCTTTTCTTCCGATTGCGCAGATACACTCGGTAGAGACACGGCATGCCGTGTCTCTACGGTTCCATACCCGGCTCTCTCAATAGCTTTTTTCAGGCTTTCCTCCGTCACCTGACCGGGATCGAAATCCACATAAGCCTTCTCCGACGCAAGGTTAACAACCGCCGAAGATACGCCCTTCACCTTTTCCAGAGCCTTCTCCACAGTGGCGACGCATGATGCGCAGTGCATCCCTGTTATACCTATTACCGCCTTATCCATAGTGTTTCGCTTTGCGTCTCTGTTCATATCGATCACTTCCTCAGCGGCTTTTCCAGTCCTCGGTTCACCAGAGGCATTATAGCAGAATGTCCCAACGGGTACAATAGCATCCTATCTATAGGAGAACGTTTTTCCCTGCGACTTTATTTCGTGTGGAGAACGTATTAGGGAAGGCCGACATTACTAACCTTTGGTGCTAGTTGTAGGTGGCAGGTGACCTCACAAAGAGACACGGCATGCCGTGTCTCTACGGACGCCTACTCATAGACCTCTATTCCATAAAGGGTTATTACGAACTAACACCAAAGGTTACTACCGATCAGGAGGAATATTTTCTTGGATTAGAAGGTCTTGCTTGGCTTGATTCTTGGGAGCATAGAGCATGGAGCTTAGGGCTTCTTGGTCTATGCTCTTAGCCCTTAGCTCTCTGCTCTTTCTTCTTTTTCCACTGTTCGTATCTTTCCATCTCCGCTTTGAGTTCTTTGAGCCACCCGGGTTCGTATTTCTCCACATCTTGTCTGGAGGACTCAAGACCGGTGGCTCTTTTCCCCGTCTCGCCTGTTGCGTCTTGAGTCTTTTGTCTTACTATGGCGTTTGCTTCCTCGAAGGGCATTCTCATCAGAACATAAGCCCGGTAGAAGATGCCTTCGCGCCTTACTTCCTGCTTTGATACTCTAGCTCCTCTTAATACTATTATCGAAGTCGTCTCCTTGGAGACGATGGTAACCCCTTCTGCGGTCACCTCCCTGGAAACGAAAGTGGACCCGTTTGAGGTTACCTTCGAGGAAACGGCAGTAGATCCAGCGCTCTTCTGTAGACCTTCTGGTTTTTCAACGGAGCGTTCAATCGTGACCTCCACCTGCTTGGCGAGTTCAACGCGCGCACAATGTCTCGCTACATCAAGCGCCATTTGCATGTCCTTGGATTGGGCAGTCCCGGCAGCATAGAGATACCCGGGCTCTTTTGGCACATTGACGAACCACTCAGGAGCCGCGATGTCTGTGGTTTGAGCAGCAGCGGCCGGTTTGGCAGGAGTGGTTGCTCTGGCGGGCTGTTCGACGGGGCTCATGGTGGGACCACCACATCCTGTCCACGGGGTAACCAAGCTGAGAACCACTATTATAGGCAGTATACTGATGAACCTCCGCATTTTGCTCCCCCCGGTTCTGAACGATCAGTAATCAGTGAAAGTTAGCGATCCGCAGACCGGCGCTGATCACTCAGAACCGGTCGCTGATCGATCTCTACTGCCACGCGAGATAGTTCTTTTTGCGCGAGCTAACCTTAGCTAGATAGTCCTTTGTCTCATCCGGCATCTCATTCATTAACGTTCTGTATACTTCCAATGGTGGCATCTCCCGGACATTGTGTCTCTTTAGCATACGCCTGATGACTCTTCCTACACCACCGTTGTATGAAGCGATCGTAAGATATTCTCGCTTCTCTGAGTCATTGATGCCATAAAGGTAGTTATCTTGAAGTATATGCAAATATGCAATGCCAAGCAGCAGGTTGTTATCTGGAACATAGAGATAGCTTGGTGTGGGTACTTCATCCTTCTTGAAGACATACCTGTAGGCATCTCTACCACCATATCTGGGCACTATCTGCATCAGTCCATACGCAGGGATATGAGATGTCGCTAGAGGATTAAAGTAGGATTCTGTCTCAATGACTGCCATCACCAATGGCAGGTCCTCTTCATACTGATCGCAGTGTTTCCTTGCTGATGGAAGGTATTGCTCAGCACGGATCCTGAGATGCTCTGGCACCATTGGAATGACAACAGACACCTTGACGCGCTCCACTCCATCTTTGGATTTCAGTGGCTCTGGTTCCACTTTGGCTTCCGGCAACACCTCTTCCTTTATGAATTTCTCCACATTCTGGGGTGTGACAGTCTCTCCTGTCTTAGTCTTAACCTGATCCTGAAGTATGTTCTTCTTGGCTTCATTTACAGCAGAGAAGATCCTCTCAACCTGATCTGCTATCAGTTCCTTTGCTTTACCCAGTGCATCAGGTGCATCTGCTGGCACAATAGCCTCAACAGTGATCTGACCTTTCTTCTCCTCTTCAGGCTTCTCTTCTGGTTTCTCTACAGGTTTCTCCTCTGGCTTCTCCACAGGCTTTTCTTCTGGTTTTTCTTCCGGCTTTTCCTCTGGCGCCTCCTTCTCCTCGAAGTTGACAATGCTTCTTACATCCTTGTCTTCACCATAGTCCACCCACTGCTGCTTCGTCGAGCCAATGAACTCATTCCACTTTCTTTCCACCTCTTCGACATATTTGCGATATGCTTCTTCTTGCTCGCGAGCAAATGCTTGAAATGCTGCATCCTGCTCCTGTTTAAACTTCTCAAACTCCCTTGCCTCAGAATACTCATCCCACTTGGATTCTATTTCCTTGACGTAGTCCTGGTAATCTTGGCCTCCCTGTGCGAGACCGTAAATGGATATGAGAACCAACGTGATCGTGACGGCTAGATATTTTACCATCGTAGCATCTCCTTTCTAGTATAGTTCGTAACTGCAAATGAGACTATCTGATTAGATTTTGGATTCCAATCGCAGATCGGGGATCCAAAATCAAAACCTACTTGGTCAACTGGTCTAGCTGGTCAAACGCCTCTTGGATGATCTCCGCTTGCGACTCCTGCGGAGGTTCCTCCTGCGACTCTTGGGCCAGAATAGACTTCACGAGGTCTGTTATCGCTTCTGCATTTGCTGAAAGTGGCATCCTTACAAGCACATTGCAGAAGTGATACTGCGGATGCTTCCAACGAGCAACGACCTGAGCGCGGTTCAGTTGGACATCGGTGCTGACTTTGATAGCGATAGAATGCACCGATCCCCGGGCGTTCTCTTTATACTTTTTTGCCAACCCTCGCACCTTCGATTCTATGGTCCATGCAAGAGCTACACGTGCATGCTCCTCTGCGGCGCGCCAGGACTCGGTCTCCCGATAGTATGGATTCGATTGACCAGATGCGTACAAATACCCCTGCTCCCTGGGAAGAGACGTCATCCAGCCAGGTTCTTCGGGCACGACTGTTGAGGCAGTGGATGATACGGGTATTGACCCTCCCTTCTCCCCCAAGCGCAGCAACACGAACGTGTGCAGGGGAGAGACGTGCTTTGCGACCACCTGGTGGTGTTTTTCGACGAAGGCATGTATTTCAGGCGGTACTTCCTCCTTTATATCACTGCCTGAGATTGGCCTGCCTCCTTTGGTGATCATCCCATACTCTCCCTTAATGCGCACTGACAAGGCTCTCGCCAGACTTGCTACGCCATCTTCAGTGGCATGCTGCTCGGAAGTTTCGGTATGAGCGAATGCCTCAGAAAGTCCAACTGCGAACAGGCTATCTTCTGAACTGGGCATGTTCCAGAACCAGGCAGGATACGATGCCTCCGTTTCTGGTTTCGGGCGAGACTGAACTATTGCCTGTGCTCCGCCTTGCCCGAATTCCGGTTTCTGTTGGACTGAAGACGAAGAACACCCCACCGCCAACAGCAAGGTCGCTGCTGTTAAGATCAGGGAGAATTCTCGCAATTGGAAAGTTGCTCGGATCAAACCAACCATCTCCTAATCGTGAAACGTTCCACATTCAACGCTTTCAAGCCAGCTACTGGCTTTGCTCTTTCTTACTCTGTCCGTATTTCTCCACTTCCGCTTCCAGTTCTTTGAATGCCTGCGATGCTCTGAATTGGGTATACATATTCCTATTTGCTTTGATTTCTTTCATCAAAGCGGTGTTCGCTAGCCCGATAGGCATCTCCATAAGAACGTAGACACGGTAGTGAACACTCTCTTCCATCTTTACATCTTGCTTTGCCGGTCTGGACAAATTGAGGGTTTCTGAAACCACTGCTTTGGAAATAGCAGTTGTGATAGCCGTGAATTCTGCATCTTCTCCTGTTCCCACTTCCTCGTGGAAGCGCTTGAACAACCCCATGATTCTTGTTTGTATCTGATTGGCAATCTCCAGCCGTCCTGCCTGCGTCGCCGCCTCACGTGCAAACCCCAGGTCGGGTCCCTTATGTGTGCCAGTGGCGTAGAGATAGTTGGGATCTTCAGGCGGGTTGAGGAACCACTCAGGAATGTCTATTACTTTGGCAATGTCTGTTACCCCGGCAGAAACAGCCTTCTCTTCGTGAGGCGGCGGCTTCGGTTTGAGTTCCTCGGCAGAGCGACTGCAGCCCGCCCACAGAGTAACCAAGCCAAGAAGCACTATCATAAGCAAAATAAATCTCTGCATTTAACCCCCTCCTGAATTCGTTCATTATTCGCAGCATATTATGGGAGATCAGAAAATCTCACGCCCCAGATGTATATTTCGGCCCCGTCCTCTCTCCTTGTATACTCCTGCAGTTACGGAAAACGCGGGAAACTGGTCTCCAAACCAGCAGGAATCGCTGCTGAAAATCTAATTATGAGCATGGTTGACTGACTATAGTGTTAACAGCATACCACACTATTTTTGAAATGTCAAATAGAAAGCGGAGACGCGGACATGGAGCCTCAATAGAATCCTAAGGTAAACTGCTTCTCTCGGTTAGAAACCACAATAGCCACATCATTAACAGGAAGAGCAAAAGCCCGATGATCCCGGTGATCAGTGCTATTCTCAGCGGCCTGGGGATATTCTGCATACGGTATTCGTCAGCAATACGCTTAGCTTCCTTTGAGCACTTTGTATTCCCTTTCAAATGCCCTGTCCCACGTAGCAGCAGATATATTAAAGCATCAATGATTGACGCTATAATCAACCATTCCCATCCATCCATTTTTGCCACCGCCTAAAACCTCACCCTCACCAAATCTACTCTCTGAGTCAAACCTCCTCTGCCGAACGAGTCAGGTCGAAAATAGACTCTCGGAACACCAAGAGTCAACCGACCGTTCCCAAAGTTGATTAGCGCAGTTTTAGATTCATTAGATGGTAAATTGCAAGTCTGATCCGACAACCGAAGAAGCGCAGGTGCTTTGTAATCTTCCAGTGATATTGACCAATCCACTTCGTGAGCATATCCAGCAACGGTAGAACCAAAGGGTAAAACGAGTAAAACCAATATTACAGGAATCCTATACATGGCTATACCTCCCCTCTAACATTCAAAACCTTGTCTTCACTATATCTACGGTTGCGCCTAAGTTATGGGAACTATTGTATCGTCAATTTGACAAAGAATGCACTCATTTGGCAGCATCACGTTTTCACCCACAACCATCTCCCACCGAGTCCGAACAAACAAACCGCGCCGATGCCGGTACCAAGGATGTAGGAGATCGCCCTCTCCAAAACGGTGAGCGCAAAAGCCTGCGGAGGTGGAACGCCCATGAGCACGAAAGCAGCAACCAACCCTCCTTCCACGATACCAATGCCTCCGGGTGTAAAAGCGAGTAATCCGATGGCAATGCACCACACTGTCGCCGCCGCTGCCATGCTAAAAGATAGCTCAATGCCCAGAGCGTAAGCCAACACTTTGAATCGCAGTAGAGCCAGTGCCCACAACGCTGATGAAAACAGCAAGCTTTCTCCGAATCTCTTCTTCTGCCTGATTGACCAGGTGATTTCTTCGATGGTAACTTGCTTGCCACTATGTTTTTGCTCCTTGCGAAGGAAGTAACGAAGCAGTCTTGACCACAAAGTCGCCATGCAGCGTTTTTTGCAAAAACCCCACGCCGAAATTCCTATCACAAAGCATCCCATTGCTCCTATAAAACCAAACTGCTCCCATGTGATAATTCGGCTTTGTATCAAAGCAAAAGCCCCTATGAGGCCCATCAGACCAAGCGGTATAATTTCTGTCAATTTGCTCAGAGCAACAGAGAGAATACCGATAGTGTAAGGCAATTTGAACTTCTCGCGCAGCCCGTATACTCGGACTATTTCGCCCCCAGTTCTGCTCATTGGCGTGATATTATTCACAAATAC
>SMTZ1_10006745_pt1 | contig 11553 bp, 8 predicted proteins | sample DeeMarSWOR136_30_FD_25667 | JGI IMG/M metagenome (IMG submission 25667)
CACATCGCACTCGATGGCAGAACGAGAGATCAGATATTCGTTGTGCTGTCCATCATGATGTTGATTGACTTCATCGGTTTCATAATCGGCCCCGTAATATCGTCCCCAACCTCGATGCCCGGCAAATTCGCTTCTGTCTGCGAGATCGAAGGCCACATATCCCTCGGGATCTCCTGGCAGCACTTGACGCTTCACGACGACGTCGTCTTTCGTCAGCCATTCCTCCTTTCTCAGGTCAAGCAGCTTGAAGGAGACGCCGTGTGCCAAATAGAAGTCAGACAGAACGTCCAGTTGTAATATAGAGACTATCTTCTGAAAAGACGAATCCGTCTGAGGGCCATCCGCCACGATGATCTGTCCTGTTCCTTCTAATGCCTTCCAGACGTAATCCGCCACGGCACGAATGACGCTGCCATGGGTGAGCATGTATATCCACCCCTGGGGGTCGCGAGGATGGTTTTCCTTGACGAGATTCGGCTTGAGTAATACCGTTTCTCCCGGGTGCACCAGGCCTGCCAAGGGATTCCACTCCGGTTTTCCATAATTATCTACGTCTAACCCTCTCAGGCGAAACGCTTCTCGCACCCCGTGATAAACCACATTGGGCTTGGAGTCAACCCCAGGAAATGGAAGTTCGGGATAGGGCTCATGTGGATGAAACGGAGCCGCCCGCGGATATTCCGCCTTTTCGCACTGCCAGAGAACTACAGTGTTTTCCATCGGCTTTTTTCTCTCAAGCCTCACTTTTCTGTCATCGGTCCAGAAGCGTCCCTGGAGAAGTGCCAGCTTGCTTTCCACTCCAGGTGCTTCCAGGTTCATTCATGGCGACGATTTCTGTTCCTCGTCATTCTTGAGATGGGTTTTCTCCAGCCCTCTCTGAGCCCTTTTACCAATGCGTGAAGGAGGTCGTATCGCTCTGAGTAAAGAAAGACCAGAGAATATCTGGTGACATAATTGAGCAGATGCCAGGCCAGGGCAAAGGGGAAACTGGCCCAGTGAGAATTTTTGCGCAGGAAAATGACAGCAGACATGGCGATATTTTCTGTTTTGAATTCCAACCACTGCTTTTCTCGTTTTTCTCGGTGCCAAACCCATGAACTCGGGGCCACCAGCAGCCTATATCCCGCGCATTTTATGGCTCGCCCCATTTGTTTGTCCTCAGAGCCGTATGGATAATAATCCTCGTCAAAGCCTTTCACGCGAGAGAAAACCTCGCGTTTTATAAGTTGGCTCACACCGCTCATCCAGTCGATTTCCAGGGGACGGCTATTTCGCAGGAGGGCAGCGGTTTTTTTCGCCCTTCGGGAACGACCGTGACAAATTAGTGGAAAATACTGGCCTCCGGCGTGACTTACTGTTTCAGGTGCCCCTTGATGAAAAATTAACGATTGGACGCCCCCTACATCTAGGTAAAGATCCATGGCCTGGACTAACTTGGTGAGAAAGTCTGGAGCCACCAGGACATCGTTGTCCAGGAACAGCAGATAATCGTCATCCCGTTTTCGGGCGAACTCAATGCCCACATTTCTTCCCCCAGCAACGCCCAGATTTTTTTTGTTGGCCACGGTGAACAGTTGGGGGAAATCCACCTTTATCCTGTAGAAAGAGTCGTCTGTAGAGCCATTGTCGATGAGCAAGATGTCGTGATTTTCATAATCTATCTTTTGCAGCGAATGAAGGGTCTCCCGCGTAAGCTCATACTGGTTCCTGTTCAGGATGATGATCAGGACTTTCGGTTCAGATCTCATAAGGGCTCCTGGTCATTCAAAACTTCTTGAAGCCCGATGACATAGCGGGATTTTCGGTCTCAATGCTCGCTTCAGCAGCCTATTCTGGGGAAGGGCATTTTCCCCTTTTCGCCGGAAAGTTGGAATGAACAGGCCAAGCCCAAAGACTATCCAGAAAGAATCATGAATGGTATTGTGACCTGAGAAATTTTCAGTGACAAAGCTTTCTTTGTGAGATGTATCACTAAGTTATGGCCATATAATTCGAACAATATGCGGACATACATAGGTAACTTGATGCCCATTCCAATAGAATCTATCGCCCAGCTGCATTTGGCGAACTTCATTTTCCCACGTACATATCAGGTTTTGTGGTCTTGTTTGCGAAAACACTCTTGCAAGCCACCCGCCACTTGAACACCATTGACCTAATTCGACAAAATCTGGTTTTTCATAGGCGAAGTATTGTTCAAAATTAGGGATACCAGTATTTTTATCGACATAATTCATGATGTTTGAGGAAGATCGCCCATCCAGGCTTAGAATGATGATTCTGTCGTCAAAGAAATATCTTTGTTGAACTTCTGTGACGGCAAATTTAATCTTTTCAGCAGAGGGTACGCCTAATTTGTGCAGCAAATTGTCAGTGTTTTCTTTTCTCAATGCCGGCGCAGAAATCGTTTTGAATAAGTTGCTGGAAAAATGTTCGCCAGTCCCTACGCGTCTGTAATAATCTAAGCTGCTCCCCAAAAACAAATAGACCACTGCCATGGTCATAAAGACTTTCGATGCTAACATGTGCTTGGCCGGCATCATTTCATTAAGCCTTTGTAAACCTTTAAAGCCCAAAAGGAAGAAAAATGGAAATATGGGCAGGAAGTATCTGCCAAAATGATCGGCTCCTATGATAAAAGAATAAAAGAGAACACCGATAAGTATTAAAGTCATGCTTACGATTTCGTGGTATATGGGGGCGACATCCGAGAAGTTCCGCCACCAAAAACGACGAAAACGGAAGCGCGAAAATAGACTAGTCATCGATATAAATGATCCAACGGAAATTGGGAAGAAAACGGTCGCAAGAGTAATTGATGCTTTAGGGTGAAAGTAAAGCACTCCCCTGATGATTTCAAAGGAATCTCGCCGTCCTGCAAATAGACGGGCAACTGATGAATCCGTGATCAGGCTACCTGTAATGAGATATTGAAAAACGTACCAAGGCAGAATGATAAGAATGCTGCTGAAGGCTGTTAAGGCCAAATTCTTTAACAAAATTAAAACACGCCTTCTCATAGTATTTTCACTTTTCATGAAAAATTTAGCCACAAAGAATATTAAAACCACTACCATCCCTAAAAATCCTCCCTCCGGTCGTGTCAAGATCATCCACCCGACAAACAATCCCACCACGACAATATGGCGCCCTGTGGAGTATCTTAAATATTTAACAGATAAGATGTATAACCCCAGCAACTGGAGACAGGTAAGGATATTTTCTAGGCCGCCCAGAGCATTTGCGATCAGGGCCACATTTGTGAGCCAGATCCCCATGAGACTATATAAAACGAATTTGCGCAGTTCAAAAAAGTCTAAGGCAATCTTATACACTAAATAGCTTGTTGCTATCCAGAATGCAGCCACCACAACCTTGAGCAAGAGTGGCGCGTAGTGCTTTGATACAAGAAAGAAAAAGGTCAACATCATTGTCCAAAATGGACTTGTCGACGCATTGACCAACTCCCCTGATTTGTTAAATCGGAATGGCTGCCCCTCAGCAAACCTTTCTGCGACTGCCAAATGGACTTGGGCATCGCCAGCAAGGTAAAATAGAAATGGTGCATGGACCAAGAAGGCGACGAGGAGGAATACAGAAATTGCGACTTTTTCTTTCATAGTATGCACGTTCTACGCAAATAGTCTGTAATACCCATTAAAAGGATAAGTTGTATTTCACCCTAAGTCGACAACTTCCTCATATAGTGTTACAAGCCTAAAACGGCGAGACTTTCAAATAAAAACGCAAAGACGACTCTTGTTTTTTCACAAATTGCTGGCGAGGGTAATTTCAGAGCTTTTTAGTCTCATGTAGTATTGCGAAGCTCGCAATTCTCATATTCTTTTTCAATCTAGCAACTCCCAGCGCCTAACGGGGAAGCTCGGGTGCGGCTCACAGAGGTACCTGTTTAGCAATTATAGTGGGAAATTGCATACTTTTTGCAGTGATTATGGGTGAACTTTTGGCCTCAATCTCACTATAAGTGCTTTAAGCACCAGTTTTTCCTCCTCCGGCACCCCCAGGAGGACCATAGTACCGATATAGACCGCGAAATATGAGAGCATCCCCATGGCGAAAATGAGCCATGAGATGGTCTGTGTATTTCTCACGAAAATAGTGTATGTGAAAGTGGCAGCCAATATTGCCGCGACCAGAGGTTTCATAAAATTCCACCTGTAAGGGTGGACCTTCAATAAATAGTAGACCTCAGCAAGTCGTAAGAGATTGACAACCGCAATCGAAGTTGCTGTGGCCATGGCCGCTCCCATGATGCCGAATCTGGGAATCAGGAGAAGGTTTAAGATAACGTTCAGCAAGGCCAGGAACAGGGAATTAGACAGGGTCAGTTTAGGGTGGCCAGTCATCATGATGAGATAATCCACGGGACCTGTGGCCGCATCCACCAGCTGCCCCACTGCTAGGATGATCAGCGCCTTGCTTCCACTGGTGAATTCGGAGCCAAAAAACCTCAGCAGAGGGACTGGGAACAACATCACGAAGAGACAAAAGGGAAAAGCGAGAGAGAAAATCCATCTGGTGGCCACCTTGAAATTTTTGCGCAGGCTCACTAGATCCCCTCGACCGTGATATTCGGCGATCATGGGCGCGAAGATGGAATTCACGGAAGCAAGAGGAATCAATTGGAGCATAGCTACCCGAGTTGCCGCGTTATATATCCCCACCTGCTGTGACATCAGGAAGATGCCAATCATGATGACATCCACTCTCATCAAGATAAAATTCAACGATTCCATCAGAAACAGAGGTGCGGAAAATCCCAGCAACTCCCGACGGTTGGCAACCGCCCTGGTCTCCCGCCAGATGAGTGGAAAGAGTTTCCTCAGGAAATAGTAAGCCAATACTGCAGCGAGAAGGACGCTGATCAACTCCGAGAAGACCAGAGAGGAAAGCTTTAGGCCGGCCATAAAGAGGAGGGATAAAACCGCCAAGCACGTCACGGGCCGTATGACCTTGTCCACCAGCACCGAATATTTTAAAGCCCGCAGAGCTTGAATGCCACTGAGCCATAGCTTGATAAAGGCCACACCTGGTATCGAGAAAGCGAGAACTTGAATGGCGCGGGCCACAGGAGGGTTGCGAAAAATTTCCCTGGCAATGAGATCAGCGCTCAGAAAAAGAAGGGCTGCCGTCGTGAAACTGAAAATGGCCGTGAGTCGGGTGCTAGAAAGGAAGCTCCCTTTGGCACGATTCCAATTCCCTTTGCCTTTATAGAAAGGCAAGAAATACAGCAATCCTTTCTCCATGCCGAAGTTGCCCAAAATAGAACCTATCAATGCTGTGGTCTTTGCCAGAACGAAGGTTCCGTAAATGGCGGCGCCCACCGTTCTGGTCATGACGATGGTGGTGCCGAAAATAATCGCTGCAGAGAAAATATCTCCAAAGCCGCTGATCCCGGCATTACGGGCTATCGTTTTAATATCGGTATGGAGCTCTTTATCCAATGTTAGCTTTCTTCCCGACATGCAAAAAAGCCGCTTGCCTTTTGATACCCTGGGCCAGCAGCTACTGCAAGCCGGCGCTGTCGACCTCGGCCGTCTCCATGGGCAGGTAAATGACCTCACCTACGTAGGGAGCTAGATCAGAGGTCACATCGTGTTTGTCCAGAATAAGTCTATCGATTTCATCTACGCTCAGGCCGCCCCAGTAGTTGTTGGTTGCATCGATATCCAATTCGTTAGCTCCTTGTGGTCCCCCGACAACATGGATCAGGGTAGTCTGCTCATCAAAATTGCTAAAATTGACTGTGGGTTGGGCATGTGCTCCATTAGGTGGAATAAATACAAAAATGCCACCGGAGTTATTATGAACGAAATTGCATAGACGAAATGTGGGCTTGCTCCACCCCCCACAAGCTATTGCCCAATTATTTTCGGTGAGCAGGGCATGGCGGCAGTCGGGATGAGAGTAATACACGCAGTACAAGCCGTATGCATTTCCCCGACTCAGATTATTTCGTAGTGAGGGTGCCCCATCTTGACAACCAATACCAACGTCGTTATTGTCCCAGACGATATTACACTCAATAGATCCATTATCCACATTCTCAAGCCATATGCCTGTGTCGTTGTTCATCAGCAAGTGATTCCTGATTTCAATCGGAGTGTCGAAAGCGGAGAGGATCAGGATGCCGCTCTGCTCATTGTTCCTGACGAGGTTATGGCCGAGGGTGAGGGGAACCCCTTTCGCATAGATCCCGTTGCTGGCATACTCAATTTTGCACCAGCGCATCTCGGATTCATCGGCCGAGGAGTTGAACTCAATTCTTCTCCAGTCACCCGGGGCTGGGGCCTCTTTTCGAGAGGTGAAGACGATCATCTGGTCTTCGGTGCCGGTGGCCGCGAGACGGCCGTTGACTAGTAGAGAATGATAGCCATCGAACTCAATGTGGGCCCCGGGCTCAATGGTCAAAGTGACACCTGGAGGTACGGTCACATCGCTGGAGACCACGTAGTGTCTGTTGGCCTCCAGGGTGGTGTTGGTCGCCAGATTGCCGGCCAGTTCCTGTTCTTCTAAAAGGTCGATGGAGGGGACGACGGCCTTGCTGCCGGATTTCACCGTCACGTCAAATCGCACCAGATATCCGAAGTGCTCCCTTTCGGCTACGACGACAAAGCTTCCCTGAGGAACATTCTCGAAGGAGTAGGAACCGTCGTCAGATGTTTCGGTGGTGGCCATTTGGTTCGCCAGTCTGTGGTCGAACATGGCTTTTTGACCGATGGAGAAACCCACCACGGGATGAAGGCTCTGGATTTGGGATAGTTCCTGATCAATCTCAGCGGGAACATAAAGAGTGACGGTTACTCCTTCGAAATTGGCTTGATTCTCCACAGTGACAGTACCAGTGATCGAGCCAGTGGATGGAGACGAGGGCTTTGAACAACGACACAGAGCCAGGATATGGCTCGCCCAAAGTGCAGCCACCGCCAAAAGGAAAAGACGCCGTGTCCTATTCATCGCATTCTCTCCGCTTTGATTGCCGGATTTTCGTGATACAGAGAAGAGCTGAGGTCCGATCTCGCCCCTCATTATGCCCAGAGACTATTGGGGTAAGAGCTTATCCAGACGCCGTGGAGTCCGTAGGGGATCAGGTGGATCAGGATCTGACCAGGGGAGTAGCGGAAGACGTAGAAGCGGTGATCCCTGAGATAAAGGTTTGCTCCGCGAAGTCTGTGTCAGGGATGTGATCTCCTGCCTTGTGCTGCCGATCTCTTGGGCAATGCTCAGATCTGATGCTGCCTTGATCGCTTCTGAGATCACTGGAAGGATTGATCCACATTCAGTTGCAACGATCCCGTTGAACCTGGGGATTGACCAGGTCCATTTCTTCATTATTGGCCTTGGGGGATCCCCAGACCAGCTGTCACAGCCGATCCAGCAGGGCGACCATCTTCTCGGCGGCATGTCCATCGCCGAAGACATTCCGCTGAGGAATTTTGGGTGGGTCCAACAGGAGAGCTTGCCCAATAGCCTGGGGATCGGTTCCCACCAGCATATTCCATCCTCCCTGGAGAGTTTCCACCCATTCGGTCTCCTCTCGCAGAGTGATGCAGGGCACCCCAAGGAAGTAAGCTTCCTTTTGTACCCCTCCCGAGTCGGTCAAGATCTTTCTGGCCCACTTTTCCAAAACGAGCATATCCAGATAACCCACAGGATCGATGAGCCGCAGAAAAGATGTCTTTCCGGGTCTTCGCTTCAATGCTTGCAGTGCTTTGCGCGTGCGCGGATGAATGGGAAAGACGGCGGGCAGCCGGAGCTGTTCCAGCGCCGTTAGGATCTTGTTCAGATTCCCTGGCTCGTCGGTGTTGCTGGCCCGGTGAATGGTGACCAGGTAGTACTCTCCCGGCCGGAGATCCAGGAAATCCAGGATCTTGCAGATCCTCTGAGCCTTACGAGCGTTATGTAACACCGCGTCGTACATCACGTCGCCAGTATTGTGAACTCCCTCAGCGATCCCCTCCCTTTTTAAGTTTGTCACCGCCGTCTGGGTGGGGCAAAACAGCAAGGAGGATAGCCGGTCGGTCAAAATCCTGTTGATCTCCTCGGGCATGTGCCGATTGAAGCTCCTCAGCCCAGCCTCTACATGAACAACGGGAATACAGAGCTTGGCTGCCGCCAGAGCACCGGCCAAGGTGGTGTTGGTATCTCCATAGACCAGAGCGAGATGGGGATTCTCTTTGAGCAGCACTTCTTCCGCTCGCTCGAGCATCAGCCCCGTCTGTTCCCCGTGGGATTCGGAGCCCACTTCCAGATTGTAGTCCGGTTTGGCTATTCCCAGCTGCTCGAAGAAGATCTGGGAAAGATTCTCATCGTAGTGCTGGCCCGTGTGAATGAGCACTTCCCGGTGCTTCAAGCGAAGCAGACGACTCAAGGGAGCGCATTTGACAAACTGGGGGCGAGCCCCCACGATGCTGGCAATTTTCAGCGAAGTTCCCGCCACCGGTCACGCCCTTGTAAATTCGGCAATCTGGGCCACCACATACTCCTGCTGCTTGCGGGTCAGCTCCGGATAGACGGGGATGGAGATGGTCTCCTTGGCGGCGCGCTCCGATTCCGGCATGTCCCCTTCCCGGTAGCCCAGGTCTCGATAGCATTCCTGGAGGTGCAGAGGCAGAGGATAGTAAAGGGCTGTTCCCACATTTTTGTCCTTGAGGTGCTGCTGAAGTTCGTCGCGGTTATCCACCCTGATGGTGTACTGATTGTAGATGTGTCGATTGTGCTCCTCAGCATGAGGGGTGACCACGGGCAGCTCTTTCAACAACTGGTCGTAAAGGCGAGCGTGCTCCCGACGTTTCTCGGTCCACTCATCCAGATATTTGAGCTTCACTCTTAAAACTGCTGCCTGCAGAGCATCCAAACGGCTGTTGTAGCCAACTACAGAATGGTAGTATTTGGCCTTGCTGCCGTGAACCCGCAGGATGCGCACCAGGGCGGCCAGGTCGGAGTCGTTGGTGACGATCATGCCCCCGTCGCCCATTCCGCCCAAATTTTTGCTGGGGAAAAAACTGAAACAGCCCAGGTGACCTATACTGCCAGCCTTTTGGTTGCGATGCTTGGCCCCGATAGCTTGAGCGGCATCCTCCACAACCTTCAATCCGTGTTCCTCTGCCAGGTCCATGATGGGGCCCATCTCTGCGCATTGCCCAAACAGATGGACTGGCATGATAGCCTTGGTGCGAGGGGTGATTTTCTCGGCGATGAGCTCGGGGTTGATATTGAAGGTTTCGGGGTCGATGTCCACGAAGACAGGAGTGGCTCCCAGGTTGGAGATCACTCCGGCCGTCGCAAAGAAGCTATAGGGGACGGTGATCACCTCAGCACCCGACCTCACTCCGCAGGCTCTTAGCGAGAGGAGGAGTGCGTCTGTGCCTGAGGCGACTCCAATGGCGTATTTCGTTCCGCAATAGGCTGCCACCATCTCCTCGAACTTCTGGACCTGGGGTCCGAGAATAAAACCACAACTTTCCATGACATCGACCACCGCCGTATTGAGCTCTTCCTTGATCGTGGCGTACTGGGCTTTCAAGTCCAGCAAGGGAACGTTCATATTCTCCTCCGTTTTTCCGATGCTCTCGATTGTCTGGTGGTTTTTAGCAGCACATCTACGATTCTGTGGGCGGCTCGGCCATCCCAAAATTTGGGTCTGCGGGGTTTCCTGGTCCCTTTCTTCAGAATGACGTCGGCCTCTTCGACGATGCGTTCCGGATTGGAACCCACCACACGATTTGTGCCCTGGCGGACGGTGACAGGCCGCTCGGTGTTGTTCCGCAGCGTCAGGCAGGGAATTCCCAGCACAGTGGTCTCCTCCTGAATCCCACCGGAGTCGGTGAGCACCAGTCGAGCGCTGTCCATCAGTCTCAGAAAGTCGATGTAGCCCACCGGGTCGATGATCTGTAGGTGTGGTAACCGGGTGACTTGGTCTTGCAGGCCAAACTGCCGCCACATCTTCCCTGTGCGTGGGTGCATGGGAAAGACGACGGGTATCTCTCTCTGGATCGTCTCCACGGCGCGAAGAATGCCCTTAAAGGTCTCGGCCTGATCCACATTGGAAGGCCGATGAAGGGTTAACAGAACATACTCCCGTCGCTGCAGTTTCAACCTCTCCATGATGGGGGAGCTCCTGGATTTTTTCCGAAACTTCAACAGAGTGTCGATCATCACGTTGCCCACAAAGAAAATCTTCTCCGAGGGGATTCCCTCCCGGAGAAGGTTCTCGTTGGCGTCGGTGCAGGTAGTGAACAGATAATCGGAGATGGAGTCGGTGAGCACCCGATTGATTTCCTCGGGCATTCGGCGATCAAAGCTGCGCAACCCCGCCTCCACGTGAGCCACTGGGATAGACAATTTGACCGCCACTAAGGAACAGGCCACCGTGGAGTTCACATCTCCCACCACCACCACCAGGTCAGGTCTTTCGTTCAAGACCAGCCGTTCAAAATTCACCATGATTCGTCCCGTCTGCTGGGCCTGCCTGCCTGATCCCACCCCCAGGTTTACATCCGGAGGGGAGAGTTCCAAATCCTGGAAAAAAGCCCGGGACATGACATCGTCATAGTGCTGTCCGGTGTGGACCAGCACGGGCCGAACCCGGCTTTGCTCCCTCAGCTGGCAGAAAAGAGGAGCGATCTTCATGAAGTTGGGCCGTGCCCCGGCCACCAAGAAGATTTTCATCCCGGAACTCACCAATCCTGATTCTCAAGAAGTTGTTCTTCGGGCACGTCCCTCCACACCTTGGCGGGTGTCCCGCGGACGATTTTTCTCGGGGGCACGTCCTTGGTGACCACAGATCCGCCCGCCACCAGGGCGTCCTCGCCAATGACCTTGCCGGGCAGCACCACCGCTCCCGCTCCCACCCGGCCCCCTTTTCGCACGGTGATGCCCCTGAAGTGCTTGAATCGCTCCTTGGTGCGTCCGGTGTAGTTATCGTTGGAAGTGGTCACCTGTGGGGCGATGAAGACCCGATCCTCCAGGACTGAATATGCGGTGATGTAGCTTTCGGTCTCCAGCTTGCAGTAGCGGCCTATGGTGCAGAAGTTCTCCACGGTCACCCCCCGGCCCACGATGGTGTAGTCGCCTACCTTGGCGTTCTCGCGCACTGAGGCGTAGTCGGCCACCAGCACCTTCTGCCCGATTTGGCATCCTGTGTAGATGATGGCTGAAGTACCGATGATGCAGTCGTCGCCGATCTTCGTCGGCGGGAGATTATCCTCCGCCTTCATGATGCTGTTGGCTGCCCGCATGGGCTGTTTACCGATGACGGCCTGGTCGTCTATGCGCACATTTTTCCCGATGTGGACGTCGGGGTGGATGATGACCCCGTGGCCGATGATACAACCCGAACCGATGGTCGCACCTTGAGCGATGATGGTGTTCTCCCCGATAGTGGTGCCCTTTCCCACCGTGGCTCTGGGATGGATGATCTTGCTCACTGCCACCCTCCTTTTGAACAATCCCGATGCCTGGCGGCGGGGCCGATCCGGCCTCAGGATTTCAGCTCCACAGGTTTTCCTCGACTATCCAGGGACCTCTGAG
>SMTZ1_10006746_pt1 | contig 11553 bp, 11 predicted proteins | sample DeeMarSWOR136_30_FD_25667 | JGI IMG/M metagenome (IMG submission 25667)
AGTGTTTGTTGACGACGTTTTACATGGTTCCACTAGCGAGAAAAATATAGAGGTAGAGATCGGTTCAGGCGGGGATCATATAGTAAAAGTTAAAACACGTGATCAATTTGGAGGAGTTACAGCAAGCACTATTTCTATTAAAACCCCAGGTAGTATCATGATGTTAATAATCACAATTGGAATAATAGTGATTTTTTCACTTCTACTCTTCGTTAAAAAACAGCTTATCCTTAAAAAAAGAAAAAGTAAGCTTGAAAAAAGGAGTTGAATAATATTGTCCAAAAAACCAAAAACAAAAAAACAAGAAAAAATTAAAGCCAAAGCAAAAACAACTACCAAAGAAAAAAAAGTAGAAAGAGAAGAGGAGGAGTATACAGGAGAATATGTTATTGAAATCAAAAACCTCAAAAAATATTTTGGGCAAAAAGAAGAAATAGTAAAAGCTGTAGACGATATCTCCTTCAATGTACCAAGAGGAATAATGGGGTATCTTGGCCCTAACGGGGCTGGAAAAACTACCACAATTAAAATGCTGGTAGGTGCAATAAGCCCCACAAAAGGAGGAGCCACAATAATGGGCCGCAAGATCGGGTCCATTGCGGCAAGAAAATTGATTGGATATAGCCCGGAACATCCAAGATTTTACGATCATATGACACCGATAGATTATCTAGTATTTCTCGGAGAACTCGGGGGATTAACCCGCCATGAAGCAGAAGAAAAAGCTTTTGAAATCTTAGAAACAATCGAACTTGAACAGGCAGCATATAGAAATATCGTTGATTTTTCTGCAGGAATGAGGCAAAAAATGGCCTTAGCACAAGCCTTAATTCACGAACCAAAAGTTTTAATCCTTGACGAACCAACTGCAAACCTTGACCCGGTAGGAAGAGCAAAAATACTCGAACAAATCAAATACCTAGCAAGGAAAAAAGGCATGACCACCTTAGTAAGCAGTCATATCTTAGGAGAAATCGAGAAAGTTGCAGAATATGTGACCATCATCAATAAAGGAAAAATTGTTATAAGTGATACAATGGACGCTGTAAAAGGACTTTACGCTGGTAACCAGTATGTGATGCGTACCTCTCAAAACGCGAAGGTAGTTGAACTTCTCGAAACAAAAGACTACGTTGAAACTGTATGGATTGATGAAAACGGCGATATAAAAATCAAAGCAAAGGATGAAATAAAGCTTAAAAATCAAATACCCACAATCCTTAAAACAACCAAGGTGACACTCGATGCATTTCACAGAGTTACAGTATCCCTCGAAGATATTTTCATGCGTGTAACAGGTCTTGATTCCTTCAAAATGATAATGGAAAAGGAAGGAAAAGAGGGAGAAGAGATAGAAGAAATTACTTGGGAATATATAGAACCTGAATGAGGGAAAAATTATGTCGTTCGGAATTCAAAAAATGAGCGAAATCTGGTATAGACTCCAACAACGGTTTAAAATGCTAATAATTGCGAAAAAAACCTTCAGAGACTTAACAACAACAAAGAAGACCTTAGGTATTCTAATAGCTGAACTAATATTACCCCTAATCTTCGGTATAGCAGTAGCACGAACATTGCCTGAAGATTTTGACAGCTGGTCTGTAAGTGCCCAAACAGGAGCAATAACAACCTACTTCGTCATCCTTTCCTTCATCTGGATTGCTGGAATACCGCTAGCCCTTTACGCTTCATCCATAGGCGCAGGATTCATCGCAAAAGAGCAAACAGAAGGTACCATTCTTATACTTATAAGCAAACCAATAAGAAGATGGGAGATCCTAACCGGTAAATTCTTAGGATTTTTCGTAAACATCCTAATAATTCAAACAATCTCAATCTACGTTTCTGCATGGTTTCTCGTACTAATCACCACAAACAACATATCCGTATTCATGTCAATGCTCGGCATAATAAACGCAGTAATCCTCTATTCCTTAATCGTAGCCCTAATGTTTGGAGCTATAGCTGCAGCCTTATCATCCATGATTAACAGTACAGGAAAAATAGTAATGATCATGGCAGCCCTAACTATGGCGACCTACTTTGGCTTCTTCTTAATACGCTCGCTAATTGGCGACTACTACGAAGACTACCAAATATACCATTTTGATATCGGCTATCATTTAGCTAACTTTTACGTAATGATACTCCAAGCTCTAAACGTTGAAATATCTCCTCAAATAGCCATGATAATAGGAGTTATAGGTGGCACTTATAAAATGGGAGATGTCTTCACAGCATTTGACGATGATCAACAACTCTTCAAAACTCCTGAATTAGCAGGCTACTACCCCTTATACCTTTCAGCAATCCTTTGGATTGTTGTAGCAATAGCCCTAATCTTTTTCGGAATCACAAGATTGCAAAAAAGAGACATTACATAAGAAATTTTAAAAAATAAAGAATTCCCTTCTTTTTTTTAAAGATAAACCTATTTAAATTTTGAAAAGCTATTGAAAGGGTATGCTAAAATAATTGCTTAAAATATTTTTAGCTGTAAACACGCAAAAACTGTAAAATTGTTATTACTAGTAATCTTAAAAGTTGAGAGGGTTTTATAATGGTGCTTCCAAAACGGTGGAACACGGAAATCGAGGTAGAAATGCAAAAATATTGGCAAAAACCAGAAATCTATGAAACTGTTTACAAATATGATCCCGAAAACCATGATAGGCAAATATTCTCAATAGATACACCGCCACCCTTCACGAGCGGAGAACTCCACATGGGCCATGCTTACTGGTGTATATTAAACGATACATTAGCGAGATATAAAAGAATGCGAGGTTTCAACGTTTTACTACCTCAAGGATGGGACACACAAGGCTTACCAACCGAATTAAAAGTCCAGTACCGCCTAGGTATTCCAAAAGAAGATCGTGAAAGATTCCGCGAGGGCTGCAAAGAATACACTGCAAAAATGATTAAATCGATGAAAGAAGTCATGACAAGAATTGGATATAGGCCTGACTGGGAACAGTTTGAATACAAAACCATGGATGAATCTTATTGGCGCTATGTCCAATTAAGTTTAATCAAGATGTATGAAAAAAACATGGTTTACCGAGACACCTTTCCAAATTATTGGTGCTGGTATTGTGAAACTTCTATTTCACAAGCAGAAATCAGCCATGTAGAAGAGGAGGGATTTCTTAGCTACGTAAAATTTCCCCTATTAGGGGAGGAGGGATCCATAGTTATCGCCACAACACGCCCAGAACTCATCCCCGCATGCCAAGGAATATTTTATCACCCAGATGACCCCCGATACCAACACTTAGACGGAAAAAAAGCTAAAAGCCCTCTTTTCGGCGATGAAATACCCATACTTACTGATAAACAAGTCGATCCGGAATTTGGCACAGGAATAGTTATGTGCTGTACATACGGCGATGAACAAGACATAATTTGGAAACAAAGACACAAACTACCTGTGAAAATCTGCATTACTGAAGATGGAAAAATGCAAAACGCTGGAAAATATAACAGATTAACCATAAAAGAGGCAAGAAAGGCAATATTAGAAGACTTAAAAGAAGCAGGACTCTTAGCAAAACAAGAAAAAATAGATCATAGCGTTCTCTGTCACACAGACAGGGCAGATTGCATGCGACCAGTAGAGTTTCTCGAAACAGAACAATTCTTTGTCAAAATGAAAGATTATGTAGAAGACATAATAACGGCAAGTAAAAGAATGAAATGGATCCCTGAATACTTCCTTCAAAGACTCGTTGATTGGTGTGAAAGCATAGAATGGGATTGGATAATTTCTAGGCAAAGGATTTTTGGTACTCCCATACCTTTCTGGACTTGTAGGGGTTGCGGAAACTTAATACCAGCAGAGAAGGATCAACTGCCCGTGGACACAACTAAAACAAGTCCTCCTGTAGACAAATGTCCTGAATGCGATTCTACAGAAATAGAGAGTACTACTGATACTTGTGATTGTTGGGTTGATTCGAGCATAACTCCTCTCATAATAACGAGGTATTATGATGGTTTAGCTGAGAAATATCAGCCTCGACCAGAAGCTTTAGCTACAGTAAGGCAGCAAGGTCATGATATAATTCGTACTTGGCATTCGTATACTACTTTTAGATGTTTTATGTTAACTGGGCTTTTGAGTTATCTTGAGGTACTTATTAATGGTCATGTTTTGGGTCCTGATGGTAAAAGGATGAGTAAGTCGAGGGGTAATGTGGTTCTGCCTACAGACGGTATTCAGCAGTATGGTGCAGATGCTATGCGACAAACCCTTCTTTCTATGGTTGTTGGGTCGGATTTTCCTTATATTTGGGATATTACTAAGCATGGTAAGTCTTTTATTCAGAAATTTTGGTCTGCTTCGCGTTTTTTAAGCAATTTTTTGAGCGATATTTCTACTTCTGGGAAGGTTAAGGCTTTATCACCTGTTGATGCTTGGATTTTTTCTAGGTTAAAAGAGGTTATTGAAAAAGTTACTGATGCTATGGATCGTTATGCGTTTAATGAAGCTCTTAAGATTTTGCAAGGATTTTTCTGGCATGAAGTTTGTGATCATTATTTAGAAGCGGTAAAACCTGCCCTTAGAAAAGAAGATGAAGAAAAGGAAAATAGTAGCATCGCGCTTTATAGGGTCATTTTAGATAGTTTAAAGATGCTTGCTCCCATTTGTCCTCATCTTACCGAGGCAATTTATCTTGAACTTTTTAAGGAGAAAGAGGGACAAATTTCTGTTCATGGTTTAGAGTGGCCTTCTTCTGAAGATCTGGAGTTTGATGAAACAGAAGCTAAAGAAGGTTCTATAGTGATTGAAGTTATAGCAGAACTTAGAAGAGTGAAAGCTGCAGAAGGTATAGCGTTAGGAGCTACTGTTGAGAAAGTGAAGGCTAAAGTGCCTGAAGATTGGATTGAAGTTGTGAAAAAACTCTCAGAAACAATTAAACCTGTTTTACGGATAGAAAAACTTGACATATCAAAGGGAGAAGAGTTAGAAGCAGAGTTTTAGAATAAAAAAAGAAAGTGGATTATTTTTCGTTTAAGAGGTCTAAAAATAGTTCTACAGCGCTCTTAACGTACTCCACGCAGCGTTGGAAAACATTTTCTTTATAGTATTTTTCAAAACCTAAAAAACTTGAAAGATCACACTGAGTTAGATCATAGCAAAGTGCTGAGCCAAACTTTTCTTCAAACTGATTATGAAGTTCAAAAGCTAAATTAACAGCTTTCAAATCCTCTACAGCTTCCATTCTTCCATATTTTAGACCTATAGCCATAATAGCACCGGTTAAAGCACCGCAAACGGATCCTCTTCCGCCGATACCTCCACCAAAAGGAGTTGCAATTCGCGGTATTATGTTATTATCCTTCTCATTTAAAGCCTCCTGTAGAGCAAGAATCACAGCTTCAGCACAGTTGAAACCAGTAGTAAAGTAGAAAACCGCTTTTTCCATAACTAACTCTTTTTCCATACTTTGCTCCATAAAAAACCCCTTAAATTATTTTTTAATCTCATTTTACTAGCTTATTATTGCTGTTAATAAAATAATAAAAAATTATTGGAATACTGTTTTCGATTAGTTTTAAATAAAAAACTTTAAAAAATTTGGCTTAACCTTCTATCGAAAATCAGTTAAATGAGTTGTAATAGCGCCTGTTTTCTTTATAAATATCTTTTCTTCTTTAGTAGAAATTTTTTCTTTTAAGAAAATCTCGTTGTCTTCAAGTTTTATGCTCATTCCATCAGCTGCTGCTATGGTTTTTAATCCAGTCTTTTCTTCAACTATTTTAGCCTGTTTTTCGGGATTAGCTTTCAAGAAAGCCGCTCCAAAATGGGTTAAAACTGTTAAACTTGCCTTAACTTCCTCAATAAAAGGTATCGCTTCATCTGTCGACAAATGCCCCTTCCAAGGTTTCCCGAACGGTCTTAAACAACATAAAATAAATAGTTCACAATTCTTATAAAAAATTGGTAGAGACTGGTTATAAGCAGTATCGCTTGTATATCCTATCTTAGCACCATTCTCTTCCTCTTCAATAACTAAACCAATTGTTGCAGGATCCGAATGATATGCTGGTGTAGCAGTGATTTTAATACCTTTTATAGAAAATGAAGAACCAGGGTCTAAAACTCGCTTCTCTTCGAGAAGGCTTTCGTGGTATCCCGAAATGATTCGAGAATATTGTTCATCGCCTATCAGAGCGCTGCTACTTCCTAAAAGAACTCCTCCCTTTTTAGTAGCTCCTCCTGCCATAGCCTCCATAAGGATCTGACAGTCACCATAATGATCCAAATGGGTATGAGTAACAATTATTGCCTCGGTTTTTTGAGGATTTATTCCCAAATCTAAAGCCCTTATAAGAGCCCCTGGGCCAGGATCTATATGTATTTGTATATCATTTCCCCTTAATACTATACCTCCAGTCCACCGCATCTGCGTGGTCATAACGATTCTGCCACCGCCAGTGCCGAGAAACATAAGTTCAAGCAAAGCTCACCGCCTCCCAAAAAGGGAAACATTAACATCAAATATCTTATTTCTCTTTTGATTTTCTTTTTTTTATTGACTGTTATTTCTTATTATTTTTTTGTTTGATTTTTATGATATATAGTTCTTCAAAAAAGAGTTTTTTCTTTGCTATAATTTCGCATTTTAATCCCATTTTTTCGGTTAAAGATAGGGTTTTTTCTAATTTATTTATAGATGAGTGTACAAGAAAAGCTTGTACATCTTTTTGGAGCCTTATTTTTATTTCATTAAGGAATCTATCGATTATTTTTCGCCCTTTTCGCCCTTGACCGTTCCAAATTTTTGAAACTGTTTTTAATTCTGGTTTTTCCATTAAAATCTTTTCATCTGGTTTTTCAGATGGTAAGTAGGGTGGATTAAACACTATTAGATTAAACTTTGCTTCTATTTTTAGGGGATTGAAGAGGTCTCCATGAATTAATTCTATTTTGTTTTCTAAGTGATTGGTTTTGGCGTTGTTTTTTGTACATTTTACTGCTTCTTTTGAAATGTCTATCCCTATAACTTTTTTTGCATGTTTTGCAAGAGCAAGGATTATGATCCCGCTTCCAACACCTATCTCTAAAACTATATCTCTTTCTGAAACTATGGATTCTACACTGTCTAGTAGTAGAAAGGTGTCTTCTGCAGGTGCGTAAACTTTTTCATCGTCAAGCTCTATCTTTATATCTTTGTGCCAAAAAATACGTTTTCCCACCCTATTTCCACCTCTTCTAATAATTGTAGTAGGGTTTTTGTGATGTTTACAAATTGAACAGGTTGTAAAAACTTTATCCTTTCTTCACTGTAGGGGAGTTTTGAAACAATTTTCTTTGTAAATGCTTTATCTTGGATCTTTTTGTTTAGAAAATTCCTTAAAACTTTGCGTAATTTTCTTGATTTACGGCTAAATAACACTTTTAGTAGGTCTTCAAGTTGTTCTTCCAGATCTTTTTCGAAAGGAGGCTTTATAGGGTTTATTACGACTAAAGCTGAATCAACTTTTGGAACAGGATAAAACGCTGTTTTTGGAACGATTTGTGCTGTTTCAATTTTTGTTTTTAAAGACGCTAAAACTTTAAGACGTGAATAGTCTTTAGATCCGGGTTTTGAAACAAGTTTTTCAGCAAACTCTTTTTGTAGCATTAACACAGCTTGTTCAAAATCATGTTTTAGTAATTTGAACATTATTGGTGTGGATATCAAATAAGGGAGATTACTTACACATTTATTAAAGGGAGGAAACGAAGTTTTTACCGCATCTTCGGCTATTACTTCAACATGAGAGATAAGGGAAACCTCTTTTTTTAAAGCATGAGCAAGCTTTTTATCTGCTTCAAAAGCGTATACTTTACCTGCTTTTTCCGCCAGCTTTTTCGTTAATGTTCCTAAACCTGCTCCAATCTCTAAAACCTTATCTTTACTAGTGATATTAGCTAGGATAATTTGTTTTTCTAATATTGAAAAATCTATGAGTAAATTTTGGCCAAGAGCTTTACGTAGGTAGGGGATAGAATGTTTTTTAAGAAGCGCTTTAATCTCTTCAATAGCGTTTTCTTGGTTTTTCATGGGGAGAAGCTCTTTCTTTTCTTTCTTTACGATATTCTTTCTCTTCACTTTCTCCGCTTTTTTCCTCTTCTAAAGATTTAAACCTTCTTGTAAAGAGCCTATATTTTACATCTTCGCGCTCTAATTCGTGTGTAATACGTTTCACTATCAACTTTTTAGGGTCTGATAAACTAGTTCTTTCCTTGATGTCGTCAAAGCTTATGAAGGGAGTCTTTTTTTTCTCCTCTAAAATGCTCCATAAATATTTGTTTCCAATTCCTGGTAGTAAAGAAAGTTGATGCATCCTAGTCGTTATAGGACTCGCTTTATTAAACCAGTTCACAAACCTTTTTGTTTGCCTTTCAACAATCTCTTCAATCACTAAGGGAAGCTCAGCTTTAGCTGTTGCAGTTAACTCTTTATAGGTAAGACGCCTTTTTACTTGAACCATTTTATTTTTTCTTTCTTTAACTATGCTTATACGTTGATGTAAATCTATAGAAATGTCTGATGTAAGAGGCGAAAGCTCTAAAAGCGTGAAAAAATACTCGCCAACCGCCTGTATTATAGGTTCACGCTTAAAAGGTGGTTTTTCTTCTAAGTATCCTTCACGCAAGTAGTCTAAAACAACCACGTAATCTTCATATTTTTTGGTTTTTACCGTTCTTTCGTTCTTCTTTATATTTACCATAATTTTCTCCCCGAAAAATAATAATCAAACCATAATCAATAATCCCAAAAACATCTAACATTCTAATCTAAAAAACGCTAAAAAGTTAAGCGCGAAGAAATAGTAATATTTTTAAGATTCACCCCTCTTCCATCATTATTCCTTTTTAGACTTCTCTTTGAAAACTTCTACAATAGTTTGGAGATCTTCTGTTTTTAAATTCTTCTTTACACTCTTAAACTCCGAGATTAAAGGACGTAGTTCATCTATCGTTAAAGGTAAAACATTTACAAGCATTATTGCTTCATCCTTATGAAAATCATATTCAGAAACCAAAAAGTCAATAAGCTCATTAGCTGTTTTCGCATCTTCAACATGGGAAAATTTAGAAGCATACTCTCGTGTTATTCTTCCAATATATCCGAGTTCAGTTTCTTCACTACGTTTATCCAAAGTCTCTTTTACTTCTGCTAGATTTACAGAACGAGAATCCAGAATCTCCCTTGGCAATAAAAATTCCTCCAACTAACTTCTACACAATTAATAAACATAAAAATAAGCTTTTTCATTCAGCGTGAAGCCTAATATGTTCAACTCGTGATATAACAGTTTTATGACTATTACCATCCCTAACTTTTAGAATATATGCCCGTCCACGCTTACCGATTACCTCAGCAGTTCTTCCATAAAATCTTCTATGAGGCATACCTTTATGCACACTAGGATCGATAATTATGTCTACTTTATCCCCAAGCTCATAGTCCACTAACAATTTGCTTACTGGTGGCAATCCTTTTTTCCTAATATCTTTCTTAAACTTTTGTCTTGTTCTTCTGCGAGGTCCACTCGTTCGTCTAACCACCAAAACCACCCTAACAAAAACATTTTCCGTCCATAAAAATCTTAAATCACTCAAATCAATTTAAACTACTCTTTTTAGATACTAGAGAACATAGTTAAAAACATTTTTAAAAATATTCCCTTACTCCACCGAAATCACGCTTAACTCCAAACACTCCGCTTTTACACCTAAAACCTCTGCCACACTAGGCTTTGTTCGACCTTCATCACCGCTTATAAGCTCTTTTATATACGTTCCTCCTTGAGTTGTTATAAGCAGTTCAATGTTAAGATTATCAATCTTTCGAGCATTTAAACTAAAAACTTTTTTTATTCTTTCAATATCGGCTCGTCGATGAAGTACTCTAATAGGAGTTTTTTGAGAAATACTAACTTCTAAGAACTGTTCCTCCAAAACTTTAAGATCCTCTTCAGAGATGTCTTTTTCAACCTTAACGAGAGCCTTATAAGTTTTCTGTGTTACACTACTTGCTTCTTTAAGTCGCCTAACCTCTTCCTTATCACTAAACCTAAAGGAATCAACCTCAACAATCCCCATACTCCCCTCAGAAATCTTTTCTTGAAGAAGCTTCAAATCAATACTCCTTATTTTCGGGTTTTTAATCTCAATAACAAAAGGTCTCCCACTACCGAGCATCAACGCTGTTCTGTCCTCGCGCCCAGCGCCATGGAATTTCCATCCTTCTCCTTTTGCTAATTCTTTGGCAGGTTCACAAATTAGCTCAGCGATTGAGGTCTCATATTTACGCCCTGTTCCACCACACTCATCACAACCTACTCCCTTACAGTTTTTACAAAACCAGGGTGATTGTGGAACACCTCTTTTCAACTTACGATATTTACTATAAGCAAAAATAGAAGAAGTTTTTACCTCAATAACATCCTTTATCAAATCCATCAAAAAAACGACATTTGGTCTATTAAAATCTACATCTTTTCCTGTAATTTTTGAAACAATTTTACCAACTTCACGATTTAACTCAGACTTTATAGACTCTCCCCAAAGCAAACCATATTCAGCTCTTAAACAATCTTCCCTCTCAATTAACAAAGGGTCAACAAAACAGCCTATTAAGAACGTTTCAAACTCAACATCCTTTCCTGCTTCAACCACTTTTGAAGCTAAAGATTCCAGTTGAGAAAACAACCCTTCACAAAGCCAACAAACCTCTCCATAATCATTCTTAAACTTTTCATAAAGTTCTCCCTCTTTCTCTTCTATTTTTTCAATAGTTGTGTCTGCAAACTTACTCCCAGATTTAAAAGCTGCATATAAAATCCTAATCGCTTTCTCGCGTTCTTCCTCTATATCACCCTCCATATACTTTACATGAGCTGAAAGAACAATAAAATCTAGGATCGTTAAACCCCTTCTAAAATTAGAAATTCCATGACCAAGCAATGCAAACTGTCTACCAAGACAAGAAGGACAAATAATCCTCGTTTCCAACATGTCTAAAGCCTTCTCCAAAACTTTGCTTAAATCCTCCATTTTCAGCTCAAATCCTCATAATATCATTCCTTAAACTGTTCCTCCCTACCTCATTTTTCCAATATCATTCCCATAGCTACTTTTTTAATTTTAAACACTATAAAAAAATCATAACGTAACTTAATAAAATTTCGCTTTAACTCTAAAAATAGCGGTTAAGCGAATAAAAAACTTGTAAAATAATCATTGGATACATAACACTGAGAAAAAAATCCTTTTCGACGATATTACCATAAGCATGGTTTTATTAATGAGGTAAAATAGATATGTGCTCCCCTGTTAGAATTGTTGATTACGACCCCCAATGGCCGATCCAATACGAAGAGGAGAAGAATAGAATTCTTAGAGCTATCAGTCATATAGTTGTAGCTATTGAGCATATTGGAAGTACTGCAGTACCTAGATTAGGTGCAAAGCCGATCATTGACATAATGATAGCTGTCCATCGCCTAGCTGACGCAGAAGAGTGTATAAAGCCACTCAAAAGCATT
>SMTZ1_10006748_pt1 | contig 11552 bp, 8 predicted proteins | sample DeeMarSWOR136_30_FD_25667 | JGI IMG/M metagenome (IMG submission 25667)
CAGGCTTTTTTACTGGATAAATAGTAAAAGGGTAAAAGCGTAGATGGGTAGATGAGTATATGCGTTTTGGAAATATAAAATGATGAGATAAATATATGGCAAAAGCGAAAAAGATTGCACCAGAGTTTGAGCCTCGTATCGTTGTCTTTGCCTGCAATTGGTGCAGTTACCCGGCTGCCGATTCGGCCGGCATTAACCGCATGCAATATCCGACAAATATTCGCATTATTCGCACCATGTGTATGGGTAGAGTAAATCCGGCATTCGTTCTAAAAGCACTTGAAATGGGTGCGGATGGCGTTTTGGTATCGGGTTGCCATTTTGAAGATTGCCATTATAGCTTCGGTGCACGCAAAGCTGCCGAGCAATATAAGAAATTAGAACAAATTATTAAAATGTTGGGATTTGAAAAAGAACGCATTCGCCAGGAATTCATCTCTGCAGCTGAATTCCCCAAATTTGCTAAAGTAGTCCGGGAGATGGTTGAACAGGTAAAAAAATTGGGTCCCAGTCCACTCGCTAAAAGCAGAAGAAGGTCAGAAAAGGAGGTTTTACTCGAAGAAGCCGCCGCTAGTTAAGTTGAAACATTAACAAAAATTGATAGTGTAAAAAATAGAAGAAGAAAATAATGGCTTTCGATATAAAACAAATTCAGGAGACCAACGCATTCAGTTGCCTTGAATGTGGAAAATGCACGGGTACTTGTCCGGTTGCACGATACTCCAAAAAGTTTTCTCCCAGACAAATTTTAACCCATGCCGTACACGATTCCCATCCCGATATGTATGATTCCGCGCAACTGTGGTCTTGTTTAACCTGTCAACAGTGCGATGAGATTTGCCCTTCGAATATCAAATATATCGAGCTGATTCAGTTGTTGCGACAGTTCAAAGGAATTGAAAACAGGGAGGCAACCTGTTCACATGGCGGGATATTAGAATCTATTTCAAGGATAATGACCACACCTGATCTCCAGCAAGATCGTTTAGGGTGGTTAAGCAAAGACCTTCATGTTTCTAAGGACAGTGAATATCTATATTTTACAGGGTGTTTACCATATTTTGAAGCCTTATTTAGTGATCTTGAAGTAAAACCACTCAATATCGCCCGCAGTACACTCAAAATATTGAACTATTTTGATATCAAACCACAACTACTGGCTAATGAGAAGTGCTGTGGCCATGATTTCTACTGGAATGGCGATATGGATAATTTTAAAAAATTAGCTCAGGCAAATCTGGAGCTGATTAAACAATCGAATATTAAGAACATTGTTACATCGTGTCCCGAATGTTATCGCACCCTAAAAGTCGATTATCCCAACTATTTTGGTACCCAACCATTTGAGGTTGTGCATATCAGCGAATTTATTGCCCAGAAAATATCCGAAAAAAATATAGAGCTCAAATCACCGGATATTAAGGTCACTTTTCAGGATCCCTGTCGCCTGGGACGGCATATGAAAGTTTATGATGCACCTCGAGAAGTATTAAACCATATAAAGGGTGTCGAATTGAAAGAAATGAGTCACCATCATAAACGAGCAATATGTTGTGGGGTTTCAGGATGGATGAACTGTTCACAGATTTCAAAAAACATTCAAAGTCAGAGATTAAGGGAGGCGCTCGCAACCGGTGCAGACACATTGATAACCAGCTGTGCCAAATGTCAGATTCATTTCAAATGTGCCTTACAGGATGAGAGTTTAAACCAAGATATTAATATAAATATAAAAGACTTAACCGAACTTTTTGCCGAGAATCTTAACTGATTTATTGCGCTAAAGAGGAGTAAGAAATGGCTGAAGAAAAACTGCGAATTGGTGTATTCGTTTGTGATTGCGGTCTGAATATTGCCGGTACCGTGGACTGTGAAGCCGTTGCCAAATATTCCGAAACATTAGACGATGTGGTGGCGGTAATTCGCAATAAGTACACCTGTGCCGATCCTGGACAAAATGAGATTAAGAAGGCCATTATAGAACACAAGCTGAATCGCGTGGTTGTAGCTTCCTGTACGCCAAAAATCCATGAGCCTACTTTTCGCCAGTGTGTTGCCGATGCAGGACTTAATCCTTACTTGTATGAAATGGCAAATATTCGTGAACATTGTAGTTGGGTACATCAGAATGAGAAAGAGAAAGCAACCGAAAAAGCAAAGGATTTAGTTAAGAGTGCCGTTGCTCGTGCCCGTGTACTTGAACCGCAAACGGAAGCGGAGGTTCCCGTAACAAAAACGGCACTGGTAATTGGTGGTGGTGTGGCGGGTATCCAGGCAGCACTGGATTTGGCGGATGCCGGACATCAGGTTTATCTTGTGGAGAAGCAGCCCAGTATTGGCGGAGTTATGGCGGCTCTTGATAAAACCTATCCCACAATGGACTGTTCTATATGAATTTTGGGTCCTAAGATGATGGATGTCGGTCGACATCCCAGAATTAAACTCTACGCTTACAGTGAAATAGAACATGTATCGGGTTTTATCGGTAATTTCCACGTTAAGGTGCGTAAAAAAGCCCGTTATGTTAACGAAGATGAATGCACCGCTTGCAGTGACTGTGTAGCAGATTGCCCCGTAAGCATACCTGACGAATATCAGCAAGGTCTCTCCTCGCGAAAAGCTATCTATATTCAATTGCCCCAGGCTGTCCCTTCGGCATATCTTATTGATATGGAAAACTGCCTGGGCAATAATCCCATCGCGTGTGGTAAATGTTTAGAAGCTTGCGAGAAAGAATGTATCGATTTTGATATGCAGGATGAGATCATCGATCTTGAGGTAGGGACGATTATTGTGGCGACGGGAATGGATGTTTATGATCCAACCGCCCTGGACGAATTTGGATATCGCAGTTATGAGAATGTGATAACCAGTATGGAGTTTGAGCGTTTAATATGTGCCGGAGGACCGACGGAGGGTCATTTTGTAAGGCCAACAGATCATAAAATTCCCAAAAGAATTGCATTTGTTCAATGTGTGGGTTCACGATCGGAAAAGCTGGGGCGCAACTATTGTAGTAATATTTGTTGTATGAATACCATCAAAGACACGCTTTTATTACATGACCACTATCCTGATATAAAGAGTAAGGTCTTTTATATTGATATCCGTGCCTTTGGTAAGGGATTTGAAGATCTATACATGCGCAGTAAGGAAGCGGGTGTAAAATATATCCGTGGGATACCAGGGGATGTCTGGGAAGATCCCAACTCACATAATATATTTCTGAGTGTGGAAGACACGACAGACGGCGGTGTAAAAATACATGAAGTCGATATGGTTGTACTGTCAGTAGGTGTCGAACCGCGTAAAGATATGAAACCACTGCAGCAGCTTTTAACATTGTCCAACAGTGCCGATGGATTTCTCCTGGAATCGCATCCCAAATTAAAACCGGTGGATGCGCCAACGAGAGGAATTTACTACGCCGGTTGTGTAGAAGCTCCTAAAGATGTAAAGGACAGTGTAACACAAGCCGGTGCTGCTGCTGCCCGGGCAAGTATTATTTTGAATGCGGGGAAGGTAAAAATTGAAGCCATAACAGCAATGATTGATACGGATCTGTGTAACTTTTGTGGCATATGCTCCCGTGTGTGCCCCTATCATGCCATTACAACGCCGGATAAAAAAAACGGTACTTATCCTAATATTATCCAGGCTGCCTGTGCCGGTTGCGGTACCTGTGGTGCCGAATGTCCCAATGATGCCATAACGATGAGACACTTCACCGATGCACAGATCATTTCTCAGATCGATTCAATTCTGGAAAATGATAAAATGGAAAAAATCGTGGCCTTTGCTTGCAACTGGTGCTCCTATGCCGGCGGCGATCTGGCAGGTACGTCACGTCTGCAATATCCAACAAATGTGCGATTAATCCGCACAATGTGCAGCGGCCGTGTAGATGAAAAATTCGTAATTCATGCCTTTAAAAAAGGTGCACCGCTGGTTTTGGTTTCGGGCTGCCATTTTGCTGATTGTCATTATATTAATGCAGTAACCTGGACCCAACGCAGGATGGAAAAGTTGTGGAACAGGTTGGAACGCCTGGGTATCAGACCGGAACGTTTACAGCTGGAGTGGATATCGGCAGCAGAAGGTCAAAAGTTTTCTAAGGTAATGAAAGAGCTCGAGGAATTGCGCAAAAAAGTAACAGTTGAAGAAGTAAATCAAACGGTACAAATTTTAGAGAAGGAAGAGGAAAGGGAACTTGCCAAAAAGGAGAAACGACTGGCCACATTGCAGCCTGCTGAAGCGGTGTGAAAAGGTGAATGCGTGGATGGGTAGATGCGTGAATGAGGGAAGCGAATAATATTATGAAGGGAAATTAAATATGGCTGAAAAGGGTCAATTCAAATGTCTACGCTGCGGTCACGAATATGAGGATAAATATACGCCGAATGTTCCCCAGGAGCGCAGTTGCCCAAAATGCGGTAGTAACAGCGTACGCAGATTACCGGAAAAAAAGCCGTAGGGGCATTGTGCGCAATACCCGGCATTGTAGGGGCGCTCTGCGGAGCGCCCAACGGTTGGTAGGAAGAAATAAGAATTAAGAAATAAGAAATAAGAAGTAAGAAAAAAAGAGAGAAATGAAAAAGATTAATTATGAATTCAGGGAAAAATTAAATCAAGTGTTGGGTGGATTTTCACACAATTATTGTTATCAGTGTGGTGCATGTGTCGCAGATTGTCCGACACACCGTTTTCTACCCGAGTTTAATCCGCGCACGATCATATTAAAAGTTCTATACGGATTTGAAGAAGAACTAATAGGTCCCAATTCCTTAATCTGGAATTGTACCAACTGTTATAACTGTTATGAGCGCTGCCCGCAGGAAGTACAACCTATAGAAGTGATAATAGCTTTAAAAAATATGTCCCGAGAAAGAGGTACAAATCCTGAGACTATAAATAACATTATCGACCGTGTACGTCAGAAGGGTGTGACCGTCGCTACTACCGATTTGATTAAAAGGCGCAGGCAAGAAATGAAACTACCAGAGCATAAAATAAGCTGCCTTGATGAGCTGGAGAAATTATTTGAGGCGATGAATACAAAATGAAAAGCATTCTGAGGTAGATAATGCAAGTGATGCCATTTTGGGGATGTATGATTCCCTTAAAATATCCACAAATGGAAAGTGCTGTACGGATATCTTTGAAAAATTTGGGAATCGAGTTGATTGATGAACCGCAATTCAGCTGCTGTCCCGATCCCATATATTTTAAGGCTGGGGAGAAGATAAAATGGTACACACTTGCAGCGCGTAATATTAGTCTTGCTGAAGAAAGAGAGCTGGATATAATCACGCTGTGTAGTGGATGTACAGCAACATTATGTGAGGTTAACCATCATTTAAAACACAATGAAAAGCTGCGCGACGAAATAAATAAGAATTTAAAAACTATTGGCCGGGAATACCGTGGAACTATAAATGTGAGACATCTGGTCACACTTTTAAGAGATGATATTGGTCTGGAGAAGATTGCTAAGTCAATTACCAATCCCTTACATGATTTGAAAGTTGCTATACATTATGGATGTCATTTATTAAAACCCAGCGAAATAATGGGTGTTGAAGATCCCATTAATCCTGTGATTTTGGCAAGACTCATCGAAGTAGTCGGTGCGATACCAGTAAATCATCATGAATATTTAATGTGTTGTGGAAAAGCATGTAATGAAGCCGACTTAACATTGAATATGAGTCATTCGGTATTTGATTCTGTTGATAAATCGGATGCTGATTGTTTAGGATTAATTTGCCCTACCTGTTTTGATTCTTTTGATGTAGGACAATTACGTGTCTCGCGAAGTTTTAATAAACAATACCAAATTCCTGTCATATATTATTTTCAACTCCTGGCCATGGCGCAAGGAGCCTCTGTTGAAGAGGTCGGTCTCCACTTTCATAAAATTATGACCGACGATTTTATAAAAAAACTTCAAGTTCAACAGGCCGTTGCTTAACCTGCCATACATTTTATCCTGCACATAAGTATTGGCATTTTTTTTGCAAATTACGATCATATATAATCATGATATTCCCCTTTTATAAGGGCGAAGCGACTTCTCATTGGTTTTGTTGGGAGGATATATGCTGTCAAAGGTGCGCTGTGCTGCACTTCACGGCATCGATGCATACATTGTTGAAGTGGAAACGCATATGGAAGGTAATGTTCCCTACTTCGGAATGGTAGGTCTACCGGATAATGCAGTGCGAGAGAGTCGTGAAAGAGTCATATCAGCTATAAAGAACTCCGGTTATTACTTCACACATAATCGTAGAATTACTATCAATCTGGCCCCGGCGGATATAAAAAAGGAGGGATCATCATATGATTTGCCGATTGCTATAGGACTTTTAGCAGCTCAGGGTGAAATCAGTGAGGAGAAATTAACAGATTTATTGATTCTGGGTGAACTGGCACTCGATGGTACTTTAAGACCTATTCATGGTGCTTTGTCCATAGCTGTTGAGGCCAAAAAAAGGGGATTTCATGGTTTACTTATTCCCAGTGTAAATGCCAAGGAAGCCGCTGTAGCAGGGCAAGGTATCAATATTTATCCCGTGGAAACTCTCCTCGATGCAGTTAATTTTTTAAATAATATATATTCTATTGAACCGTTTATTGTTGATATCAAAGCGGTATTTTCACAGGAGCAGAATTATTATCTCGATTTCAGCGATGTTAAAGGTCAGGAGCATGTGAAGCGTGCACTCGAGGTTGCAGCGGCAGGGGGCCATAACATTATTATGATAGGTCCTCCCGGATCAGGTAAGACAATGTTAGCTAAACGCTTTCCCACGATCCTGCCTGATATGACTCTGGAGGAATCGCTGGAAACCACGAAGATTCATTCCGTCGCTGGCTTATTGCCGACAACGCACGCTCTTGTAGCAACACGGCCATTCAGATCTCCTCACCATACGGTTTCCGATTCTGCTTTGGTTGGCGGAGGCAAGTATCCCCGTCCCGGCGAGGTAAGTCTGGCACATCACGGGGTACTTTTTTTAGATGAATTACCTGAATTTAAAAAGAATGTTCTGGAAGTCCTGCGTCAACCCATGGAGGATGCCAATGTTACCATTTCCAGAGCGAGTTTTTCACTTACCTACCCTGCCAGTTTTTTATTGTCATCAGCCATGAATCCCTGTCCCTGTGGCTACCATTCCTCACCTAACCACGATTGCACCTGCACACCGGTTCAGATTCAAAAATATATGTCAAAAATCTCCGGTCCCTTATTTGATAGAATCGATATTCATATCGAAGTACCAGCAGTTAAATATAAAGAGTTATCCTCAGAATATAACGGTGAATCATCCAAAAGCATCCGTGAAAGAGTTCAGTTGGCTCGATCGATCCAGCTGCAGCGCTTTAAAAAAGAAAGACATATATTTTGTAATGCCCACATGCAGTCGCGTGATATAAGAAAATATTGTAAGGTAGATGAGGCCGGGCAGGAATTGATGAAGAATGCCATCACCAAGTTAGGACTTTCAGCGCGGGCTTATGATCGCATTCTTAAGGTATCACGAACGATTGCTGATCTGGCTTCTGCAGATAAGATATTACCGGAGCATGTCGCTGAAGCGATACAGTATAGAACATTGGACAGGCAGTTGTGGCTGTATTAATTCCTAATATTGTTGCTATTTACCGACTATTTCTTATATTTATTATTATGATAATCTTTTTGCTTATTTCAATGCTTTCCGTATTATACTTTTAAAATAATAAGTTAAAATTTGTATAACATAGAGGAGGTCAAAAGATTATGTCGTATTTAGCGAAAAGTGAAATTTGCTTTATTTTTTTACTAATTGCTGCCGTCAATGCCCAAATGGACGGTTGGCAATTACAAGATAGTGGGACGGATCGCGGCTTGTATGATGTATTTTTTGTCAATGCCGATACCGGTTGGGCAGTGGGCCAAAATGTTATTCTTAATACAACAGATGGTGGGGAAAACTGGATGGTGCAGGATAGCAGCAACAACGAATTCTGGGCAGTTTCTTTCACGGATGCATCGCATGGATGGGTTGTGGGCTATAAGGGCACGGGCTATCCGGGAATTATATATCATACTTACGATGGAGGACAAAATTGGTCTTTAAAAGACAGCTGCAGCTATGAATTGAATGATATATTTTTTGTAGATGCGGATACAGGGTATGCTGTAGGAGGTGCTAGAGGCCAATCGACTATTCTAAAAACTACAGATGGCGGCTCAACCTGGGATATGAATTATAGTGCATATGGTAACTGGCTTTATACAATATATTTTGCTACTCCTAAGAAAGGTTGGGCAGCGGGTGCTGAAGGTTATGTTATGAAAACAGAAGATGGCGGTAAGAACTGGCAGTATCTATATTTGGATATCGGATATGATAATCTGCTGTCTATTCATTTTTCCGATCCCGATACCGGTTGGGTGGTCGGAGGACAGGATAATATATTTAAATCTACAGATGGCGGATATTCTTGGCAGCTACAGGAGAGTCAGAACAATTTTGAATACTATAGTTGTTATTTTATTAATTCACAAACAGGCTGGTTAGCGGTTCGTGATTGGTCTGCTTCTTTGGGAAAAATACTATATACAGCAGATAGAGGAGATAGCTGGCACGTTCAGGATAGCCTGGCGGGCGTGCATTTATATGAGATCTTTTTCGTAGATGATTATACCGGATGGATTGTTGGCTGGCCTGGTACAATTCTGAAGACAACCACAGGAGGAATTACATCAATGCACGACAGTAAGGTTCAATCACACAAAGTACCCGAAAAGTTTGAACTCTATCAAAACCACCCCAATCCATTCAATCCGAGAACAGTAATCAGTTGGCACGTAGGGATGACTCCTATGTCGCCCGTACATATTGAATTGAGCGTTTACAACATCTTGGGGCAGAATGTAGCAACGTTGATATCAGAGAAGCAGAAAGCGGGATTTTATACGGTTGAATGGGATGCCAGTGGCATGGCTAGCGGCGTGTATTACATTAGACTCCAGGCTGAAGGGTTTGTGCAAACCAAGAAGCTTGTTTTATTAAGGTAGAAAGCTGGTAACAAGATTAAAGATTAAAGAGTAAAGATTAAAAAATAAATATTTCGCTTCATCTAATAACCAATTGATGGGTAATTCCTAATTTCTAATTTCTAATTCCTCATTAATTCCGTCAGTCTTATTTTTGCATCTTTGAATTCAGGTAAATCCGGATCGGCATTGCTCCAGATTTTGAGGAAAAATTGGTATTGCTCAATTGCTTCTTCCAGCCTGCCTTTTTGTTGATACAATTTAGCCAGGCGGTAGTGATATTTGGGATAAATGTGCCGCCATTCTCTTGTTTTGGGATCAGGTTCAATGAGTTTTTTGTATTCTATGATGGCCTTATCTATATCCCCATGGCGCAGATAAGCACGGGCTAATTCATCCTGTGCGAAAGGTAAAGCAGATATAAAATAGTTCTTGGTAAATCCGAACGGTGTATCCATTGGAGTCATATTTTTATAAATCTTCTCTGCTCTTTCTAACGAATCCTGGGCAATTAAAATTTGGCTGTAGAGAAAATCCTGCAAATGGTGGTGTCTTTCTTTGCCTATGGGTGTTAACTTGGGAAAAAGTGCTTTTATCAATTTTAACTCGGCTCTGGCTGAGTCAATCTTTGACTGATGTAAATAATTCAGGCACATATAGTAAGCATAATCTGCCTTGTGATCAGCCAGATATTGCGGATATTCCTTGATTTGATAATTATACCAGCTTAAACAACATTTTTTACTCTCTAACACTTTACCCTGATCAAGAAAGATCCATGCTTTCAAAAAATTAGATCTTTTCTTGCCGCTTCGACTTTTAATCTTTTGACTTATATCAGTCGATAATTCCAGATCCTGGAATGCCTGTTGATAATTACCCGACAGGTAGTGATATATACTTTTCCACCAATATCCCCACGAGATTCTACCTTGCGCTTCGACTTTCATAATATATTGATCAAGCCAGTATAGCGCAGATTGATAGTTCTCTTGCAGCCCATAGATAAAGGCAATACGCCACTCGGAACCAAAATCGGGTTTCACCTCCAGCGCCTCTTTATATTTATTTATAGCCCGCTCAAATCTACCTGTACGTAAATATAGTTCCGCGAATGAATCGAAAGGATTGGCATCACCGGGTATTACCTCCTCATATTTTTTCAAGTATTCATCTGCTGTCTCAAACTGGCCCATATCACCATAAACATAGGCAAGCATGTTGAGTGCCGGTCCGTAATAGGGATCAAGTCTTAAAGCATCATTATAAAATGCGATGGCTTTGTCATATTGTTTTTGAGCACGATAATAGCCACCCAGGTATAAAAACACGCGTTTCTCTTTAGGATATCTTTTAGCCATCTGATGCAAAATGTTCAGTCGTTCTTCCGGATTTTTTTCAATACGATTGGCATAAGAGGCCTCAATATACATGCGGTCCTTTTCTCCGGCTTTGTGGGCATATAGTTTGGCCTTCTCAAAATTGGCATCCCGGGCTTCATCATCGAGCAAGGCACCATTTGCCCGGGCCAGATAAAGGTAGGCGACAGCAAATGTAGAATCTAGTTGTAGCGCCTTCTCTAAAAAATTACGGGCATCATCATAATAAAATTTTTCAAAGGCATCTTGTCCCTTTAAAAAATAATGATAGGCTTCCATCGATGAGGTCGTTACATCCGAGATGCGCACCTCGGATCCCTTTACGGTACTTTCAGAGGCGTAGACGCTTTGTGAGATCTCCTGGCTCAAATCATCAATCTGATTCTGTAAGATGCTGCCCACCCCCTGTCCCTTGGAACTGGCGCTTTTTAACAATTGTTTACTTTGTACATCCAATATCTTTACATCGGTAGCAAAAACCTCACCGGCTTTTATGAAACTTCCCAATACAATCGCTTCAACCCCTTCTAACCGACAGATCTCAAATCCAACCTCCTGGTCAATCACTTCCACATCCGGCTTCCCTAACTGTCTGAGCAGGTCATAGATACGTTCCCAGGAGATAACCTGAAAATATTTGGACTGTTCCAGCCGGGTGATCAATAGATTAGGGATGGCTTCCTGCAAATAGTCATAGGTACGATCGCCGGTCTGATTTTTGAAGCTGATCACCACTATGGGCTTTGGTTCTGCCAGGGCTGTATCTTCTACAAACAGGGGTTTGATTAACAGGTAGGCAATTATTGCCAACACAACCGTTGCAACGGCTAGAAAATATTTTTTGATGTGTTTTGGTTCCTTTTGCATCGTCTCGATTTTTGTAGTAGTAGGGCTTTTCCTGGTTGTCTCCAGCGAATTATAAACGCGTTTCAGATCGACTATTAACTCATCGGCATGATGATATCTTTCATCAGGGTTTTTTGCCAGGGTTTTATGCACGATCTGTTCCAGTTCCAAGGGCACTCCCGTGCGCATGGAGGTGAGTGGTTGCGAATCTTCATTAATGATGGCATACATAACCGCCTGTTCGTAATCCCCTTTAAAAGGCAATTGGCCAGTTAACATTT
>SMTZ1_10012028_pt1 | contig 11551 bp, 10 predicted proteins | sample DeeMarSWOR136_30_FD_25667 | JGI IMG/M metagenome (IMG submission 25667)
TGGACAGCAACAACGAGCTGCGGAGGCTGGACAAGGAGCGGGAGAAGGAGATACATCGTATCCTGGTTGAACTGACCGCTGTTGTAAAGAAACATTCAGATGAGCTCCGCGAAATACAGGAGGTACTGAGCTGTTTCGACCTGCTCATGGCGAAGAACAGGTTTAGAGATGAATATGCCTGCGCTGTTCCTGCATTCATCGATGAAATCCGTATGGAGCTCAGAAACGCCAGACACCCGCTCATTACCGGAGAGGTGGTACCCATCGATTTTTCGATGGGAGATCCTATCTTCGGCGTAGTCATCACGGGACCGAATACCGGCGGAAAAACGGTTTCCTTGAAGACCATCGGTCTCATGGTTCTTCTCGCCCAGTCCGGTGTTCCGGTACCCGCTTCCTCAATGACGTCATGTGTATTCTCCTCCCTCTTCTCAGATATCGGTGATGAGAGCTCCATCGAACAATCACTTTCCACCTTTTCCTCTCACATCAGGAACATCAAGGCAATCACCCGAAAAGCCGACGAGCGCAGTCTCGTACTCATCGATGAACTCGGCGCGGGCACCGATCCCATCGAGGGCGGAGCATTGGGAACCGCGATCCTTGATTTCCTCATAGACAAACGGGTCCTGACAGTCGTGACAACCCATTTCAGTTTCATCAAGATGTATGCTATTCGAAAGGAGAGCGCCGAGGTCGCCTCGGTGGAGTTCGATGCCGTGACCTGCAGGCCCACTTACCGGCTGGTCATGGGGATACCCGGCAGGAGTAACGCGCTTGAGGTTGCCGAGAACCTGGGACTCTCGGTTGAAATACTCGACAGATCCCGCGAGTATGTGGGAGACGAAGCCCGGACTATGGACGGCATCTTCAAGAATCTTGCACGCATGGAGCAGGACCTTGCGCGGAGAGAGCAGGAGGCGACCCACACCCAGGCCGAGCTCGACAGGCTGATGTATGAGTACCGGAAGGGCCTTGAGGACCTGAAACGCCGTGAGGAGAAGCTTGGTTCCGGCTTTCAGCAGGAGTTTTCTGAAACCATGTCAGAATTCCGCCGCAGGCTGGAGCACAGCATCAAGCGTGTGCGGGAGGATCATGGGTCCCGAAAAGCCATCCTGAACGCGAAGAACGAAATAGAGCAGGTGGAGGAGGAGTTCGAAGGTTTCATTGAAGGTATCGGGGGCAGAGGGCAGCAGTCTGAAGAGAGCGGTGAAACCGCGGCTGCAGAGGAGCTCAGGAAACCCGGAGAGATGGATCTGGGCGATAGGGTGACGGTAAGTACCTCACAGGGTGGTACCATCGAAGGCAGGGTCATCGGCCTGACGGAGGACAAGGTCACACTGCTCGCGGGTTCTCTCAAACTGACTGCCGACCGGGAACGGGTGCAGAGGGTAATGCGCGGTGCAGGGAATCAGAGACAGACCTGGGATTTCTCGTCTGAGCAGCAGCGTGTGAAAATGTATGAGTGCGACATTCGTGGGATGCGCTACGATGAGGCCATGGAGGAGGTCGAGCGCTTTGTCGACAATGCCGTTCTGAACAATCTCGATACCATTTCCATCATACACGGCCTTGGAACCGGTGCGCTCCGCCAGGGTGTTCAGGAGATCCTGAGAACGCGGCGGGATGTTGCTCATTTCCAGTATGCACTGCCCGAGCAGGGAGGATTCGGGTGCACCATCGTGACACTCAAGAGCTGAGATGGGGCATGGTTAAAACTCGACATGAGCGTCATATTTTTGTATACTGACGGATGCCTTCCACAATGCGGTTTGGGAGTTCGACTCATCATGGTGGGGTTTTGTAATGGATGAGCTGTACTGGAACAGGGCGATAGAAACGATGCCTCGAAGCGATCTGGCGATCCTGCAGCTTTCGCGGTTAAACAGGACCTTAGAGCGAGCGGCACGGTCCAGATCCTACCGGGGGAGGCTGCCGGAGAGTGTCCGCAGCCTCGAGCACATCCGTGATATACCCTTTACCACGAAGCAGGACCTCAGGGATGCCTTTCCCGATGGATTCCTGAGCGTACCTCAGGACGAAATCGTTCGGCTCCACTCCTCGTCGGGTACCACCGGACAGGCAACAGTCGTTTACCACACCCGAAATGACATCGAAAACTGGGCGGAGTTGTGTGCCCGTAGTATGTACATGACCGGTGTTCGGAAGACCGATGTGTTTCAAAACATGATGGGCTACGGCCTCTTCACCGGCGGCCTTGGTCTGCACTATGGCTCGGAAAAGCTCGGATCCCTCACAATTCCCGCGTCTTCCGGCAACTCAAAACGCCAGATACGGCTCATGAAGAACTTCGATACTACGGTGATTCACATCACGCCGAGTTATGCGCTCCATCTCTACACGATCCTCGAGGGGGAAGGCATCGACCCCAAAAAACACCTGCATCTCAGGATCGCTTTTCTTGGGGCAGAGCCCTACTCAGAGGAGACAAGGAGAAAGATCGAGAATCTCTACGGCATGGATGCCTTCAACTCATACGGACTTTCGGAGATGAACGGACCGGGTGTTGCCTTCGAATGCACTGAAAAGGAAGGCATGCATCTCTGGGAGGACAGTTACATCCTGGAGGTGATCGACCCTGAAACCGGTGAACTCCTCGATGACGGGTATGAGGGGGAGCTTGTGCTCACGACGCTCCATCGTGAGGGCATGCCGATCATACGTTACCGCACCGGGGACATTGCAACGGTTTATTTCGGACCCTGTCCATGCGGGAGGACGCACCGGCGCATATCGCGCATAAAGGGCAGAAGCGACGACATGCTCATCGTCAAGGGGGTCAACATCTACCCCATGCAGATCGAAAAGGTGCTCATGGACATCCCGGAAATCGGGCACAACTACCTGATCGAGATAGACAATGTCGACTACCTCGATACCATCAGAATAAAGGTCGAGGTGGTCCAGGAGATTTTCCACGGCGATATACGTGAGCTCGAGGGACTCAAGCGCCGGGTCGTGGAGGAGCTCAAGAACGAGATACTCATACGCCCCCAGGTGGTGTTGGTTGAGCCGAACTCCCTTCCCGGGAGCGAGGGGAAAGCGGTCCGGGTTGTGGACAGGAGGACCAGGATCGGATAGGGTGTGAGTATCTTATGAAGCGAGAGGTGTACCATGGCTTCCCAGGTGACGGTCTTCGTTGAAAACAAACCGGGCAGGATATCAAAGATTGCACGAAAACTGGGAGATGAGTCAATCAATATAAGGGCCATCACCATATCCGATATGGGTGAGTACGGCCTCATCAACATCATAACCAATGATCCCGACAAAACCGCAGCGGTTCTCTCCGAGAGCGGGTTCAGCGTCTCACGCAAGCAGGTCATCGCAATCGTCATGGAGGACAGGCCCGGAGGGCTTGCAGATATCAGCGAATACCTGCATCGGAACGCGATAAATATCAGCAATGCCTACGGTTTCATTCTCGAGCAGGGGGACAAGGCGGTGCTCATCCTCGAGGTCGATGATTATGCTCGGGCTGAAAAGTTGATAAGAAAGGGAGGATTTCATACGTTGACCAGAGATGAGCTGCACAATCTCTAGGACGAGGACGGGTCATGAAAGGAAGGCTCCCTCCTGAAGCGTTCATGATACCCGTTGAACGGATCAGGGAGGGTTATTACACCGACCAGTACTTCAACCGTACCCGTGATATCCTGGAAAGGGACGGTAACAACGCACGGGTTCTCATGCAGGTCTTTGCCCGCAGGCAGAGTCTGCTCTGCGGCATCGATCAGGCAATCGGCATACTTCAGCGCTGCGCCGATCATTCCCGTGACCTGACCATCCATGCCCTGCATGACGGTGATCGCATCTCGCGTAATGAAACCGTGCTCACCATTGAAGGTATGTATGCGGTCTTCGCACACCTGGAGACCGTGTATCTCGGCGTGCTTGCGCGCGGAACATCAATAGCCTCCTCGGTTCATGAGGTGGTCGATGCCGCCCGCGGCAGGACCGTTTTCTTCTTTGCCTCCCGCTTCGACCATTACCTGGTCCAGAGCTTCGACGGTTATGCCGCCCACATCGGCGGAGCCCACGGCGTGTCCACCGACGCAAACGGAGAGCTGTTCGGCCAGCCAGGTATCGGGACCATACCCCATGGATTGATTGCGGCCTACGGAGGAGACACCCTTGAGGCTTGTAAAGCCTTCGTGCGGCATATGTCGGGGGATGTGGAACTCATCGCCCTCGTGGATTTCAACAACGATTGTGTGGGAACGAGTCTCCAGGTGGCACGGCATTTCGGTCGCACGCTCTGGGGTGTCCGTCTTGATACTGCTGGAGACATACGCGATGTGTCAGTTACCGGCAGGGAACCCGATTCATACGGTGTATGTCCGGAGCTCGTGTTCAGGGTGAGAGAGGCGCTCGACCGTGAAGGTTTTACCTGGGTACGGATCGTGGTGAGCGGTGGTTTCAACCGTCAGAAGCTGGAACGTTTCATCGAGCTGGGTGTACCCTTCGATGCCGTGGGTGTGGGCTCCGCGTTTTACAGAAGCAGGATCGATTTCACCGCCGATGTGGTTATGGTGAACGGAAAAACCTGCGCCAAGAAGGGTAGAACCCTCCGCCCCAATGACCGGCTTGAAAAAGTGCAGTAAGAAGCCTGCTTCCTCCGTCCGAAGCCTGCTTCCTCTGTTCGAAGCCTGCTTCCTCTGTTCGAAGCGTGCGCATCCCTTTACAAGTTGACAAAGGGTATATTTTGAGTTATTGTCGAGGATACAAAATATACGGGAATTCGGGAGTAAGACCGGACCTGACAGGGAGGATGAGATATGGCTGAGGCAAAAATGCCCCATCCAGGACACGAGGAACATCTCTGCTATCTGCAAAACGTGGGATTTCTTCTGAAGAACTGGGACGATTACAAGAAGCTGGTAAGGAACGGCAGGTATATCTGCAGGGCATGCGGCAGAGTTGCCGCAAGTGACAAAAACCTCTGCGTGCCGGAAGAGCTGTAGGGCCGGACTGCTGCAGACCGGGTAAGGCTGCGCCGGCAGCGCGCCTTGCTCGACGAGTAGTGCATTGTACACCTCATTGCTGAAGGGGGACGTGATGGCTGATCTTTCGACGAAGTACATGGGCCTGCATTTAAAAAATCCTATAGTGGTTGCGAGTTGCAGCCTCTCAAAGAACGTTGACGGTATCAAGAAACTGGCCGATCATGGGGCAGGCGCCGTGGTAATGAAGTCGCTCTTCGAGGAGCAGGTGCAGAGGGAGGTCGTTGAGGATCTGGAGCAGCACATCGGGCCCTCCTGGCATGCGGAAGCCTATGATTATGTGAACAAGATGGGTATGGAGTTCGGCCCGGAGGTGAACCTGCGCGTTATCGAGCAGGCGAAAAGGGCAGTGGATATACCCATTGTCGCCTCACTCAACTGTATCACACCCCACTGGTGGAAGGACTACGCCAAACAGCTCGAGTCGGCCGGTGCTGACGGCATCGAGCTCAACATTGGATATCTGGTAGCCGACGTCAAGAAGCGAAGCGTTGATGTGGAAAACCTGTACTTTAAAATACTTGAAAAGGTGAGAGGTACGGTGTCCGTTCCCGTCGCAGTGAAGCTTGGACCCTATTTCACGTCTTTTGCACAGTTCGCCTACGACCTGTGCAGCAGGGGGGCGTCGGCAATCGTGCTCTTCAACCGTTTCTATCAGTTCGATATCGATGTGGAAACGTCAAAGATCAAAGCTGGAAATGCGCTCAGCGATCCGGCAGAGATGAGCCTTCCCCTGCGCTGGGTAGCCCTGCTCGCCAACCGCGTAAACGGAGATATCTCCGCTTCCACGGGCATATATACTGCAGAACAGGTCATCAAGCAGATCCTTGCGGGTGCGAACTCCGTGCAGCTCTGTTCCGTGCTCTACAAAAAAGGTGTCGAGGAGCTCGGGAAGATCCTGAAGGGTGTGGAGAGCTGGATGGAAAGGCACGGTGTCAAATCCCTCGATGCAATCAGAGGCAAGCTCAGTCTGCAGGAGAGCGACAAGCCCGAGCTCTACGAGCGCCTGCAGTACATCAAGGCACTCGTGGGCATTGAGTAGGAGAACCTCTCCCCATCTCCACCTTTTCTCTCGGCAATACGGCATCTCGAAGGGTTTAGAGGTGCATGAAAAGCAACTCTTCTCCATGGCCGCTGGGGGATTACATTTAAGCTTAGAAAGGTAATTTCGAGGGAGAACCAAAACAATGACCAAAAGCAGGGACAGAACAGCTGAAGCCATCCACCGTTTCATACTCCAGAATAGCGATCGGGCGGTAAGGCCCGTATCCTTTCCCTCCGACCCATTCTGGAAGGGGCTGAAGAATGTCGGAACCGAGCTCTGGCTCGACACGGGGGATATTGATGCAGCCAGCGGGCTGTGGAACGGTGAATTCACCGCCCTCACCACGAACAACACACTCCTGAACAATGAAATACAGAAGGGTATCTACGATGAACTCATCGAAAGGTCTGGCAAGCTTCTAGCCGGCCTCGATCTCCAGGAGCGTGTCGTAGAAATAGCCTTCATACTCAACGCAACCCACGGCCTGAACCTGGTGCAGAAGTTCGGCGGTTCTGTAAGCGTCGAACTACACACCGACAGCGCCCATGACATCGAGAAGACTGCGTCCTTCGCACGCAGGTTTCACCGCATATCGCCGGATCATTTCATCATCAAAATACCCCTCACACCCGAGGGGTTCATCTCAACGAGGAAAGTCAGGGCGGAGGGCATCCCGGTGAACTTCACCCTCGGGTTCAGCGCCCGCCACAACTACCTTGCAGCTCTGTTTGCCTCCCCCTCCTATGTGAATGTTTTTCTCGGACGGCTCAACTCCTATGTGGCTGACAACAAACTCGGTGACGGAAATATGGTGGGTGAGAAAGCAACTATCTCGAGCCAGCGTTACGTTACGGAGGTTTCAAGGGAAACGGGGAAGCGCACCCTGCAGATCGCGGCGAGCATGCGTTCGCCGGGCCAGGTAAGGGACCTTGCCGGCGTCGACGTGTTCACCATGCCGGTTAAGGTAGCAGAGGGTGCGAAGAAGGAGCTTCCCGGTGCCTGGGAATCGCGACTCCGTGAGAACTACAGGGTCACTCTTGATCCGAATGTGGATGCCCGGAAGGTGGGGATGTCCAAACTGTGGGACGTGACGGAAGCGGAGAAGAAGTTTGCCAGGGACCTCGACCGCTCCATACCCCGAAGCGGTGAGGAGCTCATGGAACAAGCCCATACTTCGGGTGTGGGAGACCTCTTCCCGAAGATGAGTGCAGCTGACTTGGACCGCGTCGCCGCTGACGGCAAGATTCCGGTTCACGCGCACTGGGAAAGCCGCATCGCGAGGGGGGAGGCTGCCATCGATTCTCTGCTCAATCTCGCGGGACTCGCTTCGTTCACGGCGGATCAGGGAAAGCTCGACGACAGGATCAGAGGCCTCATTACCTGAGCAGACAGACGTCCCTATTATGTAAAGCGGCTCTTTTGTTTGTTGATGACGTATTTCATATGTTTCGCAGCAGGGGCAAACCCTCATCCCCCTCCCCAGCAATGGATACAAAACCAGATCAAAACCTCCCTTCTATTCCACAATCCAGATCCCTCATCATTATTGGAAAAATGCACCAAAATGAAAATAATTGTAGTTGGGTACGGTAAAAAATACCGTAATTTGTTAAAGATTTCGCCTGTCACTGTTCGATGAATCTATTAAAGGCGAGTTCCCGAGGGTAATTATATGGCACAAGAGGGCAGAAAGACCATCACGGCAATCATACTGATCGTGTTTATCCTGGCAGCGGGTGTGGCCGCCTTCGGCATACGGTACCAGGCAGTGCCCATGGATGACAAGATCATCATGGTCGAACGCTGGACGGGCAGGGCCGTCCTAATCTATAGCGACGGTTCCTCCAATATGGTGGCGAGCAGCAGGTCGATCCGGGGTCCCATGTTGATGGCCAAGACCTCCTCCTCCTACGCCGGTGTGCAGCTCCGTACCAAGCTGAAGTGGCGCTCAAACAAGACCTTCTTTCTGGTGACGGCGCAGCCATACAACGATGCGCTCAAAAAGGCCCGAAAAAACCGGAAGGCCCAGTTCGTGATCGATCTGCTCGACCGCGACGGGTTCGTGGTCAAGACCCTGTGGATTCCCGTTTACAAGATGAGCCCGGTCAAGAACGGGGATGAGGAGATTACCTCTCTGGAGTACAGGGCTGCCACCTCGATGTGCGTGCAGGATTTCAGGGATATCAGTAACTGGAAGGTTCGCTGAAGCTCAGTTCTCGAAGGCAAAACCCACGTTGAATGCCACGTATGAACTTGCCCTGTAATTCTTTGTACCGAACGCGTAGTTGTAGGTCACATTTCCAAGTAGATTCCAGGGCGAGCTCCCCAGGGGAAACATCACTCCCGCCTCGGGTACGAGACCGAAATGCCAGTGATCCTCGTAGAAGGTGTACAATCCGAAATCGAAACGGTCCTGTATGTAGAAGGTGCCAGCTCCCAGCCCCCCGTACAGGCGGAACCCCCCCGGGTCGCCGGTGTACACGTAGCCGTCTGCGTTCCCGTGGCAGTTATGGGACCCGCTGTATAGGTCCCGGATTCCTTCTGGCTGAATCCCTGCCAGCTGACGCAGAACCCCAGAGACAGGCGGTCGCGGATGAAGTTCCGGTACGCGAAGGACCAGCCCCTGAAGCTGAAATCCGACGTGAAGTCTTCGAGTTCACCCAGTGGTTGTGCCATGTTGTAGGTGAGTATGGTGTACGTGTCGCTGGCCACGGCCGGTCCCGCCAGGGCGAAGATAATCGCACAGAGTGCGCATATGAAAAGGCAGCGTTTTTTCAAGGCGGTCTCTCCTTTTCAGTTTCTATCCAGATAGGGCGACTGTGTAAAGGCCTGGGTTATGGTGTCAACGATACGCTGCGTAAGACCACCCGAGGTGTCGTTCAGTATGCCATTGACGGCTGCGAACCACAGGGCAGCATATTCGCTTGGGTCGTCGGGGTTCGGATTGTTCAGGTCATTCATCTGTATGTACAGCGAGCCGGCGGTATAGGCGTAGGTATATCCTCCGCCCCACCCGGGCGGGTAGTACCATCCCCAACTGTACCAGTACCAGTAATCGTACCAGTAGTAGTAGTAGTCGGTTTCTGAATACATTGCCACGACTTGCACACCTGCATTGTCTTTGTCAACGGTCTCTTTCGTATATCCATAGAGAGCCATCTGATTGTCCATGGTATTCTTGATGAGTGTAGCATTTGCAGGCTGATTGGATGAAGAATTATCTGGATCATCCAGGTAGATGATCTCATCTTCGAGCCAGTACGTCTGGTAGCTCGGATTCTGAAAGTCTGCATCCTTGTCGTATGCCGTGAACACCGTATCGTAATCGGCGATGGTAAGGCCGTAGTCCGTGTAGCAGGAGTTGAAGATGAAAATCGCGGCTGGAGCCATCATGATTGTCATAATGAGAAGGATTTTTTTTCTCTTACCCATCGTGCGCTACTCCGGTTTAAAATTATAGGTCGAATAATGTAAAAAGTGAAGAGATCGCTTCGCATTTCGAATTTTATGTTAAATGGGAAACGCACCAATTTCTATGAAAAATCAGAAACAATCCATGTTTTTTAAACGAAGTTCTCAAAAAGTACTGTGCTATAATATATCAGAGAACGCTGCATTTATATACCGATGTGTAAAACTCTATTTAGCGAAGCGAATTTCCTATTTTTACCATAATACGGTGACACGTTAATACGAAATTTACACCCTGGCAATGCTTTTATCGACATGTACCTTTACGCCTTGCCCGCAGCCCCGGTTTTTTCGATCCACGTCCTCACCACCCGGGCCATGATCCCGTAGGCATGTTCATCGGCCAGAGGAACCCACAGGTTCTTGCCCTGGCCCCACTGCTCGATGAGCGAGGTGCGCACCGCCTGCACGAGCTCGCTTGCCACGTTGATCTTCGCGATTCCCAGAGCAATCGCCCGCTTCAGGTCCTCCAGAGGTGTTCCGGACCCACCGTGCAGAACCAGGGGCACGGCAACTCTTGTACGAATGCGTCCGAGTAAATCGAAGTCGAACTTCGGGTGCTCACGGTACATGCCGTGAGCGTTGCCGATGGAGACGGCGAGCATGTCGACTCCCGTCTCCTCCACGAACCTTTCAGCCGCGTCCGGGTCGGTGAGGGTCGACTCGAGGGTTCCCTCGAGCACGGTATTGTCCACCATACCGACGGCGCCGAGCTCGCCCTCCACGGTGATGCCTCGGGGGCGGGCGAGCTGCACAACATGTTGCAGTGCCTCCACGTTCTCCTCGAAGGGCTTCGCCGAGTAATCAAGCATAACCGAGGTGTAGTTCGCCTCGATGCACTCCTTCACCTCGTCCAAGGACTGGCCGTGGTCCAGGTGCAAAGCGGCCGGTACGGTGTATCTTTTCATCAGCCCATAGGTGATGGTGCTGTGAAGGCACGGCCTGATGATCGGAAACTCGGCCCAGCCGTTCATGAGCATGACTGGCGCTTTGAGCTCCTCGGCCACATCGAGAACCGTCTTCACGGATTCCGCATTCCAGGTGCAGAAAGAGGGCACGGCGTAGCCGCGGCTGTACGCATTTCTGATCAATTCCAGTGATGGTATCAATGACACGTGTAATACCTCGGTATAGGGTGATAAAAAGCGCAGGCCAAAGATACTATCGTGCGTCTCCTGTCATCAACAACCTTTGCAGGAATTATGGGGAATTATGAGGACAGCATATTTAACAATGAATTGTACATGAGCCCAACGTGTGGCGCATGAATTTGGGCGCATCTCACTTAAAAGATAATAGATAAAGATAAAAGATGTTTTCATGCAAGAGGTTTGTAAAGAATTCGGTTCTTCCGAATAATGTGTACCTGAATATGGTATTGTGTTTTCATGAGAGTATTCGGGAGGTAGATAGGCGTGAGGAAACGCGAGCACTTACATGTAAAGTATTTTATATAGTACATTGCCCGTTTTTACATTCTTTTTTTTCCACTCACTACCTTCTCAAAATTCTCTCACTCATTTTCGTGATGATCCAGAAATTCTATCTGTAATCATTGACAATGCCCTCTATGGCGAAATACCTTGAGATACAGAACTCAAACCTATGATCAATGGGAGGGTGTCGTATGGACCTTGGCTTGAAGGGTAAAACTGCCGTCATAACGGGCGGATCCAAGGGTATCGGCCTGGCCGTTGCGCACGGTCTTGCTGAAGAGGGTGTGCATGTGGTCCTCTGCTCGAGAAACGAGAAAGAGGTCCTCGACGCGGCGGTCCATATGGGAAAGCGTTTTGGTGTGCGTACTTTTGGAAAGGCTGCCGATGTGACCAGAGCGGGCGACATAGAGCGGCTCGTTGAAGAGGTGGAGAAGGAGTTCGGCGGGACCGACATTCTCATCAGTAATGCAGGCATGGGAAGCGAGGAGAAGATCGTGGAGGCGCCCGATGAGCAGTGGCAGTACTTCTGGGACCTGCAGGTCATGGCCGCGGTTCGGCTCGCCCGGGGCTTCGTA
>SMTZ1_10006749_pt1 | contig 11550 bp, 11 predicted proteins | sample DeeMarSWOR136_30_FD_25667 | JGI IMG/M metagenome (IMG submission 25667)
TCAAGCCATCCATAGCCCTCTTGTTCCTGCTCTCGGACTGCTCGTTTTGCGGCAGACCGATACTGGCCAGCAGGACAGATTCCACCCCCTCCTTAATATATACTCCAGCCTTTTCGTCATGCTTTTTTATCTCTTCTGTTAAATTACAGCCTTTGTTAAGGTATCTGTTCGCCAGCGTTTCCCCCTCGGGGATATACTTCCACCTGAGGCGCTCCTCTTCGGTCACCTCCCCCAATCCGTCTATCTTCTCCCGGGCTATCTCACGGGCACTTTTAATCTCATCAGGCATATTAGGCCCCCGAAATCATTCTCCGTCTCTATACTTCTCTTCTATTCCATTATACTAGATTGTTGAGCAAGCTTAAAGCTGACACTATAGCTGTTTGACACACCAAAAGCAAAAGATGGTGGTTATAGTAATTTAAATATAGTATACGTTATCTTGACTCCACTAGTACTATGGATTAGTACAAAATATACTAATAGTACTGGTACTTATGGGGGGTTTCCTTTCTTTTAACAGTTCATGTATCAGGGATTAACAAGGATTTTATTGGAATATATTTTGGAGGAGGTGGTTACTATCGAAGTAGAATATTATTATACAAGCAGTCATTATGCCTCAGGTCAAGAGGGCAAAAAATAACTTTAAAGAAAGGAGGAGGTAGAAAGATGAAAAAACTTGTAGTTATAGCCTTGGCACTTGTGATGGTGCTGACTTTAGGTTCAGGGGCAGTAATGGCGGCAAAGCCAGGAGCCGTTACACCCGGAACCACAGATACTACATATAATGGTAACGGTGTGCCCAGTGGGCCACACTATACCCTAACAATCCACGGTGCTCCCAAGGACAAGAACCCTGACGCTGAGGGGTGGACTAATTCTAACAGGCATAGCATATTCGTTAACCTCGAAAGCCTATCAAAAATCTACATGCAGCAGGGTTCAGGCTTTGCAGTAGTAGACGCCAATGGTACGGCAAGCGGTGGCAACGATGCCAGATTCCAGCTCGACGAGGGCAGGTATGAAATCTTTCTAGTTGCCCTTGGAAAGCCCAACAAAGATGTGACCATTACCCCTGAGGCAACTTTCACTGGCCAAGTAGGTAATGAGGTATTCTATCTGGATACGATTACCGTTAAACATGACAAGAAGCCTAAATGGGAGAGAGTTACTGGAATGTTCCTCGTTACGGTAACTGTGAATGTTGGTGCTGGCGATGTTACATATCGTAACGCCTGGGTCTTCTCCATACCCGAGCTTATCGATTACTGGTGGAACTACGATAATAATGGTAACAAGCTCTGCCAAGTCCGCTTTTACAAGGTAGACTCAATACCGGAAGAAGGCTCATAGCCCAAGAAAATCAAAATTATAAAACGAATTAGGGGGTTGGGATTATATTCCTTGCCCCCTAATTCTATATAAACGGCTCTAGACATTACACTCGCCGACAATTTTATGTTTATGCTGTTTGATGGTATAATCTACCCTGACATTAAGGGGAAATCAATGTATTTCAAAAACGCCATCGATGCTCTGGGATATACGCCACTGGTGGAACTGAGCCAGCTCAGCCCCAATCCCAAGGTGCGCATTCTAGCCAAGCTGGAGGGGCAGAACCTGGGCGGCAGTGCCAGCACCAAGGACAGAATCGCCAAGTATATGATTGAAAAGGCGGAGCAGAACGGCGAGCTTACCCATAGCAAGACCATAATCGAAGCCACCAGCGGCAATACCGGCATCGCCCTGGCATGGCTCGGGCGCAATAAAGGCTACAAGGTAACCATTGTCATGCCTGACAGTATGAGCCTGGAGAGACAGCAGCTGATAAAAATGTTCGGCGCCGAGCTTATCCTTACCAAAGGAGAATACGGCATGAGTGCTGCCATCGAAACTGCTCGGGAGCTGGCAACTAAGGGCGATAAATACTACCTGCCCGACCAGTTTTCCAACCCCGCCAACCCGCTGGCACACTACGAGACCACCGCCGCCGAAATAATTAACGATTTCCCCTATGACAGGATTGACATTCTGGTTGCCGGCATCGGCACCGGCGGCACCCTGATGGGCGTTGCCCGGCGACTAAGAGAGGTATACCCAGATATCAAGGCTATTGGGGTTGAGCCACCCCCCGGCGATAGTATCCAGGGCCTGAAATGTATAGATAGCGGCCAGATACCGCCTATCTTAGACCTGAAGCTTATCACCGAGAGAACCTGTATAACCAGCCGGCAAGCGGCTGACATCACCAGGCAACTTCTGGAAAGGGAAGGCATATTCGCCGGTCTGTCTTCAGGGGCGGTAACACGTCAGGCAATCAACCTTGCCGGTGAAATGGACGAAGGCAACATCGTGGCCATCCTGGCCGATGGCGGCTGGAAATACTTAAGTCTCGACCTGTGGAGTAGAGACAGGTAGTCCTTTATCTTTGCTTATTTAATAGTAAGATACCGGTTTAATTCACCCAGCCATCATAAACAACATATGTTAATCCGTCCCACCTGCCACCCGTCACTGTCACGGCTGCTATGATGCAACCATACTCGTCGAGTGTATAAGTGGCTTCCAGGTAGCTATATAGATACGGTGTTATAACCAGTTCGGTAGTGCCATCAGCCGCATAAACGCTGGATGTACGACCGGGACCAACTGTACCCCCGGTGGTCAGCTCGTAGACATCATTATCCACCATGGCTGCCAGCACTGCTATCTCAACATCGTCAGACTCAGTATTAGCTTCTTGAACTATGCCTTGCAATGTAGACTCCTCAATGGCTTCTTCGGCCCCGGCGGGTAATACTATAGATACCGGCTGGTTATAGTCATAGAACAGTGCATCAAAGATGGCATCTATTTTAATCGAACCCACTTCATCAATGTAGCCCATATCTTCCGCGTCCATTTCTATATCCAGCACTACCTGAATCCCCGCGATATGATAGGTATCTCTGGCTACCCACTGCCTTATAGAGATGCCCTGGATTATCTCTAGCAGCGCCCCAATATCTGCGCCCTCCGGTATTTCCTCCCCCATCGCCTGCGCCTCCTGCTTTATCCTCTGCCAGAGTTTTATCTCATCCAGCGTTATCCGCAGCACATAACAATCGACGCCTTTTATTTTTTCAGTGCCTTCGACAATAACCTGAGATACATCCATCAACAATTCCTGCATGCCCGCCGGGGTTAGGTTTTCATCCAATATGTCTTCCACTTGCTGCATTTCATCTGCCGGTATCTCATATTTCATCCATGATTCACCCGCCAGCGGGTCGTCCATCATGATATATGCCACGTCATTCAGCAGGTAAAGCGCCATTCCCATATTTACCGATATGCTGCTTTCCGTAGAGCTTCTGAGTAAATCGGTATAGCCGTAACCGATGTCCATCTCCATCTGCAGTTGTCTGTTCTCCATATCTATTACGCCGCTTAATGCCAGCTCCGCACTTACTTCATTCATTTCTTTGATGTCTTCCGTACCCGTTGTTGCAATCATATACATGTCCAAGTCTATATCGCAGCTCAGCGATGTTACGCCTTCCATTGCCTGGTTTGTTTTTTCGAGTATCTCTTCCACCGATGGCAATGCGTTGCCGCCGGGGCAGGCGGTAAGGCAGAGTGCCATAACCAGTGGTAGGGTAACAACCATTGCTTTTTTAAACATCTTCAACCTCCTCCCCTTTTATTTTCGCTGTTTTATCAGCCAGTATTCAAGGCTGTCAGCCAGTGCCAGCCAGCTTGCTTCAATTATATTTGTCGAGCTGCCCACCGTCCGCCACTGCTCAACTCCATCGCTGGATTCAATAAGCACCCTGACTTGAGACTCGGTACCGGTGCTTTCCTCAAGGATGCGGACTTTGTAGTCAACCAGCTTAATGGCAGAAAGGCTGGGGTAAAACCGCAGCAGCGCCTTGCGCAGTGCCTTATCCAGTGCATTAACCGGGCCGTTGCCCTCCGCCGCTGTATGCATTACTTCACCACCCACCCTCACTTTTACCACGGCTTCAGATAGTGTCTCCTCGTCGCTTCCCTTAACCGGTAAACGCCGCCTCTTTTCGTTGACCACCATAAAGTCTACCAGCTCAAAGGGTGGTATATAATCTGGAACGGAACGGTGTACCAGCAAATCAAATGAAGCCTCGGCATTTTCGTACTGGAAGCCATGGCTCTCCATCAGCTTAACCTTCCCCAGCAGCTCCTGGGCTTCTTTGCTCTTCGGTGGAAGATTGACTCCTATCTCTTTTGCCCGGTGGACGATATTCGCCCTGCCCGATAGCTCGGATACCAGCATCCTCGGCTTGTTACCCACCAGCCCGGGTTCTATATGCTGGTAGCTTCCCGACCATTTGCTTAAACCGGAAACATGAAGCCCGGCTTTATGGCTGAAGGCACTGGCACCGACGTAAGGCAGAAAGGCATCGGGGACAAGGTTGGCCACCTCACTGACATAGTGCGCTGTCTCGGTCAGCTTGGCCAGTTGCTCATCGGAGATACAGTCAATACCCATCTTAAGCTTGAGCACCGGTATAATGGAGCACAGGTTGGCATTGCCGCAGCGTTCGCCATAGCCGTTTATGGTCCCCTGCACCTGCCTCACTCCCGCCTTTACCGCTGCCAGGGTATTGGCTACTGCCATCTCGCTGTCGTTGTGAGCATGTATACCGATAGGTATGTTTGTTACCTTTTTAACAGCTTCAATAGCGGCTGTTACCTCATCCGGTAAAGCGCCGCCGTTGGTGTCGCACAGCACTAGGCACCTAGCACCGGCTTCGTCAGCCGCCTTTAATACCTTTAAGGCATACTCCGCATTCGATTTATAGCCGTCGAAGAAGTGTTCGGCGTCTAGGAATACGGTAATCCCCTTCGACTTTAGATATCGTATGGAATCGGAGACCATAGCCAGGTTTTCCTCCAGCGTCGTCTCCAGCACCTGTGTTACCTGCAAGTCCGAGCTCTTGCCGACGATGGTAACCACTCCCACCCCGGCAGCCGCCAACGACTTGAGGTTGCCATCTGCCTTCGCCTTGGCGTTGGGCTTACGCGTACTGCCGAAGGCGACCAGCCTGGCATTGGTCAGTTTTAGATCACTGGCTTTGGCGAAGAACTCGTCATCTTTGGGGCTGGAGCCGGGCCAGCCACCCTCGATGAAGTGTATGCCCAGCTCATCCAGGCGACGAGTTATATTCATTTTATCCACCACCGAGAAGGAGATGCCCTCTCGCTGGGCTCCGTCTCGCAATGTGGTGTCATAAAGCTGTATCAATGACAATTTTCTAGCTCCCTACTCTCTCGGCAATTAAATCGCCCATCTTTTTAGTTCCGACCTTCGTCTTGCCTTCCCCCATTATATCATAGGTACGATAGCCTGCCTCCAGCACCTCCTCAACGGCATCTTCCACCCTCTCGGCTTCCTCGGTCAATCCCAGCGAGTAACGCAGCATCATCGCCATACTTATTATGGTGGCTATCGGATTGGCTATATCCTTCCCGGCGCGTCTCGGGGCGCTGCCGTGGCTGGGCTCATACATACCCAGGGTGCGGCTGCCCTCCTTCGGCACCCCGGCTAGACTGGCGGAAGCCAGCATCCCCAGCGAGCCGCCAAGCATAGACGCCTCGTCGGTGAGTATATCGCCGAAGGTGTTTTCGGTAACCAGTGTGTCCAGATACCTTGGATTCTGAATTATTCTCATAGCACAGGCATCTACCAGCATGTGCTCCAGCTCAATATCGGGATAGTCCCTGGCGACCTCGATTACCACCTGTCGCCATAGCCGTGACGATTGCAGCACATTGGCTTTATCCACTGATATCAGCTTCTTCTTCCGCGTTCGTGCCACCTCAAAGCCCACCCTGACGATTCGCTCAATCTCCTGCTCCGAGTAAGCCATCGAGTCGACGGCTCGCCGTCCGCGCGATGTCTGCCACCGCCGCTTTGGTCGCCCGAAGTATAGCCCACCGGTAAGCTCTCGGACAAAGATAAAGTCCGCCCCTTTGATAACCTCCGGCTTGAAATTGGTGTTATCTACAAGCGAAGGGTAGACGGTCACCGGACGCAGATTGGCGAATAGCCCCAGCTCCTTTCGGAGTGCCAGCAAGCCGTCCTCCGGGTGAACCGGCTCTTTCGGGTCGTCGTACTTGGGGTCGCCGACGGCGCCCAGCAGTACGGCATCGCTACTCTTGCACATTTCTAGGGTATCTATAGAAAGCGCCGTCCCTTCTTTTTCAATAGCTACACCACCAACCAGCCCGTAGTTAAGGTTGAAGCCATGCCCAAACTTCCTGCCTACCGCTCCTAAAATCTTAACCGTCTCCTCTATGATTTCAGGGCCTATACCGTCACCGGGTAAAACCGCCAGCTTAAACTCCACTTCAGACCCCCTTCTCAACCAGTCTCTTTTTAGTATATTCAATAAGCCCGCCGTCAGCGATAAGCTGTGCCATAAAAACGGGGTATGTCTTGGCGTTAAACTCTCCGCCGCGGGTCAGGTTCCTTATCTTACCATTGGTTATGTCAACTTCCAGCGTATCCCCGCCTTTCGTATTGTCCACCGCCTCCCCGCACTCAAGCAATGGTAAGCCGATATTGATGGCGTTGCGGAAGAATATACGGGCGAAGCTTTTGGCGATAACGCAGGAGACCCCCGCCGCCTTGATTGCCAGCGGTGCGTGCTCCCGCGACGAGCCGCAACCGAAGTTGGTGGTCGCCATGATTATATCCCCCGGCTGCACCTGCTTGACGAACCCCGTGTCTATATCCTCCATACAGTGCTTAGCCAGTTCCGCCGGCTCGGATACATTCAAATACCGCGCCGGTACTATGGCATCGGTATCCACATTTGCACCGTATTTATGCACTTTACCTTTGAGCATTTATAGCTCCACTAAAGCCCTCTCAAAATCCTTTACCCTGGGCGGTTTCTTGCCCTTAGCCAGTATAATCTGGTGCCCTTCTGCCGTTAAGCGCTTCGTCTGCGCTTCCACGCCGCCGGGGTATTTGGGGTTAAGCTCACCGCCGGACTTGAGCGTCCGCCAGTAAGGCGTGATGTCCTTCCTGCCTTCGGCGGCTTCTTCCTCTGCGGCGTGAGCCGCCACCCAGGCGAAGATGCCGCTGGTTATGGGGCAGGTGAAGTTGACGCCGTGCTTTTCCGCCAGCACTGCACGTATCTGGTTTATGGTGGTCAGCCTACCCTGGGGAACACTTTTCATTATCTCGTCCACCTCCATCGGCGCTGGTATGACGAATTTACCCGTCCCCCACCGCTGGCTCATCGTCCTGGTAACTTCCTGTATTCTTGGCAGGTCTTTGCTATCGGCTAGCTTCTCCCGCCACGTTTTCCTGGCTTTCATTCTAACCCCTCCTGTAGACTGCCTCGTAGTTCTTCAGAATAAAAGACTTATCCAGTGATGAGTGGATTGTATGAAATCCGTTCTTTTCCAGAAAAGAGTTAACCTCAGCCACGTTGACCGTCGTCAGCCCGAAGCTAAAGCCTGATGAGCTGTCCATCTTGGTTATAGCTTCCGGATAGATGAGGTCGGCGTAAACAAAGTAACCGCCGCCTCTTAGAACCCGCTTTATCTCCTTTAGGGCATCCCACCAGTTCTGGATATGGTGCAACACACCAAAGGACAGGACGACATCGAAGCTTCCATCTCCAAACGGCAGGTCGGTGCTGTCGGCTTCCATAAACTCCAGGTGTGGTATGCTGTCGCCGTTTTCTCGGGCAATCTCAACCTGCTCCGAGTCGACATCGACGCCGGTCACACTCCCACGGTAAGTACGGGCGATATACTTTGCCACCTCCCCGTTGCCACAGCCTATCTCCAGGAAGTCCGTCTCATCGCCCGTCTCTATGTAACCGAGCAGCTTCTTCGCCAGCTTTAAAACCCTTTTCCGGCTCCACTGGCTGTTGACCAGCAGCTTCTCCAGCTTCAGCATCTTCATAGCTTACACCCTATCCGACGACCTCGTCCGGGCTCACTATGCTACCAGCTACGGCACTGGCGGCGGCTATCGCCGGATTTGACAGGTAGACCTCGGACTCCGTGCTACCCATACGCCCGACGAAGTTGCGATTGGTGGTCGATATGCACCTCTCACCGGCGGCCAATACGCCCATGTGCCCGCCGAGGCAGGGCCCGCAGGTAGGCGTGCTGACCACCGCCCCCGCCTTAATAAACGTCTCCATCAAGCCCTCGTTTAAGGCGTCTAAGTATACCTGCTGCGTGCCGGGGATAACAATACAGCGCACTCCGGGGTGCACCTTTTTACCTTTAAGCACGCAAGCAGCAATGCTCAAGTCCTCCAGCCGGCCGTTGGTGCAGCTGCCGATTACCACCTGGTCTATCTTTATCTCGCCTACTTTGCTTACCGGCTTTGTATTTGCCGGCGAACGCGGCATTGCTATCTGTGGCTCCAGAGACGATACGTCATATTCAATCACCTTTGCATATTCGGCATCCTTATCCGGCTCATACATTGTATAGGGGCGCTTGGCTCGCTGCTTTATATATTTCAGCGTCTTGTCATCCACACGGAAAAGTCCCGCCTTGCCACCGGCTTCGATAGCCATATTAGCCATGGTGAAACGCCCGTCCATGGACATGCTATCTATAGCTTCACCGACAAACTCCATCGCCGAATACAGGGCGCCATCGACGCCGATATCGCCGATGGTATAAATTATAAGGTCTTTACCCCCAATCCACTTGCCTAGCCTGCCATGGTAGACAAACTTAATCGTCGATGGTACCTTCATCCAGATATCACCGGTAGCCATGGCGGCGGCGATGTCGGTCGAGCCCATGCCGGTGGCAAAGGCTCCCAATGCACCGTATGTACAGGTGTGCGAATCGGCGCCGATGACGACATCACCGGGCAGCACCAAGCCCTGCTCCGGCAGGAGGACGTGCTCTATACCCATCTCGCCGACCTCAAAGTAGTTGACCCTCTGCTGGCAGGCAAAGTGGCGCACCAGCTTCGCCTGCTCCGCTGAGGCGATGTCTTTGTTCGGGGTAAAGTGGTCTGGTACGAGCACGACCTTCTTCGGGTCGAATACTCTGCCCACCCCGAGTCGCTCGAACTCCCTTATGGCGATGGGGGCGGTGATGTCGTTAGCCAACACCATATCAACGCTAACATTGATAAACTGCCCCGGGCTCACCCTTTTATTTCCGCTGTGAGCAGCAAGTATCTTTTCAGCTAAAGTCAATATTGTCCCCTTATATCTATTATTTACGAGGTTAACTGGAGATTTGGCTAAACAATACGGCGGGGTAGCAACAAAACCGCCAGTACCAGCAGTGTGGTAACGGAAGCAATGATATACATACCGGAGCCTGCTGCCATACCGATTCCGGCCGTTATCCATATAGTGGCTGCCGTTGTCAGGCCTTTCACTCCGCCCTCGCTACGCCGTATAATAGCGCCGGCACCGAGAAAGCCGATACCGGTGACTATCCCGGCGGCTACCCGTGCCTGGTCGGCAACGCCGAAGCCATACACGGATACCACAGTAAACAGAGCAGCACCGGCACAGATAAGGATAATGTCTCTTAATCCGGCTGGCTTTTCCGCCTTGCCTCGCTGAAAGCCGATTATACCGCCAAGCGCTATTGCCAGCAGGACTCGCAGAACCATCTCCAGTTCGACTGGCACCTTACTTTAGCCTCCTTTACCCGCCTAACCGGCCGTTTTTCGGGAAGCCAGCAGTCGGTTGAGGGCGTTGATATAAGCCTTGGCGCTGGCGACGATGATATCGGTATCGGCACCACGACCGGTATAGGTTACACCATTGCTTTCGATTCTTATCAGCACCTCACCGATGGCGTCAATACCCTCGGTTACGGACTTCACCGTAAACTCGGTCAGCGTGTTGGGCACCTTCACTAACCGGTTGATAGCCTTATATACCGCATCCACCGGTCCCGTCCCCAGTGCCGCATCAGCCAGAGCCTGCCCGTCCGGTCCGGTGAGCTTGACAGCAGCCGTGGGGATACCCCGGTCGCCACAGGTCACCTGGATACGCTCCAGGCGATAGACTTCGGCAACAGTGCGCATCTCCTCGGCGACGAGGGACTCTATATCGCGGTCGGTGACCTCCTTTTTCTTGTCCGCTAGCTCCTTGAACGCCTGGAAGGTGCGGCTGAAGTCCTCATCGCTCAGGCTATAGCCCAGCTCAGCCAGCCTTTCATTGAAAGCATGCCGACCGCTAAGCTTGCCCAGTACTAGGCTGGACGCCGGTATGCCCACCTTTTTAGGGTCTATTATTTCATATGTTATCGGCATCTTAATGACGCCGTCCTGGTGAATCCCCGACTGATGACGGAAGGCGTTGGCACCGACAATCGCCTTGTTGGGTTGTACCGCAAATCCGGTCAGCTCGCTCACCAGCCGACTGGTCTTATGTATCTGCTGGGTATTGATGCCGGTCGTCAGGTTGAAGAAATCGCCCCTTGTATTGATAGCCATTACGATTTCCTCCAGCGAGGCGTTGCCCGCCCTTTCGCCGATGCCGTTGATGGTACACTCCACCTGCCGGGCGCCGCATCTCACCGCCTCCAGGCTGTTGGCCACCGCCAGCCCCAGGTCGTCGTGGCAGTGAACGCTGACCACCGCTTTATCTATGCTCTTTACATTGCTTAATATGCCCTCTATTAGCCGACCGAACTCACCCGGTATGGCATAGCCGACGGTATCCGGTATATTTACCGTGGTCGCCCCGGCATTTATTACCGCCTCCAGCACCTGGTAGATAAACTCCGGGTTGGCTCGGCTGGCGTCCATCGGCGAAAATTCTATATCACTGGTGTACTTCTTTGCCCGTGTTACCATATCGCGTGACATCTCCAGTATCTGCTCCCGGCTCTTCTTCAACTGGTGCAGCATGTGAATATCCGAGGCGGAGAGAAAGACGTGTATTCTCGGGTGTTCGGCTTCTTGAACCGCCTCCCAGGCGGCATCAATGTCCTTGGGGTGGGCACGGGCCAGGGCGCAGACCATCGTATTCTTTATCTCACCGGCAATGCTCTTTACCGCCTCGAAATCTCCCGGTGAGCTGACCGGAAAGCCGGCTTCGATAACATCTACGCCCAGCTTCTCTAGCTGCCTGGCTATCTCCAGCTTCTCCTTGATATTCAGCGATCCGCCGGCAGCCTGCTCGCCGTCCCTCAAAGTGGTATCAAATATTATTACTTTATCCATAATATCCTCCCAGAGTGAAATAGTTCATCCGCCCGTTGTTTCCCCTCCCCTGCCATGGAGAGGGGTCGGTAAGGATGAGCTTGTTCCCCCCGGAAAGGGTCAATATCTCACCATATTCAAATGGAGTGTTATTGTCTATGGTTTCCATACTCTTTACTTTTTCTCTTTTAACCAAGGCATCATCTGCCGCAGCTCGGCGCCGACTTCTTCAATCAACTCCTCTGATTCCATTCGTTTAAGGGCGTTATATACCGGGCGATTAGCCTGGTTTTCCAGTATCCACTCCTTTGCAAAGCTGCCGTCCTGAATCTCGGAGAGTATTTCAGTCATCTCGTCACGCACCATAT
>SMTZ1_10014486_pt1 | contig 11550 bp, 11 predicted proteins | sample DeeMarSWOR136_30_FD_25667 | JGI IMG/M metagenome (IMG submission 25667)
TTTATTGATTCGGATGGCAATTTCACCTACGGCCAATGGTATGCCACCAAGGATGTAGAAAACAGGCTGAAACCTCTTGAAGAAAGAATAGAACGCTATCAGTGGACAGTCCCGGCTAAACTTGCCGGTCAAACTGTAATCTTAAGAGCTGTTCTTAGCTATAGAAGAATGCCCGATTCTTATGCGAAATACCTTGGCCTACCGACAAGACCGACACTTGAAGTTAGCCGAGATGAGAGAGCTCTGAAAGTATTGAAGTAAAGGCTAAATTGATTTAACTCATTCAATATAATGTAGTTAGAAAAAAGGAATGAGTTGGTTACTGCGATTAAACTGGACCAAGACAAACTAAGCCAAGATTAACGAAAAAAACAAATCTGATCTATTTTGGTGTACTTATGCCAAATTTTTGTCCCAGAGCAGGTGTAATCTTCCCTCCAAAATCAACGAACTATTTTTTAGCCAAGCTCGTCAGTATCACTGCTGTATAAACTGCAGCCAGGCCTACAAGAATGTATACAATACGTGCGATGATCGACATATCGCCAAAAATCCAGGCCACAAGATCAAACTTAAAAATGCCGACTAAGCCCCAATTTAAGCCCCCGACAATGACTAGAATCAGGGCAATCCAATCCACAATGCTCAATTTACCCATTTTAACCTCCTTGGTTTATATTGTAATTTCTGGAATAAATCCAGATTGAATCGAAGCCTTTGGATTAAGAGGAGCTTTCATAATCATTTGAAAGTAACTTCTAGTTTTGATAGGAAAAATATATCCCGCCTTTTCGTTTTTCAACTAATTTTATAGCAGGAAGCGGAAAAAATGTCAAAAAAAATTTCAAATAAGTTTGGTATCTTAATAGTAGCCCGCTGATAATAAACGAGCCGGGGTGGCCGAATTGGCAGACACAAGGCACTTAAAATCCCTCGGAAGCTTGCTTCAGTGCCGGTTCGAGTCCGGCTTTCTAAACTTGTCACGCCAGGTGAACTATTTAATTATCAATGATTTATCTTGAAAGTCAGCAATTTGTATTATTGAGCAAGGCGGTTTAGGCCATACCTACGAGCCAATCGCAGTGCCTCTGTGTATTCACTTCTTTTAAGGCGCCTGGATAATTCTGGATAATCAAAAGCTTTATATTCTGGTCGGTACTGGGCCATTATATTGAGGTATGTATTCTTGGGAAAATTCTCCGCCACGAATTTTATAAACTTATCAGTACTGGCTAGGTTGTTGGGTAGGATTAAATGCCTAATCATCAGTCCTCTCACAGCGATTCCTCTTCCGTTAACTTGTAATATTCCTACCTGGCGGTGCATTTCTTTGAGCGCAATCTTGACATAATATGGATAATTGTAAGTTTGCCCTGAGTATTTAGCGGCATGCTCTGGGTCCATAAATTTACAGTCTGGGAGATAAATATCAATTATCCCATCCAGAAGTTGGAGAGTCTCTGGAGTCTCATAAGGCGCGCAGTTATAGACCAGGGGAATGTTCAAGCCTTTTCTGATGGCTTTCTGGAGGGCGCAGACAATATTAGGTACGTAGTGAGAGGGAGTCACTAAGTTTATGTTATGACAGCCCATATTCTGAAGCGTTATCATCATAATAGCTAATCTTTCGTCAGAAATTTCCACTCCTTCACCCTCGATGCTAATCTCGTAGTTCTGGCAAAAGACGCATCTCATGCCACAATTTGAAAAGAATATTGTTCCCGAACCTTTTTTACCGACTAACGGGCGCTCTTCGCCAAAATGGGGAAAAGCACTGGATACTTTGACTTTGGAAGTGGCTTTGCATTTTCCTGTCTCACCTTTTGTTCTATCAACACGACAATCTCGAGGGCAAAGATGACAGTTTTCGTAGATGGAATACAATTTTTCTATTCTTTGGGAAAGGATGCCTTTTTCTTCGAGTTCTAAATAAGAGGGATATTTTCTTTCCTTTTTTCCGTTTAGATCAGCTATTGTTGAAGATTCTAAGTATTTAGAGGAAAGAAGAAAGGAGGATCCGGCAAAAATCAATGAATCCCTTAGGAAATTGCGCCTTGATATTTTCCCCATTCCTATTCCTCTTATGGATTTTGTATATTATATATATCACACAAGGTGAAAATCCGTCAACGGAACGGAATAAATCGAAACTCATCTATTTTTTTCCTAAAATCCTATAACTTGATAAAACATCAAGGATTTTAGGATTTGCCTTCGTTGGCTAGATAGTTGGAAATGATTTCATTGCCGGCTTCTTTTCCTAATTTGAGCAAAGGCAGTGAAGAAGAGCCAATCGCATTGAATAAGAGGAAAGACAATAGAAGAGCAACAACGAAAATCGCAACTTTTTCTTTGAATTTCATTTTAAGCTCCTTTTTTTAATTTTCATTTTCTTAATATATATAGACGTCTAAAACGGCAAAAAGGTTTACTTTTCCTACATAATTTCTATGATTAGTCGTTTATTGATGATAATATCTGTATTCTCAGAGGGAATGCAATAAGAATGAGGGATGAATAAAGAAAAAAATGCTCTATATAAAAGATTAAAATGAGATGATTTGACTTCGCATCTTTCCTTTACTATAAATTGTAAAGGCGGATCGATAAAGAATATTAAACAAAAAGGCATAAATTTGGAATTTGACACAAAGGGAAGTACGTTTCAATAATTTTAATCTAGAGGGCTATTGTCTGCTTAGTAGAATAAAGGATAAAGCTAAAATTATAAAATGAAAAGCACAAAACCCATGAAATTCAAGAAGGAAATAGCATTCGGCCTTGTCATTATTTTATGGATCATAACAGCTTGGCTACTTTACCCGCTGATAAACCTGGATGCTGTGGATATGGAAAATGCAAAGGAATATCTCTACAGATCAGCTATAGGAATCAAAAACCATACTGGATCTCTTTTTTCCCCAGGTAACTTTCAGAACAATGCCTGTTCTGAATACAATATTTCTCGCAATTTATTCCTTTGCCTTGGCGGGCGGAATTATTTTTATGATAACGAGAATGATAATATTGTACATGAGAAGCAGAAAAAGCGGATTTTTATTTTAAGCATAAAACAGAAAATCATAAAGCCAGAGGGTTGAATATTCAAACATGCATTTTTGAACATAATCCATACGGTGCTTTTCTGTTTTAGTTTTGAATTTGAGTTGGTTAAGCTGGGCCTGATTTTGTATACTTAGCCGTTAATGTTTAAAAAAAGAAGACTCCCTGTAGAAATCCTTATTTATATAACAGGTGGATTTTTAACTTTTTTCTTTGGAGTCATTTTTGTTTTCCTTTCTTACCCTGCTTTGAATATCTCGTCAGTTCTGATCAGGCAAAGGGAAGCTATCGTTGGATTCGGGTTGATAATTCCGACTATCCTGGCTGGCTGGCTCATATCTCTCGTAATAAGGTATCGCGGATGGAAGGCTTTTGTTCCTCCTTTGAGCATAGGTTTTGTTATAGCTTTTCTCATTTCAATCTGTAAAAAATATTTAAGCTGGTTTCCTGAAGACTGGCTCATCTTCACTCCTTGGGGAATAATTCTTGTAATAATATCGGCCTTTGTGGGCGGGGCTCTTTATGTTCGAGGGAGAATTCTGCTCCATTCAGCCATAATCCTTATTGTTTTCTATTTGTTAGCTTTTGGAATGACATTCCTGACAAAGAGTCTCTCGAGTCGAATTCGCTCTTATGATATCAAGATTCCAAGCGGAAATATTATGCTGGGAGCAACACTGACCGTCCCCAAAACTAATTCACTTTCGAAACTGCCGGGAATACTGCTTATTCATGGCTCGGGTAAGCAGGATTGCTACGATTCGCTACGACAAAAGAGGAGTAGGTCAGAGTGGAGGAGATTTTTTAGCATCTGGACTTTATGATTTTGCTCGTGACGCAGAAAGCGTCTTCAATTATTTAAAATCAAGAGAAGAGGTAGATTCGTCTAAAATTTTTTTAATCGGGCACAGTTATGGAGGAAAGGTGGCGACCATAGTCTCTTCTCGACATCCAGAAGTGGCTGGACTTATTTTATTGGCTTGCGTGGCAAGTCAAGAACCAGATAACTTAATCAGACAGAATAAGTTTATATCTGAAGCTAAGAAAGAATCTGATGAGGAGAGGAAAGCTCGTCTTGAAATGCTCGATTCTTGGGCAGAAAAGGTGAAAAATCGAGATTTACTAAATTATAGTGATTATTTCAGGCCAAATGAATTATCCAAGGAGTTCCAGAAGATGCAACAGGCAAATCCTCTTCCTCCCGTATGGATGTTCCAGGCCATGGAATATAATCAACTTAAGACTCTAGAAAATTTAAAAATGCCAATCCTTGCTGTCTCTGGTGCTTCAGACTGGCTGGTTCCTCCTTCAGAGACAAGATTACTGGAGCAGGCTTTAAAAGAAGCCAATCACCCAGACTTTGAAGTTAAGGTTTTCCCTGAGGTCGATCATCATTTTATTCGAGTCGAATCGCCTGAAAAAAGCTATAAGATGATGAGTTTGTATTCAATCAAGGATCTATTCAGAGAGTATCCTATTTATCCCCCTGTATTGGATAAGATCTTTAATTGGCTCAAGGATAAAACAAAATCAGAAACTTAATAGCTAAGAAATAAATAGCGCCTTGCAAGTTATCATCTGATCTTTGAAGAGTGCATAAATAACATCCTTGATTCCTATTGACTCCCTGGCATTAATAACCTATATAAGATAATAGAAGAGCAAAAGAGTGAAGAGCTCTTTTATTCCATTAACTGGCGAGCCGAAAAAAAGGGAGAGAATGTCTCTATAAAAATAAACATAAGGAGTAAGACTTTTCATGCGTGATGTTCATATCGCTGGAGTCTCTTTGACTCGCTTTGGCAAAGACTTCAGACCCATCGGAGTCATGCTGGCTGATGCCTGCCAGAAGGCTCTTCAGTATTCTGCTGCCTTCACTACTGAATTAGCTCCAGATTGCCTGGTTATCGGCTGTATGGATCCCATAGGATTTGCCAGGCAAACTGGCCTAGATTCTATTATAGGAATTGAGATGAACCTTCCGAGGGGTATAGAAATTCATCATGTGGAGAGAGGGTCAGCTACAGGAGCAGCAGCTGTTGAACTGGGAAAGCGTTTGGCTTCTTCTGGACTCAAAGTCCTGGTTTGTTTCGGTGAAAAGATGAAGGGAAAACTGAAGAACGAAGAGATTCCCTCTCAAATCTCTACGGTTATTGCTGAGGAGGAAAGAGAGCGGGGGCTGGGCGAAATGCCTGCTGTGGCTGCCTTAGCTTCGTATGAATACATGGATGCTTATAAAGTTTCTGAAAAGGAATTCAGAAACATATGTTTTAAGATGAGCGTTCAAAGCCTCAACCATGGAGCTCTGAATGAATATGCCTATTTTAAGAAGTCAGTCACACGAAAGGAATATGATAATCCTGAAATAAACCGCATCATTGCCAAACCTCTGACAAAATATGACTGTAGCGGGTCTTACAACGGGGCAGGGGCAGCTTATCTGGTTCCTTTTCCTACAGATATAAAACTGACAAGTGTAAAATCCGCCTTTGATAATATCAAGATTGCAGAGCGGAGAACCCTGATCTCACTCGAGGCAGCAGTGCTGGCAGGGAGAGAGAGCTTCGAAGAGGCAGGTTTAAATCCCTATGAGATAGACCTCTGTGAACTCCACGATGCTTTTAAACCAGTTCCCTGGATAGCGGCTGAGGATTTAGCTTTAGCCGAGAGAGGAGAAGGGCATAAATTTGTTATCGAGGAGAAAAACAGGATAGGAAAGGGAGTTTATGTAAACCGTTCTGGGGGATTTCTAGCGAGAACCCACCCTTTGGGTGCCTCAGGAGGGGCTCAACTTGTGGAGCTAGTCTGGCAATTGCGCGGACACCACCAGTACAGGCAAATGTTTGGAGAGGAACTTAAGAACTTGAATTATGGGCTCTGGTTTAACATGAGCGGGTTCGGGAATACCTGCATTGTGGGAATTGTTGAGAGAACAAAATCAACTCGAGAACGAGAAGGGCTCAGAGAAGAAAACTTACCCCAGTCCATTCCTGAAGAAACGTTCACCTACGAAAAATTGCCTAGGAAAGATAGAATTATCGCTGCCACTCAATACACCTCTCCAGAGGAAGAAAGAGTCAATGTGGCTATAATTCAGACAAAAGAGGGTGATTTCAGAATTGGCTTAGCTAAAGACCCTGAAGGCTTGAAAAGAGGAAAATACATAAAATGGATCAAACCCGAAGAAGGTGCCTACTTTGTTAGAGAAGGATACATAAAGGGCAAATTATCTAACCTTTTAAAGCTTTTCCGCAGAACAAAGAAAGAAAAAAAATAAAAAAGTTTTTTTATTGACACCTACAAGAGGGGATAACTATAATAGTAAATCTTTCAATCAATCCTTCAAATAATAAGCAGATAAAATATAAAATGGGAGGTTATCCATGAATGATATTGTCATCGCCAGCGCAGTCAGAACCGCTGGAGGTCAATTCGGGGGTGCTTTTAAAAAAGTTTCTGCTGTAGAGTTGGGAGCTCTTGTTATTCAGGAAGCTGTTCAAAGAGCTGGGATTGAACCTAAGCAAGTGGACGAAGTTGTCTTCGGCACTGGCTGGCAGGCTGGACTCGGTCCGAATATAGGGCGTCTGGCAACCGTAAAAGGAGGGTTGCCTCAAGAAGTTCCTGCCTTTACGGTTAACAAGCGCTGCGGTTCTTCTCTGCGGGCTGTTTCTCTTGCTGCCCAGATGATCAAAGCTGAAGACGCGGAAGTGGTTTTGGCAGGCGGAGCTGAGAATACTTCCCAGGTTCCCTATATCGCCGATGGAGCTAGATGGGGGAATCGTATGGGAGATAGCAAATTAGTCGATGTCATGCATAAAGATGGTTTTATGTGTCCTTTGGCCGGGCATTTAATGGGAATGACAGCAGAAACCCTCGTTGAGAAATATAACATCAGCCGTGAAGAACAAGATGCTTTTGCAGCAGAAAGCCAGGAAAAAGCTGTTGCAGCAGTAAAGGAAGGTAAGTTCAAGGAAGAAATCCTTCCCGTTGAGGTGCCTGTAGGAAAAGGAAAAACAGAAATTTTTGATACGGAGGAAATCCCGAGGGAAGGAGTCACAGTAGAAAAACTGGCAAAACTTCCTCCTGTTTTTAAGAAAGATGGAACGGTAACTGCTGGAAACAGTTGTGCTCTCTGTGATGCAGCTTCAGCGGTTTTGGTAATGAAAGAAGAGAAAGCTTCTGAGCTTGGAGTTAAGCCTTTAGCCCGGATTGTCTCTTACGCCCATGCAGGCGTCGATCCAGCGATTATGGGAATGGGACCTGTGCCAGCTGTTTCCAAGGCTTTGAAGAAGGCAGGACTCGAGCTTAAAGACATAGACCTCATCGAGCTCAACGAGGCCTTTGCTGCTCAGGTTTTGGCTGTTGAGCAGGAGCTTAAATGGGATAGTTCTAAGGTCAACATCCATGGGGGAGCTATAGCTCTTGGTCATCCTATTGGAGCCACTGGCACAAAAATATTGACTACATTGATCTATGCTCTAAAAGACAGAGATAAAAGTCTGGGTTTGGCAAATTTATGCATCGGAGGAGGCCAGGGCGTTGCCGTAATAATTGAAAGACTGTCTTAAAAGAATGTAGGGGCTTGATTTATCGAAACTCACATTTTTCTTTGGCAATGAAGGAAAAGGGGACAGGCCACTTTTTTCAGAATGTGGATTGTTTTTTGTAGGGGCTTGATTAATCTTTTGTAGGTGTTTGATTTATCAAACATTTTTTTTAATGTAGGGGCTTGATTCATCAAGCCCACAACTAAGATAAGATGATTGAGATTGTCATTGCGAGCGACCTAAGGGAGCGTGGCAATCTCATAAGAGACAAGAATATTCTGTTTTAATATCATGATATTTTATCTAAAAACGGAGGGATAGCAATGGATATAAAAAAACCATTTGTGGTTGGCGCTGGAATCATGGGTTCTGGTGTAGGACAACTCTGTGCGCAGCAAGGTTATGGAGTAACTGTCGTAGATATTTCTGAGGAGATAGTTGAGAGAGCCAAAGGAAAAGTCAGAGCAGGCTTAAGCAGAAGAGTGGAGAAAGGAAAGATTACCCAAGATGAGATGGAGTCGGTTCTATCTCGAATAAACTGGTCTACAGATTTGGATCTAGCCAAAGAATGTGATTTCGTTGTAGAGGCCGCCTCTGAGAATCTCGGAGTCAAGAAAGACATATTCAAGAAACTGGATTCTATCTGTTTACCCGAGACAATTTTGGCCACAAACACCACAGCCCTTTCAGTGAGCGAAATTGCTTCAGTCACTTCCCGGCCTGACAAGGTTATTGGCATGCACTTTTTCAACCCGGCTGTTATCATGAAATTGGTTGAGATTATCCGTGGCGAGAAAACATCCGAGGAAACCATAGCCACAACAAGAAAGTTTGCAGAAAGTATGGGCAAGATTCCGATCGCTACTTCTAAGGAAGCTCCAGCTGGCATAGTCAGCAGAGTTTTGGGGGGGCTATTGAATGAAGCGGTGGTTGTTTATTCCGAGGGCATAGCTTCTCCGGAGGATATTGATGAAGCCATGAAGCTTGGAGCTGGCCTTCCTATGGGTCCTTTGGCTCTCATTGATATGATTGGTCTGGATATCCATCTGGCGAAAATGGAAACCCTGTATGAAAAGCTTCAGGACGAAAGATACAAGCCGCCAGAAGTAATCAAGAAGATGGTTGCCGAGGGTAAATTGGGGAAAAAATCGGGGGAAGGCTTCTATAAATACTAAGCAATATCCCTCTATTGCGGGATCATAGGTCATTATGAGCCGAGAGACAGGGAATTTCCTCTTTTCTGTTTGAAATGACATGAAATAGGTGAAATAAGGATTGTCTCTTTTTCTGCCTTTTCATCCGTAACAGCAGATGTAGTTAGAATTATTTTGATTGCATCAAGAAAATTATGGGCAAAACCAAATTTTAATAATATTATGTAAACAAAAAGGAGCGAGCTATGGATTTTGATTTAAACGAAGAACAAAAAATGATCCAGGAAACTATCCGCAAATTCGCCAAAGAAGAGATTGCTCCTGTTGCCAGCGAAAACGATAAAAAAGCTCATTTTCCTCGTGATCTTTTTAAAAAATTGGCAGGATTGGGATTTATGGGCACGCCCATTCCTGAAGAATACGGTGGGGCAGGATTTGATTATATAAGTCATGCTATAGTGGCAGAGGAGATAGGAAGGGTAGATTCATCTCTTCGAGGAACCTATTCTGTCCAGGTATCCCTTGTTGAGCTTCCCATTTTTAAATTCGGCAATGAAGAACAGAAGAAAAAATATCTCCCTAAGCTAACCAGTGGAGAATGGATTGGCTGTTATGGTCTAACCGAACCTAATTCAGGAAGCGACCCGGCTAGCATGATCTCAACTGCTACGGAAGACGGAGATTATTACGTGCTCAATGGCCAGAAGACATGGATTACAAACGCCGGAATCGCTGATATTGCCATTGTCTATGCAAAAACAGACAAAGAAGCAGGTGCAAGGGGGATCACAGGCTTTCTAGTAGAGAGGGGATGTAAGGGATTTTCGACAAAAGACCTCCATGATAAATTAGGTCTTCGTGCCTCTAATACGGGTGAGATCTTCTTGGAGAATTGTCGTGTTCCCAAAGAAAATGTTTTAGGTGAAGTCAATAAAGGTTTTAAGGTTGCTCTTGGCACGCTTGATTTTGGCCGCTACACTGTGGCAGCGGGTTGCGTCGGTTTAGCTCAGGGTTGCATCGATATCTGTAAAGAATATGCCAAGCAAAGAATTCAATTTGGAAAGCCCATAGCCAGCTTTCAGCTTATTCAGCAGATGATTGCAGACATGGTTGTTGAATGTGAAGCAGGTCGACTTCTTGTCTACCGTGCGGGAGATATGAAAAACAAAGAAGTCCGCAACACCAGGGAAACGTCTATCGCCAAATACTACTGCAGTGAGATGGCAAACCGCGTAGCATACAAAGCCATTCAAATTCACGGAGGCTATGGTTTTTCTGGGGAATACGATGTGGAACGCTTCTACCGAGATGCCAGAATCAATACCCTCTACGAAGGGACTTCTCAGATTCAACAGCTAATCATCGGTGCCATTGAACTCGAAACGAGAGCCTTTGTTTAGACCTGTATGAATCTTATTCAAACTTGTAGTGCCTTGATTCATATTTGTAGGGGTTTGATTTATCAAACCCACCTTGAATGAATTTGTAGGGGCTTGATTTATCAAGCCCACCTTATATACATTGTATTTATTCTGTAGGGGCTTGATTTATCAAGCCCACCTTTTGGATGTATATATTTTTGAATATTAGAGAAGGAGTGAGATTATGTATAAAACTCTCTTTTATGAAAAAAAAGAAAATATCGGTCTCCTGACCATCAATCGTCCGGAGAAAATGAACGCAATTTCCCAGGAATTAACAGCTGAATTAAGTCAGCTTCTTGACGAAATTGAAAATGATGAAAAATTGAGAGTTCTCGTAATAACCGGAGCAGGAGATAAGGCTTTTGTGGCAGGGGCAGATATAAATGAGCTTGTTAACCGGGATGCTAGATTAGGGCGGAGGGTATCGCGAGAAAGACAGGAAATTTTTTCTCGCATTGAAAATTTACATGTCCCTGTCATAGCAGCGGTTAATGGTTATGCTCTGGGAGGAGGCCTGGAGCTGGCATTAGCTTGTTCCATAAGAATCTGTTCGGAGAAGGCTCAGTTTGGAGCCCCAGAGGTCAAACTGGGGATTATTCCAGGAGACGGAGGAACTCAGCGCTTGCCTCGCCTAGTAGGGCACGGCAGAGCCATGGAGATGATAATTACCGGCGATTTTATCGATGCCCAGGAAGCCTACAGAATCGGACTGGTAAATAAAGTTTTTCCTCCAGAGAAATTGAAGGAGGCGGCGATGGAGCTTGCCCAAAAAATCGCCTCAAGACCACCCCTGGCAGTGAGATACGCCAAAGAAGCGGTGAATAGAAGCCAGGAAGGGGACACAGCCTCAGGTTTTGCCCTTGAATCCTACCTTCACGCCCTTTCCTGCACTACTGAAGATAAAAAAGAAGGCGTCTCTGCATTCTTGGAGAAGAGAAAAGGCAAATTCAAAGGAAAATAATTTATTTAATTTAAGGCCTCTCTTTTTTATTATGGATTAATTCTTATAATATTACTGATTAGTTAAGCTCTTATCTTAGTTTTTTAGACATAAACAAGTAAATTCGGTTAAGGCATGACAATAGACCTCAGGGATTCGCCTTTTCTCATCAGATCAAAAGCGTCGTTTATATCATCAAGTTTGAACTTATGAGTAACCACGGGTTTGAGCTGAATTTTTCCCATTCTTACCATTTCTATGATCTTAGGATAATCAACTGGCCGGCAGCCTAAGGAGCCCTTAATTTCGATTTCTCGAAACATCAGTCTCCCGGCATTAAGAGGAACACTATGATGGGTGTAGCCTACCTGGCAGTGACGTCCTCCTGCCTTGACAGAGCTTGAGGCAAGCTCTATTGTCTT
>SMTZ1_10006750_pt1 | contig 11549 bp, 9 predicted proteins | sample DeeMarSWOR136_30_FD_25667 | JGI IMG/M metagenome (IMG submission 25667)
TCTCGGTGATGGCCCTGAAGGGGCGGTCAAGCTATGGCCACCTTCCCCACAGAATTTGAACTGAGGTGGATTTGGGAAGCTACATTGCGGGCAAATCCTCTCTAACTGAGCCCCACATTCCCCACAGAACTTCATACCTTCAGGATTTTCACCTTGGCACTGAGGACACTTCATCCTTTACCCCTAGGCAGATTCAAGGACTATTCTTGTCAACAAGCCTCATGAAACAGGGGAAGACAATAAGAGAAAAAAACCCTCAGGCAGAATCTCAGCTTGGGCGGTTTGAAAGATAGAAGGATCGGCAGGAGAAATGATTCTGCCTATGACCGGCCTCATCAGTACACCCCTCTGGCCAATCATTCCATGGGCTTATGGTAACAGAATAGAACGGTAGTTACAACAAAGAACACGTCAGGACGGCCCAGGCATTGTTGTTGACTTTTCCCCACTTCTCCCTTCTAATACCAAAACAAAGAACAAAGGAGGATATGTTATGAGCAACTATCCCCAATTCACACTCGCCGCCGTGCAGGCCGCACCCATTCTCTTTGACCGGGAAGCTTCGACGGAGAAGGCATGCCAGCTCATCGAGGAGGCAGCGCAACAGGGCGCTACTCTTGCTGCCTTTGGCGAGGCCTGGCTGCCAGGCTATCCCTTTTTTGCTTTCGGAAATTCGGTGACTCAGCTCTGGTGGAAAGCCGCTACCGAGTACCTAGCCAATGCCGTCGAAATCCCCAGTGCGATTACCGATCGGCTGTGCGCTGCGGCCCGTCGAGCGGACATCGATGTAGTCATCGGGGTGGTCGAGCTTGATAGTCGCACACGGGGGACCGTTTACTGCACCCTCCTTTTCATCAGCAATGAAGGCAAGATTTTGGGACGCCACCGCAAACTCAAACCCACGCACTTTGAGCGAGCGATCTGGGGTGAGGGCGATGCGCTTGGCCTCACCGTGTATGAGCGACCATACGGCAGGCTCAGCGGGTTGAACTGCTGGGAGCACAATATGGTGCTCCCGGGATATGCGTTAATGGCTCAGGGAACCCAGATTCATGTGGCCGCATGGCCCGGTCGGGAGCCAAAAAGCGCGCCAGAATCGCCCATCTCGCTCTGGCCGCGCCAACTCCTCCTCTCGCGAGCGTTTGCCTCCCAGTCCTGCAGCTACGTCGTGCTGGCTGGTGGCGTGCGATTGCCAGACCATGTCCCTGAGCGCTATCGGGATCTTCACACCTTCAACCACACAGGCGAAAGTTATATTATTGATCCCCGAGGGGAGGTCATTGCAGGCCCGGCAAAGGGGGAGACAATTCTCACGACCCAGGCATCGCTCGAAGCGGTCCTTGCCGCCAAGGCTGCCTGTGACGTGGGCGGACATTACTCCCGCCCGGATCTCTTGCAGTTACTCGTGAATGGACGCCCGCTTGAGCGAGTGATCGACGCCGCCCGATTGGACTCCAGCGTCCGTTCCCCATTGGATACCCGTCCCGATGGCACTTCTGGCGCGCGCTCACCCGTAGCCGATGATGAACAGGAAGAGAAGAGCAAAGCCCCAAATTCTCCCGGGAAACGGAAATCGTAAGTCGTTGATTCTCCGAAAACCCCGATCTCTGTTTCTCTGGGATTATTGTTACCTGAATCTTGGACCGTACGGCTCTCCCAGGCCGAACGATTCGCGTTCAAACCTTTCCCCTTTGGCATCTCGCCTGGATTTTCTAATACACCTTGAAATAAACGGGTTCTTGAGAAAGAGCAGGCGGAAATAGGAGGAGGGATTGTCAAGACCACGCTTAACTGTCGGAAATTAAATGTGGTTGCCTTATCCATCTAACAATATAGAGAACTAACGCGACTGCAGCGGCCCAAATCCCAATCATGAGAAGCAATTGCCCTATTTTCAGGAAAGCCGGAGAACCAAATTGTTTCCCCAGGATGACGCTCAAAATCCCGTAAACATACAGATGAACTTTCACTCTTCCAACTACCACTGGCTTCGTTTTCACAAAGCGAGTATCTTCCCCTCTTTCATCTGGCGTTGAACAAGGACTATCGGTTTTGTTTTTAAACAGACCGTAGAACCAAGATAGAATTGGTATCACGACTACATGAAGTTCCATAGAAGCCATCAAGACGATATATGTTGGATCAAGAATTTTCCTGAGAACGAGAAGGATTAAGAGCGTCAATATTAAGAGCTTATCGGCAAGGGGGTCCAAGATTATCCCCAGCCTCGTTATTCTGTTCGTCGATCGCGCCAGAGCACCGTCCAAGAAATCCGACAAAGCCCCGAAAGCGGCTATTGCCAGAATTTGCGAATAGGCAAGGTCACGGTAAAACATCAGAGTGAATACACAAAGTGAAAGCCGAAAATACGTTATGTGGTTTGGCTCAATGAAGCGTAGCTTCGAAAAGACTGAGACGGAGGCCCGCTCAAAAGCCATGTACCGCTCGCTTCGAAATGGGTAATCACATTCCCTAGTCCGTAAGTATTGGGTAAGAGACGGACGTTGCTTTGCCGTGAACTCCTTCGATATCTTACAGGAGCGTTCTGTATGAGGGGCTGCGTTCATATTCGGCAGCTCTTTTTCGTAGTGTGCTTAGCCGGCAACATCCTTTCCGCCCGGCCGACCCTTGACTCACTAATCGATGCCTGCCATAGGATAGCATCGAACAACTCAAGCAATCAACTCAAAAAGGGTCCGGCAGAGTTCGGCCGACCAACACGTCGAGCGTCTGACACAATTTGTTTGACGGTAAGCTCGCGGCGAAGAACAAGCCCGCAGGGAGAACCACGTTTTTCTGGGTGATCGATGATCCCGAAGCCTCGTTACGCCAATGATTTGCGCTTGAACCATTGCATCTTAAAACAGAAAGGCAGGGTCAAATTACCCTGCCTTTGTTCTATCATTCTTTCGATCCGTTTAGAGGTTCACAATCAAGCTTGTAGCCGTGCGGTTTCCCCCATCGACTGACTATGCTTTAGGCTTTTGCCAGAAGGGACCGGTCTTCCCGATTTCCCTCAGGGTTGAGAGGAACTCGGCCCTGTATTGCAGTCTTTTGGAGAAATAGTCGGGGTCCAGGCGTCTTCGGAAATACTCGCATGAAAATAGCTTGACCAAATCATTAAGCGGCACGATGCCATCTTCGGCCGCCGGGTCGAAGCGGACCCAGTTGCGAATGTGCTCTTCCGACCGGAAGAAGTTCATGGTGCTTCAGGCATGGCTGAGGTTCTCATACCATCGCCAGAACGGAACGGCCACGTATCCAACGATACTCTCCGGTTCGGCCTTCAGCATAATGCCATCCTTCATCTCCACCCGAATCGGCAACCCGCAATCCAAACAGGGTGAATCCACTCGGACTGTTTTACCCGGAAAGAGCCAGCAGACCGCCAGCGACTCGAACGCTCACTGGGCAAACCACTTCTGCTCGCCATCAATGGTGATACGATACTGGGTGGGCAGGTTATTGAAGGGCGCAAAGGATGTGATTAAATCCGTATCGGGAAAGAGCCAGGCTGGAATCATCTCCGAGAGTAGATCATGGAGGGCCTTCCGGCCCTCCTCGGAGGAGACCCCCAGCTCCCGGGCAATCTCCGTGTAAAAGGGTGCCTGTCCGGTCTCCACCATACGTTTCATGATAAAATGAAACGTCCTGTCCAAGACCATTTCGCTCATTGGTGTTTACCTCCTTTCATCTGGGAGGGGACGTTGTTAAGTTGTTGAGTTACTGACCCCTCCGAAGAGACTACACCATTTAGCCGCCTACCAAACCTTGCCACAATACTCACTCTCGAATAGTTGATATCCAGCGTACGTAGAACTAAGATCAAGATCCCTGATCTCCATCCACTAAATGCGGAAATCGTGAATGATTGCCTGACATGATCAACCATGGAAGGACACCGGCCCTCGATCCCTCGGACGATTTCGGGATAGATTCATATTCATTGAGTTTCCGGGTTCATCACCCCGAAGGCGGCCATGAGAAGCCCGCTCGTTAGTCGACAATTTAACAACGTACCCTCCGCCTTCTTAGCACTTTGGTTTCCTGCCGTCAACTTAGTATTTTAACGGCTTCCCCTTTCTCGGCCCCTTCTCTTTTTGACTCGGAGCCTCAAAAGGTGTAATATACACGCAATAGCGGTAAGCACTTTAGTCGCACCCTGAAATTTCCCATCTGTTGGTGAGGAGAGAAATGTATGCACGCATAAAGAATTGGCTGTCTGTTTTTCCTATTCTGATGCTCGGTGTTTTTTGGCTGGCGCCCCCTTTGAGTGGGCAGGAGAGGGCCGACATCTATGTGAACCTGGGTCACAGCTATTATGAAATAGGCAAATACGAAAAGGCCGCGGAGAAATTCCAGAAGGCCCTGGAACTGGATCCCGAATACCCGCAGCTTCACGGCTTCCTTGGATCGGCTCTCCTTCAGAGCGGTAGGATCGATGAGGCTATTAAGGCCTACGAGAGGCAAATTGTCCTGGCCCCCACTGTTGCTCAATGCCACTACAATCTTGGGTTGGCTTATCTGCGCAAAGACCTTCTGGAGAAAGCAATAGAGCGGTTCGAGAGGGCGGTGGAGCTTGACGGGCGGCTTGTTGAGGCGCATCGGGCTTTGGGATCTACCTATATGGAGCAGGGCAATTTGTCTGAAGCCATTTCCGCCTTCAAAAAAGCCATTTTCCTTGATCCCTCATCCTGGGAGGATTATTACAACCTCGGGTTGGCCTTTTACCGTCAGAAGAAGTTTGAGGAGGCAGCCCAGTCATATCAACGGGCTCTCGGGCTCAATCCGGAAGGGACTGACATCCATGTGGCGCTGGGAAAGACGTATCTCGAGCTTAAAAAGGTCGATCTTGCCTTGCGGCGTTACCGGAATGCCCTGAGGATAAACCCCCAAGATATCCAGGTGAGATTCAAAGTCGCCGAAATTCTGGCGTCTCTGAATCGATACGACGAATCCATCGAGCAGTACAAGGTCATTCTGGAGACAGCCCCCCAAAATGCGGAGGTCTTGAACAATCTGGGGACCATCTATTTCAAAAAGAAATCCTATGAGGAGGCACGTCAGTACTTCCTGAAGGCAGTAGAGATTGCCCCTGACGTCGATTATATCCATAACAATCTCGGTGTGCTCTATGCCGAGATGGGAATGCATGAGAAAGCCAGGGAAGAGTTCGAAAAGGCTATCGCGGCCTCGGAGAGGAAGGCATCAAGTCCATAGGGTCAACCTGCTGAATCCGTGAATGAAAAGAAATCGATGCCCGGTTATGCCGTTATGGAGTTGGCAGTTCTTGTAAGAACCGACCCTCTTATCTCTTCGACCGGGTGTGTCGGAATCTTCTCATCCAAAAGACTATTCCCAGGTAATTCCCTTTTGAGCAAGATATTCATCTAAGATCCGCTCAACGAATTCCGAAAATTGAACCCTTTGTTCCAACGCCAGCTTCCCCAGAGCCGCAAGCATCTTCCCGGGAATCTCCAGGGGCACCGTCCGGTAGTTTAACGTGCCTCGTTTTTCGTACCATTCATCGATACGTGCCATTCGAGCAGCATGCGTTTGAGGGCTTAACTTCTCCTTGCTATACCAACCTGAGATATCCTCACGCCTCTTTCTCTTTTCGTTCACCATCTCAATTCCTCCTATCTTCCACCCGTTTCAGACATCGGTTTTCCCATCCGGCCATAGTAAAAGTTGCAAGGGGGATAACCCTGATAAAGCGGCACTGCAGGACTGTGTCCTGTCCGGCGGTCCTTCACGATAAGGGTCGTAACCGGTGCCTCCGAAACCCTCGTAAAGGATATATCGTGACCGAGACAAAGGCCCACGATGACATTCAGATCCGTCTTTTCCTCGTTCAGGATTAGGGCCTGGGCGATATTATTGCACATGGTTTCGAAGGTTAACATCCTGACCTTCTCATGTTCTTCGATCCCGATCTCTCCTTTCTCGATCGCGCCGACCTTGCAATTGACCTGGACTGTCTCGAATCCCCGGGCCTGAAACATTTCACTGAGGATCTTAGCCTCGCCGATACACCCTATACAGTGGGCGAACCCGATCTTGTGATAGCCCATCATCTTGCAAAACGCGACCAGCTCTTCGACCCTGGTCATTTTCATGTTGATCTCGGTACCCCCAGGAGGGGTCTGAGAGGACATCCCCTCCAGACGCGCCCCCGCCAGTTGCATCTTTCGATGAAAGGGGTCATTCAGATAAATCTCCTTGGCCTTGGCAATTACGTCCGGGTAGTTTTTTGTGGGACAGTCGTTTGGTCCCTCGAGTATATCCTCCGGTTCTTGGGGCCAGCAGGCCATCACGGTACAGCGGTCACATCTGGGCGTTTTCCTCTTTTGGGGTACTTCTTGCTCGGGAATATGTTTCGAATATTTAATGCTCTTCTTCTTGGGCATGACCTTCTCCTTTCCAGACCTCCCATCTGGATATCGACTCCGAGGTCTTAAGGGTAATTTATATATGAGAGCCACAATACACAAGCCGAATTCTTACTATACTCAGCGAAAGACATGGGACTAGGGGAACTCCGTTCCTTGGCAGCCCCCTATGATTTCGTTGAGCGATGGGCATAACGGTCATTATTCGTGTAAGGAGCAACCAAGTCAGTAGAATGACCAGTCTTTCCCCTTGATGGAGAGGGAGGCCTTCTGATCCGGCTGAAATTCCATCCTACGTGCTTGACTGCGTCTCAGAAGAGGATTTGACTCTGACGAGCAGTCTTTTTCACAGGTGATTCCGTATTGCTTTTCTATGCCGGGGAGTCGAAAGCTTAACTTCTGCGCATAAATCGGCCTATGTTCCTCACCCAAAGAGTGAGTTCTGATTTCATATGAGACAGTAAAAAGAAGGAGATACATCATGGCGGGAGAACATAAGAAGTACAGGTTTTTGTTCATACAGCCTTTTGAGTTGTCTACTGGCAGCAGGCATGCGGACACGTATCACACTGCTCGCCTGCCAAAAGAGCAACGTCTCAGGATGAATTACATCAATATTAGGCATCTGCTGGAGGACGTTGAATGGGATTTTCACGGAGGTCCAACTGCCCCCTACGGGGATTGGGCGGTTGAGACCCGTGAGGAGTTTTGCTATGTAGCAGCGGCCCGTTTGCCGATTGTCCGTGAGGCCTGTGAGAGCGGCAACTACAACGCCATCGTGCTGCTTGGCGGTGGAGAACCGGGCTTTTTGGAATCCAGGGAGATCGCTCGAAAGTACGGAATACCCGTAACATCCTGTGCCTTTTCCCAGATGCACATTGCCTCCATGTTGGGCAACAAGTTCAGCATCATCGATTTTACCGAGGTACATAACATGTTTTATTACGACCTTGTGGTCCGCCACCGTCTTGCCGACCGGTGCGCATCCATCAGGAACATCAACTACTACCACGCCAGGCCCGGATATGAGAGGGAGGACATCATTGATGAGGAGCGAGAGAAGGCCCTGAGAGGTGAACCATCTGAGGCCGTGGAACGAGCTGTCGAGGAGGCTGTCGCTGCGATAGAGGAGGACGGCGCGGAGGTGATCACCTTCGGATGCTCCGACGCTTTTTGGCTCCAAACGTTCCTCCAAAAACGCCTGGATGAAATGGGTTGGGAGGTACCCGTGCTGGAGGGGTATAGCTGCGCCATAGTGTTGGCCAAGCTATTTGTCGATTTGGGGGTCGATGCCAGCGGGCTCAACTTCCCACGCGAACGCCCGAAGAAGTGGCGAAGAAAGAAGACCTTTTGAGCATGCTATTTTCTTCAGCCCACTGGCCTGAGAGGGGTTGGTTAAAGAAGCATGGGTTTGTGACCCAATGTTTGGTCGGGGGTGGCGGGTGATAGATACCATGTGAGACTGTCGAAAAAGTGGAAGGCAAAATGAGAATTGGGTATTCCATCCCACTTAGGCGAAAAATATCTATAGTTTCTCCCACTTATATCTTGAATTTGTTATTATTTTAGCCTATTTGTCCCACCTATTTTGCTAAGTGGGGGTTTTTCGACAGTCTCTCTTTGAATCAAAAAGAAAAGGCAGGGCCATCAATGACCCTCCAGGATCGAGGCGGATTTATCGAATACGTGTTCTATGGGGACGAGAAGACAGGAATATAGGTTGTTGTTGATTTCTCCCTTTTCTCCCCTTTAATGACAAAGGAGAGAACTGAGCGGGGCTTCCACGTCTAGAAAAAAGGGCAAGACGCTGACCACGTCTGACGTGATGAGGTCCTGCTCGGAGAGTCCAATGCCTCTCGCTAACCTGACGAAGTACCACTACTGCCCAGGTGGGCGGTAGTCGACACTCTTTTTAGTAGCTTGATCAACCTCTTCGGGAGTGAGAAGAACAGTGGTCTTAACCTTGACTGCTCCGCTAGCGTTTACTATAAGAGCGAAGGCGGTAGTGCTCACATTGTCCGGTAAATCTACAATGGCAAGAACATCGTCTTCGCCAAAAGCGTAGTAGAATGCCTCTAGTGTCCCACCCATCGCCTTTAGTGTCTGTTCAACCGTCTCCCGTCGTTTTGAACCACCTTCTTTGAGAAGTCCCTTCAAACCTTCGCCCATATAGGTACCTTGAAAAAGATACTTGGGCATTGGATACCTCCACATTTATGGGTTTATCGATTAGTCCACTATAACTCCTCAGCCCACAGCTCTCGGACAATCATAGGCACCACCTCGCCAAAGACCTATGGTTTTGCGTCCCACCCTCACGGATGGTTTAGCCTTTCGGTTTCAACTCGAAGTACTCAGGTCGCGGGAGCCGCAGCCCGCATTACGCAGGATGTCTGGCCGGACGGAATATACTTTCAACGATGCAAAAGTCCCCACTAATCAACGGCCCATTGTTTGGCGTCTCCAGCGCCTCTTACCCACCCTGATACCATATTTGAATGAGGAATGAAAACGCTATTTTAAGTGACTGCGGCTAATTCTCTTGGGTTTCGCTAGGGCAGACCTAACGCCGAAAGGACGGGGGAGACTTCATTGGCTGGGTCTTGAGAGAGCACATACCCCAACGGGGCGTGTAAAAAATCTCATAGAATCACAGATTTCCTCCTGATATCTCTCATTTCCTCACAATTTCAGGGATTCCGGAAGAGATCAATGTGAAGGTGGGGTTATTTAGGCTGGACAGGAGTAGAGCCAACCCAGGAATCAATGTTCCTTCTTCTATGTACAGAGGATCAAGATCACAGGCATGGTGCGGGGATGATGGGACGGATAAACCCCCAACGAGATCAGAGGTGAAATCCCGGCGCTTTTCAGCCCCATTTCGAAATAGCTTTGACTCCGCTTACCATACTGTGATATAAGAGGCAAGCCGTCGACATTCTAGCTCATAAGGAGACCTCAATGGATAAGATTTTCAAGAGCGGAAACATCCTGACCATGGAGGAAAAGACTCCCCGAGCTGAGGCCTTAGCCGTGCAGTTCGGTCGCATCTACAAGGTTGGAGAAACAGCCGAGATTGAGAGACTGGCCACACCGGAGACGGAGGTCATCGACCTGAGAGGCCAGACTATGCTCCCAGGTTTCACCGATGTTCATAATCATTTCTGCCTTTACGCATTGCTCACCGACCAGGCGGATTGTAGGCCGGCAGCTGGATGTGTTCGAGGCGAGGACGTGGTAGAGGCCTTACGTGCTAAGGCGGCAAACACGCCACCCGGTCAATGGATTATGGGCTGGGGGTATGCGCCGTACTTTCTCGACGACAAGAAAGACCTAACCAGGGAGGACTTGGACCGTGCAACAACGGAACATCCCGTTTGCTTAGTCCACGTTTCTGTGCACGGCGCTGTGGTCAACAGCCTCGCTTTGAAGGAGTTGGGCTTCACGGGAGAAACTCCCGATCCCCCCGGGGGAAAGATCCATAGGGACGGAAATGGCAATCCAAACGGAATCTTAAGCGAATCCGCCTTCATGGGTCCCCTCTTCTTCGAGAGCCCCTCCATTTACACCAAGATGCTCGCCGGATACGAAGAAGGGTTGAGGGCTGAGATGATGATCCGTTGTGCGGAGCACTACCATCAGCTGGGCATTGTTGGCGCTCACGACCCATTCGTCGATTCCCTCACACTCCGCACCTACCAGGAGGTGGCAGATGCCGGACGGTTTCCCTTTCGTCTTTATGCTTATATCAGTAACTATTGGGCTGATACGTATATCTCAGCAGGCATCAATCGAGGCTTCGGCTCGGAGTGGGTCAAGATCGGTGCCATCAAAATATTTCTGGATGGAGGTATGAGCAGCCGTACCGCCGCCGTTTTTGAGCCTTACGTGGGAGGAGGCGGTGGAACGGGAATACTCAATTACGACCAAGATGGGATCAACCGGGAAATCCAGAAATTTGATCAGGCTGGATACCAGGTGTCTGTTCATGCCCAGGGAGACCGAGCCCTCGATATGCTCCTGAGGGCTTTTGGACGCGTCATGAGGAAGGGCAATCCCCTGCGCCATCATATCGTCCACGCCGGCAATCTAGCCCCTTCACAGATCGACACGGTGCAAGAACTGGGGCTCCACATTGTCAGCCAAGCCAATTTTTTCTCGCTCCTCGGCGACGGGTTCATCGAGGCCTACGGTCCGGTTCGGTCTCAAGAGCTCTATCGATTTGGGACCTTTCTCAAGCGAAGGATCAAGTTCGCTCTCTCCTCCGATTGCCCTGTGGCAGACCCTAATCCTCTTATAGGAGCTCGAGACGCCATCTGCCGGAGGACGGCGAGCGGACAGGAAATCGGGCCCTCGGAGTGCATCACGGCTGAAGAGGCCTTTTCCCTTTACACCAGGGAGGCAGCGTATTTTTCCTTTGAGGAGAAGCAGCGCGGAACCCTGAAGAAAGGGAAAGTTGCTGATTTAGTGGTTCTTGACAAGGACCCGACGAGATTATCGCCCGAGGAAATTCCGGACTGTCGAGTAAAAATGACTGTCGTGGGCGGACGGATTGTCTATAATGCCCTGGAATAGTTCATCTGCAAATTCTTTCCCATTCCATCCATAGTATTTTGAGTATTTTGCTCACCGACGACCTTCACTGAGATCCGTTTTCGCCCGTTCATCGACATCGGGAGCAGCCGTGGTAGATCGAATCCACTTCGTCTTTCTCAACGTCGGCCACTTCTACACCCACCTGTTCATGTTGGTCTTTGCAACAGTGGCGGCGCTCTCCCTCTCGCACGAATGGGGAATGAGCTATGCGGAGCTCATTCCGTATGCCACGCCCGGCTTCGTGGCCTTCGGCGTATGCGCAGTTCCTGCGGGATGGCTTGCCGACAAGTGGAGCCGCAAGGGCATGATGGTCGTCTTCTACATCGGCATCGGCCTGAGCTCAATCTTCACCGCGCTGGCAGAAACGCCGCTCCAGATCGCAATTGGCCTCTTGGCCATCGGGCTCTCCGCGGCCATCTACCACCCGGTCGGTCTCGCGCTTGTCGTGCAGGGACGCAAGAATACGGGTGTGCCGCTCGCCATCAACGGAATTTTCGGCAACATGGGGGTGGCGTGCGCGGCGCTCATCGCGGGGTTTCTCATCGATCGTGCGGGCTGGCG
>SMTZ1_10008974_pt1 | contig 11549 bp, 8 predicted proteins | sample DeeMarSWOR136_30_FD_25667 | JGI IMG/M metagenome (IMG submission 25667)
CTTTGTGAAAGAATATAAAAATGGTAGAAAAAATAGCAGAACAAATAATTAGATTTCGTATTCCTATTTTGATTATTATAGTAGGACTTACAATATTTTTAGCTTCTAAATTCAGAGGTATAAAAATTGTTACCAATCTTGATGACTTTGTGCCCCAAGGACATCCCTATGCCAAGGTTCAGAAGATGATGGAGGAAGAGTTCCATGGTGGTGATATGGTTCAGATGGTAGTAGAAACCAAAGATGGGGATATTTTTACAATCGATTTCTTGAGCAAGATGCTAGATATTACTCAAGAGGTGTATCTGCTTCCAGGGATACTTCCACCAAGGCTTGCATCTCTCTCTGATTTTAAGACCAAAGTTGCCAAAGGTTACCCTGGTGGATTTGATGTGTATCGTTTAATAGAGGGGGGGAAACCTAAATCAAAGGAACAGATAAAAAAGATAAAAGAAGGTGTATTAGGAGATGAGCTTATCTATGGTCGGTTAGTTTCACGAGATCTCAAAGCTACCAATATTATGGCTGAATTTAGAGATGTTGATTATACAGAATTATTCCGAAAATTTCAGGATATTGCGGCTGGATCGATTACTTGCAGCGCAAGTTAACCCCTATTTTTATTCTTGCCATAGTAATCATGGCAGCCTTACTCTACTTGGCTTTTAGATCTAAACGTGGTGTACTCTTTCCCCTTTTAGCTGCCATGATTAGTGTTATCTGGGGCTTAGGTCTTCTGGGTATTTTAGGTTTTAATTTAGACCCCATGGCCTCTATCATACCTTTCCTTATTCTAGGAATAGGGGTTAGTCACTCTGTTCAAATCATGAAACGATACTATGAAGAAAGCAGTCGAATGGATAGCGCTAGAGATGTCTGTATAAAGGTAATCTCAGTATTAGCTGTACCAGCTTTGACCTCCATTATTACTGATGCCTTTGCCTTCGCTACCATTATTACTGTTAAAATTCGAATGCTACAATCACTAGCAATCATCGGTAGCCTCTCACTTTTAAGTATTGTATTTAATGTGCTTGTCTTTATACCATGCTGCTTATCATTTTTCCCTCTTCCTAAAAAAACAAACCTTGAAAGTTCAAAACCGAATGGGATTCTCACTAAGATAGCCGTTCTTTCTACTGAGAGGAAGGGTGCCTGGGGTTTGTTGGTAAGTTTTACAATTTTAGTAATTGTAGGCATCATAGGAACCAGCATGATGCAGATTGGAGGAAGGGCACCTGGTGCAGGAGCCTTTTATCACGATGCTGACTATGCTGTTCAAACCAGAGCCATAGGTGAGAAATTTCCAGGGGCTATTACCTATTATCTCGTCTTTGAAGGAAGAGAAAAAAATGCTATTAAAGACTATCGCATCCAGAGAAAGATAGAAGACCTGCAAAAATATCTAAAAAAGAATCCCAAAGTAGGTGGTAGTCTTTCATTATGTGACTTTATGAAGCGAATGAATGTGGTTATTTCCCTATGTAGGTAACCCACCCCATGGATTGCCTACCAGTAAGGAGACCAGAAGAAGAATCGCTGAATATCTCAATCTCTATACGGGAGGTGTCCCTGAGGAATTCAGTTTCATCATAGATTACGACTACAGGCTTACCAACATCCAGGTGTTTTTAAAGGATATGGAGGCTGATACCATAAGATCTGTCTTAAAAGATACCAAGGAGTTTATAGCCAATAATTGGGAAACTGGTGATGTCTCACTCCTTATGGGCAAAGGTGATGGGACATTTGAGAAGCAGATTACTTACAAAGCAGGAGAATGGCCTCGATCAGTTATCACATCTGACTTTAATGAAGACAATCGTCAGGATATGGCAGTGGTAAATGGCTGGAATAACAATGTCTCTATTTTATTGGGGGAAGGAGACGAAGCCTTTCAATCAGAAGTTGAGTATAAAGTGGGCAAGAACCCCAGTTTTCTCTGCTCTTCTGATTTCAATAGCGATGGAAAGTGCGATTTGGCTGTTTCCAACTCTGGAAGTGGAGACATTTCCATTCTTCTGGGTAGGGAAGATGGAAGTTTTGAAGCTGCAGTGAACTATCCCACCGGTGAGAAACCTCGTTTTATAGTATCTTCTGATTTTAATGGAGATCATAAATCTGATATTGCTGTGGTTAATGAGAGGAGCAACTCTCTTAGCATTCATCTGGGAAAAGGAGATGGAACCTTCAGTGAGGCAAAAGAGTATGAGACTGAAGAGCAACCCCGTTTTATTGCATCAGGAGATTTTAATGGTGATGGTAAGATAGATCTTGCTGTGTCACACTGGGTTGGTTACTTAATTGCTTTCTATATCAATGAGGGGGAAGGCTCCTTTAGGAGAGAGGAGGATTACTGGATTGCCTGTAACCTCAATTTTCTTACCTCTTCTGATTTCAATGGGGATGGTAGGATGGATATGGTTTTCTCAAAGTATGGGGAAAGTTCAGTGTCTGTGATGATGGGAAAAAAAGAAGTGGGTGGTGAAGCGAGAGTAAAGGTGTTGGGAGAAGAGGTGGGTGAAGAGGAATTTCGAGGTGCGGAGTTAGAGTGGATGCAGGTAACTGAGGTTCACCCGTTTTTTGAAAAACCGATAGATTACAAAGTCGGTATGGAACCACGGTACTCGATTACTAGTGATTTCAACAAAGATGGATGGCAGGATTTGGCAGTAGTCAACAACATTACTAATGATATATCTATCCTTCTGGGTAATGGGGATGGGACTTTTCAATCAGCAGTTACCTATGAGGTGGGTAACAGCCCTAACTTTCTCTGTCCTACTGATTTTAGTGGTGATGGAAAACCTGATATTGCGGTGGTCAACGAAGGTTATGGGGCTGTGAAGGTACATGTAGCAGGAGGATTAGCCGGGGTGGTAGGGGCAATTAATGAAGAACTAAGGTCTGGTATGGTCTCTAATATTACACAGATATCCTTGATAGTGTTTCTCTGTTGTGCCCTTATGCTAAGGTCTTTAGTAGGTGCATTCATCGTACTGGTCTCTCTTTTCACCAGGGTAATTGTAACCTATGGAGTTATGGGATTTATACCTATACCTCTTACCATGTATACTACACCTATTGCATCTATGGGAATTGGTATCGGTGTAGATTATGTAATCTACGTTTTAATCCGTATCCAGGAGGAATTAGCTCTGAGTAAGAATCATGATATCCAAGAGGCAACTATTAAGGCTTTAAATACTACTGGAAAAGCAGTTTTTTATACCGTAATGGCTGTAGTTTTGGGAGTTATGGTGTTTGTATTATCACCGCTAAAGTTTCAAATGGAATTGGGTTCTATGATAGCCTTGATCATTTTTTTGAATGGGCTTGGGGCAATAGCCTTGATGGCGCCGATTGTCTATCTTATAAAACCAAAATTCATTTTTAAAAAAAATGTTGATATAAATAAAATATAGATATAATATAAAACTGTGAAAGGAGGTGATTAAAAGAATTAAAAATTAATAATAAAAATAATTTATTAAATAGTAATAAAAAAGGAGGGAACCTATGAAAGGGACTAATTGGAAAAGAAAAATTATATTAACAGTAAAACTGTGTTCGATCTTAATGCTGATGACGGGGTTGCTCTCTTTTAGAGAGGTAGAGGCAGCAGAAGCAGAAAAAATGGCTTGGGGGTACGACGAGAACCTGGTCATCTGCAAGATGCCTATTGATGAGGCAGAAAGGAGGATTAAAGAGCACTGGTCATACAATCAGACTGAGGGGAAATTGAATCCCTTTTTGTACTATGGTAAATTGCCTGACCTGGATGCTGAAATACCAGACCCTATGGAATTAGTATCATCAAATTGGTATCAGTTTAAGTGGAAATATGCCATAACAGGCATGTATGACCATGAAGTACAGAAAAGAGAGGGGAGAAAGTATAAGGGTTTCTCTGATGTAACTGGTGTTGCCATACGTGTAACCTCACGTGGGATGCAGCGAGCAAGTACACTCTATGGGGGCATCAAAAACTACCACAGAGATGGTATTGATTTTAAAGATATCAGGCGGTTCATGTCCCCAGAGGATACGAGGGGTTTGAGTGTAATGACGTGGGACTATCTGGATAAGAGCAAGGATCAGGATACCTTTCTCTATTTACCTTCTATGAGAAAGATAAGAAGGGTTGCCCAGGCGAACAAAGAAGACTCCTTCGGGGGGATGGATGTGACCTATTTTGATCTGAGTTTAAGAGTACCTGGTGATGAGGAGCATAGGCTCTTGAGGGTTGAGAAAGTTACGGATGAACTTATAAATCAATTAAAAAAGGAGATTGAGCCAAAGATACCTGGCCTTCCTGAAGATTACACTGAACAGAGGGTAGTCAACTATTTTACAACTTTGAAAGAGAAAGATAAGAAGTGCTATGTGATAGAGAGCACGCAGAAATTGGATTTTCTCTCCTTTGACAAGAGAGTGTGGTGGATCGATTCCGAAAACTTTAGAGACTTTAGGAGAATGTTTTATGATAAGGCAGGAAGACTGGTAAAGTTATACAACATCTCTTTCAGAAGGACTCCCATTTTACCTGATCGGAAAGTATATGGTATCTCTGAGGATTTTCACTGGGTCAAGAACATGTTAACCGGGCATAGAACAGTTATATATCATCCACCTATGTGTTTCAATAATCCCATTCCTGACTCCAATTTTACCATTAAGTGGCTGAAGAGGGCACACTAATTGTTACCTCTCTTATATAGTGGTGGCTATAGTAAATAAAGGCGAACCCTAATCAAAGGAGGTAGTAAAATGAAAATAGAAATAAAAACGCTGCTTGTTATCTTTATAGTGGCTTTTGCTTTAGCCCTAGGAGGTCAGTTTGCATACGGTTTTATGGTAGGTGACTGGGAAATAGGAGGTTATATAAGAAATGAGAGTTCTTTGAGGGTAAGCGGTGATACTACAGAACTTATATGGTCTGAGAACATCTTTCAATTGGAAATAACCCATCATCTCAGTGACTCTATAGACCTCTTCTTAATGACAAGAGCTTATTATGATGCTGTCTATGATATGAAAGACGGTGGTTTTTTGAAGGATCGTAGTGTAAGATCAGAGCTCAGGGATAAGTATGCTCTCCATAGGAAGGACACCCAAGCCGATGCCATTAGAGAAGCGTATATAGATTTCTATTTAGAACACTGTGATATCCGAATAGGTAAGCAACAGGTGGTATGGGGTAAGACCGAAGCCTTTAAAATGCTTGATATCATTAACCCCACAGATTACAGACATTTTACTCAGGATGCTTTTGAGGATAGTCGTATCACTTTGTGGATGGCGAAGTTCTCTTTTTCACCGTTTAAACCCACTAACCTGGTAGAATTGGTTGTTATTCCAGACGTGGAGCCAAACGTTGCCCCTCCCTATGGACACCCCTTTGCCTTTAGAGCAACAAGGGCGACTGACCCCTCAACGGTAATTTTTAGAGAGGATCATAAAGGATGGAGGTGGAGTGATCTGGAGCTAGGATTCAGATGGGGGCAAAATTTTGGCGACTTCGATTATACCCTCAACTATTTCTACCATTGGAACGATAACCCTTATGTGAAGTTTAAAGGTTTAGACTTCTCCAGAGGTGTGAGACCGATTTTGCTTTTGGATTATAAAAGGATGCATAGCATTGGGGGGAGCTTTTCAAAGAACTTCAACAAATTGTTTGGCTTGCCACATTGGGTTATAAGATTTGAGTCTGTATTTAAACTGGAAGATGTGGGTACCAGAATAACTGATGCGGGGTCAGAACCTATTCGCACCGATAGTTTCAACTACGCTATTGCTATAGACCACACCTTCTATAGACCATATCGTTTATGGGGTACAGGTCTTTCTTTCACGTTTCAATTTTTCCAGTCGATTATACTTGACTACGAACATAACTACATCAGTGGAGCCTTGAGTACCCCGACAGATGCTGTAAAAGTGGATGAAGTGGAAAATTTGTTCTCGATGATTTTCATGGCTAATTATCTCCAGGGTGAAACCTTAAAACCTTTCCTAATGCTTAATTACGGAGATGATGGTGAGTGGTGGATAAGCCCCCAGGTCGGTTATGAATTAACAGAAAAAACACTTGTTACTCTAGGAGCTCATATATTTTCTGGTCATAAAGATGGTTTTATTGGTCAGATGAATAAGGTCGACAATGTCTTTTTACGAATCAAGTTTGGGATCTAATGCATCAACGGGGCTGCTGCTCAAACCTATCTTTTGTATTGGGCATCAGCCCCCTTGATACCGTTTGCTTCCCAAAGGTTGAGAATGTTCCCCCTACGAATACCAATTATCTAACAGGATTCTAAAATTATTAGGTACCGATTTCCTGATAAGCAACAAAAAACTTTACCAACAAAAGAGAATTAGGGAGGCCTCCCACTTTTACCATCAGGAAAATTCATCTACTATTCAAGTATTACTCTCTCGTGTCAGAAGGGAAATTCATTTTATAGTTAAAAATAACATAGAAAATCATCCTAAGATGAGATTTTCTAACTATAGTGAATGACAAAGGAAAGCTGTCATTGCGAGGACGTAGCGACGAAACAATCTCATATAAGACAGCGAAATGAGATTGTTTCGATTTGTTCGCAATGATGGTTCACTGATATATAAACTATTAAGTTTTCACAGTATTACGATGAAAAAGAAGGTAATTTTTTTTATCAATCCAGAAGTGCCTTAATCAAACGAGCTCTAGTTTTAAAGGTTCTGTGGTAATGAAACAATTAGATATCTTTCAGAAAAAGAGGGAAAAAAATGGCTAACGAAGTTTCTTGTCCATTAACTGAAGCGCAAAAGCTTGAGCTATGTCGAGAATTTGCTCTTGCATCTACTCAACTATTGCGTTCTTTTTTTCAAGCTTATGGAGATGATTCCCTTAAGGTAGTAGAAGATTTTGGAAAAACCCTCTCAGATACCCTATATGAAAAAAACAAGGCACTTAAAGGTAAGTCTCTGAGAGAGATTATCATGCCATTTATTTGCATAATTGAATCACTCGTAGGAGGTCCAATTGAGTTAGTTGAAGAATCGGCGGAAAAGATTGTGTATAGAATACATAAGTGTCCTTCGGGTTTTGGATTTTCTGATATCGATGAAAAATTATGCCGGACTTTAAACATTCTTGAAGAGAACTATGCCAAACGAATAGGATTGGAGTATGCCTTTTTAAGGAGAAGATCACCTGAGAACAATACTTGCGAAAAATGTTTTTTTAGAAAACGTTAATTAGACTGTCCTAAATGGAAATACTAGAAATTTTGCTTAAAAAATCAAAACATTCCTAGTGGAGGAAAGCTATATGAAAAAGATTAAGATTGATATGGATAAATGCACGGGATGTCGTACTTGTGAGGTCATCTGTTCACTCACCCACGATGGTAAGGATACTATCAATCCCCGAAACGCACGCATCCGAGTGTTTAAGGATGATGAGGAGGGGGTTAACTTTCCTCTCATTGCTCAATCTCCCAACCGAATTGAGTATGTGAAAGCTCCCACCCTCAAAATAGATGGTAAGAATTGCAATGTATTTCAATTTTGGTCTCTTTTTAAACCACCCGATCTGGAATGTAATTTTTGCACCAATTGTGTTAAATGGTGTGTAACTGATGCTTTAACCCTGGTAGAGGAGAAATAAAAATGGTGAAGAAAGGGAAGAGAAAAGAAAAAACAAAGAAAACAAGAAAGACACATATCTATAATTATGCTGGAAGGATTTTAAGAGTTAATCTTTCTAACAAGAAAATTAACAAAGAGCGCGTTATTGAGAAGAATGTCTTAAAGTTCATTGGAGGTGAGGGGCTAGCTGCCAAGATTTTATACGATGAGGTTCCTCCAGAGGTAGGACCTTTTCATCCAGAAAATCGTGTTATTATAAGTAATGGACTTTTAAGTGGTTCACTCGCTCCCTCCTCTGCGCGAATCACCTTAACTACTAAATCTCCCATAACGGAGATCTATAGCGACTCCAATGCGGGGGGACATTTTGGTCCAGAACTCAAGTTTGCTGGCTATGATCATCTTATCTTTCAAGGTGCTTCCAAGGAACCTGTCTACCTGTGGATTGATGATGATAAGGTTGAGCTGAGAGATGCTTGTCATCTATGGGGAAAAACTACCTGGGAAACAGACGCTTTGATAAAAGCTGAATTGGGAGATCAAAGTATCCATATAGCCTGTATTGGACCTGCAGGTGAAAATCTCTCAGGGGCAGCAAATCTTATAGTAGATAGGGCTCGGGCTGCAGGGAGGATGGGACTTGGTGCAGTGCTTGGTTCCAAGAAACTGAAAGCAATTGCTGTTAAAGGAACCAAGGGGTATAAGATTGCTAATCCTAAGAAGCACATAAGAATCTGCCAAGAGCTATATGAGAGGATTCTGAAAGACCCTTATTATAAGATTATGAGTATTGGAACTATTGGTCTCACCAAGATTGGCTATTCAGGTAAGGGAGGACGCTCAGAACCCATGGTACGTTATGGTATGACCGAGAAGAATTACATGCCTGATTTTGAAAATATCTCCTGTGAAAATATTCAGGAAAAAGTGTGGGAACATGATATGGCCTGTTTTGGATGTCCACTCCACTGTGGAAACTGGACCCATGTGAAGGAAGGCCCTTATGCAGGGTTAAAGGGAGAGGGGTTTGAGCTCAATGTGCATGAAGACAGCACCTATATGGATGTAACCAATCCTTATTTTCTTGCCAAATGGGGTTTGAGATGTAATGAGCTGGGGTTAGGTGTAGATGAGACAACGCTTCCTATTGCCTATGCCATGTGTCTTTATGAAAAGGGAATAATCTCAGAGGAGGAGACGGGAGGGATTAAACTGGAGTGGGGAAATGAAGAGGTCATCCTGAAGCTGATAGAGCAGATTGCCTATAGGAGAGGATTCGGTGCTATTCTGGCAGATGGAACTAAAAAGGCAGGGAAGAAGTTAGGTCGGGGAGCGGAATATTATTCTAAGAATGTCAAGGGTGCAGAGGTCATTGCTGATTTAAGACTGTGCTATGATGTTGCGCTTGCTGAGTCTGTAACACCTAGAGGATCTTGTCACTTAAAAGGGCTCAGTTTTTTACCCGTATGGGGTGCAGACTATGTGACCCCGGAAGAGAGGGAGAGATATCTTAAAGACGAAATAGGTTCACCCTTCAGCTATAGTCCTGCTGATCCAGCCAGTCATCCCTGGGTAGTGAGATACAATATTCACCATATGTCAGTGCTTGATGCCCTGGAGCTCTGTGCCTTTCCATCGCATTGGGTACTTTATGGCTCTTATCGGATAAAGGACCTGCCAGCACTTATTGAGTCAGCAACAGGGCTAAAGTTTACGGAAAAAGAGCTCAGAGAAATAGCTGAGAGGATTAGAGCAGTTCAACGCGCCTTTAACAACAGGTTAGGATTAAGAAGGGAGGATGATATTCCTGGAGAATATAACTTTGAGTTACCATTGAAGGGCATGCTCTTTGATAAAGAGATTGATATGAAGCTGGATAGAAAAAAATACGAAGAGGCATTGACACAGTTTTATAGATTGTTTGGGTATGATGAAAAGACAGGCATTCCCACCCGAGAAACCTTAAAAAGATTGGGTTTAGAAGATGTAGCACAAGATCTAACAAAACGAGGAATCCTAAAAAAATAAAACGCTCCCCGAGAATATAAGGAAGAGAGTAATGAAGAGAGGGAAAGAGTTACTTGTTGTCATTTTTAGTCTATTTCTGATGTATGCTCTTAGTGGTAATGAGAATGCCTATTCCCAACCTACTGCAGAACCAGAGGAGCCTGAGGTTCCTGATATAGAAACGTGGACTCAGTTGCCTCCAGAACACCAAGAAATCGATTTAAAAACCCCTTGCATGATATGCCATAATTACAAGATTGATGCTACTACCTCAGCAACAAAACAGATGGTTCGTGTTGGGAGGAGGTTGGATAAGAAAGTACTGTGGAAAAGAATTGCAGAGCACCTTGGAGGTGGGAAACAGACTAAGACCATGGTAATGGCTACCTCCCTTAACAATATTCCACTTACTACTACCTGTGACCAAATGCTTGATCCTGAAAGGAAAGTTCTTTATGCCTTTTTTGAAATCGGAACAGAGAAATTGAGTCATTTGAGAGAAAATCCCTATGTTAGTTTACAGTGGCATAAACCCTGGGAGAATGATTTTAGTAAGGTCTTATGTGTTCAAGTAAGGGGGAGTGCAAAACTTTTTGATGGGTCATCTACTGAGATTGAAGAGGGGATTAAAATTTATTTTCCTACTCTTCCGGAAGAGAATCGGAAAGAACTTTTGTCTAGAGTAAAGGTAAATATGGTTATGTGCAAAACTACCATTGATCAGGTGACCCTTTTCGAAGGCACTCTTTTAACACAGGGGCTTAGTTCATATCAGATGTGGAGGAGGGAAGATAGTTTTACACCTTCATTCTATACGAGGTGAAACCCCTTGCTGATTCAATAGAATGGGTGATCCGAAACAATCTTCTGAGCCTTCTCATTTAAATTACACCACCTCTATGACTTAGCAAATCCAGTTCTTCAGACAAGCTAAACAATACATTCTCATTTTTACATCTGATCGTTCTTAGCCGTCATTTAAAGTGATAAAACCTACTAAAAAAGAGATACAAAATCTCATTTACTTACCCAATTCTTGTTGGAGATACCTCTATTTATGTAAAAATTTAATTTCTCATATTTCTAGAGAGATGGTCAATTCATATACTAGAGTATAATCATCAGAGAAGCATAAAAAATAACTAGCGATTTTGGAGGGGATAGGGGGGTTAAATGATAAAGAAAATTAGATATGAAAAGGATAAGCTAAAAAGGATGGAATTTAAGCAAGGGAATATGATTGTCTTTGCAGACATCGGTTTAAACGAACCGGGATGTATGGCTGGCTTTGAGGAAATCAGACCTGATATTCCTATGAAGGAAAGTTGGACATTCTGGTTTGATGAATTTCACTATGTGATTAAAGGAAAGGCAGAGATTACTTATACTTCTCCTCCTCTTCATGAAAAAGAGGAAAGGATTGTAGTGATGGCTGGGGATGCCTACTTCACCCCTATTGGAACATGTGCCACCTGGAGAGTGATTGGCTCGGAAATATTTTTACATCTTAATGTAGTAATGCCAAGACCTAGTGTTCCACTATGAATACTACTATTACCAGACCTTAGATATGTTTTTTCATTAAACGATGATCTGTTATGAATATATGAAATACGCACTATTCTTGTCAACATACAGCAGTTTTACTATGAAATTATCTACCTAACTATTGTAAGATACAATTTTTATTAGGTCGTAAGTAATATACAAAAACTAACCACTAGCAGCAGCATTACAATTACAAATGTCATTTAAACTAAAGGAGAGGAAAAATGGTTACCAGCGGGATTGAACGAATCCTGATCAGTGTTAAGGATATGAATGAGTCCTTAGCATTTTATAGGGATTGGGTGGGGATGAAAATTGTTGCGGATCAGACATTAGATTTTAAAAAGATTCAA
>SMTZ1_10006905_pt1 | contig 11547 bp, 9 predicted proteins | sample DeeMarSWOR136_30_FD_25667 | JGI IMG/M metagenome (IMG submission 25667)
TACCTAATTAAAAGAAAATAATCCGAAGAACACCTTATTTTTGTTTGTCAAGATTTTTTGAGTCAAGAAACCTTTACAAAAAATGATTTATTTCCCAAAATTAGAAGATATTGTGAGCTGAAGGGCTCTGGATTAAGATAATGATGTTGCCCTCTTGAAAAATGTCATTTTCTTTTCTCCTTTAATTTTTTGTTCCAGAGCCCCAGCAAACTCAATAGCAATGCTTCATTGAATATCATTTTTGGAACGTCTAGAAAACTTCAAATATTGCCGATTTCCAACCTCTCACTCAAACTCCATGAGAATTATGAATTTTTCTCAAATCACTTTATATATCTCAACAGGCCCACAGTGCCAAAAAAAGAGATGAAACAAAACGTTTGAAACTACAACTCTGGTGCTGATAGGCGCGGGATCATCCTCGTTACTTGCAGCCTTTATCGAATACATCCTTTCACGTAGAAGAAGAGAAAAAACAGCTGCATAAAACACCCGTAAATAGGTTGATTCTGATCTTACCTAACCGTTCTATTTCTTAACTAGTATTCGCCAACACCGTAAACTTGGTCGATGTAATCTAAGATTACTAGCTAACTAAGCTAATGACCTTCATAATCCATTGACCATAGGGGTAACCTCAATATGTCTTCATCTAAGATTACCTTTGTAGCAAATATTCTGGATATATTGTTGAATCGGAAGGTTGATTGATAAAGGTTAAACTCATGCTTTTTTTGTTCGTGGCATAACCTTGAAGTGTCCAAACTGTAAAAATGAAGTATTTGTCAACCTAGACAATGGTTCTTCACAATGCACTAGATGTGGTTGGATAGCACAAACGAGCAAATCACCTGTTCAGGATAGTAAGAATAAAAAAGTCCAAAAAGAAACCCATAGAAAACTTCATTTCTTCTGATTTTTCTGTACAACACATTGAATGAAAAATAGTCAAAGTTTTATACTTTACCATAAAAATGTCCTACACAACTACACAAAAATTGCTTAGCTTTTCTTCTTGCTCCGCAGTGTGAACAGAAAAGGGATGTTTGAGGCATTAGGCTTCCGCAGTATTGGCAGGGAATCATAACAACTTTAACAATTACTTTTTCCTTTTTGCCTTTGTATGTTTGTGAAGTGAAAAAAGAGAGTTATCAGGCTTTAAATCACTCAGTTTCTCTATGATAAGACTTTTATTTTCAACATCTATTCTGACCTTAACTATTTCATTACTTAGATTGTTTAAGAGTGAAAGTCGTCTAGGATATTTTTGGGTATTTGCTAGTGAAAATCTTTTTCTAAATGGTTTACAATTCCATTTATTAAGTGGAAACTATGAACAAGAATTGGATGGTTTTTTCTCTTTCAGCACTGTTTTTTGTCATAGGCTTTCTTATATTGCTAGACCAATACCTCCAAATTGGAATTTGGTTTCAGTTTATGGATATTCACCATGAAACCTTTACTTTGTCATCATTCGCCCTAGCCATTGGCATTCTTATTGGTTCATACTCCACAAGAAAGTGCGAATAAGTAATTTTTATTCATTGAAACTGGGCATGTTTGTGAAGTGAAAAAGTGAAAAGCATAGAGTAAAATAATGTAGTCCAAATTCATAAGTGATAAGAGGTAAATTTGAGTTTTCAATTCACAAACAGTCTAGCTGATCTTTATTTTTTCGTTTTGAAAACCTTTCTCTATCAGGCGTTTGCCGCCGATTTTATCTGCATTACAGTTTTTTCTATGATGTCAACTGGGTTGTCAAACTGCGCAAGTTTAGCCGTCACATCAACCTTATTTCCCAAGTGCCTTCTAGCTAACTTCAGAACTTTTCGTGCGTCGCTCATGAAGATGGGGAAACCTTTGCGCGCGAGATACGTGTTCACGTATGTTCGACCCAGCTCAGATATTACGATGCTTGGAACGCCTTGGAGAGCAGCCTCTCTCGCTATGGTGCCGCCTGCGCTCACAACCAAATCCGCGTTTGCAACTATCCGCGCAGAATCCACAAATTCTTCCTTACCGATATATCGTTTGAGAAGAATTACATTCCCGAGAGCCTCAAGTTTTCTAGCGATTTGCAATGTGCGGTCATCTTTTTCAAGTGCGTAAGCGGCTTTGGTTTCGCTTTCCCTAATAACTATCAGTGGCTTCTTAAAGTCCGAGTTTTTTGACGGTTTCAAATCTTTAATCCATGCGGTCTCGTCTACACCCTTAAACCGAATGATTTTATCTGGGCAATATTTTTTCAGAAATCGTTTTGGCAGCGCCTCTGAGACAACAAGCGTATCGGCGAAAGGTATAGTCAGTTGATTCACGGCCTTAGCATGCGGCGTGTCGGCGGTCAAAATTATCGGAATCCCCAAACCGAATGCTGTCCGACACAGTTCAACAGACTGATGCGCAATCGCGATATCTGGAGGATTATCCCTGAACAATTTGGAAAATTGAATAATGCGAGTTGCGCTCTCCTCAAGTCTCGAAAAAAGCGTGGCAGGGCTGTATTTTCCAACAACGATTGGATTTTCGCCGATAATGCGAGCTAAAGCCAGCGTGTCAGGATGTTCTCGCGTGGTAAATATTACTTCGTGACCAGATTTTCTAAGGCGTTTAGCGATTGCTGCACCGTATCGAATGTGCTTACCAGTGCACGCGTCATACCAAATCCTCACGGTTAATTTTCACCTTTCATCCTGTTTTGCCCTGATGAACGCTTCGCGCTTAGCTTCATACTCTTCCTTAGTCATAACTTCTTTTGCTGGAACTCCCATCAAAACTTTGCTAGGCGGAACATTCGTGGTTACAACGCTTCCTCCGCCGATAACTGAATTTTCGCCCAGAATCACGCTGGGCAATATTGTAACTCCTCCGCCTATTATGACATTATCCTTTACTATCGGAGCTGTTAGCCGATCGCTTTTTGGATATTTATCGTTGAGAAGCGAACTGTTCGGAGCGATGAACACGTTATTGCCGAGTACGCACTCGTTTGAAATCGTCACATGGGCTTGTATGTTACAGTTTTTGCCCATAGTCACGTTTTTGCCTATATCACAAAAACTTCCAATACATGTGCCATCGCCTATTCTCGTGTTGTCGCCTATCACAACGTAATTCCAAACAACAACGTCTTCGCCGAATTCAACGTTTGTTCCAATTATTACTCCTTTTCCAGTTTTTGGCTGCTGCATAGTCTTCCCTTTTAGAATTCAACGTTTAAATAGTTTAAAAATTTACTTAATTTTTCTGTTAAAGGATGCGGATAGATTGACTAAAGAAACAGTTCTTGTGGTGGGTTTAGGCGAAATTGGCTACGCTTTATTCGAGCTTTTGAAAGAAAAAGACAGCTTCACCGTTTACGGATTAGATTTAGATGAAACAAAAATGCGCGCAGCGCGTCAAGACCCAAGCGAACTGCCAAAAAAAATAGACACGATACACATTTGCCTTCCATTCAAAAATCAGGATAACTTTGTAGCTACCGTCACCAGTTACGCAAAACAGTTTCAACCAAAATTGCTTATAATCAACAGCACGGTTCCTCCAGGAACCACAAAGAAAACCCAACAGAGCTGCAAGTGCCTTGTGGCGCACTCACCAGCCCGTGGAGTACATAAAAGCCCCGAGCACATGAAGTGGGAAATTAAACGATGGACAAAATACGTTGGCGGAGCTGACGCGAAAGCAGCAGAAGCCACTTGCAAACATTTTGAAAAAATGGGCTTGAAAGTAAAAACGCTGAAAAGCTGTACAGAAACAGAACTGACTAAACTCTTTGAAACGACCTACCGTGCCTGGATGATTGCTTGCTTCCAAGAAATGCACAGAATCTCTAGAGCTTTTGAAGCCGACTTTGACGATGCCGTTGATTTTCTGGAAGACACGCACCGTGTCAGGCTGGACAGACCAATAATGTTTCCAGGATTCATTGGTGGACACTGCCTAATACCAAACACTGAACTGTTATTGCAGTCATACGATTCAGAGTTTCTACGGCTAATCCTGAAGTCAAACCAAAAACGAAAAGAAGAGATTAAAGACAAAACGATTCAAAAAGAAGCAGCGAAGATCGCTAATAGAGCGAAAGCATTAGAGAAAGAGCTTGGAGAAAAACCGGAAAAATGCGATTAACGCATAGGACGCTCTATTTACAAGCCTCATTCAAGTACGCAAAGTTTGATAAGAGTTTAATGCAGAAAAGTTGAATCGAAAATCGCGGTGTACAAATGAAAGTAGTCATGATTAACGACGCAGCCTTCGTTGGCGAAACTTTACTCAAGTACATGCCAGCTGAACTGGAAAAACAGCATATCAAGCGTAGTAGAAGTTTTTGGGATAAAACCTTTGGTATAGCCCTTAAAATTTTGAGGGCGAAAGGCGACATATACCATGCGCACTATCTTTTACAAGACTGCTATATCGCGTCTAAGCTCGGTAGAAAACCTTTAATTGGGCATGCGCACGGTAGCGACTTACGCGACGAAATCAAAAAAAGAAAATGGGGCTGGATTATCAAGCATAATTTACGAAAATGCGACAAGATCATTGTTGCCCAACCCACCATTTTAGACACCGCTATTGAATTTAACCAGACCGCGGAATATTTTCCCATTCCTTTTGACCCAAAAATCTTCTTTCCCACACGGCTTCCGCCGGAAACTGAAGAAAAACAAGTGTTCATAGCCTCAACCCATAATTTCAGAGTCAAAGGCACTGACAAGTTTTTGAAGGCTTTGGCTTCTTTATCAGAGCCTGTGAGCATTAAGAGTTTAGTAGGGGGCAAGAACTTTGCGGAAGCCCAGCAGCTTGCAAGAGAGCTCGGCTTGAAGGTGGATTTTACACCTAAAGTTCCACATGACAAAATGAGCGAGCTGTACTGGGAAAGTGATTTGGTTCTGGGAAGTTTTAGCATAGGGCAATTGGACACGGTTGCTATTGAAGCTATGGCTTGTGGACGCCCTGTCGTCCATTCGGTTTCGCGCAAATTCTTTAAAAACTGTCCATTAGAAGAACTTGAAACCGTCGACGAGACTACAGAAATCATCCAAAGACTGCTGGTTGACAAGAAAGCGCGGGAACAACGGGTTAAAAACCAGCTGGACTATGTCAACTCTACTCATTCAGCGCCTTTACTGGCTGAAAGGCTGCTTGGAATATACACTGAACTGTACAAGGATTACAAGAGTTAATAAGTAGAAAAAAAGACTCTTACTCAAAAGGCTGCAGACGGAGAAAACCGGTGATAAAACTTAGAATCGACGTGGATTATCCCTACCCTTCCAGAGTAAAGAGCTTTATCTGCGTAGCTTTAACCGTCAAAGTTGGAAAAAATTACCTGAAAAACTCGAAGATACTTGCCAGAATGATTAACGAGTCAAATGAAGAAGTTAAGGCTTACTGGTTTTTCACGCCCAAAACAATCCCTGATGAAGAATTGCTGCTTATGCTGAATCCTGAGAAGCACGAGGTGGCTCTGCACGTCGCTAATCACCCCTATGCGGAAATGAAGTTTTTGGAGAAGGCTACTGGAAGACAGCTAAGGTATTACACTATTCACGGTACTTCCCGTTTGTTGGGGCGAATTTTATGGAAACGATGGAGAGCTAAAGCTCCTGTGATTTCACGGGATTTTCCTCTTGAATCTTTTCATAAGTTTCCCACGTTTGTGCTGGATGGTTTTTGTTACGCAAAAGACACAGCGAAAACTGTTAAAGCAGCTGAAGACAGCATCACACAAGGAAAAGTTTTAGAAATCCACCCAGAATGGCTCTTCCAACGAGGAGCAATCAACCATAGAGGACCATACTACAAAGCGTTGAGGAAGATTTTGAAAGTTGATGAAGAGCTTAAAACGTTGACGGTGCGGAAAAAATTTTTCACCAAGATTGCCCGTGATGCAAGAGAGTATGAAAAAGATGTTTGCCCTACAGAAAAATTTGTTGAAAAGCTCAAGGAGAGAGGCGTGGACGTCTTTACGTTTATTGAGAGGAAATGGCTACAGACAAGTCCACACCCTCAAAGAAGTTGGATTAAAGCAGACGATAACATTGCAATCCTCCAAGTCCCAATCTATGACGAATGGTGGAAGAACGTAGGAAAAAAGACGCGGAACATGGTTCGTAAAGCGGAGAAGAGCGGGGTAACCACAAAAGTTGTTGCACCAGACGTGAAATTGGCTGAGGGAATCTGGAAAATCTACAATGAAACGCCCATAAGGCAGGGAAGAGCATTCCCTCATTATGGCGTTGCGTTGCAAACCGTGAAAAGAAGAGTCTTATCAGCGAAAAACAGCACGTTCATAGGAGCTTATCTTGAAGATGAACTTGCAGGGTTCATTCAACTCGTTCAAGGAAACAACATAACAATAATCTCACAAATACTGTCGCTGCAAAAGCACTGGGATAAAGCAGTAAACAACGCTCTTGTGGCTAAGGCGATCGAATTTTGTGCGGCTCAGCAAGTGAAATGGCTCATGTACGGTAGAATGGGAAATCACCCATCATTGGATAAGTTTAAACAAAACAACGGGTTCACCCGACTCTCACTAACAAGATATTATATACCTCTGACGGCAAAAGGCAAAATAGCTACAAAACTTGTATTGCACAAGGACGTTAAAGATGCCCTACCACAATCAATTAAGTACAATCTCATTCCACTTTATAACTGGATAAGCCGAGCCAAAACAAAAATGAAGCTAAAATAAAGAATGGAAAAAATCCAGTAGCAAATTTGAAGTTAACTATGCACGCCGTTTTTTCTACCAACGTTGCTAAAACGGTTTGAAAACTAGTAAACTACATATACGCATACGCTACGTAAACTAATGCCATGAATTGATAGCCATGAAAAAAGCGTTGCTAATAGCTTACCATTTTCCGCCTCTCGGAGGAGGAGGTGTTTTCAGAACTCTAAAGTTCACGAAATATCTTCCTGAATTCGGCTATCAACCACACGTTTTAGCAGTAAAGAATCCTATGCACCGAACAAAAGACCCAACGTTAGTTAGAGAAATCCCCTTAGAGGCAAAGATTTACAGAACATTTTCGTTTGAACATAGAATCCTTCGAGTTCCACGACTGCTAAACATGAACCTAAAATGGTTTTACATGCCAGACGACCACATCGGATGGTTGCCATTCGGAGTCTCAACTGGTGCAAAGCTCGTAAAGAAAGAAAACATCGATGTGATATACGCAACTTCACCTATATGGACTAGCCTGTTAATAGGGTTCCTTTTAAAGAAAAAAACACAAAAACCATTGGTAGTTGATTTCAGAGACCCTTGGACAGATAACTCTTTCATTAGATACCCAACTAAATTTCACGAACGCTTTGAAAGAAAGCTGGAAAAGAAAGTTTTAACCTACGCTGATTACGTAACCGTAGCAACTGATTCGATCAAAAACACTTTGATAAGCCGATATCCCTTTGTGAAATCAAAAATTGAGACCATAACGAACGGCTTTGATCCAGAAGACTTCAAGAATTTGAAAATACACAAAAAAGCAGGTAAATTTAGAATAACGTACGTGGGATCCATCTATGGTTTGCTCACTGCGAAACCATTCTTAATTGCCTTAAAGGAATTGGTTGAAGAAAAGAAAGAGTTTAGAGAAAAGGTAGAAGTGGTATTCGTCGGTGATTATGGTAAAGAAACTCCACGTCTTGTTAGGAAATTTGGGTTAGAAGAAAACGTGAAATTTATTGAGTATGTTCCTCACAGAAAAGGTTTGGAATTTATGGTAAACTCGCAAGCGCTGCTCTTGTTGATAACACTTGAAGGCTCAAAAGGAGAAGGAATACTCACAGGAAAACTATTCGAATACCTCGCTTCCAGAAAGCCAATAATTGCCATCGCTCCAGAAAACGGCTTGGCTGCCGAAATAATAAAATCGTCAAACGCTGGAACTGTTATTTCCCCAAGGAAAGTGCAATTTGTTAAAAAAGCAATAGCTGACTTTTATGAACAGTGGATAGAGGGGAAAACATCAACTCCAGATAATGCGAGTATAACAAGATACAGCCGTAAAGTTCTGACTCATAAATTGGTGCAAATATTTGAAAAGTTGACGCCGTAGAAAAGCTAATGTGAAATAGCGATTATGTGTTGGCTCAAAAAGTACACCAAAAAGTTACAGTTGTTTTGCCACGTTGATGCTCATGATATTTTTGTGCCACTTCATAGACTGTAAAAGTTAAGTTGAGTCAATTATTCTCACATAAAATTAAATACCAACTTGACATTATGCAATGCAAAATAGCGAAGGATGCTTACTGTGGCGAAACACGATATCAGATTACAGTATTCAGGCTTCGTCATATTTGCAGCTAAAATGCTCAGTGTAGTAACCGGGTTAATTTTCCAGTTTATGGTTGCTTGGTCAACCAGCAAGGAACAATATGACATATGGTTTAACGTTAATGATATTCTCGCCTACTTTACGATATTGGTTGGAGTAGCCCCTTTCTGGGTAATGCGATTCGTCGCCCGAAGAAAAGAAGGCTCAGCCAAAACAGGATTTGTAACAAACATGATAGTCTCAGTGATAAGCACTGCCGCCTATCTTGCGTTTGTACCGTTTTTTCTTCCCATGTTAGGCATCTCAGGGGATTTCCTGCCAGTTTATCTTATAGCTTCACTTCAGATAGTGGAATTGTACGCTCTTACTCTCTTTGAAGCTTGCCTTCAAGCTTCTATACCGCAGACAATAGGGTATGGATTACTCCTCCAACAAGTTGCCAAGGTCGCCTTGGGCTACGTCTTAATCGTTCAAATTGGGCAGCCCCTAATAGGAGCCTTAGTCGCCACCATTGTAGCCATCAGCATCCAAATATTTTATTACTCCATGCTTCTCGGAGACCGATTTAAGGAAAAGATTCAGTGGGGATACATAAAACAGTGGGTTAAAGGCTCTCTAGCAAACATCTACAACGTGTTAGGCAGCCAGATTGCAGCTTACGTGTTCATCATGCTCTATGAGATGGGGGGAGAGGGTAGTCGAGGAAGATACGGAGCTGCAGCGACAATTACAAATGTTATATCTTACTCGTCTTACTTGGCTTTTGCACTTTACCCCAAGCTTTTGGCAGATAGGAAAAGAGAGGATATTACAACGGCGCTGAAGATGGTTTTGATGTTCGCCATCCCCATGACCGTCGTCGCCGTGGTTATGTCAGACTCGTACATCACACTTTTAAGACAAGATTACCCAGACGCTTGGATAGTGCTCGTCGTGTTGGCTTTTGATGCCTTGATTTTAGTTATTAACAATGTTTTTAGCGCAGTGCTTTTTGGGTTGGAAAGCCTGGACCAAGATGAGAAAATATCGTTTAAAGCCTTGGTCAGAAGCAGATTGTTTATAGCTTTTTCTCTGCCTTACATCCATTCAGCAATAATACTTCCCCTAACGTATTACGTGTTGACAACTTATGCTTTCAACCAGCCTCTGCAAGCTGCGCTTTCTGTAAGCACAATTCTCACAATATCCCACTTCATATTGTTTATCATCTTGTACGCTCTTGCCCGTAAAACGATCAAGATGGACATCCCGTGGAAAAGCATATCCAAGTATGTTTTAGCTTCTGCAGTCGCGGGGGCACTACTGTTCCTTTTGCCTCATCCAGCAGGGCTATCTGCAACGGCAGACACGATGGAGTTAGTATTTAATATAGCACAGGTTTTAGTTTTAACTGGGATAGGCGCAGCGGTCTATTTGGTTATAGTGATGGCTATCGACAAAGAAGCTCGCGCGTTGCCGAAGTCTATGCTGCAAGAAATCAGGGGCAAGAAAAGTGCGAATGCGTCTGTAAATCACAGCTAATCGGCGTGCTACATGAATGTCAAAGCAGGAGAGCAGCTAAAATATCGTGCAATGCTTCTTTGCTCTTGACGCCTTTAAAAATGGCTTTCCCGCTTGAGAACATGCGAAATGAAATTCCTTGAAAGGCTAATTCAAAAATAATTCCAGAAAGAGAATTCTTCAGCTTTGCTTTCTTCAGAATTTTGGCGATGGCTTCATCTTTTTTGCCGTATTTGAATGTGACTACGGCGCCTTTTTCTTCGCCGCATGTCTCTTCGATTCTCGCCACGTAATCTTCAACTGTAGACATTAGAACTGCTCAATCTCCTTCAAAACCTCTACAAAGCGGTCAATTTCTTCGCGCGTGTTATAAATGTAGAAGCTTGCTCGAGCGGAAGATTGCAGCTTGAAAACTTGGTGCAATGGTTGTGCACAGTGGAAACCGCTGCGTATTGTAATTCCAAAGTTGTCAAGGAAAAGCGCGACGTCATGCGAAGATAAGCCGACAATTCCGAACGGCATTATTCCACATTTGATTGAATGGTCACTGGATCCATAAAGAACAAGTTTGGTGCAACAGTTCTGCATGGTCTTTGTGGCGTATTCAGTCAGCATTTTTTCATGCTTTAAAACTTCAAACATGCCTATGTTTTCTAAGTACTTGATTGCTTCCATCAGCGCTACACTGCCGCAGATGTTGGGTGTTCCAGCTTCAAACTTCCAGGGTGGGTCATTCCAGTCTATGCCGCAATGTCCAGTTTTTTGGTTGAAGACTACGTCTTTAATCATTTCGCCCCCGCCTTGGAAGGGCTCCATTATTTCAAGGAGGTGTTTTTTGCCGTAAAGTACACCTATACCTGTGGGTCCCAGCATTTTATGTCCAGAAAAAGCCAGAAAATCCGCTTCTAAGTCTCTGACATTCACGGGCATGTGTGGAACAGATTGAGCGCCATCAACAAACATCAACGCGCCGTATTCATGGGCAACTTGTGCGATTCTTTTGACGTCGTTGATTACGCCGCTGACATTTGAAACATGGCTGAGGCTTGCAAGTTTGGTCTTGCTGGAGAATTTTCTCTCATAATCCTCGTAATCCAGTGTGCCGTCCTCGTTCACTTTCGCGTATTTGATTGCGAACCCTTTTATTTTCGAGATTATCTCCCACGGAACGATGTTGCTGTGGTGTTCCATTAAAGACAATAAAACTTCATCGCCCTTTTTCAGGTTGCGAAGCCCCCACGAATACGCGACTAGGTTGACGGCTTCGGTTGTACCTCTGACGAAGACTATCTCTGCCGAATCTTTCGCATTGATGAACTTAGCAATCGTCTTCCGGGCGTTTTCATGTAATTCTGTGGCTTCCTGCGAGAGCGTATGAACGGCCCTGTGAACGTTGGCGTTGTGGTTTTCATAAAAGTTCTTTATGGCGTCTAATACTTGGCGGGGTTTCTGCGTAGTTGCAGCGTTGTCAAAGTAGATTAGGGGGTTGTTGTTAATTTTTCGTTTAAATATTGGAAAGTCTTCGCGAATCTTGTAGGGGTCTAAAATTATTTTTCCTCCGCCGCCTTCAGTCTCTTTGACAACTTTTGGGCGAGTTCTTCCTCTTCGAGCGCCTGTTTCTCCTCAAAAGTTAACTCTTTGGGAAGCCAGCTTGGAGCTGAACCCTTCTGCTCATAGTATTTTCGGATCGCCCGTTTTACAGCGCCCACAGCAAGGATGCCGCAGTGAAATTTGACGCTTGGCAAGC
>SMTZ1_10006757_pt1 | contig 11546 bp, 8 predicted proteins | sample DeeMarSWOR136_30_FD_25667 | JGI IMG/M metagenome (IMG submission 25667)
ATTATAACTTTATATAGAAATATACAGATTATGACATTCAATAATAAATTAAGTAGACTAAAGACAACATAACCAAAATCAAAACCTAATAAGTAAAAAGGAATAAAAAAAATAGCTGAAAGTGGAAAATATCTAAATGGCCATAAATAATCAGCAGTATAAAGATTATTGATATCTGTAATGAAAACCTCCCCAACTTCATAATAGACTAAAAAATCATTTTGATTTCTTAAAAAGATAAGAGTTAAAATTAATGATAAAGAGAAATAAAAAATCTGAGTAATTACAGTAAAACGGAATATTTTATATCTCCAAAGATCCTTTAATCTCGTGCTAATTCTAAAATAAAATTCCTTTAAATTCATCTTTAGATAACTATTATTTCTATTATCATTTTGATATCGATCTTCTTTTTTTATAAATAAATAATCCTAGACTTATAGATAATCCAAAAATCAATCCTATTAAAGTTGGAACTACATAAATTGGTAAAAAATCAAGAGAAATATCTATAATAACTATATTTCCAGTGGTATACAGTTTATAAGAGTTTAAAATCCCTTGATCATTATAAATCGCAATAATTTTTATCTTTTTTAAAGGAAATCCAAGTGAAATTGCATTACTTTCAATTTCAACATTTAGAGTAGGTAAAACTCTGTTATCCACATCATACCATTCATTTAATACTAAATTTCCCATAAATTCACCAACCGGGATGGGAAACCATAATGGAACTAAAGATTTATACATTGTAAAATTTGTAACCATAGAATCGAACGTGTACATTATTTCAGAATCATTATCTTTTGTTCCCCATATTTCTTCACTAGTCCAATGCCAAATACTAAAACTTATTTTAGATATAGATTGATTTATCTCAACATTATTAATTTTCCATTTCATTCTTTTTCCTATACTTAAATTTTTAAAAATATCAGAATCTTTCCAATTGCTACCAAAAATTAGATCCATTTCCATTTGATTACAAACATTACATTTCCATATTATCTCTTGATCTTGATGGACTCCTATTCCATAATCAATTGCATTTACTGATGATATTATATTGCCTATTAATAGGAATAATAAAATGGTATAGAAAAGTTGTATTTTTTTCTTCAATTTCTTAGCCATCCTCACTATTTTGATTTAGTTTAATAAGGCAATACTTACTTATACTATAGAAAGCTAAAATCAGAAAAAAAGTAGCTTCAAAATTATAAGGAAATAATGGATATATTAAGTACCAAATACCAATAAGAGCAAGATCAAAAAAATTAAAGAACACCAAACTCAGTTTAATAGGTTCTGTAATTTTGGAGTGTCGTGGTAAATTGAAAATTATTAATATTAAGATTGGAGTTAAATTAAGCAAATGATGATCCCATGAATCAAAATATGTAAGCAACATAATAAGGATTCCAAAAGCATATCCATATATTAGTGAGTTTTTTTCAAATCTCCTAATAATAAATATTATAAATCCTAATCCTCCAATAATAGTAATTCCTCCTAAGAAAAAGATAAGTTGGTTAAAAGGGATATTAAAAAAATAGCAGAAATTTGTTATTAGCTTCGTAATGCTAAAAGAAAAATTTAAAGCTACGGGATTACTTCCAGTAAAATTGGTTTCCAAAAAGCCTTCCCATAAAGTTGGATATAAAATGAAAAGAATAAAATTTAACAAAATGGGTACTAAAACTCCAACCAATCGTATTAAACTTCTTAAAAACTCAACATTTAATTTTTTTTTCTCCAAATTAAAATTTATTATAATCAGAAAAGGTATTAAAAGAAATGCTGTAGGTTTTATAATGATACTTATGCCTAAAATTAGACTTGCAACAAATTGCCATTTGAGATCTTTATATTTAAGAAAAATATAAAGAGATAAAACTATAAAAAATGTGATATATAAATTTATTTGACCATATATGTAATTAAGTACATGTGGTAATCCCATTAAATAAATACATAAATATAAAATGACTCTTTTATCACTTTTTTCGTGATCTTCATTTCTTACTAATATGATTACTTTATACAGATAATTACAAATCAGGATATTTAAGAATAAATTGAAAATATTAAAAATTATAAATGCTGAATCAATATTCAAGAGAGAAAAAGGGATGAAAAATAACGCTGACAATGGAAAGTACCTAAAATCCCATAAATAATAAGTTTGATTGTAAAGATTCTCAATATTATTTAGAAATATATTCCCTACATTATAAAAAATAATAAAATCATTTTTTTCTTTATAAAAAGTAAAATATAGAACAATTGAGAGTATAAAGTAAAAACTATGAAGTATAAGGGCATATTTAAAAATTTTATATTTATATAGCTCTTTAGCCCTATTGACAAATTTTAATTTGAAATTCATTGAACAATTTACAAATTTTTATTTTAGTTTTAAATTCTTAAATTAAGTTACAAAAATTAGAATATTATAAATTTATTTCAAAATGAAAACTTTTTGTTATTTTAATTTGATTCGCTTTAATAGATAAATTTTAAAAAGCAAAAAATAGTAATACAATATTTGAAAACCAATTTTTTTCTTGAAAAATATTATTATCAAAAACAGTAAATTAAAGTGAATTTTATTGACAAAAAAACAGAAATTTAGTACAATTGGAATTTCAATTATTATAACAATTTTATTTTTTAGTTTTTTACCTCAAAAAATAGTATTAGCTAACGAAGAGTATTATTTTGCAGAAGATGACCAATCTTGGATTGTTGAAACTCTCGAAGCAAGAGGTTTAGACTCAAATATAATAGAGGAAATGTACAATTACATTTTCACTGAAGGGCAATTTATTCAAAACATATTGATTTCCCGAGATGGATACATAATTAACGATGAATATTTGTATTTATCCGAGCGTACAGGAGATAATTTCTATTATAATCCTTTTGACGATTTAATCTTGGACCAAATTCATGAAAATAGGCATCACATTTGGAGTATGACTAAATCAATCACATCTTTACTGGTTGGCATTGCCATAGAAAGAGGAGATCTGACTAATGTATCACAAAAATTCTTTGACATCTTCCCAGATAAGTGGAAACCAAGTTATTTCAATGAAACGAAGAAAAATATATCTATTGAGGATTTACTTACAATGAGATCAGGTCTTAATTGGAGTGAAGTTATTGATGCTTTTGAAATATGGCCCGAAACAGGTTATAGTCTCGATTACATTCTTAATAAATCATTAGTACACGAACCTGGTACGACATTCGAATATTCAACAGGAAATACAGAACTTTTAGCAACAATACTGCAAAACAAGACAGGTGTAAAATTGGCAGATTATGCTCAGCAATACCTATTTGAGCCGATTGGAATAGATGAAAATGATATGGAATGGTTAGAAGATACCTGGGAGTGGGGTTCGGGCTCCTTAACAACTATTTCCCATGGAGGTTTTGGAATTTTTGCGACACCTCGAGCATTAGCTCGTATTGGAGAGTTGTGTTTGAATAATGGAAATTGGAATGGCACTCAAGTAGTCCCAGCAGAATGGATCCAAAATGCAACTAAGACTCATTCTATCCCTATAGGTGTAGGAGAGGGTTCTGAATATGGATACTTATTCTGGTTACGTGACGATTATTATTCTGCTGCTGGTGCTTTAGGACAGCTACTAGCAGTTATTCCAGAACTCGATATAATAGTGGTTCTTACTTCAGAACTATTGGACTTAGCGTCAAATACACCTAATTATTTAGTAGAAAATTATATCATTCCAGCAGCCTTGGCAGAAAATCTAACAATAGCAAAACCCATAAACAACGCAGGATATGGTGTAAGTGCCCCAGACTTTCAAATTTATCCAGAAAAACCTTATCGAAATGCAACATGGTACTTGTTAAATAATATAATTAATACATCCTTTACAAAATATAGTGGTACAATCAATCAAGCTCAATGGAATGTTTTATCTACTGGAAACTACACCTTAACATTCTACGCAAATAATTCTATGGGAGATTTGATATCTAAAACCGTAAATATCATAAAGGATGTGGATGATCCTATAATAACAGTAAACTTTTCTGGGGATACTTTTGGAAAGAATGCTCCAAATTTCACTGTATCCATTACAGAAGATTATCTAAATGATACTTGGTATACTTTAAATGATGGAATTACAAAAACGGCTTTTACGGGACTAATTGGTACAATCGATCAAGATCAATGGGATAAAGTAACTCCAGGTGAAGTCACTATTATTTTTTATGCAAGAGATATAGCAGGAAACATAGGATATCAACAAATAGTACTTAAAAAAGTAATAGTTTCAGAAATAATTCCAGGATATAACTTGCTTTTGTTCTTAGGAACTTTTTCCATAACTTTGATATTGTTTAGAAGAAAAATGAAAAATAGATCAAAATAAAAATAAATATTTTTTTTTCCTTTTATTAATTCGAAAAAGCTATACCTTTTTAACTTCTAAAAAAAAATTCAATTTTACCTAAGAGAATAAGCAATATTATGCTAGATATAGACTGTATGAAGAAGATTTTCAATTATATCGACAATAAATTATAACATTTTTATTTTATTTTTTAGAAAAAAATTAAATCAAGAAGAAAATTTACTTATTTATTAAAATATTACCTTAAAAAGTTTAAAAATGTCATTTATACTACAAAAAAAATTGAAATCACTTTTTGGGATTATTTTAGGAAATAGAGACGTATTTCCAAACCATTTAGTTAAAGAAGGTAGAAAAGATATTATTAATGTAATGAATGAATTAGGTTATGATTATGTTATTTTAGATGAGGAAGATACTCCATTAGGAGCAGTTGAGACATACTCTGATGCTAAGAAATGTGCAGAACTTTTTAAAAAGAATTCTGATAAACTTCTGGGGATAATCATATGTCTTTGCAATTTTGGTGACGAGAAAGCCATAGCGAATGCAATAAAATTGTCAAATCTTAAGGTTCCAGTTTTAATTCACGCTTCCTCAGATGAACTTGATAAGATGGATAGAGAAAATCGAAGAGATGCATTTTGTGGAAAAATATCAGTTTCAAGTGTCTTATATCAGTATGGTATTCCCTTTACATTAACTAAATACCATACCTGTCCTATTAAATCAGATCTTTTTAAAGAAGATTTAAATAGATTTGAAAAAATTTGCAGAATTGTGAAAAAAATAAGAAACATGAGATTAGGGCAAATTGGCACAAGACCAAATGCATTTGAAACTGTCAGATATAGTGAAAAAATATTGGAGAATAATGGTATTAGCATAGAGCCAATTGATCTATCTGAAATTCTTGGATATATTAATCAATTAAACGATAATGATAAAAAAGTAAAAGAAAAAATTAATTTTATAAAGAATTACACCGCTACTAAAGTAATTCCAGAAGATAGTCTAAATAAACTAGCAAAATTAGCAGTTGTAATTGAAAATTGGGTTATAGAAAATGAATTAGATGGATTCGCTTTTCAATGTTGGCCAAGTATACAAGATAACTTTGGAATTGTACCCTGTGCAGTGATGAGTATGTTCAGTGAAGGTCTCATTCCAGCTGCATGTGAGGTCGATATCTCTGGTCTAATAGGAATGTTAATATTACAGGTTGCCTCTGAAAGTCCTTCGGCTATACTGGATTGGAATAATAATTATGGTGATGATCCAAATAAAATGGTATTATTTCATTGTAGCAACCTTCCGAAATCGTTCTTTAAAGATATAAAAATGACAATTCATCCCATAATTGCAGATCAAAAAGGTGGAGAAGTTAGTTTTGGAGCAATTCAAGGACGTATTAAAGCTAAACCATGTACACTTTTACGAGTGGAGACTGATGATCTTTTTGGAGAAATTAAAGCATTAATCGTAGAAGGAAATTATACAGATGATGTATTAGACACATTTGGAGGTTATGGAGTAATAGAAATCCCAAATTTGCAAAATATTTTAAAGGTTGTTTGTAAGGAGGGATTTGCTCATCACATTGCTGCATCATTAAATAAAGTTGCAGATATAATAATAGAAGCCCTTTCTAATTACTTAGGATGGAATGTTCATACTCAATTATAAAGTAAACTCAGGCTCTAACACTCTTTTAATCCCTTTTTGATCAATTATTACTCTAAACTTTTTATAAAGGATTTTTTTTACTTTTTTTCCTTTGAATGATATTAACTTTAAAACAAGATTTAAATGATATACTTTTGAAACAGGGATATCTTCAATTTTTTTTTTATCTAGATTCCATTTCGATACCAATTGAATAGGATCATCAGCATATCTCAAAAAACCTCTAACATTAAAACGAATAACATCTGATATGTCTTTTCTTCTTGTATGGTATTGTTTTATTTTTTCATTAAATAACGTGATCTTTTTTTCGTATAAAATAACTTCCTCCGGTTTTCCACTTTCTTCTATTGAATTAATATTACTCGATCTCCTAATTCTTAATATCTCTGAGGGGATCTTATCTTTATTTTTAAAATTTACAATTTCTTTACTTTTGCCAATTTTTTCTTTATTAAATCCATCTACAATGTCGATACGCTGATCTGGAAACAAAGATCCTACCGCTTTCTGTGAAACTCCACGAATATTATCTTTAATCCTGTCTTTTAGCATATATATTACAACAGTAGCAATGATAAAGGGAATAGAATACATAGTAAAGAAAGAAAGTATCAAAAACCCCAAAAATAATGAAAAAAACATTGCAATTCCAGCGGCCACTGAGTAAAATATTTCCAACGATTGTGATTTTGGATCTTTTTTCTTTTTTTCTAAATATAAAACGCTTTGCATATATTTTTTCATAATACCTTCTTGATAAGTAAATATTTCGTTATCGGCATTCTCGAGAATAATTAATGAGCTCTTTAAATTCTCCCGATGTTGTTGTTCTTTTTCTATTATCTTAATCATGTTAGTTATGATCTCTTTACTAAAACTATCTCCAAAAACTTTTAAAAATTTTGTAAGCCACTTTTCAATCTGTAAACTAATATATTCATCAGTAAACTGAAACGCCTCACGTAATTTTATAGGAATTTGAGATATTAAAATTTTATTTCCCATGAATTCCAGTTTTATCTGCAAATTTTTTATTGATTCGAGATAATTTTTTATCAATTCTGATATATTATATCGTTTTTTTGATTTGTTATAATTATACTGAATGTAATTAAACTGATCTCTTAAAGAAACTTTTATTATATCTGCAAGTAAGCACAATTCTCTTTGAATTTTTGTTAAAAGCTCTAAATTAGATTTACTATTTTCAATATCTTTTAGTGCTTTCAGGATTGTATTCATTGGCGAAAGTTCGTTTCCTTCGTCTATTATTGCATCTATTGACATTTTAGGGGTTTTAAACCTTATTCGGTTATTAATATCTGAAAAAAATTGCTCTTTGCTATATGAATCCTTGTTTATCTGGAGAGAACTTGGAATAAAGAGATAAGTAGCAAGGAGATATGATGTTTTCTTTTTTTCTGTTATTTCTAAAGTATAATCTATTTTTGATTCAAAATTATATAGATCATGACGCTCAATTGACGATTCTTTCCAATCACTAGCTTTTTCATCATCAATGGCTTTTAAAATCGTCAATCTATCTACGCTTTAGTGTTTATTATATTAAAAAATAAAATAGAGTAACATTCTTCATTTTCTTGTGAAATAAGAAAGAATACAAGGCTAAAAATTTATCTTTTTCTTTTAATTGAAATTTCATTCATAAAAAATCCCGATTCGATTATACAACTCTTTTCTGTATCAAGATTTGTAGAAATTTCAAATGGATAATAATATTTTATTTCTTTATGGTAATCCAAAAGCCTTTTTCTAGTCAAATATATGGAATACTCTGAAATATCACAACCAATCCATTTCCGTTTTAATTTTTCAGCCGTTAATAGAGTTGTTCCGGAACCACAGAAAAAGTCAGCAATAATATCTTCTTCATTACTTCCAATTTTTATAATACGTTCCAACAATTCATGATGTTTCTGTGTTGGCCAGCCAGTCCAATCTTTTGAAGCAGGTTGCATACAAGGTATTTTCCAAACATCATCCAATTTTTTATCTTTCACTATTCGATATTTAACATGTCCATTTTTATTCTTTACATTCTTTAGTACACCTTCTACATTTACTCTCATCAATTGTCTTTTTGGCTTTTTGCGAGGTATTCTTAATTCATTAAAAGTGTACTTACTTGATTTAGAATAGACTAAAATCGTATCATGGGCTCTTGGAAGATTTTTTTTCCCTGCTGAGTATTTATTATAATAATACCAAATAATATTATTAATAAAATTATTTTCACCGAAAATTTCATCTAAAATTAACCTTATATAATGATTTGCATGCCAATCAGTATGAATAAAAATTAATCCCGTATTTGAGAGCAAATTTTTAAATACCTTTATCCTATCATAAAGCATTTGTAAATAAGAATCTAAATCTTTGTTCCAATCATCATAATATGCAATTGAATCATAAATCTTGTTTTTTTCCTCAACTTTTATTTGATAATTAACTCCCGTGAAGAATGGGGGATCAATGTATATTAAATCTATTTTATTTTTAAAATCATTTATTAAATAATTTGAAACATCAATGTTATCCCCCCAAAACAGCTTATTCACCCAGCTATCAGATGTTTGAGATTTTTCTAATTCTTGATTTACTTTAAATGAACATCTTTCAAAGATTTTAAAATAATTGATATTATCTTTTTTAAGATCTTTTGGTTCTGAATCTTTTTTGGTGTTCCAAATTAATTTAACCATTTGAATAAGAAAAAGAATTTAATTTACTAAATTTCTTTATTTCCTAAAAGAGCATCAAACTCCCTATCACTCAGAAAACCCTTAGTAATCATAACGTTTTTAATACTTTCGATGAGTTGTGGTGCTCCTTCTGCTTCGGCTATTTGTTCTTCTAATAATATTATTTTTTGGTTAAGTGCTTCAATTTCTGTTTCTTTGACTTCATTTTCCTCTTTAAGACTTTCAATTTCTAGTAATTTATCTGATATTGATGTTTGTAATTCATTTTTTAGACCTTCACTTTCATTATCTTTTTGTTGAATTTTTTCCTTAAATACTTCAATCTCGTCTTTTAAGTTAGCTGTTACATTATTCGTTTCTTTTTCCATAGCTTCAATTTTAACAGATGCTTCTTTTAATTTATTTTCCAATTCTTTAATTATAGATTTAGATTCGGATAATTTTTTTTCTACTTCTAATTTCCCAGTTTTCAATTTATTTATCTCAGCATCAGCATATAGTTTCTCCTCTTTAATTCTTTCAAAATTTTTCAACCCCTCATTTGTATTTTCTAGTTTTTTCTTAGTGTCGGATAAAGCATCTTTAGCTGTTTTAAGCTCCGTTGATGTTTTTTCTAAATCCTTTACATTTTGAGTTATTTGTTTTTCCAAATTATTAATTTTAGATCTGAGATCTAACAAAACCTTTCCCTCTACTGATAGCTTCTTTTCAGGTTTTTCTTCTGCTTTAGCCCAATCGATTGAAATTCTTTTCACCTTTTCTTTTTTATATTTAAATTATATTTTTTAATCATATTAATTTTATTTTGCCTATATTTATTCTTTTAAAGTTGATTATTTATAAATTATTTGATAATAAATAAATCATCATAGTAGAAGTATATCCGATTATTGTTTTTTTGAGAAAATTTAAAGTTACGATAATTTTTTATAAAAATTAATTATTTCAGTTTAAAAAAATAATGAATTTTAAAAACAACAAAAGGTTTAATTTTAAATTAAATGGCAAAAATATTAATTGGAACAGCAGGGTTTTTTTATAAGGATTGGATTGGTTCCTTTTATCCAAAAAAAATACAAAATACCCACTATCTAGAATACTTTTCTAAATTCTTTAATTTAGTTGAAATAAATTCAACATTTTATAGTTTGCCTTCTAAAGATATAGTAAATAATTGGAATAATCATGTCCCAGAAAATTTTCGTTTTATAGTCAAAGTTTGGCAAAAGATCTCTCATAATTTGGATGATCAAAATATAGATTCGAATATTATCGAATTCTTTTCAAGAATAAAAAAATTAAATTATAAGATTATTCAATTCTTATTACAATTTCCTCCTTGGTTTAAATATTCAGAGACTCATTTAGAAAAATTGGTAGTACTCCTAAAAAAAGTCCCTTCAGAGTATAAATACATTATTGAATTACGGGATAATTCCTGGTTTGATTCTGAAATTCTTTCCAAATTTATTGATGGTCAAAAATTGATACTTGGAACAACATATATGCCTGGAATTATTCCTTATTATATGCCCTTTCAAAACTATTATTATATTAGGATGATTGGAGATAGAGAGTTAAGTGTCTTTAATCGAATTCAAAGGGATCAGGCTACTGATTTAAATCATCTTTATAATAAAGTCCAAGAATTAATAAAAACTTCTGTTATTAATGAAATTTTCATTATAGTGAATAATCACTTCCAAGGTTTTGCTCCTGAATCAGTTAATATATTAAAAAAGAAATTTGGACTATCTTATCATAGTTTTAGTAATCAAACAAAATTAAGTGATTTCATCCCTTAATCAATACTCCTTCAAGAAATTCTTAATTTTGATTAACAAAATTTTAAATATTTCTTATTTAACTATAATTTTATGGAAATCATCGATAATTTAAAGAAACTATTTAAGAAAGAGAACTGGAGATTAAGTGTTCTTGTCTTATGGCTTCTTATTGGGGTTAGTATAATTCAATTTCTTCCAATAATAGGTATAATTATTTTTTTACCTTACCTTACATTTTTGATGTTTCTATTTTTACTTTCAATAGCTACTAAAAAAGATATTCTAAAATATCCAACATGGAAAATAGTTTTACTATTAATAGCATCCTTACCTCTCTTATTATTACTTGCAATTATTCTAATCGTTTTATTCGCTTTTTCGATAATATCGTACTTTTTCTTTACTTCTTGGTTTATTTTATATGCATGTTATTTAACAGGGATTGGTATCGACAAAAAATTGTACCAATATCCAAAATCAAGACCCTTTATAAGAGCTATCATATTTTTTGGGGGTATAGTTGGTTCTATTTTATTATTATATTTATTCATAATTGGTCCAACATTATTTGATTTTTCTATGATCTCAACACTAGAAGTTCCTCTCTTTCTGAACCTTGCTTATATAATAGTAGGATGTGTGATTATTGGCCTGGCAATTTTTGGCATAGTTCTTATGTTTAAAAATGTTTTTAATGCTTGGTTGGGTACATTCTTTATTCTTGTTGCTGGTTATACATTATTTCTTGTCGTGAAGATATATTTAGGTTTTAATGAGGATGCAACTAATACATCTCAACCATGGACCATTATTGGTATGTTAATAATTGATTTAGCAATTATACTTTATTCTCTAAGTACTCTTCTTGGAAAAAACGCTGAATTTCTAGCAAAAAGATTTAAACGAATGGGAATAGATACAGCAATAATTTGGTTAATTTTTTC
>SMTZ1_10007308_pt1 | contig 11546 bp, 10 predicted proteins | sample DeeMarSWOR136_30_FD_25667 | JGI IMG/M metagenome (IMG submission 25667)
CTGCTCAATGGTCGCCAGCCGATGTGAGCAACTCACCTTTTGCCATTTCCCCCATCAGACCATGGACTTCTTTGAAGGCCAGTGCTACGGGGCAGGCTACAGGAATATCGCCGGAATCGATGAGGTCGGCAGGGGACCATTGGCCGGGCCCGTTGTGGCTGCAGCCGTGATATTCTCGAGGGGATGGATTGATGAGGAGATCACCGACTCCAAGAGATTGTCGCCCAAAAGGAGGGAGGAGCTATACGGGAGAATTTTCTCCAACTCCCGATCCGTGGGAATCGGGGTGGTGGGTCAGGGTGAAATTGACCGGACCAATATCCTCCGGGCAAGCTTGAAGGCCATGGAGATGGCCGTAGGAAAGCTATCCCCCCCTCCCGATTACCTCCTCGTGGATGGCATACATGGTATTCCCATTCGCATCCCCCAGCGGCTCATCAAGAGGGGAGATACCATAAGCATTTCCATCGCTGCCGCATCCATCGTTGCCAAAGTCACACGGGACCGCATGATGATAGAACACCATGAAAAGTACCCTCAATACAATTTCGCAAAGCACAAGGGCTATGGAACCTATGGAACCAGGGAACATTTAGAGGCGATTAGAAAATTTGGATGCTGTGAACTGCACCGAATGACCTTCAGGGGGGTCAAAGCCTAGACAGGATCGACTTGAGGTGGAGGATGGAAGGGGGCAGGAAGGAAGTTGGCAAGCGAGGAGAAGACGCAGCGGCTAAATATATCAAGAAGAGGGGATATAAGATCGTGGAGCGCAATTTCACCTGCCCGTTGGGCGAGATGGATATTATCGCCTTGGAGAGAAAAACCCTCTGTTTCATTGAGGTGAAAACACTGTCCGGGAAAAACTATGGTCCGCCTGAAATTGCGGTCAATATCCATAAACAACACAAGCTATCGAAGGTTGCGCTGGCATACCTCAATCAAAAGCATCTTCATGATATAAAGGCCCGTTTCGACGTCATCGCCGTTACCCTCTCCCCAGAGGATGAAAGGATCGAACTGATTAAGGATGCCTTCGATTTGAGGTATCCAGAACTCTATGATCGATAATGTCCGCCCCTTCCCGTTCAGCCCAACATCTTGAGGAACCGGGATACATCTGGCTTGAGACTCGGATGTAATCTGCCGCTCTGGCAGTAGCCATCGATTCTCTCCCTTTCGCCTTGACTTATCTTACGTGGGTTCTTTCCGCCCTTTCCATCGCCTAAAAAGGGTGTTTTCGATGCCGAAAAGGTCCAGAATTTTTCCTGTCGTATGATTAATAAGGTCATCGATCCCCTCAGGCCTATGGTAAAAGGCAGGAACAGGGGGCAAGATAACCCCTCCCAGGTCAGCGACCCGATTCATCAACTCAAGATGGCCCTTATGCAGTGGTGTCTCCCTCACCACCAAAATCAAGAGGCGTCGCTCCTTCAGGGTTACATCGGCGGCCCTAATCAAGAGGTTTTCGTTATATGAATTGGCCACCGCGGAAAGGGTCTTTATGGTACAGGGGGCGATAACCATTCCGTCAGTTTTGAAGGAACCGCTGGATATTGGAGCTGCTAAGTCCTTAAAATCATGAACCTGATAAGCCAATCCTTCCACATCTTTAACGGTAGAGGTGGTCTCCAGGAGAATGTTCTTCTTGGCCTCTTCAGTAAGGACCAAATGGGTTTCCGCAGGTAACTCCTTCAATACCTCCAGCAACCGTATCCCATATATGACACCTGATGCTCCGGAGATACCGACAACGATTCGCTTCATTCTTCCATCCTCCAAACCCTTTTGATTAGTCTGCAAGGTAATGCGCCACAGGCTAATCGGATGATGTTTATTTCATCATTTGTAATGTCATCCCAGTAACCCCCGTTGAAACAAACACGACCTTGCCTGACTCTGGTGAAAGTCTTTCAAAAACTTTCTTCACACTATCATCCTCCTCTATGGTCCACCCGTATTGGGATCGATGAGGTGGCGTTTATGACATCCGGATTCCTTTTCTTCCCCATGCCGAACATGCCCTTATTTCAGCTTGTCGAGGTCCTCATGTGACTTTCCTTCTCCGACCCACCCCCTTTTCGAGCCACCCAAAGCAGGTGCTGGCCAACATGTTTGACCAGGGGCATTTTTTCCATTATCGTTTCGATTGGAGCTACATATTTCTTGATTCGGTCAAGGTTATCCTGGGCAAGGAGTTCAATCAAGAGGAAGACAAAGATCTCTATCTCAAAGCTTCCCCTCCAAATGCTCTGAAACCCGGTTTTCTGTAAAAGATCCTCCAGCTCTTGCCAAGAGAAATTATAGTGCATACCATATTCCGGCTCTGGCTTTTTCCAGTTAAATTCGAATTGGGCGTGCAGATTGTGATATGGCGGAAGGACGCGGTTTGAAACCAGGCTGAGGCCTCTTTCCAGAATAAGGAACGGATTGAGGCTATAGCTCAGGTTATGCCGGCTGGGAGTCGATAAAACGAGGATACCTCCATAGGACAGCAGATAATGACAAGCGGCCAGCCCCTCGGACGGGTCGATAAGATGTTCAAGGACTTCGGTCAAGAGAATGCAATCAAAACTCGATGCTCGAAAGGGGGGACGAGATACATCACCAGTTAGGAAAGCGATGTTTTTTGTTAATGATGCCTTTTTCGCCCGACGACGAGCTTCTTTGAGCTTCAGACTGTCTAGTTCTAGGCCAATAGTGAGATACTTCAGATTTTGACAAATGTGAATCGTATTTTCGCCAAAGCCGCATCCCATGTCCAGAACCGATTTGGCACCCTGAGCGTACTGATGCAATAACTTCTGAACACGTTCGTATCTCGCATAATAAAAATATCGGTCCAGAGGGGACCGGACAAAGGCACGTTTCTCGAACGTATTAAAGTCCTCCCGCATCGTATACTTTTTTTCTATTGCCTTCACGTCTTTGAGATTCATTCCCGTCCGTATAGGTTCGGATATTCGGAAGTTTACCATGGCTTCGCGTCTGTACCAAAAGTACCCGCCCGCAAAGTAAACAACAGCGGCCAAAAAGACAGTCCAGGTGTGCCACCAGAATAAATCCAAAAAAAAAGCAGCACTAACCAGGAATTCAAGAGACCTTTTCTTTAATCGCTTTGGAATCTTCATGCGTACTACTCGGACATTTTCAGGAGAATACCGCTCTTCTTTGAATAATGTATGGCATAGAGCATGGCCCCGGTCGCCAAGATGAGGTAAATCGCGACAAGAGAATATCCAGCCGCCAAAGGGTTTTCAATGCTCGCTGGAAATCCGACCAAGGACCGAAAGTACTCGAGAAAGTAGGTGAGAGGGATGCAGGCGGATAGGGCTTTTAACGGCTGCGGAAGAACCCTAACCGGGTAGTAGATCCCACTGAGTAATATCATGATACTGACGATAGAAGTAGCCCCGACATGGGCACGACCGCCAAAACGAAAAGCTAAGGCACAGACTATGATGCCGACTACGGCGGATGTCAACGCGAGACCACTATAAAAAAGGGCAAGTGGCACCAGCCCTTGATCTAAGAAGCGGAAGCCAAAGGCATAGAAACTGAATAGAGAAAGCAGGCAAAATACCACGAGGGAATGGATAACTCCCATCATCCAGGCCCCTGTGATAAGGTGAAATATGGTGATTGGAGCTGCCAGTTCCTGTTTCAGGCTTTTGTTCCAGACGCTGTAGAGAATGATATACGAAATGTCGAGCTGGCCAATCTGCACGATGCTCAGCGCAATGACGCCAATGAGAATGAAGGAGACCATATTTGGTTCCAAGTCCAAGAACCGAGTCAAGAGTCCCACCGATATCAATCCGATCGCCGGCCAGAAGAGAATTTCAAAGATATGAAAGACTCTTTTCCTGGTAATCAACCAGATTTTAAAAAAGAACGCGTTGATCTGTATCAGATTGGTTTGCAAGTGCAACAAATACATCTCCGAGGGTTGGCCTTGTGATGTCAATATGTTCGATAATCGCCCCTGAGGGAAGAACGGCCTCAAGGATTGAGTTAAGGCATTTTTGCCGAGAATCGACCCGACACATCACCTGGTTTCGATCACCTCGAATGTCGGAGACCCCGGGAATACGGCCAATTAGCTCAGGAGCACGTTCCAGACCCCTGCCCCGGATAGTGATTCGTTCATGAAACTGGATACTCCTTTTCAGCTCCTCGGCTCCTCCGATGCGCACGCATTGCCCATCTCTTAGAAAGGCGATTCGATCGCTTAGCTGCTCGGCCTCATCCATTTGATGCGTTGTAAGAATAATCGTGGTGCCCCTCTTCTGGTGCCACTCTTGCAGTCGAGATCGGATCAGAAGTGAAACCCGCGGGTCAAGCCCCACGGTAGGTTCGTCAAGGAAGAGAATCTTAGGGTCATTGATGAGTGATTTTGCGAGCGCAAGCCTCTGCTTGAGGCCGGTCGAGAGTTGATTGAAAGGTATCCTCCGATGGCTTCCAAGCTCAAAGAAACCCATCAGTTCGTCCGCCTTCTTTTTCCGATCAGCCTTGGGCAAACCGTAGAGCATTCCGAAATAGGTGAGCGTTTCCTCGACCGTGAAGTTATCGGTAAAATTGGCTTGGCCGCTGGCCAAGTTAACGATCCATCGAATCCTTCGCCGGTCCCTCAACAAGTCGAATCCCCCCACGTATCCCGTACCAGCGTCCGGGTAGAGGAGTCCGGACAGGATGGATATGAGGGTCGTTTTCCCTGCACCATTCGGCCCCAGGATGCAGAATATCATACCGTGATCGACTGTCAGATCGATGCCTTTTAATGCATGAGTAGCCGGATTTCCCCCAGTAGCTGGGTAAATCTTGTGAATTCCGTGAATCTCAATGGCTGGCTGAATCATTCGCTTCTGTCAGTTATCCGAGGAAGTGTAAGGGGAGCCGATGAGTTTGGTGACATCCGCTCCCCCATGAATTGTCTGAAGAATCAATTACTCTTGGATCTGGTAGTTTTTCAAATCAACTTCTTTGAAACTGACCCGCTCAAACCTCTCTGTCCTCGGATATGGAGCAGTCGCATCGATACCAACCTTAGTCACCGTCCCTCCCTTTCCGTCCGGATTGATTCGAACCATGGGATTGAGAATATGGCCCCATTGGTTTTTCATGATGAGAAGGTCTGTATCTGGATTGAATCGTGTGGTCATGGCCCAGTTGACATCGATTGGATCAAAGAGATTGACGTCCGTGTCCACGGCGACCACTCTCTGAAGCGGTCCAAAGGCATTGAAGGTCTCTTTGATCGCCTCCATCCCAACGCCTTCACGATCTTTCTCCACCTGGACAACAGCCCCATAAAAGCCGCATCCCCCCGGGGACAGATAAACCGCCCTAAGCTGTGGCACTTTCTTTTTGGCCGTTATGAAGATTTTCGCCTCAGCCGTAAACCCTACCGCGTTCCATACCTCTTGCCCGGACAGGAGGGTGTGGAAAATGGGGTTCTTCCGATGGGTGATGGTCTTCACTCGCATGACCCACCGCTTATCGCGCGAGGCGTAGTAACCCGTGACTTCAGCAAAGGGTCCCTCCTCTTCCCGTGCATTTGGGAGGATCTCCGCCTCGATAACAAATTGGGCATCGGCATAGGCTGGCACATCCACTGTCTGCGCCTTGATAAAATTGATTGGCCGCCCGATGATATGGTTGGCAATGGCGTATTTGCCATCCCCTTGACCTGGAATAGCAGAGACGAGCCACGGGGCGAGCCCAATCCCGTTGTTGATCGTAACCTGGAGGGGCTCGTTCCGCTTTTCCATGATGTCCAGATAGGCACCTAGGTGGCGGCCGGGATCAATCAAAAAGGTGAGGCGGTCCTTCTGGGTAACCATCATGCGGTGAATGGATATATTTGCAATTCCAGTCTCCGGGTTTTTAACGACAACGACCGAGGAGTCGAAATATGGTCCACCGTCCTTCAATGCATGAACCGGAACAGGAAGCGTGGAGAGGTCGACATCCTTTTGGATAACCTCATTGGCCGGACCTCTTTCAAGGATCGGAGAGGGGAAAGCATCCTTATTCTTTCGCCAGGGGCCAATGGCTCCACCAATGACGAAGGGGACTTTCTCCTTAGGTACCCCAAAAACGCCTCCCACGATATCCCGGTTCCACAACAGTCCAACGAACACCGGATATCGGCTGCCTTTGACGTTTTCGAACAGTAAGCATTTTTTCCCTTCGAACTTTTTTGCAATCCCTGCCAGCTCATATTTTAGATCCACTTCTGACTTGACACGAACGAGATTGCCAGTCTTTTCGAGGTATTCAATGCAGCTTGTGAGGTCAATGAGCCGGTTTGCCACTTCTTCAGGCATTGGCCCCTTTGCAACCGAAGCCAACGGAAGCAAGCACCCAACGATTAAGCAGATCGTAATAGTAGAAACACGTTTTTTCATGGTAATCCCCCCTTATTTTCCCCGTAGAGCGAACCTATCATCGAAGAGAATGACTAACAGCGTTGGCTATCACCCCCTTTCAAAAACCTTCGATAGCAGCCTATTTGAGCGACATTTGTTGTTAGGTATATTAAAAGCCCAGCCTTGACTTACTCTCGTGTTTTCGTTGGCATTATGAACAGCCCAATCCTAAGCAAAGTTGAAGGTCTTGTCAAATAATTTTCGCTGAGAATTAACTGAAGTATATGGATTATCCGAGTCCCCAGTGCGTGGAAGTGTGTGGGGTCATTTATCAGTTGAACCGCGAAAGGACCGCTAGGCCACTTCATAGGGCCCTCTTAGTAGAGCAGAATAGGGTTTAAGTGTATGATCCTACCTATTGGGTGTTAACCCAGTAAAAGGTAACCATATAAAGATCATGAGGGCTTCCGAGGAAGGACCTGTATTGAGCGGGAGGATTCCGGTCTTTGAGAGGTGGATGGAGAGGCTTTCGTCCGGGAAGATTGGCATGGACGCCCTCACGAACACAAGCAGGCGCTCCTCATTTGCCACGGACCAGGAGGTCCTGGGCAACCGCGTAAAGTCGTTGCTGTGAAGCCCCAGCAAATGGCTCCGATCCTACGGGCTCGTGAGGGCCGGAGGTAAAGTCTCCGGTCTTAAGATTTTTGTGCCCAAATACTATCGGTGAATCTGGAGAACGATCTTAAGGTAATCATTGTCAAATTATAGATTTCTTCTAAGGGAAAAATTGTAAGCCCTTGGTTTTGCCATACTGTTGGCCTTTTGTTTCTTTACTGATATACAACGCCGGGAAGCGGTGCATCCCATGCTCACTGTACCGGAGCCACGTGCTGAAATTCCGTTTTCCAATCAAATCAGATAGTTATGAAGATATTTCCATTAAAACCCAGGAAAGCTCCAGTCACTGTATCCTTGAAATTCTCCTGATCCCATGTTATATACTACCTTCCCTTTAATCTATCTTCTAACAATTCCCCGCCAACGCCAACGTTCTCAGGTGTAGATTCTCTGAGATAAACTACAAAGGCAGACTTCTCGATACCAGTTAACCGGCTGGCTGTTTCGGTAAAGCCTGTTATCATTTCTTTGCTTTTTTCCCTCTCTAATTTAGGGCCATAGAAAAATATTGTTGGCATGACTTCTTTTCACCTCCTCGAAGAACTTATTTTAAGGCTCACAAGCTTTACACGAACTCCTGCCTGATCTTATCGCCTCCTCCGTGGGTTCGAAGATAATCAGGAACCTCATGCTTTTGGCATTTGGGCGAATGGTACCGATTCCCTTTGGATTAGGTGGTTCGACAATTCTCAAAGCCCCCTTTCGTCTCTTGTCTTCAACTTCGGAATCCACACCCCAAAGGAAAAACGGCAAGCTGATTGACCCCCTGAAAAATCCAAATGGTAGTGCTTAATCCTTCCTGGCCTCGAAAAGGACTTGTCCTTGATGGAGTAGTTCACCTTTATTGGACATTCATCGGTTTTCAGGAAAGCCTTGAAGATCTTGCGGACATTTTCAGGCGCCAAGGATGACTCGATCATTACACCATCATCGCCTAGATTAACCATTGTCCCGAAAAAGGTATTCTTGCCGATCTCGAATGAAACGGGCATTTCAAAGTTGATCCTCTCAGAATCCCTTCTTTCTTCTTCCAATACCAATCCCCTGCGATGCGAATTGATTATGCCCGAAATCGTGTCTCTTTCTCCCTCGCTTACTATTTACTCCTTATCGACCATTATGAATACCTGGATTTTTTACCTCAATGATTCCGCCAAATAGGGAGACAACAGTGGGTCCTAAGGTTCTTAAAATTCAAGCTTTATTTGCTTTCTTTGCCGCTCGGCTGTCTTTTTTCGGGCCGACTTTTCAATCTTGACCATCTGAGCAAAAACTTCCATCACAGTATCAAGTTCAGAATAAAACCCAAATTCAATCATCTCCTCGATTGTTCGTTTGTATTCCTTCATTCTCTCTTTAACAATTTCCTTGGCATATTTGGATCGAGCCCATTTTTCCAATACAGTCATGGGTGAGATATGCATGGCAGCACACCACTCTGCTAAGTGATTAATATGAATACGCTTACCGCCCGTTTCCAATTTAGAACAATAGGGACGGGAAATCCCTATCATCTTTGCAAGTTTCTCCTGGGAAATGCCCCTTCTTTCCCGCTCTTTCCTAAGAATTCTTCCGAATTCCTTCGTAAGTTTATCACCAAGTTCACCCGTTTTTGCCTTCTGTGTGTTCATTGTATATTCCTCCCCATAAAAAAGGCAGGTTACCGAGTAAGTGCGCGGGAGAGAAACTCACTATTTGTTCACTTAGCCCCTTTCTCCTTCGTTTTCCAATTGACCAGCAACCCTTTTAACCTAGACGGTCTGGAAATCAGCGGCCAGAGAGAACAGGAGAATAGATAAAAAGAAGATGACAATAAGAGGTTAAAAAATCCACCTGTTGGGCTATTTCATGGACCCATAGTAGCAGAGTAGAACAATGTTAGCAAGAAAAATCAGGGCCGGGTTAGCCTCGATTTATTTGTCACAAGATGTCGTTAATGGGGGACGTAGGTAGGAATTGAAGGTTATATTGACTCTCGCTCAGGGATAGTCTGGTAGATCAGTATGCCGAGAAGTGCTGGGTTGGACCTACCAAATGTCTTGCAGCATGTGATGGCCAGCGGCTTAGAGGGCCTAGAGATCTTACGCGATAGGTTCCGCGTTCGGAAGGTAAGCCGGGTGCGCGGAGCGTTTTTTCTCCGAGCCCATGAGGAAGCGGGAGAGTCGATGTCTGCTTTTGGCCGTCTTTGGGGTTGCCCACACCTCTGTAAAGGAGGGGATTGAGAAAGCTCAGTGAAGAGAGGGACGAGGGTCATTAGCCTTCAAAACCTACCAGCGTCCTCAAATCGCCAGCTTCTTTGGGTAGGTATTAACTGAAGATCTCCTTCCCTTTTCCCACCCTTCCACCACTTTGTAAATACATTTCTAACCGTTTCTTGCGATCCTTTCCAAGTAAGCGCTGCCTTGTCCCCATCAGCCGTTTTTCCAGTTTTTCGCTCCTAAAAAGAAACCGTAAAACCGCGTTCACGCCGCCAGGGGATGGGTAGTCGAACATTTTGTGCTCTCGGTAGTACTTGTAATCTGCCCGGAGAACTAGTCCGCTTGTCGCTACCAGATCGCGAAACGTCCATCTGACACCACGTGTGTTGAAGCGATCAGCAATTTGCCATTTTTCGTCCAGCGCTCGATCGAGGTCTTCAACTGCCCGGCGCAGGGAAGCGGCAAACTCAGGAGCTTCTGCCGCACTGTGAGTTAACTTAGCGAGGCACCGCGTCCCGGTTACGTTCAGGATAACCTGCAAGTACCAGGCGGCATCTGCCTCCAGTGGCCCCCCACCTGTTGCGACTACAAATCCGTATTTGTCCATTAATGAGGGGCGATGGTAGATACCCCAGCAACGGTCGAGGAAAGCCTTCAGATGGCAGTCCACCATTCCAGAGGCACATGTGCCGACGAGGACTACGCCATCAACCCGGTGCAAGTGCCGTTTGATCTCTTCGTACTCGTCCTTGAGTACACAGATGCCCTCCACTCTGAAATCGCAGAGATAGCACCCCACACACGGCCCGACATTCCGATCTTGAAGCTCAATGGTCTCCACATTGTTTCGGGAATACCGGCGGATTGATTCCACGACAGAGGCGTTGGCACTGTCTTCCGACAAACGGTTGCCGGTGATAATAAGAATTGTTTTGTCCCCAGTTTTTTGCACTAGGAGACCGTCCAATTCGAATCCCTGGCCTCGGTGGATGGATGACAGATACATCCGTTCCACTGGGGGATAATATCTGGAGGGAATGTACCCGTCAGCCAGAGCACGGTTAATCTGCCCGGCAAGTACACGACAACTGTATTCCGTAACTTCTTCGTCATCCACATAACCGAAGAATGGATTTCCAATAGCCGATACATCTCCAATGTAGCCAAACCCCAAATGCTCGCTGACAAATCGTACTCGGTTCAGTATAAAGTCGTCATGAACCCGGACCGAGGTCATTATTGCCGCTGCGATTTTGCCAGAAAAGTCATACCCAGGCTGGGAGAACAGCTTATCCAGAAGGTACTGCATTTGCACCGGTACGAACAGAACCCATGCGCCAAAGGTCCAGACCACGACAGCGGCCTCCTGCATTTTTTCAACAATCTTTAAGAAAGCTGGCTCAGCTTCTGTAGGATCGATGGATAGTTTAGCTCCAGCTATATCCACAAATTCATGGTCGTGGTCGAGAAACTGTGCTAAATACCTTGCGGTGTATAGGCTTGCGCTTTTTTGGCGGCGGGGACTGCCACAGAGAAACAGTACTTTGTCACTCATATGCGTGTTCTCCCTATTTTGAGTATCTATGCTCTTCCTTAAACAAAATGAGAGGAAAAAGGAGATGATCGAATGTGCCGTTCCGCCCCTAGTTACGCCGATTCGTTCGACTCCGGCTGTTCCAGAAGTAAAATATATTATCGCTTCTTTTCCGTCAACTTCCAAATTGTTTGGTTTGGAAAATCGATGAAAAACTGTGAAAGAAGAGATTTAGGTTTGTAATAAAAAAAGCTCATCCAGCCGAGGTTGGTTTTTATTAACAGTCTCTCAAACAAGACAAGCATCTGGCCTTGCCAATGTAGTAACCATTGGAAGCTCGGACCAAGCTGCTAAACGCGGAGATAGAACCACCAATGAAATATCGGCGTTAGATGCCGGATGAATTGTTTTGATAAGAACGAAAAAATGGGACATTGGGTGTGAAGTTTCTTCCATTGGTAACTCGGGAGAGGTAGCGGCCGGGTCGGGGCTCCTAAGTAACAAAAAGCGTAAGCCGTTAATTTGCTAAAAGCTTGGTTTTTCGTTTCTTTCTGGATATAACATGCACCGCCCCGCGGTGTGTGACTAATACTAACCAAAGGATGAAGATTCTCCGAGCCTCTATCCATCCCACAATCGAAACACATCGGGGACTTTTTTCTGGAGTTTCATGGGTTTTAATGGAAATATATTTATAAATATCTGATTTTATTGGAAAACGGAATTTCAGCACGTGACTCCGCTGTTTCTTCGCTTCAATGCCTC
>SMTZ1_10009626_pt1 | contig 11544 bp, 5 predicted proteins | sample DeeMarSWOR136_30_FD_25667 | JGI IMG/M metagenome (IMG submission 25667)
TCTGGCGAGCGGGGCCGATGTCAACGTCCTCGTTTTGGATACTGAGGTCTATTCTAACACGGGCGGACAAATGTCGAAGTCTACACCAAGAGCGGCGGTGGCCAAGTTTGCCGCCGGTGGAAAGCCAACGCCCAAAAAAGACCTCGGGCTTCTCGCTATGACCTACGGAAGTATCTACGTGGCAAAGGTGGCGATGGGAGCGAACGCCAACCAGACGGTGAAAGCATTTGTTGAGGGTGAAGGGTATGTCGGACCCTCGCTTATAATCGCATATGCACATTGTATCGCTCACGGTATTAATATGACCGCCGGATATGAGGAACAGAAAAAGGCCGTAGCCTGTGGCCATTGGCCTTTATACAGGTTTGACCCCAGACTTAAAGAGCGGGGCAAAAACCCGCTGCAGCTCGATTCGAAAGCCCCTACGCTTGACTTTGAAGAATATGCCTATGGCGAGAATCGCTATCGTACATTGCGGCAGTCAAAACCGGAAGCGGCGGCAAGACTGCTTGAGCTCGCCAGAAGCGATACGGCAGAAAGGTATGCTTTGATGGAGCAACTGGCGGCTCTGGAGCTGCCAAATAAGCAGCAAGATTAGCTCTTACGGAATCAGCCTACAGTTGCAGCGACAATAGGCCGACAACGTAGTAGGGTCAGTTGGCACAGAACTAACGTGATTGACGTGCAGGAGAGCGAATATGATTACTCAGTTCACACAAAGGATGGTTTGGTTAATTCTTGCGTTGGCATTAGTTATCACCGGATGTCAACGCCGATACGAGGAAGATGTGTTGGCCTATGGGCCGGATGTTAATTCGATTAGTGTTACGAATGATTATGCCCCTCGGACGATTGGGGCTGCCGGCGGTTACCAGGCGTGGATAGATACGATAAAGCTCGACCTTGATGGTGTGGTTACTTTCTATCGCCCGGATGGCAGTTTCTACCTGACCGAGCAGTATTATGAGATTTACCCGTGGTCAAATGCTATTCGAGTATCGGCGCAGGAGCCGCGGGGCGAGTTCGTTTGGCAGTTATCAGCGGAAGGCTTCAGAATATTGCAGGCCGGTAGGGCCGGCATGTATGAGCCCGAATACGAGATGCAAAGCGTGCTTCGCGCGGTACTTGATATGACAACGGCGCCGGTGCGCCTCTTGGGTTCAGCCGGGCTCGTCAAAGGGCCTGAGCCGGTTAAAGTTGAAGGGCTGTGGCATCATTCCATTGAAAGGGCTGGCAGCGAGGTCGAACCGCGTTTGCCTAATGCGGTTTTCTATCAGGATGTCGATAGTGGGTTGGTGGATATGATATGGTTTGCTGACCTTGCCGGGCAAAAGTTTTTAGCTGTTCGCGGCTATGACTATAGCCAAGCCGGAGAGCAGCAGGTACTGGTTCCTGCCAAAATAGAGATATTTAAAACTGATGCCAAGGGTCTTTTGCAGAGGCGACTGGTTAAAATCGATTTCAAGTAGACCTGTCATTAACCGGGGGCATTCAACTTTTCGTTCCTAAGAATGTCGCAGATGGTTGTACTCTGAGCGGTTTTTATCGGCGTCCTGTGAATTCTGTCGCATCGTAGCTGTCTTTTTATTCGGCCCGTGTTGCGGTCATTATCGGGCTTAAATAGACAAGCAGCAAGGGTGAACAAAGCCCTCATTTCAACAGTATAATTACCTTATGAGTCGTTCTGTAAAAGATGAGGAGCGGTCTGGCAAGGCAAATGAGCGTGGCCCTGACCTTCATAACTGCTTTGTATTCCTATAGTTATAGCCGAAGAGCTCGGTTTTTGCGGTCAGCAATTTGTTTTGTCATCTGGGAGTGATTATAGGACATAGACGGTTTTGCATTGGTACTGACAGTACCGTTTAATTTCTTTCTAATGTTGACTTTACAGCTGTTAAAAAAGTTAAGCTAAGAAGGTGTTAAACCGATAAATCTCATCGGGTAGCAGGATGGTGTGAGAGTTTAAAGCTTCGAGGGGTGTAAAAGCCCGGAGTTTTTGGGAATTTCAGGGATATGAAACGTATACGGACTGTAGCGATTCGGGTTGTGGTAACAAGTTTTTTGACCCGACTCAGGTGGGCAGATTTCGTCCGGTTCCGGCGGTGAATGTGATACTGGATTCGTTGGGCGTCGCAGATGAGGAGCCGTCAGCTTGGGACGTAGCGGAAGACCCACGCCCGATAGACGTCATAGCCTACGAGGCCGATTATGTGTTTAGCCCTGGCGACATCGTCAGGATATCCATCTTCGAGTTGCTTCAGGAGCGGGAGCCATTTATAAGTGACTTTGTTGTTACTGAAACCGGTAAGATATCCATACCGGAAGTTGGCATAGTTGACGCCACAGGGCTGACTGAATCACAGCTTGAGGACGAGATTGTACGAATCCTTTCGCCGAGCGTGCTAAAGGAACCGTCGGTTACTGTGACTTTACTTAGGTCGGAGAAACGTACGTTCTCAATATCGGGTGAGGGCGTGCCGCGTCCCGGCAGGTATGAGATCCCACGATATGATTTCCGGTTGCTCGACGCGCTTGCGACCGGCGGCGGAATAAGCCAGTTTAATATAAGCTATGTCTATGTCTCACGTCCTGTTACGGGCAGAGAGGTGATTACCGAAGCCCTTGAAGAGCCGCCCGAGCCGCGGAAACTAATCACGCCTGAACAGGAGATGCTCGAGATAATAGCGCCACGCGCAGGGCGGCAGTGGCCTGACAATAGCTTGATTATAGCTTCCACCGAGATGATAACGGACAAGGAACTTGCCGAGGCAGCTCTGCCGCAAAGTTTTGGGCGGGTCGACGGCAGGCAGGAAAGAATGGACACCGAAGATACAGAAAAAATGCTGGAGACATCAGATGAGTCTGCCGGTCGTGAAACTATAGCTGAGCCAATAAATCAAAACCAGATCGGTCGGATTGAATGGATTTTTCAGGAGGGCAAGTGGGTCCCGATTCAAGTCGGTCGGCCAACACCGACAGAACCGGTCCTTAAAGGTTTACCTGAGAAAGTTGCCAGGCCGCTTGAGGAGAGGGTTCCGGCGGACTTCGACTGGGACCAGATAGCACCGGGAGCAGCCCAAGCGCGGGTTATAAAAATCCCCGCTGATAAGCTGGCCGCAGGTGACCCCCGCTATAATGTTGTGGTAAGGGCGGGCGATAGTATCCAGGTGCCTGTTGATATTATCGGTGAATTCTGTATTATGGGTAATGTCAATGGGCAAGGATTTGTTGACCTTACGGGTCGACCCATGACTTTGAAAATGGCTGTAGCTGCGGCAGGCGGCTTGGGACCTTTAGCGTGGCCGAAACGTTGCGAGGTGATAAGGAGAATTGGTAAGGACAAAGAAGAAATCGTGATGGTGGATTTGGATAAAATTGCCAGTGGTGAGCAACCTGACTTCTTTATCAAACCAAATGATTTGATTAACGTCGGCACACACTCCACTTCGAGGTGGCGCGCCGTTTTACGCAATGCCTTCAGGGCTACTTACGGGTTCGGTTTTGTTTATGACCGTAATTTTGCGGATAGAGATTTCGGAACCCGCAGGCCTATACCGAACTGGTTTTAACAGAATCGCTTAGTTATGTCAGACAATATCGTTTCCTCTGGTGCAAAAATACAGGCAGACTACAGCCATGTTCGTGAACATTCAGAAATCTACCCCGACCGCTGCCACAGCAAACCACATGGCGCAGCGCTGGGCCAAGGTGCTGGGCCCTCTTTTGGCAACCACCGGCAAAATCCGAATGTGGCTCGCGCAAGCTGGCTCGAACTTGGAGTTCATAACTACATCAAGATGCTGATAATTGGGGGATTGTTTGTCTATTTGTTTCGCAATGAGATTCATTCAATCGTAATCAGATGGGAAGAGCCCAGTTGGTCGCACGGTTTTCTCATCCCGCTTTTCAGCTTGTATTTCATCCACCAGGCAAAGAGCGAAATTTTGAATCTTCGAACAAAGCCGAGTTATCTCGGTTCGTTTTTTTTGATTTGCGGGATTGTGTTTTACATTTTTAACGTAGTCAGCCCCGCCGGATACGCTTATTTCCGACCAATTTCCGTAATAGCGACACTCGGCGCGGTCGTTTTACTTTTGGGCGGCTGGGCTTTAATTAAGTATACCTGGCTTCCCATTGCATTTTTGGTCTTTGCCGTGCCTTTGCCGAACAGATATTACGTTAGTCTGACTATGCCGATGCGGCAACTGGCGGCTAAGGTGGCAGCTGTATTGTTGAATTTGGTTGGCCAGATGCAGGCCACAGCCAGTGGTGTAGTGATAGATGTGATTTATAAGGGCCAAAGACTGGACCCTCCGCTTAATGTGGCTGAAGCCTGCAGTGGTATGCGATTGCTAATGGCCTTTTTGGCCTTGGGTGTTGCCATGGCGTATTTGCACTACAGGCCTATATGGCAGCGGCTCGTTTTGCTGGCCAGTACAATCCCAATAGCCGTCTTCTGCAATATCATAAGGGTTACGGTTACCGGATTTATTTATATTCTGATACATCCAAAGTACGCTCAGGGGATTTATCATGATATTCTCGGGCTGGCCATGTTGCCGTTGGCGTTTGGCCTGTATGGTTTTCTTGCGTGGTTTATGTCTAGTTTGTTTGTTGAAGAGACAAAGCTCGCTAAGGATATTGTTGTTCGCGGGCAGGGCAAAGAAGATTAAAGGGACTTTAAGGCGTGCTGGATAGAGTGAAGTGTCAAATGAAAGAGGGGGTCCGAACCTGCGGTAATCTCGCGCCAAAGCGCGGCATGCGAGTCTATTTGCAGCCGGCCTTCTTGATGTGTGTGGCGATACTTGCCATAGCGGGAAGCGGTATGTCGATCGCTGTAAAAAGCTTCGGGATGTACTTGAAGAAAGAACCCTTGCCGCTGAGAAAATCCTTGAACCTCTTGGATGAAAAAGATTTGACTTTTTACGAAGTAGTATCGAAAGAGAAAATCCCCTATGAAGAGGTTGTTAAAGGCCTGGGTACGGAAAACTATATCCAGTGGATTCTGGAAGACACCCGCGAAGCCGCCGACAGCAACACCCGCTATTGTTCCTTGTTTGTTACTTATTACGACCTTCCCGATGTTGTCGTGCATGTGCCGGAAGAGTGTTATATGGGTAGTGGCTATCAGAGATTGGCATCGGAGAGTCTAACCCTAACCTGTCAATCCGTCGTTGGTAATCATAAGTTCTCCGTCCCGGTCAGGTACCTTGTTTTTTCTGACACAGACTCCAATCACTGGCGCAGTTCTACAAAATTTTCGGTTTTATACCTTTTTAACGTCAATGGTGATTATGCTGACAGCAGAGAGAATACCCGAATGATTCTTAATAAAAATATTTTCGGCAAGTACTCATATTTTTGCAAGGTTGAATGGAGCTTTTTTAATGCGAGATTTAACGCAGCAGGAAAACCGCATGGTGCAAAGTCTTACCCGAGCAAAGAACAAGCAGTGACAGCAAGCCAAAAGCTCTTAAGTGTAATCTTGCCTATTTTAGAGCAGGAGCACTGGCCAATCATGCAGCAGGTCGGTACCCCGGCTGGTCATTAACTGTGGCGAACGGGCAACATCTAACCTTGCCAATTTTAAAAAGTTAACAATGGTCAATTTTGTGGAAAGTATTGAGTCGTGATTTTTCGCTCGTGATTTGCGTCGCACAAGTTGAAAGATACTATGTGCAATTCAGTGAAAGAAGCTAAGAAGGATAGTCTCAGCGTTTGTCAGCTTTGATGGAATGAAGGGAAAGGCTTATGGCGAAGAAGATATTGAATAAAAAAGTAGCGCTCATTGGCTCAGCGGTCTTCGTGTTTCTGTTGCTGGCCGCTATCGGGGTAGTTCTCCGTTTGAGCCAGGACCCCGAAGAGTTTATCAAAGACGCTGAGGCGGCGCTGAAAGCAGCACGCCAGGCGACAAGTGAAGAAGTAAAGAAACAAGAGTACGAGACGGCTGTGCGTAATTATAGTAAGGCGCGTTCGCTGGCAAAAACCGATTCGCTCCGGATAGAGATGCTTTTTAAACTTGCCCAGATATATATCGAAACCGACCGGTGGCGCAATGCCCTCGGGTGCTGGAATAATATAGCAAGGATAGACCCGAAGAACGTTAAAGCCCGATACCCCCGGTTGAAGTATTTCTACATACTGGCTGATACCGGTGCGCGTCAGCTTTGGCAGGAGGTGGAGTCGCAGGCGTCGGAGTTGATAGAAGTGGCGGAGAATGCTGATTTGCTCGCTGAGGATACGGCTCAATGGGAATCTTTTGAAGTGCGAGACGAGCAAACCGGTATACAGCGTCTGGGCCCGTATCTGTATCTGGTTAGGGGCAGAGCTATGCTCGAAATGGCAAAACTGGGGGTAGTAACTGACAGGGACGAATCACTTGAGCGTGCAATCGGTGATTTGGAGAAGGTGCGGGAACTTGAGCCAGGTAATGTCGGTGTATATTCGCATCTTGCGCAGGCAGTTATCACGAAGGGAGATTTGCTCGCTTCAAGAGGCAATCTTGAAGAAAGAGATAAAGCAAGAGAGCAAGCAAAGGAACTTTTGGAGCAAGCGGTTGAGGTTGCACCTGATGATGTGGGAGCGCACGTTAATCGTTTGGCCATCAAGCGGGACCTTGTAATTGCTCAAGGTGACAGAGAACAAATGGAGTCGCTCGAACCTGAATACTTGGCGCTTGTAGAGAAGTTTGCTACGAGTGCGCAGACACATATGGAATTAGCGCGATTCTATCATGCGCTGGGTCCGAAAAGAATTGACGAGGCCATTAAGGCGGCTGAAAAAGCAATAGAATGGGATAAGGAAAACGTGGCTTGTGCAATTGAAGCGGCCAATTTACATTGTCGCCGCTTTTCTGTTTATGGCGAGAGCAGCAGTCTCTTTAGGGCGATAGAGCTGGCTAAGAACGCACTTACATTGCCGGACGCGAAGGAGCAAACCGGTCCGCGACGGCTTGCAAACAGAATGAACAGGGTCTCATTACATGTCTTTCTTGCAAGTTGCTACATTGAGCAGATACTTGAGCCTTGTGAGACAAGAACCGAGTTGCAAAATAAAGAGTGGCTGGAAAACGCCCAGCAAGCGGTGCGCGAAATTGAGCAGCTTGTGGGCAGCGGTGACGACCCTCAGGTTATTATGTGGCAGGGAATGCTTGAGCTTGCAAAAAGCAATAAGAACGTCGCCGTCAGGAAGATGTACGCAGCTTATGAGCAGCTTAAAGCTGCCGGGATAGAAGATGCGCAGCCTTCTCTTGTGCAGCGTTCTTATGCGCAACTGTCTCGTGTTCTTGCAAAGATTTTTGAGGGTACTTCTGAGATTGGCGCGGTAAGGAATTTCTTGGCCGCTGCGCTCAGGACAGGTATTACCCAGGATAAACCGGAAACTCTTTTAGATTATGCGGATGTTTTGTTAACACTGGGGGACTCCGATGGGGCCTTGAGTGCCGTAAACTTTTTTGAGAACCAGTACTGGACCAATGGAAGAAGTCAAGCACTTCGTATTAGCATTTACTGTGAGGCAAATCAGTTTGACGAGGCTGAAAACGAATTGGCGGATGCTCGGCCCGATGACCCGAATGCGGTTAAACTTAAGCTGGCATTGGTGAATGCCAAAATCGCGCAGGTTCAAAGAGCTATAACGCGAAAGCAAAGGGCAGAAGGTTTGGGACCGGCCTTTTACGAGGTGCTGGGTATAGAACAGGAGGGTGTTGAGTCCCAACTTACTGAGTTGGAAGGCTACCGGGATGCTTTCGCTGAGCTGGTGGGAAAACTACTATCGATGGAGCCTAATTCCGTTGAAGAAGCCGCTGTTGCTGCTGTTTGTAAAAATTATATTGCGGAAGAGAAGACAGAACAGGCCAGGGCAATGGTTAATCGATTTTTGGAACATTCTCCTGCGAACACGACAGCTCTGTTTTACAAAAAGATGCTTTCTGAAACCGAGCCTGGGAAAATTTCGGAACAAAGGCGTGACGAGATAAGAGAGCAAGTTCTGTCAGATATTGCTGACCCGGAAGAAAGGTCTGTGAAACTGGGTGTATTCTATCAGATGAATAATGAGCTAAATAAAGCGGCCCAAGAATTTAAAAAAGTCCTCAAAATGCAAACCTTGCGAGAGGCTGCGATTGAGGGGCAGACTTTTGACCAGGCTGATGGGATTACAGACGCTCAGCGTCTCGCCGCAGACCAACTTATTGAAATAGCCCTTGGCACCGGCGACTGGGAACTCGCCAGGCAGGTGGTGAATGTCGCACGAAGCAGAGATATTGATGGTTGCGAGGGCAATTTTTTCGCATCTCGCCTCGCCGTAGCCGAAGAGAACTATAAAGATGCGTTAGCCAGAGTTGAGGAATCCTTGAGGCAGCGGCCCATTTTTTCCAACGCCCTTATGCTCAGAAGCAATATCAATTCTGCCCTTGGAAATGAGCTTGCATCTATTGAGGACGCCCAGGAAGCGGCATCTTTGAATCCTCTGGACGCTACTATTGCAAAAGGACGGGCGATTCGGCTGTATCAGCGTGACCAAAAGCTTGGGGATAACGTACTGTCTGACCAGCTTATTGAAACCCGGGCTGCATTGGACAGGGCAATGGTGCTGAACCAGGATGACTTGGAGTTACGCAGCTTCTACGCTGAATATATAGCCCGGACGCAGCCGATGAGAGCATTGGCAATTCGCCAGGACCTGCAAAGAACCGCTCCCAGTATGGAGAACGCTGTACTGCTGGGCAGACTGGCGACAAGAACTGCGCTTCGGTTGCCAAATGCGGAACGTAAAGAGGCATTGTTTGCCATCGCGGCGGCGGCTTTTGAACAGGCGATGGCAATAGACCCTTCCGATAAAACAATGCTTGGTTACTATTCAGAATACTATCGTGTTAGAGGTGAGGATGAGAAAGCTGAGCAATTGCTGGTTGACGCCCAGGATCAAAGTCTGCTTTGGCAACATCATTTTAGGAGCGGTCGCCTCGAGGATGCCAAAGACGTTTTAGAGCAGATGCATCAGGCCGATACGAACGACGCTGGCGTGGTACGGGGCCTTCTGCTTGTCGCAGAGAAAACTGTCGATCAGCAGGCCGCTAAGAAATATTCCGAAGAACTTCTGTCCCTTCAAAGCAACGCAGAAAACCATCTTCTTGTGGTTCAGACCTTCCTCAAGATTGGTCTTATCAAGGAAGCTGAACATCAACTGCAAAGCCTTAAAGAGAGGTATCCCGACGAGGCCAGAGCACTGCTGCTCGAGGCGTGGTTGGCAATGCGACAAGGCCGGCTTAAAGAGGCGTTGCAAGTAACAAATCGAAATCTTGAGAATAATCAGGATGACGCCGTGGCATGGCGGTTAAGGGGTGAAATAAATCTATTAAGGGGGGATTATGGTCAGGCAATTATCGACCTTAAAAGAAGCAGGTCATTGTCAGCCGAGCCTATCACCCGGATTGCTCTGGCAAAGGCATATCGCCGGGCAGGCCGATATGAGGACGCTATAACGGAACTTAAAAGCACAATTGGACAGCCACAGGCTCCTGCGGAAGCCATGCAATTGCTTGAAGAAGTCCTGTTACAGCTTGGCAGAAAGGAGGACTTGAGAAGATTTTATGATGGCGTCCTGAAAGGCCCCGCAGATAGTGTGTTCTGGTGTAATCGTGCGGCAGCATTTGCGATAGCACAAGGGGATTTTGATAACGCAGTACGTCTGTATCAACATGCTTGGCAAAAAAGCACAGAAAGTGCCAAAGCTGACATGGCCGCGCTCGATGGGTATTTGCAGGCACTTGTGCTAAGTGGAAAGCCGGACAAGGTCTTTGAAGAGGCCGGCAAATATGTTGACGGCGAATTCGCCCCGGTAGCTTTTTTCAGGATGGCTGAGGCAAAGTTTAAGCTCGGCGACAGAACGAGCGCGGTCGAATATTGCCGCAAAGCCGTCGATAAGGCCGGGACAAATGCGGTTTTTGTGTCCGATATTGTGCAGAAAATGCACTCGCTGCTCGGACCCCGGGAGACATTGGCGTACTGCGAAGAGAAACTCCAGGCCGATCCTGATTCACTTGCTGCCAATCTGGCTATGTTTACTTTGACCAATATTAGCGGTGAGTACAACAAAGCTGTGGGCTTTATTGACAAATGCCTCCAGATAATCGGGCCTGATAGTCCGGATAAGGTTAATTATACAGTGAGAAAAGCAGAGACGTTGACCTTGGCTTATGCCAAAACTTCCGATAAAAGTTATCTTGACCGGGCCATCGCCGCGCACGAAAGTTTGTTGACTGAAATGCCGAATAATGCAAGTGTCTTGAATAACTTGGCTTATTTGCTGGCCGAGAATGACGAAAGATTAACCGATGCGCTCGAATATGCCAGGCGAGCTTTCGAGGCAAGGCCCAATGCCGCCGGCTTCTTGGATACTTATGCGTATGTATTATATAAAAACGGTAGATACGCCGAAGCAGACGAATTCTTGCAGGCGGCATTGCAACAATACGAGCAGAACAGAATATCTATGCCACCGGAGGTATTTGAGCACTTGGGAATGATAAAGGAGGAACTCGGCGAGATGGCTCAGGCCCTTGAGGCTTATGAGCGGGCCTTGGAAACAGGAGCTGACAAATTGCCGCTGCCGGTGGTTGAGCGAATAGAATCTGCTGTTGAACGACTGACGCAGCAAGGCGGCAGCGAAAAAGACCTGTAGCACTCTTAGGCAAAACTAAGAATTGTATGTTATCTGTTTAATTAAGAATTTCGCATGGCAGAAGAAACGCAAATTTCTCCAAGCAGGATACCACGGCCGTCTGGCGCCAGGCCGGTAGCCGCTGCAGCACCGCTGACTCCGAAAGAAGTCTTTGCAATATTGCGCCGGCATGTATGGTTGATAATTTCCTTGACTATCTTAGGCTTTATAGTCGGTGGTGCCGCATGGTATCTCTTAATGAGATACGCCCCAAAATATACCGCCCAGACATTTATCAGAGTTCTGCCGCCCATAGAAAAAGACCCTATGTCCATAACTTCCGCCCAGGTGCAAAAGGATATTCAATATGGTTACCGTGTGTCGATGGCAAACCTTATTGCGCAGCAGAGTACTCTGCAAAGATTGATTGACAGGGACAGAATTCAGCAGACCGAGTGGTTCAGGCGTTTCGGTGAGATTAGGGATAAACGTATTCAGAGAGCCTTTAGGGAGTTGAGAAAAAAATTTGGTGCTAGTGCCCAAAGAGATGGCGAGTTTATTGTTCTATCGATGACTTGTCGTGACAAAATCGAAGCCGCACTTATAGTAAACGAAATGGTGGATTTGTTTCTGGTTTCGCAGGGCGCCACAAAGAAAGAGGAGATAGCTGGGAAACTGGCCGGGCTTATTGAGCAGCAGGATAGTGTGCAGAGAGACTTGGATCGCGCCGAGGCGGCACTGGCTGATGTTCGTGCGGCAACGGGTCTTACCGACCTCGAAAGACCTGCAACGCGTCAATTCCGGCATACAATCGAATTAAGATTGGATGATTTGGAACTTGAGCAAAACGCTATGACGCTGGAATTAAGACTGGTTGAAGCC
>SMTZ1_10017259_pt1 | contig 11543 bp, 8 predicted proteins | sample DeeMarSWOR136_30_FD_25667 | JGI IMG/M metagenome (IMG submission 25667)
TCCTTTTTTTGAACAGTACTCCAATTTTGGTGAGAGATTCTTGCCTTTTCGGATATCACCCCCTCCTTAAATCGAGTTTAGTGACTGCTCCACCCGTTCTCTGGACTATCAGATGAGCACGCCCCTCGCGCTACTACCCGTAATGGGTAGTATTGACCGATAGACGAGTTTACACTCTTCGGTGAAGGTGGAGAACTACTTAGAAACTTAGACTTGTCTCCTGGATACAACAGCCACCCTCCCAAATCGCTCCTTTTCGAATCATATAGTAGTGAACACATTCAACTCTGTCAAGTGTTCGCATTGCCTGGGTAACGTACAATGGATTGTGTAAAATTGACAGGAGGAGAGAGCGGGTGTATCCTTCCTCAGAAATGTTAAAGAATTTGTATCACGAAAGGAGGGACACACCCATGAGTTGTAAGTATCTATACTTTACAGAAAAGGATTTACAGCAGCGATGGAATGAAGTCAAGAGTGAAGATGCGTTTTGGAGTGTGTTGAGCTACCGGGTGAAGAAGATGACCAAGAGACTATTGGAGGCTACGTTGTGGGAAGAGCAGAGAGGGTATCTGAGCGCTTCCCGTTATGAGCGGACAGAGGAGAGGAGTGACTACAGAAACGGGAGCTATACACGGGATCTTCTCACTTCGTTCGGGTTGATTCGCCAGATACGGGTTCCTCGATGCAGGAAGAAGGGATTCGTCTCTGGAGTACTGCCGCGCTATACAACGAGGGAGACGAGGGTGACAGAGGTTCTGAAGGAGATGTGTGTGGTGGGAGTGAGCCGGAGGAGGACCAGAGATATCACAGAACCTCTCTTGGGTGCTGAGGTGAGTCCAGGGACACTGTCGAACATCTTTGCGGCGCTGCATAGTGAGGTTCGGGCGTTTCACCGGAGGGCACTTCGGGACGAGTATCAGGTGCTCTTTCTAGATGGGATCTATGTGAGCATCATGGAGACGACAGAAGCGAAGAAGCGGCCAGTCCTGGTTGCGTATGGGATCACAGAAGACGGGACGAGGGAGCTTGTGCACTTCCAGGTCGCGCGGAGTGAGAGTAAGGCAGAGTGGGAGGGATTCTTGAATAGTCTGTACAGGAGGGGACTGAGAGGGGACGCGCTCAAGCTTGTGGTGACAGACGGGGCGAAGGGACTTGAGGCTGCATTAGACACCGTCTACCCCTATCCCAAGAGACAGCTGTGCTGGGTGCATTCGAAGAATCCTGCGGATAAGATGAGGAATGTATCGAATTACCTCCCGAAGAAGTACAGGGAAGAGTGTATGAGAGCAGCGAGGGAGCTGTACAGGGCTAAGAGCAAGCGGGAGGCAGTGAGGAAGTTCAAGGGATGGAAGGAGAAGTGGGAATCAGTGATACCCAGGGCAGTCAAATCTATCGAGAGGGAGTTACACCGGCTTTTCAGCTTCTACGACTTTCCCGAGGGACAGAGAAAGAAGATACGGACGACGAATGCGATCGAGCGGTGCTTAAGGGAAGTACGGAGGAGGACGTATGCGAATGGGTGTTTTGCACACAGAGAGAGCTGTGAGCGGACGATATATGCGGTGGTAGCTCATATACAAGAAGTGGAGGGAGAAAGCGCTGAAGGCATTCTGAGGCGATCACAGAGAGAAATACTACGATCCCAGTAGTCTTTTTATCTGGAGAGAAGACTATCCGGAACGGGTAATAGGTTCTTTGAAAACGAAACTCTGTGGGAGAGATCGAAAGATTATAGAGATGATTTTTCCCGGGGAAGGATTACCCTCTATGACACGCTTGAGAATTTACACAAAACTATTGACTCTGCCGTCTTCCTCAAAAATATCTACTGAAGAAGCTCGTTTACCTAGCAAGAACAAAGGGGACGGGTCTATTTCCCCCCCTCTCTCTGCTTCCCTCAAGCACGAAACCCGGTATCGCAATCTGTCTCATCATTGCCACGCAGAGAATTAAGAAGATGTCTCCCAAGAACGGTCTGTACCCACACAAGAAGAATGTCGTCCTCCATGCAGGAGAGAATCACGCGTGAAGTAGAAATGGACTGTCGTGACTGGCGGAATAGAGCTCATCCTCAAGAGGAAGAGAGCGTTGGGTAGAATGGCTGGAAAAATCTGAACCTAAGATGTTGTATTATAATGAGTTATGAAGAACTGACACCGAAGGTAACATCGAAGGTATCATTTCAGGAGGTAAATCGCTCCGTCAGGAAATGTTGCCACTTCTTCAATTTCCACCTGAGACGCGAGTTCTTCCACATCGTATAAATACTGACGATGCATATTGGTACACCACACAAGGTAGTTGTTGCCCTCTGATGCGAGAGATTCTTTGAACAGTGAAATATCTGTAGATCGACGCGGACTCATCTGCGCAGAGCGTCCAGCCAGAATATATATTGCAGCAGGCGCATTACTGTAGATCTTGCCTTCTACTCGATGAGTTCGCAGCCACCACATAACCGGTGATTCCCTCCAGACGATCCTGTTGTATCCACCAGCGCCTTCTTGAATATGAGCTGAAACACTCCTGGTGACACAAGCCAGGGGATATATCAGCCACAGACTACAAAGGCCAATGACCAAGAGATCTCCTCTTCGTTTCTTTTTCAAGAATTGGCTCACCATGCTGAATCCAAGGTCTATCTCGATGAACACCAAGAACATGACAAAGACATATATTGGTGCCAAGAACCTATCGGAAATCCGGTCGAAATAGATGATCGTTGAGGAAACAGTCAGAAAGAGAGTATAAACGAGTACAATGAGAACGGCAGGTAGCACCTGCCTCAAATCAAAATTGACCTGTCTCTTGAGCCTGTAACGACAGGAACCTATAATCAAGGCGATTGCGCATACAACAGAGCCCACAATCATTAGCCCTGCCGAAAAAGGAATCTCGCGAGGCACAAACCATCTTGTCAGAACCTGAAGTGTGAGGGCCATGTTCTGCCAGAGTGAGTAGGGTGAGGGCGAGCGTCCGCCAGTCAACGTCAGTGTCAGGATGTAGTTTCGTATGAGCCAAATGGTAGCCGGAACGACTGAGATAATGGCGAAGACTACTATGTATTTGACTCTCTCCAGCAGAGAGGTCTTGGGCATAGAGGAACTGATCAGGATACAGCCTGTCAAGACCAGCACAACACCTGCGTACCTCTGAAGACAAGAAAGCGCTGCGAGAATGGAGACCAGAAGGAGTGAGAGTAACGTCCTCTTGCTCAGAAATCTCGGTATGTACAATACAAACAGAACAGCCAGCAGCGCGAGCAAAGATTCCGTCCATGCTACAGTGGAGACTCTCAGCAGCGGAACTGATAACAGGATGGACAGAGAGCACAGGATTGCCAGGGCTTTTGACTTCATGGATCTCAGAAATAATTGCCCCGAAGTGAAGACAATCAATCCAAAGACAAAAGCATTCATGAACCTGGCTCCATTTAGGGGTTCGATACCTGCCAGAGCAAGAACAGCCAACAGAGTGGGGAACAACGGTGGCCAACGCACAAATGGGTCACCGGTATATTCTAAGTAGCCGTTACCAGACGATAAGGTCCTTGCGGCAGATATGTAGTTTACAGAATCAGGTGAGAGGCCTACTCCGTATCGAGAGGTACTCAGGAGCGCAAGTACTACGCCTGCAAGACTGAGCAGCACTAACACTGCCTGCATTTTGCCGCTGTTTTCCACGGATATGCGCTTCCGGCCTTTCCCAATCCGAATTGCCGGTCTTGCCTGATGTCAGACCTGTCAGAATTCTTTATAATTTATGATGCCAACAGTCCATCGCAATCCGGCAAGAGTCAATTCCTGTGACTCACAGCACCAGTCATCCCAGACGTATGCCATCTTCTGAGCAGACTGAGCAGAATAGACTTGATCACAGTTCAGATGAAGAAAATCATTGGATCCTGCTTCCTCCCACACTTTCGCTTTCTCCCTTCACGGATGGTTACTCCACCAAGAGGTACAAAAGCTTCCATCTATGTTTCATCGATTCACCGACCTATTTGTCCATATATCAGAATCTTCGCCGAGTTTTCCGTCAATGAGCAGAACTTAGCGCTCTCCGCGCTTCTGCCTCGATAGAGTCGTCACGGAAGGCTCACACGGAGCAGGAGAACCAGGAGGTGTTTGGTAGTAGTAGTTTTTGAGATAGAGCGCGTCGGCAAAGTCGATCTTCCCATCGACATTCACATCACCCTCACCAATTGGTGCAGGAGAACCTGGGGGTGTCTGATAGTAGTAGTTTTTCACGTGGAGAGCATCTCCGAAGTTGATGACCCCATCTCCGTTGCAGTCTCCGCAGGCATACGCGGAAACTCGAACACAACCGGCTGAAAATGAAGGTACCCACGTAGAATACGCTTCGTCCTCCACCAATCCCAGATATAAGGGTGGTGAGAACGCTCGAATCAAGGTGTCGATGCACGTAGAGTCACCAGGTGTTGCGGTATTAAGGGTTCTGAAGCCTACAGTTGCCGCAAGATGTGAACCCCCTTCAACAAAAGAGGCAGCAATCGGTGGTCCGAGAGTATAAGCCGATACAGCGATCTTCGCAGTCGCAGGCAGACCCTGTGTACCGCCATTGTCGATCCTGGACACATCCACCCAATTGGCGAAGTCAGGACCAACGGTAATCACGTCCACCGTACATACCATAGGATCGTACGTCAGAGGGATGTCGAACAGAGCGATGCTATCCCCGGGTCCCGATCCGCAGTAATGCACCCAGACATCGACAGAAACAAGGTCACCTGGATTCCCCTGGCCACCAGTTATCCACACACTGTCAGTGAATTGACTATATCCTGTACCACAGATGCAGACTGCCAGAGGTACAACGAACCATCTTTTATCCATGATATTCTCCTTCCTATTACTCAACGGCCGAGAACGGGTGAAGAAGCCTTCACGCTCTTACCCTCGTTTGCCGATGTCGAAAGCATGTACATCTCCACACGCCAAGGGTATAGCCCACGAGTACGCCGAAGGGAGATTTGCCCAGTCAGATTGGACGAGCGGCTGAACCTCCTATTCGCCGATTTTTCTGTCGATGGCCAGCCTCTCTCCATCAACACCCATCTTCGCGAACGGGGGTCTCGGACTCACTGTCTCTCCCTACGTTTCTCCTCAATCATTGAGCGGGCGGTCGAATGAGGAGGCGTATGGGGTACAGATCCACATCTCCCTACCAAAGATCACCCATGGTATTGTCCCCGTATTCAGCAGAAGGGAAGGCGAGTTCCCAACAGAACGCCTTTGCTGCCAATCACGCAGAGTCAATCTCCAGGCACTGGCCCCTTTTCTGCTCACCCGAATATACCTGTTTCTTAGGAACCTGTCAAGAGACCCGTGTACCGGGGTAGCATATCAGCTGTCTGCATAGACGCAGACTTTCTCAACAGTCACAGGTGGCCGTATCGACTGTACCACCTTTTCCTCGGAAGCAATAAGAATAACGAGACAGCAGGACGAGGAGGATACAGTCCCGACTCCAATCTCCGAACTGTCTCCTTGCGATTCGACTCTTCGCCAGCCAACGAATCAGATTCCGTATCGATTATAGATTTCCTTCCTTGTGGGGCACTCACAAATACAGAAATCTCCAAACGGCTTCTTGTAATCGCAATGTTTGTCGTTGTTGGGTTCACAAAAGAGAATCATTTCTGCGCCAGCGGACTCCAACTTAGATCGTACCTTACAGATGTCTCTTGTTTTGGAAGACAAGCACGAGAAGCCCTTCTTGCACTCGGTTGTTTTGCTTAACACCTCCTCGTCTATCTCAATCTTCATCTCTGTCCTCCGTCGAAGCACGCATTGCTTCGACTTTCAACCCTCCAGTATGAAGCCACTCTATTTGAATCCGCTTACCCCTATCTTACATTCTGGCAGATTTCTGTCAATCACGATTGCCCATTTTGGTTGGTGATTTGAGAGACGAGGGCCAAGCTCGATTTGCTGTTTACTCAGTGGTTGAGGCAGCAATGCAAATGGCACAACCCGGACTACACCGTGCCCTTTTTCGCCACCCTATGAGGTATTCAATTCCTATCGCTCAGTGTGCTGCTTCCTAAATGGAGTAGTCAAAGGAGGCGTATGCCTTTCAGGACCTGCTCTGTACACGTAGGATACAATGAAGACAGCATCAGCTATACTGATTCTGCCATCCGAATTGAGATCTCCGGAACCAGGTGGTGCAGGGCCATCCCCGTAGATGTAGTTCACGAGATATGCGGCATCGTCTATCGTAGCTCTTCCATCTTCGTTGACGTCACAAACAGGATGTCCCTCCAGTAGGGTGGGATGAGTCAAAGGCCATTCCCTAATCCGCTGACGCTTGAGCGTGATCTTATCCTCTTGTGCGTTTGATATTCCTTCAGGCGCATACGCTGGCGGGCAAAACCTCCCTTCTCGGACGTAGCGCACCGCTTCTATCCCCTCAGGTTTCAGTTCGACTGCATAGGTCGGCAGAGAAAGAACCGTGCCGACCCCCAGAGGAATGCTCAGTATAGCAACTAAACGCTTTCCTTCCATCTCTCTCCTTCTTACCTCTCCGTCCGGTTCTCCCCAAACGGAGGACTGGCCAAAGGAGGTTCACATGGTGAAGGCGAGCCCGGTGGTGTCTGGTAATAGTAGTTCTTTATGTAGAGGACATCAGCAAAAGTAATCTCTCCATCGAGATTCACATCACCGTCACCGATTGGTGCAGCAGAACCTGGGGGTGTCTGATAGTAGTAGTTCTTCAAGTGGAGGGCGTCGGCAAAATTGATATCTCGATCACCGTTGCAGTCACCACACGCTCTAATGAGTTCGGCCTCAACCTCTTCTGAGTATTCTCCCTCGTTTCCAGAACTGTCAACTGCTGAGACCCTGTAATGGTAAATAAGACCGACGTCCGCCTCAAGATCGACATAAGAAGTGCCAGGAGTAGTTGCAAGAGAATCACCTGAATCGGGTGCGGCGGCCGTGTCACGACAGACCACGTAGTGTTGCACCCCGACGTTATCTGACGCAGGTAGCCACGTGAGGACAATGCTCGTATCTGTTGATGTCGCTGCAAGACTGGCGACCTTGGATGGCGGCGGTCCATAGATGGCCACTGTCATTTGGCGTGGATGACGTTACAGTCGACCAAGATTCGCCTCCGTTGATAGAGTATTCGATAGCTACACTCGGTATGAGACCGGTGGACGTCCAGGCAATCGTCTGACTGCTTCCCGCCTCCCATTCTTCACCGCCATTGGGTGAAGTGACGGTGAGACTTTCTTGCGAGATAAGAGTGAATGGCGCATTGCTTATGTCCGACGGATTACCATCGGAGGCATCTGAGATCTTCACCAAACAATTGGCGGACGGAGTATTCGGTACGGTCCATAGATGGCCACCATCGTTTGCGGTGGCGGAGATAATCAGATCCCAGTCGGTACCACCATTCGTGGAATACTCAACATCTACCTCGGCTATCGAGTCGATGGACATCCAGGTGATCGTGTGGCTGCTCCCAACCTCCCATTCTTCACCGCCATTGGGACACGTGACGACCGTCAATGGAATTACGCCATGCAAACGAGTAGTGCCGCCGCCGATTCCACTTTCCTCATATCTTATTCTGAACCAGCCGTTCTCACCCCAACGTGTGCCCCAACTGTTCTTGCAGATCCAGTAATCTTCGACCTCGTTATAGCCTACCAACGTGATCGCGTGTCCACCTTCAATTTCTCCCCATACGTGTTCATACACACCTTGGTGGTAGTAGAAGAAGTCTGTGTAAACGAGCATAGTTGTTGAAAGCGGAGCTATAAGGAGACTTCCTTTTATCGCATCTACGTTATCGGCAACCCAGTTCCAGCCTTCTACCCGTACAGCCCTTTCCGCCCATTCATCACAACTGTTCCCACAGGACACATTGTAGTCCACATAGGGAAAACAGTTTTCGTCCGGCACCCCGTAGTTTTGAAGGTAATTTGCAGCCGCGGATTGATTCCAACCCCAATCACAACAACTCCCGCAACCACAGAAGAAAAGATGTGCTTCTGACAGATTAGGAGCCATATCGGGGTTCTCCAATTCGATCTTCACAAGTGCTTCCAGGGCACCCAAGCTACCAAATGCTACACAACTTCCACAACTCTTCTGATCGCAGATTGGGGTCGTCCAGTCTGTCCCATCTACATCACGCCAGTCAAAGGAGTCGGGTGGCTGCTTCACTTCCCTTATCTCTCCTACCCCTTCTGGTACGGCCAGATCCCTGACTCCGCAGAGTCTTTTCCTCTCTTCCGAAGGAAGACCGGAGACTGAGGTCTCGCCAGCTATCCAGTTCAATTCACGTTCCTCTATCCTCTTCTGTATTTCTGCGAGTTCATCGCCTACTGTGGATGCCGACAGCAGCTCACTCGAGCCGTCGTCTCCAGAAACCAGCCAGTCACGGGAGGTTGACGAATCTAACCAGGATGCATCATTCCCAATATCGGCATCACTGGATTGAAGCGCATATCCTCCACTCAGTATCTGCTGTCTCCGCGTAGACTCACCCTGGTCCTCCAACTCAATTGCGAGCCACCAGTCAGTCACGGATGGCAGGTCGATCGGAACCATCTCTCCGAGTGCTGTGCGAACCACTCCGTCCCTGACCTCCACAAGCCCGCATTCCTCCCACAAGTGTGTACCACCAGAAGGCACATCGTAGATTCTGAAGCAGACATACCAATTGCCATCCGGGATTATGAGACCATCTTCATCAGTCAGCTTTCCACAGTAATTCACCATCTGAGGTACCGAAGCAAGAACATCCTCCGCCAGTAGCAAGAAAGCTATTGACGTGATAGTCCACAACAGGATGCTTCTTTTCATTATCTGACCCCCGTTCTTAGAGAGAAAATGGCTACCGACGGGTAGATACATCGAAGTCTCCGTATCCACCTTGGCTTTCCGTTCACGGAAGCGAAATATCCTCCGAGCACCTTTTTCTCCTCATTCATCGGAAAAGATCCACACGTTCGTCTCTCACTAAATCCTTACAGAGTTACGCATGCGATTTGCTTCACCCAACACGACGTGACTTATGGTTATGCCCAACCATTCACAAGCATCCAGCACAAATGGAGAAAGGGGCCGTGGCCACATGGGTTGCCCAAACGTGAATTCTCCCGTCGCAACATGTCACCTAACCCTTTCTCGAATAACAATATACGACATTTCCCGCAATTTGTCAATCCTCGTCGTCTCAATTCTGGTGCGATACTTGAACAAGAAGGCCACCTCACTGTCGCTCAGCGGTTACGGTGTGAATAGAAGATGGAGGAACTCATAACTCCCATCAGTGGTCACACACCCTTCGCTGAGCTCGGTATCGATACGCCTCATCTTTCCCTACGCTTCTCCGTCGACGGACCGGTAATCATGGGTGGATTGCAGGGTGGAGGCGAGCCCGGCGGTGTCTGATAGTAGTAGTTCTTGAGATAGAGCGCATCCGCAAAATTGACAAATCCATCGAGATTGACATCGCCTTGACCTATTGGTGCGGGTGAGCCAGGAGGTGTTTGGTAGTAGTAGTTCTTGACGTAAAGCGCATCGGCAAAGTTGACAAAACCGTCTCCATTGCAGTCTCCGCAGACCCACGGAAGGACAACTGTTCTGAAACGCCATATCGATCCGGCTGTCGACTCACCGTGCCGATCGAATGTGACGATCTGCCAATAGTATGTTGTGTCAGAATCCATCGTCCCAGGATCATATGTGGAAGCGGACTCACTCCACGCGACCTGTGGTGGGGGCATCTCCGTACCGAGGTACACATCATAGCTCACTGTATCGTCAGGATCAGGATCTCCTCCTGTCCAACTCAGGTCAGCATCAAGACTCACGTCCACTGCCGAGTCGGGGGGATCAGGGTCATAGGGTTCATAGGGCAAAGAATTGGTGCTGAACCGCCATGCTGGTCCTGAAGCTGCTGCACCGTGGTTGTCCTTCGCGACAATCCGCCAATAATACGTTGTATCGTAATCCATCGTCCCAGGGTCGTATGTAGCTGCAGATTCACTCCATGCAACCTGCAGAGGAGGATACTCTGTGCCGAAGTATACGTCGTAGGTTACAGTGTCACCAGGATCAATGTCTCCCCCTGTCCAACTGAGATGAGCATGGACGTCCACACCTTTGGCAAAAATCGCTGGGTTCGGAGAACTGGGTACGTTCGGAGAAGAGTTGAACCATGCTGCACCTGTCTCGTCCACATAATGAGCCTCGAAGGGATGGGGATTCGATGTGTCCCCTGGATATGCGTACCCCGTATCCCATTCAGCATTGAAGACCGCTGCAATGACCATCACATTATCCTGAGCAAGGTCTCCAAAATCGTTGCCGTATCCATCATCGTGACTGTTGCCATTCCATGCCACGGTGTCATTCCACGACGCTCCAGCGTCTACGTAGATATCTTCATTGAATGCATAGTCAAGAAATGCATATTCGTATCGCCTACCGTGGGAATCACGCCAATCTCTTCGCGACACCTTCTCTGTCACGTATGCCCGTACACGGCCGTCATAGCCACTCGCCTCGTTGTTCTGGACTGAAATCGCGACATTGACTGTTGCGTTTCCAAGCCATTCCAACGATAGATCTACATCAATGTCGGGCACGACTCTGCTACCACATTCGATGATGGTCGACCTATACCACTCCACTTGGGCTGGAATGTCATCTGGATCAGCTCCTACATTTACCCTATAGCCCCCGTCAAAGAAAGCAGTAGGAAAACCCGCCAGATTATATTCAGTAGAATCGAGTCGAGCTTCTGCATGCGTATTCTTGTCGGACACCAGTGAGACATAGAAAAAGGGATACGAATGGCTCATATACACCTGACTTGCAGCAACTGCTGCGGAAGGACAATACCCTCACCAGCTTGCGGTTCCCTTTTCCATGAAGACCGTATGTGTGAAGTCATTCAGAGTCATCTTCTCGCTTGGCGTTATGGTCGATCGCCTCACAACTTCTCCCAGTCGTGTTGAAAGCCCCACTCCTCTAATTCCGGAACTCAGTAGGGGCAAGGATGCGAAGATCACGACCACTCTCATCATAACATTGATTCTGTCCATCTTCCCCTCCTCTTCTATAGTGTCACAGCTGTTCCACACAGACCTCTCTGCGATACCGGACACCCATGGTTATCGCTCACAGGGAGCGGGGGACTCGGGTGGAGTCTGATAGTAGTAGTTCTTGAGGTACAACGCATCAGCAAAGGTTACATATCCGTCGAGATTTACGTCACCCTGACCGATAGGCGCCGGTGAGCCAGGAGGTGTTTGGTAGTAGTAGTTCTTGACGTAGAGCGCGTCGGCAAAGGTCACCTTGCCATCAGCATTGACGTCACCGCACTCTACGGAAACTGGTTCGAGCAGAAAGTCCTGGAAGCTGCATGTTCCGGATAAGATCAAGATACCTGTTGCAGTATCCGGACGGTACCCACCTTTAGAGGCCACTGCATCGTAAGTGCCGTCCAGAAGCCACATTTCATAGAGGCCGGTCGAGTCGGTAGTATCC
>SMTZ1_10006763_pt1 | contig 11542 bp, 9 predicted proteins | sample DeeMarSWOR136_30_FD_25667 | JGI IMG/M metagenome (IMG submission 25667)
AGTAACTGGCGCAAATACTTCTCTGTAAATCTTATAAATATCGTAGCCGTATCCTCTTTTTATAAAGAAAAGAATCTCTACAATATTCTGCCTTATCTCTGATTTTGCTGGTCTGCCCCTTGCCATGGTTATCGCAAATTTCCATTAATTTATATATTTTTTTATCAATATTGAAAATAAGTCGGCAAAAAATAAAAAATTATCTCCTTAGTCTTTTCTCTTCTTCTAAAATAGATAGCGTTGTTTTTATGACCGTGTCTGGGTTTAGTGATATGGAGTCAATACCGCATTTCACCAAAAACTGAGCAAAGTCTGGATAATCTGACGGAGCTTGGCCGCAGATTCCTATCTTCCTTTTATTCTTCTTAGCTTTCTCTATTACCGATGCAATCAGCTTCTTAACAGCTTCATTCCTCTCATTATAGATATGGCTTACTAATTCTGAATCACGATCAAGGCCAAGGGTTAACTGTGTTAAATCATTGCTTCCAATGCTGAACCCATCAAATATCTTACTGAATTCATCCGCCAGCATTACATTTGAAGGAATCTCGCACATGACATAGATCTGCAGTCCGTTTTTGCCGCGCACAAGGCCGTGTCTTTTCATTTCAGTTTGTACTGCTTTTCCTTCTTCAACTGTCCTGCAGAAAGGTATCATTAGCTTAATATTTGTAAGACCCATCTCATCTCGTACCCTTTTCATTGCTTTACATTCCAAGGCAAATCCTTCTTTATAGTCTTCATCATAGTAACGTGAAGCACCTCTCCAGCCAATCATTGGATTGTCTTCTTTAGGCTCAAACTCTGCTCCGCCAATCAGATTAGCATACTCATTGCTCTTGAAGTCGCTCATTCTTACGATAACATCCTTAGGATAGAACGCAGCTCCTATCATTGCTACTCCCTGGGACAATTTATCAACAAAGTATTCCTTCTTATCTTTGTAGTTAAAAGTCATCTCAGCTATCCTTGCTTTAGCTTCTTTGTCTTTTAGCTTGTCAAAATTAATCAAAGCCCTAGGATGTATCTTTATGTATTCATTTATTATAAATTCCTCTCTTGCCAAGCCTACACCATCATTTGGTATAAAACTAAATTCAAATGCTTGTTCAGGATTGCCAACATTCATCATTACCTTTGTTTTTGGCCTTTTAAGGTTCTTTATATTTGTTTTATGGACCTTAAATGGCAGCCTGCCTTTATACACATAACCCTCCTCTCCCTCAGCACAGCTGACTGTTACAGGCACACCAGCCTTAATCTTTTCAGTACCAATCTCTGTTCCTACAACGCAGGGTATGCCAAGCTCTCTTGAGATAATAGCTGCATGGCAGGTTCTACCTCCGCGATTAGTCACAATAGCAGAAGCTATCTTCATTATCGGCTCCCAATCAGGATCTGTCATGTCTGTAACTAGAACTTCCCCTTTTTTGAATCTGCCAATAGCATGCACATCCTTGATTACATTTGCCCTGCCTGCTCCAATCTTTTCACCTACGCTTCTTCCTTCTACAATGACCTGCCCTTTCTTCTGCAGAATATACTCCTCTAGGACAGTTTTGTCTTTCTGGCTCATTACAGTTTCCGGCCTTGCCTGCACAATGAATAACCTGTCTGTCTGGCCGTCTTTGGCCCATTCCATGTCCATTGGCTTATAATGGCCTGCCTTTTTGCTGTAATGGTCTTCAATGATGCACGCCCATTTAGCCAGGGTTATGATTCCTTTATCATTCAGAACGAACTTTTTCCTTTCTTCATCAGTAGTTGGGACATTCTTTGTTAATTTGTTGCCGCCTTCATCATAGATCATCTTGATTTTTTTTGCGCCGACCTTTTTCTGGAGTATTGGTTTCTTGCCCTGCTTTAGTGTAGGCTTGAAAACATAGAATTCATCAGGATTTACTGCACCCTGCACAACATTTTCTCCTAAACCATAAGCTCCTGTAATATAAACAACATTCTGGAAGCCTGATTCAGTATCAATAGAAAACATAACTCCGGAGCATGCTTTGTCGCTCCTAACCATCTTTTGCACCCCAATGCTTAATGCTATAGAAAAATGGTCAAAGCCTTTGTCTTCCCTATAAGATATAGCTCTATTAGTAAATAATGAAGCAAAACATTTCTTGCATGACTCAATCAAGGCACCTTCTCCTTTAACGTTAAGGTAGGTTTCCTGCTGTCCAGCAAAACTTGCATCAGGTAAGTCCTCTGCTGTAGCACTGCTTCTGACAGCAACATCAGTATTGGTTCTTCCATATTGCCTGCATAGATTCTTGTAAGCACCTATGATAGACCTCCTTAGCGGCTCAGGAAGGTCTACACTTTGAATAAGCGCCCTTACTTTATGGCCGCGCTCAGCTAAATTCCTCATATCGCTCGTATTAAGGTCTTTGAGAATTCTTCGTATCTCATCTTTAATGCCTGTTTTCTCAATCAAATATCTATAAGCATAAGCAGTAACAGCAAAGCCGTTAGGTATATTAACACCTTTTCTTGTAAGGTTTCGATACATCTCTCCTAAAGAAGCATTTTTTCCACCAACTAATGGAACATCTTCTATCCCAAGTTCATTAAACTCCAGAATGAAAGCCTTCTGTTTATCTTTTTTCAATTTTAACACCCCTTTTCTACATATTTTATAAGTTATAATTATATAAAGTTATCGGTATATGGTAATAAATATGTTCAAAATAAAAACATATTTATACAATGACATCTAAAGTGATGTTGATGAGATTTACCAAAATTGTTTGCACAGTAGGACCTGCTACAGATTCGGATGATAAACTAAAAAAGTTAATTGATTATAGAGTTGACATTATCAGGCTTAATCTCTCTCATGGAACTCATGAGTATCATAAAGATGTTATTAAGAGAGTAAGAAGTGCCTCTAATAAAACTGCAATTATGCTTGATACAAAAGGCCCTGAAATCAGGACAGATGAGCTAAAGTCTCCTTTCCATATTAAGAAAAAGCAGGTTGTGATATTAAGCACTAAAGGGACTGATACAGATAAAGGCATTATAAAGCAGGACTGTAAGAGCCTTCCAAAGGGTGTAAAAAAAGACGATATAATCCTGATTGATGACGGTATGATAGAATTAAGGGTATTATCCAAAACAAAAGACTCTATCAAATGCTTGTCATTATCTGAAACAGTTTTAGGAAGCAGAAAAAGCCTTGTTGTACCTGGAGCAAAAATAAATCTTCCTGATTTAACTGAACAGGATTATAAGGACATAGAATTTGGAATAAAACAAGGAGTAGATTTCATTGCTCTTTCTCTTGTTAAGAAAGCATCCATAGTTGCAAAGGTTAAATCTATGATAGAGAAGGCTGGCAAAAATATATCTGTGATAGCTAAGATAGAGCATCCTGACGGAGTTCATAATCTTGGCGAGATACTTGAGGTTTCTGATGGAATTCTAGTGGCAAGAGGAGATCTTGGGCTTAATGTGGATGTTCAAAGAGTTCCGATAATACAAAAAAAGATTATTAGAAAAGCAAATGAGTTTGGCAAACCAGTTATTGTAGCTACACAGATGCTTGAATCAATGGTTAACGCAACAAGGCCAACAAGAGCAGAGGTATCTGATGTTGCTAATGCTATCCTTGATGGGGCAGATGCTGTCATGCTTAGCGAGGAAACAGCTGCTGGAAAATATCCTATGCATGCAGTTCGCGAGATGATTTGCATTATAGAGATTACAGATCCTCTACTTAAAAGGAAAGATTATGAAATTCAAAAGAAATCAATTCCAGAGGCAATATCCAGATCGGTTGCTGAGCTTGTTGATGTTTTGGATATCAAGGCATTATTTGCTCCAACAGTTGGAGGATTTACTCCTGTTATTATCTCAAAATATCGTCCAAAAGCACCAATCTTTGCATTATCTAAGAATCTGTCAGTTATGAGGAAGATGGCTATTGTTAGAGGCGTTTTTCAGTATGACAACAGCTCTAAGAGAGGCATGTTATATAATGCGCTTTCTTCGGCATATAAAAATAAAATTGTAGACCTAAATGATCTAATTATAGTAGTATTTAATCATGATGTTAAGAATATAAAAACCACAAACTGCTTAGAGATAAGGGTTGTTGGAGAGATTCTTAAGCCAGAGCTTTACCACAGGAAAGATATCTCGCATTCTCACCATGGAAGATAAAGAAAGCCTTATAGCTTATTGGCAGAACAGCGGATTAATCAAAGACAAAAGACTATTAGAAGCATTTAGGAAGGTTCCAAGAGAGAAATTTATTACAAAGGGATTTCTTGAAGAAGCTTATGGCGATTACCCTTTGCCTATTGGAGAAGGCCAGACAATAAGCCAGCCAACTACTGTTATGATAATGACTCAGGCTTTGGAATTAAAACCAGGTGATAAGGTTTTAGAGGTTGGTGCTGGCTCTGGGTACCAGGCTGCGATTATTGCAAAGGTTATTGGCAGCAAGGGCAAAGTAATTACTACTGAAATAATACCTGAGTTAGTGAAATTTGCTAAAGATAATCTGAAAAAAGCAGGAATTAAAAATGCAGTTGTTGTTGAATGGGATGGAAGCCAGGGTTATGAGAAATGGGCGCCATATGACAAAATTATTGTCACTGCTGCCTGCCCTAGAATTCCTCCACCTTTGATTGAACAGCTTAAGAACAATGGCATAATAATAGCTCCTGTTGGTTCTGCTTTTGGCCAGACAATGATAAAGGGGGTAAAGAAAGAAGGTGTTTTACAAACAGAATCATTAGGCAGCTTTATGTTTGTTCCTTTGAAAGGAAAGTATGGCTACTAGAGATGGATCTTGTGGCCGCAATAAGGGCAGATATAAGTCAGATAATGATCCACATCATTTATTTCTATTGCAATATTACAGGCAGGACATTTATGCTCTTCAGCCATTAACATTTGTATAATCTTTACAGTTTATAAGTTTTTCTTAATTTTGTGGGGTTTTCCCTTACGTCTGCTAAGGCTTCCTTGTATGTTAATAACTTATTTTTCGCACCATGGTGGCTTATGACTGATTCGGCATTTGCAGAAGCAAGTTTTAGTGCAAATTTTATATCATTCTTTTTTATCAACCCGGATAAGAAAGACGATGCAAATGCGTCTCCTGCACCTGTTGTTTCAACTACTTTAACCTTATGTGGCTGCAGAAAATAAATGCCTTTTCCATTAGACGCATGAACACCATGTTTGCCGTCTGTTATTACTACAATCTTAGGCCCTAGGTTATGCAGTTTTTTTAATAGTTCTCTTTCATTTCCTTTGCCGACAATTAAACCAGCTTCCTCTTTGTTTAATACAAACAACGTTGTTCTTGATAGGATATTCTTTAGGAATTTTGGACCTTTCTTTGCTAAATACTCAGAGGTGTTGAACGCTATCTTTATTTTATTTTTTTCAGCAAATTCTGAAAGTTTTTCAAGGGTTTTGAATGATTCCTCCATCATTGTGGAGAAATAGAACCATTTTGTCTTCAGCTTTCTCTTGTTTATCTCTGAGAATTTTAGCTCATTGTTTGAGCCTTTGAAAGCCAGGATTGTGCGGTCATGTTTAAGGCTGTCCAGGATGATTGAATAACCAGTACGTCCTTTTTTGGAACAAACTGCCAGGGAAGTGTCTATTTTTTCTCTTTTTAGGGCTCTTAAGATTTTTTCTGCATTTCCCCGTGCACCCATTTTTGAGATGCAGGCAACCTTATGGCCGAGCCTTGCCAGGGCAACAGCAGTATTTGTGGCGCCGCCGCCTGTTGTGAACTCAAGCTCCCCTATAAGTATTTTAGAGCCAGTGGGGTAAGCAAGCAACTCTGTTTCTCCTCTTGAATCCGTTATTTTTATTAGTTCAGAGACTTTAGTTTTGGCAAAAACATCAACTGTTGCAGAACCCACTGTAATAACATCATACATATACCTATCCTTGTATTGCTTATTTATAAAATTTGTGATAAAAAGTAAAAAGAAAAATTAGCCTTTAGCTAAAGCATGAACTACTTTTAGAGCTACCATGACAATTGCCGGCCCAATTATCAGCACTATCGCGTCTAGAATTCTGCCGATGAAATCTAAGGCTCCCAGCGCGTCTTTCCCAAGAGTAGCCACTATTACTAAAGATATAGCTGCGATAAAAAATGGGTTTGGTTCCTTTGCCTTGATGTTTGCTAAACCAACTATCAATCCAATCACTATCAAAGTAGCCGTCATTGGTTTAGTTATATCTGTTACTGTTAAGCCAATCACTACAGCAGCAATCACCCCTAGAATAAAGAGCCAACTTCCTAATTTGGACAAGCTTTTTTTCTTTTTAGCCATAATACCACCTCAGTAACTATTCTAGAATGCTAACTATTTAAATTTTTTGGAGGTTTTGTGTCATTGAATAGTTATCCTATCCTGTCAAGAATGTCATGGGCATTCAGGATGTTCAAGCCATCCCATTTGTCTTTTAGTTTTGTTTGTAGAATTATTTTGAGATAGTCCCTTTCTTGGTTTGAGACTCTTGCAAATCTGTCTGCCTCTATCAAGCCGTATGGATAGCCTATGAAGACAGGGTCCCTTGAGTTGTTTTCCAGCAGGCTTACTATCTTGTTTAGGTCATATTGTTGTTTTTTGTAAAGCTCGAACCTGAAAATATACCTGGACTTTTCATTGAGCTTGATAAAGGATATATCTGCCTGGTGAGCTGGGTTGTTAATTTCAGCGACAGGATGATAATACCATTTTCCTTTTGGTGCAAGCGATGAAATAATATTGACAAAGGACATTCCATTAGTTGCTAATAAAGTGCTTGTCTTGCTCAGGCCAGAAACAATAACGCCTTTTGAAGAGGCTTTTGCATATAAATTATTAAGATATGCGCTTTCATCAGTTACAGAAGCCTGCAATAAGCCGTCCAAAACGATTAAGTCATTGGCAGAAAGCTCGTTAACAACATCAGCAGCAACCTTAAGCTCAGAAAACCTTCTTATAATGCCGCCAACAGTTGTAATCTTTGCCTGGTGTATGCCTGTTTTTATTGTTTCGTCAAAAGGGTCAATCATTAATTCACCAAAGCCAAGAATATCCTCAAAGAATTTGGCACTATAAACTACTTTGCCATCTTTCTTTTCAGAGCTTATCAATACAAAGAATTCAATTTTTTTAGAGCTAATCCTTTTATTTCCTGAATATATTGTATAATAAATACGAATCAATTGCAGGGAATTGTTTGCTGATTTAATCAATTCAGCATTTCCGCCATCAATAAAGCAAATCCTTCCTTTTCCTCCACCATTTAATGAATGGAAGTTTTCTTTGTTGACCTTAACCGGCTTGTAACTGTTGTCAGAGAAATAAGGGCATACCTCTTCGTCAACAGCAGGATCATCTGCAAGTGAATTTATTATCTTGTCAATAATTTTGGTATCCATATATGCCAGTTATTATTTTACATTTTTATAGTTTGTTATCAATTAATAAAATAATCAATTTTAAAATCAATAATTAAGAATAAATCTGATTTTTGCTTGATGCCCAACGTTAAAGCAAAAATCATCTGCAGTGTTTCTTAAAGAACCAAACTAAGATGAAAATTCCTTTATCCTAGTTGTGAAAGGAATTTTCAGATTTAATTGTTTTAGAGTTAAGATTAAAGTGATAAAAACACAACAAAGTGCACAACTAATTGTGTATCCTAAAAGTACACCTGGTGATAAAATTAATAGTGATAAATAGAAAAGAATAAACTAAAATAAAAACATTTAAATTGTACACTACTTACTTCAGGTAATAATGCAAAAAGACCTCATAAATAAAATAAGGAAACTAAAGAAAAAGAAAAAAGCAGTTATTTTAGTACATAATTATCAAAGGCCAGAGATGTACAAGATTGCTGATTTTATCGGAGACAGCTTAGACTTAAGTATAGCTGCTACTGAAACAAGAGCTAAGATTATTGTTTTCTGCGGTGTTGATTTTATGGCAGAGTCAGCTAAGATCCTTAATCCTGAGAAGAAGGTTTTGCTGCCGACAAAAGCAGCAACATGCCCGATGGCTGCAATGGTTAATGGAGCTGCTTTAAGGAGCTTTAAGAAAAAACACCCAAAAGCTGCTGTTGTGTGCTATATCAATACCAGCGCGGAGGTAAAGGCAGAGTCTGATATCTGCTGCACATCCAGGAATGCGGTTAATGTGGTAGAATCATTGCCTAACAAAGAGATAATCTTTGTTCCGGATACGCATCTTGCAGAGCATGTGCAGACAAAGACAAGGAAAAAGATCATACCATGGAAAGGATATTGTTATGTGCATGCAGCAATCCTTGCAGAAACAATTAAGGAAGCAAAAAAGATACGGCCAAAAGCAAAGGTAATTGCGCATCCAGAAAGCCCTATGAATGTTTTGAAGCTTGCTGACCATGTTTGCGGTACAGGGGGGATGATTAAATATGCAAAGAAAAGCAGGGCAAAGGAATTTATTGTTGCAACAGAAGAAGGAATGACTAATAGGCTCAAGTTAGAGGTTCCCGGAAAGAAGTTTTACCCAGCAGCAGGGGTTTGTTTTGCTATGAAATCCGTTAATCTCAAAAATGTTTATAAAGCATTAAAGGAAAGTAAATATGAAATCAAGGTTCCTGAGAACATAAGGCTAAAGGCAAAAAGAGCATTGGACAGAATGTTGGAGATTGGTATTGATTAAGATGAACAGAGAGAAAACACTTTTGAAGGCATTCCAAAGAGGGCATTTGCTTAGTTTGAAGAATAGGAGGTATAAAGGATGGATAGAGAAGTTTATTGTTGATGAGACAAAAGGAGATATTGGAACTGGAGATGTAACAAGCAATGCTGTGCTTGGTAAAAAAGATCCTATTGCTAAAGCAATTATAAGGACGAGAGAGCCAGGAATAGTTGCAGGTGTTGAGGAAGCTACTTTCTTGTATAGAAGTTATGGATTAAAGGTAAAGCAGCTCAAAAAAGATGGGCAGCTAATGAAAAAAGGAGACAAGCTTATTGAATTAAAGGGTGGAGAAAAAGAGCTTCTTAAGCTTGAGCGTTCTGGTATTGATGTCCTGCAAAGAATGAGCGGGATAGCGACTTTGACTTATAATTTAATCAAAAAAACTAATAGAAGAGTGATGATTGCTCCAACAAGAAAAACCCATTGGAGATATATGGATAAAAAAGCGGTTTATGATGGCGGCGGCTTAACCCATAGGCTTGCTTTGTGGGAGTCTATTCTTATAAAAGACAATCATTTGACTGCACTGAGACGAGAAGGGATCAAAGACTCAATCGGCGTTGCTTTAGAAAGAGCATGGAAACAAAGGAAAAAAGGAATCTTTGTAGAGATTGAGGTTGATAACAAAAAGGATGCAATAAGAGCAACAGAGAAATTTAAGGAACTGCAAGCAAAATCAAATGGAAAGCCTTGTTTAATAATGCTTGATAATATGCGTCCAAAGGAGATTAAATTGATTGTAGCTGAGCTTAAAAGAAAAAAACTTTATGATCATATACTGCTTGAAGCATCTGGCGGTATAAATCCTCAAAATATTGCAGCATATTCTAAAACAGGCGTTGATGTTTTATCTTTAGGCTATCTAACCCATTCATCCAGGTCTTTGAATATTAAACAAGAGATTATAAAGAAATGAAATCTGATGTCTTGGTTATTGGTTCTGGTATTGCCGGACTAGGTTTTGCGTTAAAGGCTTCAAAATTTGCAGATGTTATTGCAGTTACCAAAGATAAAGCCAGGGAATCAAATACCTTCTATGCTCAGGGCGGATTAGCAGCTGTTTTTGGAAAGGATGACAGCTTTAAGCTGCATATAAGAGACACATTAAGGGCTGGAGACGGCTTATGCAATAAAAAAGCAGTAGAACTGCTTGTTAGAAATGCTCCTAAAGAGATAAAATGGCTTGAAAAAATAGGTGTGAAGTTTGATAGAAACAGCAAGTTGTCTCTTAGCAAGGAAGCAGTGCATTCAAAATCAAGGATAGTTCATGCAGGAGATATTACTGGAAGAGAGGTTGAGAATGTTTTGGTTGATAATGTTAGGAAAAGCAGGAAAATAAGGTTATATCAAAACCATATGGCAGTTGATTTGATTGTTGAAAAAGGCAAGTGCCTTGGTGCGGTTGTTCTTAATGTTAAAAATAACAAAATAATTCGGATTTTTGCAAAAGCAGTTGTCATAGCAACAGGCGGAATTGGAAGGATTTATGCAAACACATGCAATCCAGAGATTGCAACTGGTGATGGAATTGCTATTGCCTATAATGCAGGCGCTGCTTTGCAGGACATGGAGTTTGTGCAGTTTCATCCAACCGGATTATATAAGTCAGATCCTACCTTTTTGATTTCAGAGACCTTGCGTGGGGAAGGAGGCGTGTTAAGGAATAAGCATGGAAAGCAGTATATGCCCGGCTATCATAGAGATGGAGGTCTAGCGCCTCGTGACGTTGTATCCAAGTTTAGCTTAGTTGAGATGAAGAAGACAAAAAGCAAATGCGTTTATCTTGATGTAACAAAGCTTGGTTCAAGCTATTTAAAGAAAAGATTCCCTAATATATACAAAATATGCCTGAAATATGGCATAGATTTGACAAAAAAACCAATACCAGTTGCACCAACAGCGCATTATATGTGCGGCGGAGTCAAGATTAATTTAAAGGGGAGCACAAATATAAGAAATCTTTATGCAATTGGTGAGGCATCTTGCTCTGGTTTGCATGGTGCTGACAGGCTTGCGTCAAATTCATTAACTGACGGTATTGTTTTTGGATCAAGGTTAAATAATCAACTAAAAAATTCAATAAATAAAAACAATATCCAAATAATCAATATAAAGAATTTAAAAATAAATAAAAAATCAAATAAAAAAATAAACACGCTGAAGAACCAGCTGAAGAACTTAATGTGGAATCAAGTAGGCATTATAAGAAACAAAAAAAGCTTGAATTCTGCACTAAAAAACATCAAAATCATTGAAAAAAATGCCAGTAAATTACTGGATAAAGGCATAAACAAAGAAATCCTTGAATTAAGGAATAGGACGATTGTTGCAAAATTAATAGCAAGTTCAGCCTTGGCTAGAAAAGAAAGCCGCGGCACTCATTTTGTCGACGACTATCCAGACAGAAATGACAAAGTATGGTGCAAGCACAGTTTAATAAAAAAAGGAGGAATTCTAAAGTTTTTTAAATAAACCCTGGTTTTCAAAAGTTATGTATCAATTAATCATTACAGAAAAACCAAATGCAGCAAAGAAAATAGCAGATGCATTGGCAGATAATAGGGCAATTAAGAAATCTACAAGGGATAAAGTTCCTTATTATGAATTAACTCATGAAGGCAAAAAAATTATCGTAGCCTGTGCAGTTGGCCATTTATATGGTTTGCAGCAGAAAAGCGGAAAAAGGAGTGATTATCCAGTCTTTGATATTGATTGGGAGCCTACCGCAGACATTAGCAGGAAATCAGCTTTCTCAAGAAAATACCTTATGAACATAAAGAGGCTAGCTAAGGATGCAGATGAGTTTATTGTAGCAACTGATT
>SMTZ1_10013836_pt1 | contig 11542 bp, 8 predicted proteins | sample DeeMarSWOR136_30_FD_25667 | JGI IMG/M metagenome (IMG submission 25667)
GTTGGAAGGATTTGTATGGACCAGTGCATGATTGACATCACAGACATTGGGGAGATGAAGATAGGGGAAGAGGTGATAATATTCAGCGACGGGTATAACAACACCCCAAGGCCCGAGGACCTCGCCGAGTGGATGGGTTCGACCCCATCTGAGATCCTCAGCTCGGTATCAAGAAGAGTCCCACGAGTGTACGTAAAAAACGGGGAGATCGTGGAAATAAGGGATTATCTGATTGATTAATAATAGTCCAATTAAAATCTTTTTTACATCAACAACTTGATGGTTCTGATAGATGAGAAATCTGACAGTATATGAAAAATTGGAATATACCTCAAAATCGGTTTTTATCTAGAAGAGCTCCCTGTCAATTGAGGAACTAAGTAGGATGACCTTAAACTAGAAGAATATCCTTAAGTAAGACCTCCCTGATTGGTTGCTGGAGACCTAAAAAACCCATCTGTCCGGATTTTAGCCTTATAGATATCCTCGACTATCCCCTTAACAACCCAGAGGTTCTTGAAGAGAAGAATGCAATAAATAACTCCAAAAGGTCACCAAGATCTTCAGTAAACAGAAACCTAGAGGATACGGGAAATCCGAGGCGCAAATTTGATAATCCGAAATACAAGGCGGCCTACTAACAGTTCATCATCCTTGCCTGCTGGGCCTCGATAGAAATGACGAACAAATAAGGAACATGTGCGACTACATCTGGCGGTTCCAGCATGATGGACGGCTTCTGCTTATGAAGGAGGATATGGCCTTATCGAATATGAGAAGAAAAAGGCAAGGATGATCAAGCGCGCGATATATATAATTAGGCACCTTACCTTTTTATCTAAGTATTCTAGTGTCTCCAAAAAAGTACTAGAAAAATTTTTTATTATCATAATGATTTTATATAGTCCGTTTAATTCGAGAGAAACGCCTTAAGGCAGCATCTGCTGCTACGAGGAGCGGGTCGTAGAGGTCCGACACGGCGGGGCAGTACGCGAGCTCGATGGTGCAGAACTCCTCGATGTCCATCTTTTTCTTTATGGCGAGGGATATGACGTTCACACGCCAAGCTGCACCCTCCTCCCCTATCGCCTGCCCTCCGAGTATCCTCCCAGTCTCTCCGTCCATCTTGACCGAGATGTTCTTTACCTCAGGCATCCAGCTGGGCTTGACCTGCATGTTCGCCCGACCGGTGACGACCTTGAAACCGTTCCTCTCCGCCGCATCCGAGTTGTAACCTGTGGTTGAGATTTCCAACTCCCCCACGAAGGAGACGAAGGTCCCGAGTCCGCCGTCGTAAGTCATGTTGCCCCCTGCGGCGTTCACTCCCGCGACAGCCGCCTGCCTGAAGGCAGTGGTCGCCAGGGCGATGTTAACCGGCTTTTCATCTACTCCGCTGAAGGACATGGCGCAGTCACCGATAGCGTAGATGTCCTTAACGCTGGTCTCCATCCTCTCGTCTGTGATTATCGCACCGCGGTTGTGCGCGATGCCAGCCTTAACTGCGATCTCCGACTCCGGGTTGACGCCGACTGCCATGACGACAATATCCGTTGGGATGGTCTCCCCTGCGATCTCCACTGACTCGACTCGGTCGCTTCCGTTTATCCTGTCGAAACTCTTCCCGAAGAGGATGTGGAGGCCTTTAGACTCGAGGTACTCGCGAATGATCTCACCCATATCGGGGTCCAGGTTTCTGGGGAGCGGCGGCGGACTCCTCTTGGTCACGTAGACGTCGAGGCCGAGCTCCTTTAACGCCATCGCGATCTCCATACCGATCGCCCCGCCCCCGACCACCACGGCACTTTTGCTATTCAGGGCGGCCTCCTGTAGTTCCTTCGCGTTCTCCGGGTTCGTCACGAAGTGAACGCCCCGTCCCACGAGTTCCTTGGCTCCAGGAACGGGCAGGATGATCGGGTTGCTGCCCGTGGAGATTATCAGGGAGGCGTAGTCCAGCCAAGACACCTCTCCGGATTCGAGGTTCTTCACCTCGACGCGCTTTCCCTTTGTGTCTATCGACAGCGCCTCGTGCCTTAGCAGCTTGCGGAGTTGTCTTGTTACCGGGACCGTGTACTTCAGATCCTCGAAGCTCTTTACCTTCCCCTCGATGGCGTAGGGCAGACCGCACGGCGAGAACATGTCGTAGTCGCGCCTCTCGATGATGGTGATCTCGGCGCTCCTGTCCACCCTGGAAGCCGCCCTCGACGCGTACAGGCCCCCCGTGCCCAACCCGATGATGACGATTTTACGCGCCCCGGACATAGATTTCCTCGAAACACCCATGCCTCGAACCTCTCTTATGAAAAACTCAACCCTTTTTAACACTTTTTATGATTACCCCTTTTTTTCTAGGCAAGTTTCTATCAAATCATTCTCCGGGATGAGTCAATTTTGCAGACTCATCACGCGTAAAAAGGGTTGATAATCTGGGACGCAGTACTCAGGCTCGGATCGACTGGATTCTCTTCCTCAGCTCCCTTCCCCGAGATCTTTCAAGCCTGTCTTTGAATATGCTGAGGGAAACGATTTGCTGATCGAATGATATCGTCATCTCCGGAGAAAGATACGTGATGTTAGCGCTGCCGAAGGAGTCCGGGAACCTCTTCCTGTACCCCTCCTCCCACCTCAGGTGGTCGCTTATGCTGCGATGATTCCCGAAAAGCAGCAGGTTGTACCTTTCGTGGATTATCCTGATGGCGATCGGGACATGGGGGTCCTTCTTTATCTCCTGTATCACCTTCTCCTTCGAGTCCTTGATATCGAACAGGGAGTAGGTCAAGACATAGTTGGGTGGCACGAAGAAGTTGGGGAACCTGCACATCGGCTCGGAAATGAGCCCCTCCTTTAGGAGCGCCCCAATCCTCTTCTCGACGGTCTTCCTGTGCAATCCAGTTTTCTGACAGAGCAGCGTCTGGCTAATCTTGATCCCTTCACCCGAGACCAGGCACCTGATGATTTTAAGATCGATTTCGTCGAGCTTGTATTCATGTATCGTCAGCTCACCCTTTTCCTTGAAGTCTCTCTCCATCAGGGATATCCCGGAGCTGGGATCGTACTTTACCATGAGCTGATTCGAGAAATATGCCGTGCTCGACACGAGCTTCGCGTCCCTGTCAGATATCCTATAATTTATTTTAAGGATGGAAGAAAGGGATTCCATCCACATCTGGTAGCTCGTGATGCTCTGTTGGTAAATGAACAGCAGGGTGTCGTACTCGCCCTGTCGCGACCTGAAGGCGGCGAAAATGTGAGGATCTTCCTTGACCCACCTGACGAAATTCTCATCCTCTGGCAGGTTCATTCTGACGACAGCCAGCAGGGGGTAGACTTTATACAAACCTAGGAACGGGCATATGGGCCGATCGATTATTCTGTGATCGAAAATCGCTTCGACCTTCTTCTTAACAGTGTTCCTGTGCTTGTCAAGAATCTTCGAAAGGGCGCTGAAATTAACGCTCACGGCGTCTCCCGAGACCAGGCTCTCGAGCAAAACTAGGTTTTCCCTGTCGTCGAGCAGATCAGACATCCAAACTGTGTTTCTATGACAATATTAATACTTTTCCATTTTAAATGTACAAGAAATGCTATAATAGATGCACTATTTTTTCTTACAATAAATTACATAGAGAAGCATATAATGTGGCATTAATGCTAGATTTTTTCCCAATATTTTTACAAATAAATACATATTTGAGCCTATTTTTATAATTGGAGTTTAATTGCATCCAATTCCTCTATTTTACACGGAGCATGGAAAAATTGGTACGAGGAGGGTTTTGATATGGAAAATGTGTCAGCCGATCTTCAGACGCACCAGATTTCCGTCTTAGAGGAACTGTTGGAGAGCGTCAACATCACTGCATTGGAAGACAGGTGGGGCCCTGAGAAGGTCATCAGGGTCTACGACCCTGACATAGGGATGGAGGGCATCCTGTGCATAGACAACACGGCCCTCGGGCCTGGAAAGGGGGGTATGAGGATTCGTGCCGGAGTGACGCCCACTGAGGTGTTCAATCTCGCCAGGACCATGACCTGGAAATGCGCCCTCGCAGACCTTCCCTTCGGAGGGGCCAAAGGAGGCATAAACGCGGACCCGTACACCATCGACAAGATCAAGTACATGAAGTCCTACGCGAGGTCCATATCCGTGTTCTGCCCGAACCAGTGGGTCTCGGCTCCAGACATGAACGTCGGAGAGAGGGAGATAGAGGCGTTCGTCGAGGAGATAGGGGACCTGAAGGCCGCCACAGGAAAACCCGAGAAGCTGGGTGGGATACCCCACGAGCTCGGGACGACCGGATTCGGCGTCGGCGTCTCCATCGAGACGACCCTCGAGGTGCTCTCCCAGGTCGTCCCGATTCAGGACTCCCTACAGGGTCTCAAGGTAGTCATCCAGGGCTTCGGAAACGTCGGCTCTGAGCTCGCAAAATTCCTCGCCAACAACGGCGCGAAGGTGGTTGGCCTCAGCGATTTCTGGGGTGCGGTATACAACCCAGAAGGGATCGACATGGCCAAGGCGCTGAAGCACGCATATGCCACCGACGAGGCCCACTCGTTGAAGTACTGCAAAGGCTCGTCGGAGATCCCGAGGGACGATCTACTCTACGTCGACTGCGACATCCTCGTCCCCGCCGCGGTCTCCAAGGTCATTAACGCCAACAACGCGGATCTCATCAAGACGAAGCTCGTCGTTGAGGCCGCGAACATCCCGACCACCCCCGAGGCCGAGGAGTCGCTGTTCAAGAGGGGCGTCCTGGTCATGCCGGACATGCTGGTGAACGCCGGCGGCGTGATCGGCTCCTACGTTGAGTACCTTGGCAAGAGCGCCGACGATGCATTCGCTATGATAGACTCCAAGATCAGGAAGAACACCAAAGAGGTTCTCAAGACGGCGATCAACAGCGAGACGATAACCCTTCCAAGGACCGTGGCGATGAAGATCGCCATGGACCGCGTCTCAAGAGCCATGCGCCAGCGCAGAAGCTCGAAGTTATAGAAATCGAGGAGAGGAGGTGAGATAATGGAGGGAAAAATCATAAAGATCCTGCAGACGCTGGAAAGGGCCTCATCCCCCTGCCCCCTGGGGTACATCGCTCTCCACACCAACATCGTCGAGCCCCTCAAGATCATGGAGGCATTGGAGAGGGAGGGCTACTGCCACCGCTGCCCGACCAGCGACTGGTCGCCCAGCATGTCCCCGATGTTCGAGATCACAACGAAGGCGCGGCAGGAGCTCAGGGAGGTGGAGACGAGCGTACTCCACGTGCCCCTGAGCGTGGTCGCTCAGACGCTAGCCCGCAACTAGAACGATCCTGCCGTGCAAGCGGGAAAAGCGGGATGTGCGTCACCAACTTTTTTATACCCTGCATTTGGTTCGTAATAGAGGCTTGATGTTTAAATGAGTAAGATTTCACTTTGAAGGTGAAAAATCGTGAAAGCGAGTTATTTTGAGAAGGCGGAGCTCGACCCCATGATTGCCCGCCTCTCGGAGGAATACAGGGTCTTCGGCCCCGTCTCCCGGAGGTCAGACGCGTCGTTTCAGGAGATCACGAATGGAGAGGAACTCTATCTAGATTACAAAACCACGACACTGCCTCCGAAGAAGTTCTTCCACAAGACGGAGACAATCGTGCAGTATGAAGCCGACAAGGGCTTTTCAGCTCCGGAGCTCGAGGTCGATAAGCCTTGCCTGTTGTTCGGGGTCCATCCCTGCGACCTCAACGCGATCCTGAGGATGGACAAGTTCTTCTCAAGGGAATATACCGACTCATATTACACAAAACGCCGTCAGAACACGGCGATCATCGCCCTCAATTGTATAGAACCCGGGGAGAACTGCTTCTGCGCCTCCCTGGGGACCGGCCCCTCGATAGACGAGGGTTTCGATCTGCTACTCACGGACGTCGGGGATTCATACCTCGTCGAGGCCGGGACTCGAAGGGGAGAGGCGATGGCGGAGAAGCTTGAGCTCCACGATGCCTCAAAAGGGCAACTCGAAGAGAAGGCGAGGCGGCTGAAAGTGGCCTCTGAAAAGTTCGTCAAGAGCATAAAAATGGAGGGCCTGGCCGAACTCGCGGCTCAGAATCTTACTCACGAGGTATGGTCTCTAATAGGGGAGAAGGGGGGCTTGGCCGGCTGCTTCGCTTGCCTGTCCTGCGCCAACTGCAGCCTCGTCTGCCCCACGTGCTATTGCTACGAGGTCATCGACACTCCCGACGTGTCCCTGAAGAGAGGAGTCAGGATGAGGGAGGTGGACTCCTGCCAGCTCTTGGAATACTCCCTGGTGGCCCTGGGGCACAACTTCAGGTCCGATAGGAAGGATCGCACCAGGAACTGGATGATGTGCAAGTTCGGTGGGGCTGGTGGGCAGCAAGAAACGAGCTGTGTTGGCTGCGGCAGGTGCATAAAGGCCTGCCCGGCCCATATAGACCTGACCGAGGTCGCCCAGAGCCTGTGGGGTGAGTGAGATGGAGAACCAGTTGATGCCGAGGAGGGCAGTGATCAGGGATATCGAGGAGGAGACCTACGACACGAAGACCTACACGTTCGAGTTCGCGGACAGGGGCCCGAAGGGCATGGACTTCATTCCGGGCCAGTTCGTGATGCTCTCCATACTCGGATACGGCGAGGCGGCCATCTCGATAGCCCAGGACCCAGATGACAAATCCGGCTTGGACCTGACCATCAGGAACGTGGGCAGCGTGACAGGGGCATTGTCCAGCATGAGGGTCGGAGACCACGTGGGTATAAGGGGGCCCTACGGCAACGGTTGGCCCATGGAAGAGGCGAGGGGAAAGAACCTGCTACTCATCAGCGGCGGCTGCGGATGCGGAACGCTGAGGCCGATAATCCTGGCCCACAGGAACGACCAGTCGAGATTCAAGTACGTGGAGATACTCTACGGGGCGAGGACTCCTGGGGACATCATCTACAGGAAGTACTACGAGGAGGATTGGGCAAAGATACCGAACTGCAACATACTCCTCTCTTCCGACACAGTGCCGCCGGGGCAGATATGGAGGTACAAGGTCGGGTTCGTCCTGACCATGCTGGGGGATATGAAATCCTCTCCGGAGGACACCCTCGTTTTCATGTGCGGGCCGGAGGTGATGATGAAGTTCACGGTCCTTGACATGCTGAAGATGGGCTTCTCCGGAGAGCAGATCTACTGCTCCATGGAGAGGAGGATGCGGTGCGGCGTCGGCCTCTGCGGCCACTGCCAGCTGGGCCCCAAGTACGTTTGCAAGGACGGGCCCGCCTTCTCCTACGCCGAGCTGCAGGGGCTCCCGGACCACATCATAAGGAGGTGATGAGATGGAGAAGCTGAAGTGCGGGGTCTTCAAGTTCACAGGGTGCGCAGGCTGCCAGATGGAGATCCTCAGGGCCGAGGACGCGCTGCCACAGCTCCTGGAGCTCATCGAGATAACCTACTGGCCAATGGTCACCACGAAGGACTGGGAGGAGGACCTCGACGTGGCCTTCGTCGAGGGATCGGTCTCAACGCCACGGGAGATCAGGGAGGTCAAGGAGATCAGGGAGAGATCGAGGATCCTCGTCGCCTTCGGCGACTGCGCCGTCACCGGCTGCATCCCCTCCATCAGGAACTTCATTACCCAGAGGGAGGCCGAGAAGGCGGTCTACCCCAACCCAATCTGGATAGAGTCTATCGGGCTGAGGGGGATCTCGGAGTACGTGGACGTGGACGTCAGCCTCCCCGGTTGCCCACCCCACAGGAACACCATCCTCGAAGTCGTCAAGGGGGCTGTCCTAAAGAGGAGGCCCTACCTCAGGCACCACTCCGTCTGCGTGGAGTGCAAGCTGAAGGACAACGGCTGCCTCCTCACAGAGGAGAAACGCCCATGCATGGGCCCCGTGACAAACGCCGGGTGCGGCGCCATCTGCCCGAGCCTCAACAGGGTATGCGAGGGGTGCTACGGCCCCATGAGCGCACCCAACGCCGAGTCGATGGCCCAGATCCTGCTGGAGACCGGGCTCACAGAGGAGGACGTGAAGAGGAAGTTCAGGAAGTACGCGGGGTGGACCCCCGAGTACAGAAAGGAGGCGACATAGATGTCTGAGCGGAAGATAAACGTTGATTACATATCAAGGGTCGAGGGACAGGGGGGGATCGACCTCTACGTCACGAGGGACGGCGAGCTCAGGGACGCGAAGGTCCGGATATTCGAGCCCCCTCGCTTCTTCGAGGCCTTCATGGTGGGGAGGAAGTACGACGAGCTCATGGAGCTCGCTGCCAGGATCTGCGGGATCTGCCCCGTCTCCCACGAGATCAGCGCCCTGAGGGCCGTGGAGGACGCCCTCGGAGTGGAGGTCAGCGAGGCCACGAAGAGGGTAAGGAAGCTCATGGCGATGAGCGCCCTCATCAGCAGTCACGTCCTGAGCGTTTACTTCCTCACCCTACCCGACTACTTCGGTGGAAGGGACCTGATCGAGGTAGCCGGGGAGAACCCGGGTCTCCTCAAACGTGGCCTGGAGCTGAAGAGGCTGGGGAACGACCTGACTGAGCTGATAGGAGGAAGATCCGTCCACCCCGTCACGGCGGTCGTGGGCGGGTTCACGAACAGCATATCGAAGGGGGACGCCGACGCGATGAGGAAGCGCCTCATCGAGGCGAAGAGCGATTCCCTGGAGACCGTTGACCTCTTCAAGGAACTCGATATACCCGAGTTCGCCAGAAAGTGCGAGCACGTCGCCATAAGCAGGCCTGACAGCTACGCCATAAACGAGGGGCAACTGGCCTCCACCGAGGGCATATACGCCCCCCAGAGGGAGTACCGCCGATTCATAAAGGAAGACCAGGTTCCGCACTCCACCGGGAAGCACTCAACTGTCAAGGAAAGGGAGTCCTTCCTCGTCGGGCCCCTGGCCAGGGTAAACATCAACTTCAAACAGCTGTCCCCCGACGCGAGGGAGGCCGCGAAGAGCGCGGGCCTGAGGGTGCCTGATTACAGCCCGTTCCGGTCCCGAGGTGGTCCACTGCATCAACGAGTGCATCGAGATCTTGGAGGCCATGCCCTACCACGAGGAGCCCGTCCAGGTAAAGATCAGGGCCGGGGACGGCTACGCGATCACCGAGGCCCCCAGGGGGGTCAACTACCACCACTACACCCTGAACAGGGGCGGAATAACGACGAAGGTCGACCTAGTTCCACCGACTTGCCAGAACTACAGGAACATGGAGATGGACCTCAAGGAGCTGGTCCCGCCGATCCTAGACCTACAGGACGAGGAGATCGCCCAGAGGTGCCAGATGCTCATAAGGGCCTACGACCCCTGCATATCGTGCTCTGTCCATGCAATCAGGATCCACGAGGTAAAATAGACTCGGGAGTGTCTGCTCCAAGGAGCAGCCAGTCTTTCTACTATTTTTTCTCCAAGCGGACTGCGCAAACCTTAAGCTCGGGTATCTTCGACGACGGGTCCAAGGCTGCGTTTGTCAGGAGGTTGGCCGCGGCTTCGGAGAAGTGAAATGGTATGAAGACCGAGCCCACTGGCGAGCGCTCCGTCACTTTCGCCCCTGCGGTGATCTCACCCCTCCTGGACTTGACCCTGACCTCGTCCCCGTCTCCCACTCCTAGACGCCTCGCGTCCTCGGGGTTTATCTCCACCGGGCACTCCGGGATGAGGGTGTCAAGGACCTCGGACCGCCTGGTCATCGTCCCCGTGTGGAAGTGCTGGAGCAGCCTCCCCGTTGTGAGCAGGAGGGGATACTCCTCGTCGGGGTACTCCGCCGGCGGGACGTACTCGACTGCGTGGAAACGACCCCTCCCGCGGGTGAACCGATCCTTGTGAAGGAACGCCGTACCGGGGTGATCCTGGCTGGGGCAAGGCCACTGGAGGCCATCGCCCTCCAGCCTTTCGTGGTGGACCCCTCCATAGATGGGTGTAAGGGCTGCGATCTCTTCCATGACATCGGATGCGGAGCCGTAGCTCATATTGTAGCCCATCCGGCCGGCTAGCTCGCAGACGATCTCCCAGTCTGGCAGGCAACTGCCCAAGGGCTCTATCGCCTTCCTGACCATCTGTATGCGGCGGGCCGTGTTCGTGAAGGTCCCCTCTTTCTCAGCGAAGGACGCGGCGGGCAGCACGACGTCGGCCATCTGCGCCGTCTCTGACAGGAAGATGTCTTGGACAACGAGGAACTCAAGTTTGTCGAGGGCCTCCCTGACGTGGTTCAGATCGGGATCGCTCATCAAGGGGTTCTCCCCCATCACGTAGAGCCCCTTCAGATCGCCATTGTAGGCAGCATTTGTCATCTCTACGACGGTAATGCCGGGCTCACCGCTGAGGGGGACGCCCCAAGCCTCCTCGAATTTGATTCTTGTGGCCTCGTCGTCGACTGGCTGATAGCCCGAATAGACGTTAGGCAGCGCCCCGAGATCGCATGCTCCCTGTACGTTGTTCTGCCCCCGCAGCGGGTTGACCCCCGTGGACTCCCGGCCCACATTCCCTGTGAGCATAGCGAGGTTCGCCGTCGAAAGCACGTTGTCCGTGCCCGTGATGTGCTGCGTGATACCCATGCTAAAGACTATGGAGGCCTTTTCGGCGCCTCCGAAGAGGATCGCCGCCTCTCTGATCTTGTCCGCCGATACACCCGTGATCTCCTCGACCAGGTCCGGCGTGTATCTCTCAACCGTCCTCTTGAATTCCTCGAAGTTCTCGCAGCGGCTCCATATGAACTCCTCATCGTGCAGGCCTTCCCCGATGATGACGTTCATCAGGCCGTTCAAAAGTGCTACATCCGTGCCGCCCCTCTGCCTCAACCAAACAGTAGCGTGGTCGACGAGGTCTATCTTGCGGGGATCGGCGACGATCAGCCTCGCCCCCTTCTCGGCGATGACCTGTTTTATGTACATGGCGATGACCGGGTGGTTCTCGGTGGTGTTAGAACCGGTGACGAAGATGACGTCGGCGCCCAGCAGCTCCCTGATGGAGTTCGTCATGGCGCCAGAGCCGAAGGCCTTCGATAATCCGGCGACCGTGGGTGCGTGACAGAGCCTGGCGCAGTGGTCGACGTTGTTATTACCGAAGCACACGCGCACAAATTTCTGGAAGACGTAGTTGTCCTCGTTGGTACACTTGGCTGATGCGAGGCCCGCCAGAGCACTGCTGCCGTACCTCTTTTTCAGTTCCTGGAATTTTGAGACGACCTGATCCAGCGCCTCATCCCAAGTAGCTGGCTCGAACTTGCCTTCCCGTTTTATCAGAGGTGTGGTGAGTCGGTCTGGGGAGTTCACCCAGTCGTAGCCGAAACGTCCTTTCACGCAGAGGCTCCCCATGTTCTCGACGCCGCCTTCTGCGCCCCTCACCTTGACTATCCGCCCGTCCTTGACGTACAGCTCCAGTGCACAGCCTACACCGCAGTAAGGGCAGGTGGTCTCCACCCTCTCCAGCTCCCACCACCTTCCCATGAACCTTGACTGCTTCTCTATCAAGGCGCCCGTGGGGCACACCTGCAGGCACTCGCCACAGTAGGTGCAGTCGGTCTCGACGAGCGGCTGACTCATACCCGACGCGACCCGGACAT
>SMTZ1_10021007_pt1 | contig 11542 bp, 8 predicted proteins | sample DeeMarSWOR136_30_FD_25667 | JGI IMG/M metagenome (IMG submission 25667)
ACGAGAATCGAGGCCCCGGCCATCGTGCCCGCCAGCGGCTGGGCGCCGCCCATCCCCCCCATGCCGCCGGTGAGAATCCACTTGCCGGTCAGGTCGCCTTTGAAATGCTGGTCGGCAATGGCCGCGAAAGTCTCGTAAGTGCCCTGGATAATCCCCTGAGTCCCGATATAAATCCAGCTCCCGGCCGTCATCTGGCCGAACATGATCAGGCCGCGATCCTCCAGGTCGCGGAAATACTCCCAGGTCGCCCATCTCGGCACCAGGTGGGAGTTCGCGATCAGGACCCTCGGCGCGTATTCGTGCGTGCGGAAAACGCCGACCGGCTTACCGGACTGTACCAAAAGGGTTTCGTCGTTGTCGAGTGACTTGAGCGACCTGACAAGGGCGTCGTAACATTTCCAGTTGCGGGCCGCCTTGCCGGAACCGCCGTAGATGATAAGCTCTTTGGGTTTCTCCGCGACTTCGGCGTCGAGATTGTTGTTGAGCATGCGCAGGGCGGCTTCCTGGGCCCAGCCCTTACATGATATCTTGGTGCCTCGGGCGGCTCGGCAGGCTTTCGGGGGCATGGTCGACTCCTTGGTAACCTTCGTATTGGCCCGAATATACGTCAACGGGCCGACCCGAGTCAAACACTGGTTGCGTGCGCCCGGACGAATGTCGGGGTTCCTCGTCTCTCGCTCCGCTCGCAACTCGTGAACCCGACCTACGGAGTCTGCTTTTTGCTTGCCGCCGTGCGACCTCGGCGTTATCGTGGATTACATGATCGAGAAAATCCAGGGACCACGAATAAACCTGCGGCGCATGAGGCGCGCCGACGCCGCCGGGCTGGTGCCGCACATCAACGACGTCACGGTCGCACGCAATACCTTCATCCCCCACCCGTACAAGTTAACGGATGCCCACGAGTTCATCCGCAACGCTCACAAGTGGTGGCGGAAAGGCACTGCCTATGCCTTCGGGATTGAAGATCCCAATACCAGGGAGATCATCGGGGGGATCGGCATGCATCTGATCAGCAGAAAGCACCGTTGCTATGAGACCGGTTACTGGCTGAGCCGGAAGTATCGCGGGCGCGGGCTTGCACCGGAAGCGGTGCGGCTGATTCTGGGGTTCGGGTTTCGCGAGTTGAAGCTGGTCCGGATTCAGGCGCACGTGATGTCCGGCAACGAGACCTCGGTGCGGGTGCTCAAGAAATGCGGGTTCACGTACGAAGGGACCGAGCGCATGCGGCTCAAACATCGCGGCCGCTGGAAGGACATGATGCTGTTCTCGATTCTAAAGGAGGAGTGGCAGAAGAGTTAGTCTCGCAGGCCAAAGCCACCGACTTCTGCTCGGTCGGGGTACCTCCGGTCGTTATACATTGAGGTGCAGATTGCTTGAATCAGGTTACAGATCGTTCTCGAGTTCGTTCCGTATCAGACTTGCGGGGCTCACTCTGGCCATCCTGCTGGTCGTTACCGGGTGTATGTCGCAGCGAGAGACCTTCACCCATGCAGACGCCGAAGAGCTTCTTGGGGCCTACACCGAAGCTGTCCGACGCTCTGACAGCACCCAGGTACTGACTTTTTGGAGCGATGCATCGTCGTCACGTGAGGGCTTCTGGACCATGATTGCGAGGGAAAGCTCTCTCCTGAGGTTCGATCAGTTCGCAGAGTTCCTTCAGGACCGAGATTTCCGGATAAACGAGGTCCGAACCGAATCCGGATATTACACCGTCAACCTGGACTGGGTGCCCGGAGAGCAGGCTCCAGACGCCGGGGGCGGTCAAAGGCGCACCCATCGGATGCGATATCACATAGTCTTTGAACAGGGTCGGCCGGTACTGATCAATCCGATCGACATTCTTACCCGCGATTGGCAGACCTATGAGACCGAGCTGTTCGTTTTTCACTTTCCGAAGTCGCTGAACGTCGAGGACCATCGGTTTGAAATGGAGCAGATGGATGAGGAATCACAGGAGATAGCCGACTACCTTGGCAGCGAGTCAGGCCCGAAGGTGCACGTGTACCGTGCTGTCGATGGCCGTCAGTGTGGTGATCTGATGCTTCATCCTCCGAGCCACGGATACGCAGTGACCGCATGGGGTCTCATCGTGACGGCTACCTTTACGAACGCCCACGAGTTCGTACATCTGCTCACCATGCCTGAGGGATCGTTTATCAACGCGGCTTTTTCCGAGGGTATTGCGGTGGCCCTGGCCGGAGGCGCCTGGTACACTCCGGAGTTTTCACTGATGCAGGCGCGGAGGCTGATCGACCACAACATGTACATCCCGTTGCGCGAAATACTCGCCATGGAGGACCAGGACTTTCTCAGACATGGCGAAGTCACCTATCATGAAGCGGGCGCGTTTGTCAGATTCCTGCTCGATTCTTATGGATGGGACAGGCTGGCGGCATTGGAGAAAGTTGTCAAATCGGGAAAACCGGTCGCCGAGGCATTCAGCGAGGTCTATGGGCAGACTGCGGCGGAAGCTGAAGAAAACTGCGTTGACTACCTGCGCCGCCTTGCTGTGCCCGAGTTTAGCTTCGAGAGCCCGTCAAGTGCCGTGACCGTAGTGGACATGGAAGACCCCCCGGGCGACGACGACGGAGACGGCAGTTATCAGTATCCCACCGACACGCGGTTCGGGCCGGGGATGTTTGACCTCACTCGGTTTGAAGTGCTCCGAGACGATAGTCTCGCCTATTTCAGATTGTCTTTTCGCTCTCCGGGGGGAACGGTCATGGATGGTGCGCGAAACCACGGATTCTCGCGGGGCTGCACGATTGCCATCCGCAGGGACCCCGACGCACACCAGACGGTTCAGCGCAATTGTCTGGGCGTGACATTCCAACCCGGACAAGGTTACGATCTGCGAATCGATATCGGGCGAGCCGTGCAGGCGACCGATGTTTACAACCGGAGTTGTCTCGCCGGGCCGGAACTACCGCACGTCGCGGCGGGACAATCCAGCGATATCCTTGAACTGGCGCTGCCATTGAGTTTCTGCGGCCAGCCGTCAGCCGACTGGGAGTTCTTCGTCGGCGTGCACCTCGTCAATGATGTGGGCACCCGCTTCCTCAGGATTATCCCCTGGCATCTGCAGGCGGACCCGCAACCCTTTAACATCGGGTGCGGTTCACATCCTCAAAGTAAGGCCAGGTTTATAGATATCCTGGATCCGCCTGAAAAGAGCCAGCATGAAATACTCAGGGGGGTTGATCCCTCGGGAGCGGTACCCGTGTCCGTACCAATGGTGAAAGCCACCGAGTAGATGATTAAGGCGCGATTCCAATGGAGGAGGGGAGCCGCCTCTAACCGGTTTCAATGTAGCCGTTTTGGGCTTGCGCAACAGGGCGAGTGCGGCGTATTGTAGTATAGGTGTAAGAAAAACAGCCGAAATACGGGAGGATGTCCCATGCGGAGGCACATCTCTTATCTCGCGGTAATAGCGGTCGCATGCTTTGTTGCGGCTTGCGGCCCCAAGTTGCCCCAAATCCGCGTTTGGCGGCCTTGGCTGAGATCGTTGGAAGCAGACAACGTCGGGGCGGCTGCGCGCTTGCAAACGGTGGTTCAGGGACTCACCGAACCTCTTCTGGGAGATGAAGACCTGATCCACCAGAGCCTGAAAGAGAATCTAGATCGATTACTGCAAAGGCGTGGGTTTCAAATTGTCGGCGACAATCCGGATTATGAAGTCCGACTCACGTACGCTGTCAAACGTGAAGACAAATTGGAGATAGCCACCAATTCGTACGCTTCTTCGGCCCTTGGCATAGCAGTGGCGAGAAAAGTTGGAGTCCTAGCATACAGGTCTGCCGGCGCCACGGCGGTCTCTGTCGGAGAGGAAGCTGCATATGTGCACACTTTCAGCGTTGAGTTCTTCTCCTCCGGTGGAAGGGCGATCTGGAAGGGAGAAGCAACTTGGGACTCTCGAGAGCTTGATGTTTTGTCCTCGATTTCTTCACCACTGCAACTGGCTTTAAGCGGACTGCCATCTGATCCATTGTACGTACCGCTGGTCCCGGCCGTGAAGGTTACCCACGGTTTTAACTACTACACCGAAAACTGCCTGCACAAATGGCTGACCTGCCCAGCACTACCTTACTCGATTGCATTCCCGAGCATCTCATCACGGGATTACAAGAAGAAGTGGACTCCTAACGGCATTAAGAAAGAGTTCCTAATCCCAAATGACGTGAAAAATCCCGAAGCCCTTGAGGCCTATGTTGACCTAATCTCTACGGCCGAATATGCCCTCCCTACAGGGATCAAGAAATGGAATGACCCTACAGACGTTAACCTATGGAAGAAGGCAAAACTCGGCGGGCGATATCGCTTGGGCGCGGATGGCCAAGTCGTCAATGTCATTATCGAGCTTTCAGGCTCCGCGGACGGTTACACTGTCGGCAAGGCGTATATCGCTACAGATGCTCAATACGGAACTTTTGAGACTGACCTCCTGCGTTGGAAACAAGCCTTGAAAGACTATTACGATTTCTACGAGAAATAGATGGCAGCAACACGGGCACCTGCCCCACGAAGCTGTAAGGTCGACATTAATATGGAACACACTAACAGACGCATGCCGGGCGATAGGCCTCTTGCTACTCTCAAGAGCGAAGAAATTCTCAGATGTATACAGGAGGACCCCTTGCGACTTCAGGACAAGAAGTGGCACGAACTAGTTGTGGGCTATCTCTTGTGCCAGTTCTTCTCTGAAGGCGAGAAACCGCTGATGTTCGTAGGGTTTCCGCTCATACATGGTTGGCAATCTCTTTGCCCTACCGGAGCACTCAAAGTAGCCACAGTCATCGAAACGCACCAAAAACTTCTTGAGGATCGGGACGTGGACATCTATGTAGGTTTTGAGAGGATCTGGCAGAAATGTCAGATCACGCGTCTCGTGAACCATCCGCGTTCACAGTCGAAGGTGTCTTTGGCGGAACTGATTGCGAAGAAATGTTCGCGCAGCCAGCCTGACCCCAAATGCATGCTCGTCGTGAGCATTGAGAGTCAGCCACATATCACAGAAGGCGAACTAAAATCGCTCTATGTAAATGCCAAAGTGCCATTTGGCCGCATTGTCTTGATAAGCAAGGCTTCAAGGGAAAGGGGGCATTTCTCCTTCTGCCAGCTGTACCCTAAGCCTATTATCGGAAAAGAAATAAGAGTTCCTTTGCTGGTTTAGCCAGCAGCAGAAGTCAGGACCACAAGGGTCCTGACCCACCGGAGTCTCAGAATTTCCACCCCTAAAACATCGACACGGAATTGGGACCGAAAAAAGTGCCGGCCACGCAGGCGGTGAGCAGGCAGGCAATGGTCGCGGCCAGAAGCGCCCGCCAGCCGACCGAGGCGATCGCCCGGGTCCGTTTCGGAGCCAGCGCCGAGACCCCGCCCACAAAGATCGCCACCGACGCCACATGCGCGAATCCACACAGCGCATACGTTATCACCACCGCCGAGCGTGGATCGTGAATCAGGCCGCCCGCGAGAGCCGTGCTGAGGTCCTGATAGGCCGTCAGTTCGGTTACAACGGCCCGCTCGCCGATAATCTGCGCCGCCAGCACCGCGTCCTGCGGAGGTATGCCTAACAACAGAGTAAAGGGGTAGAACAGGTAGCCTAACAGCCCTTTGAGGGACCAATCGATGTTGGCTCCCAGCAGCGAGTTGACCTGTCCCCCGCCCCAGCCGAGCACCAGATCGACCAGCGCCACCAGTCCCAGCACCGCCAGCAACAACGCCACGATACCAACGATCAGCCGCACGCCCGAGTTGGCCCCGTTGATGATCGATTCGAACAGCGAGTTCTCCCGCTCGTAGTACGGCTCGACCGCCAGGCCGAGTGTTTCGGGGCGCCTGCTCTCGGGCAAGATGATCTTGGAGACCGCCACCGCCGCCGGAGCGGACAGAAACGACGCCGTCACCAGGTGCCCGGCGATAGCCGGGAACTGCTGCTGGAGGCTGAACACATACACCGCCAGAACATTGGAAGACACGGTCGCCATCCCGGCCGTCAGCACGGTACAGAGTTCGGAGCGGGTCATCTTGTCCAAATACGGGCGAACCGTCAGGGCCGACTCGACCCCCACGAAGATATTACTCGCCGCGCTGAGCGATTCGGCGCCGGAAATCCGCATCAGCTTGGTGAACAGCCAGGCGAAGCCCTTGATGACCCGCTGCATGATGCCCAGGAAATACAGAATCGACATCAGGGCGGAAAAGAATATAATTGTGGGCAGGGCCTGGAAAGCCAGGATAAAGCCGACCGACTGCTCGCCGGTTTCCGAGACGGCGCCGGGGGGAATCGCCAGCCTTCCGAAGACGAATTTCGCCCCGGCGGTGGCCGAGTCGAGCAAAGACAAGAATCAGCAGCGCCAGCGCGAACTGGAGCCCGATCCCCCAGCCGATCACCCGCCAGTTGAGGTTCCTCCGCTCGGCCGAACACAGCCACGCCACCGCCAGCAGGACAAAGAACCCGAGAAAGGAGATCAGGTTGTAAATGGTCATGGGTGAAGCCACCTGAGTTTTCGCAGACATTTAAGCTTGTCGGCGGGACGCAGGCAAGTTTGATTTACGGCAACTAGACGGCCCATCCATGATATACGCTTTCGCCTCGCTACACGAATTCGCTGCAATCTGACGGCCATGCCCTACCCCGTTGTAGATCTGCATTGTGACTTGCTCACTTACCTGGCCTCGGTGAAGGATGCTCATCCCGGCAATACGAAAGATATCGGCTGCGCTATTCCCTATTTACTGGATGGCCTTGTAAAGCTGCAGGTGCTGGCCATCTATTCAGGCGGAGGCAGGAACAGCACTGAGCTGACGGAGACTCAGTGCCGGTGGTTTCAGCGGCTAGCCGCAGAACACCGGGAGTCTTTTCACAGGGTCAGCAATCCCGGTGAGGCGCGAGAAGCGCTGAAATCGGCCGGGACGGGAACTACGGGGACTATTGTGAGTATCGAAAACGCCTCGGCCCTGTGCGGCGAGGATGAGCCGCGGAAACGGGCGCTAGAGCGACTGGAGCTCGTCCGCAGGCTGGCCGGCCCGCCTCTGTACGTTTCCCTGACTCACCACGGCGGGAATCGCTTCGGCGGCGGCAATACAACGTCTTCGGGGTTGACGAACGACGGCCGGTACCTGCTCGATCACCTGGCCGGCCGGCAGGTCGCGGTCGACCTTTCGCATGCCAGTGACGCTCTCGCTTACGATATCCTTGATCACATTGAAAGACGCGACCTGGACCTTCCTGTATTGGCCAGTCACTCGAATTTTCGCGCCGTATTCGACCACCCGCGCAACCTGCCGGATGATCTGACGAGGGCAGTTATCGATCGGAACGGCTTGATTGGCATGAACTTCCTCCGCGCCCTCCTGCACCCCGACGACCCGTCCTATCTAACCCGACACATTCTCCACGGCATGGAGATGGGCGCTGAGCGCGCCCTGGCCCTCGGAGCCGACTACTTCTACGACAAAGGCCACCCGGACAGGAGCCGCGCGCCCTTCTTCTTCCCCGAGCATGCCAATGCCGGAAAATACCAGTCGATTCTGCGATCACTGGAGCCGGTACTGGACCCGGAACAGGTGAGCGCGCTGGCTTCCGAGAACGCGCTCGGCTTAATGCGACGAGTTTGGCAGGATAAGAGCGGGTAAGCGAATCTGAATCGCGCCCGCCTCTTCCTCGCACTATGACCAGTTTTTGTTGCATCCTCCGGCCTGATGTACGTACCAGTCTCATATGGCAAGAGTACAGAAACCCCCCAAGGGACGACTGATTGTATCCATCATCTACAGTTCCCTAGACGGGCTGGCCGACGCCCTGAAGCTTCTGGAAAAGCAATTCGGACGGGTCCAGTGCGAAACCATGGAACTCCCCTACGCTTCCAGGAAGTACGCCGAAGAGATGGGCGACGAGCTTCAGCGGCGTTTCTACTCGTTCGAAAAAGCGGTCGAACGTGACAAACTGCCGGAGATCAAAGCGATCTGCCACAAGATCGAAAAGCAACTGGGTGACCTGGTTCACGATTATGCGTTCAGAACGGCCAATATCGACCCCGGTGTGGTGACTCCCGACAACGTGGTCATGGCCTCCCACCGGGAGTTCAATCAACGGATCTATCTGCGCGACGGGGTGTTCGCCGAACTGGCTCTGGTCTACTCGCGCGGCCGATTTGTTCGGCTCCCCTGGACACCAACCGATTTCTGCGCGGGCGAGGCCATCGAGTTTTTCGAGCGAGTACGCGAGTCGTTCGAGATGGTGCCGGAAACGGCCGACGCGGAAGTGTGATCGGCCGACTTGATATCATAGCGGCGCGGTCGGCCACCCGGCTGGTTCGACATTAATCTTTTCGTTGCTTTCGGTAGTCATTATTGGGGTTATTGACGGGGAGCGGTATGTTCGCCCGGTCGTGTGATCGGCATCGGGGGAACATTCGCCTTAGCCCGGAATACAAAGGAACGGAATGGACAAGTTCGTTATCAACGGCCCGGCCGTACTGAAGGGAAAGGTCCGGGTCGACGGCTCGAAAAACGCGGCTCTGCCGGTTCTTGCCGCCGCCCTGCTGATCGACACGGGCGAGACCGTCATCCGTAACGTCCCTCCCCTCATGGACATTTTCACCCTGTCGGAGATGCTTCGGTATATCGGCGCGAAGGTCACCTACGATCCCGAGGCCAGGACGGTCACGGTCAACGCTGAGAATCTGACCGAAAACACGGCACCGTATGAGCTGATGCGCAAGATGCGCGGGTCGTTTCTGGTGCTCGGGCCGCTTCTTTCCCGCCTGGGCGAAGCGCGGGTGTCACTGCCCGGCGGCTGTGTTTTAGGGGCGCGGCCGGTCGACTATCACATCAAGGGGTTTGCCGATCTTGGAGCCACTGTGAGCGAGGATGGCGGCTACGTGATCGCTCGGGGAAAACCGCTGCAAGGCGGTTCGATCTATTTCGACAAGCCGTCGCACACCGGCACCGAGAATCTGCTGTTCGGCGCGGTAATGGCGCGGGAAAAAACGGTCATAACCAACGCCGCCTGCGACCCGGAGGTGGGCGACGTAGCCGAGTTTCTGATCGCCGCCGGCGCGAAAATCCACGGCGCGGGCACCCCGAATATCGTGGTCGAGCCGGTCACGAAGCTCAAAGCAGTTGAGTACAGCGTGTCCGGAGACCGGCTGGTGGCCGGAACGTATGCGATCGGAGCCGCTGTCACCGGTGGCCGGCTCGAAATCGCCGGGGTGCCGCCGGACCAATTGACCGTGGTCCTGCACAAGCTGATCGAGATGGGCTGCACGATCGAGAAGGGCAAAGCGAGTTTTACGGTGCAGGGGCCGAAAAGACTGACCGCGACCAACGTGACGGCTTTCCCCTACCCCGGATTCCCCACCGATCTCCAGGCCTGTATTTCAGCCTCCTGCGCCGTAGCCGCGGGAACCTCCCATATCCGAGATACTGTTTTTGTAGATAGGTTCGCTCACGCGATGGAGTTCCGCCGGCTGGGCGCAGATATAAACGCCAGCGGCGGTGAAGCCGTCATAAATGGTGTTGATGGTCTTCAGGGAGCCAGCGTCATGGCCCCCGATATCAGGGCCGGGGCCGGGATTGCCCTGGCCTGCCTGTCGGCGCACGGGCAGTCGGAGTTGTTGCGGGTATATCACCTGGATCGAGCCTATTATCGATTCGAAGAACAGCTCTCGCGGCTGGGCGCCGATATAGAAAGAGTAAAGTCCTGGCAACTACGGTACTGGTGAGTTTGCTGGCGACCGGGTTGGTCGCCCAGGAAACCTACTTCGGCAAGAACAAAGTTCGTTATCGTGATTTCGACTGGAGCTATATCCAGACGCGCCATTTCGATATCTATTTCTATGAGGACGCTTACTCGCTGGCGAAGTTCGCCGCCGACGTCCTCGAGTCGAGCTACCGGGAAGTTTCCGAGGAGTTGAACTACAATCTACAGAATCGCGTGCCGGTTTTCATCTACAACTCGCATAGCGAGATGCAGCAGACCAACATCATCCCCAACCTGTTGAGCGAAGGGATCGGCGGATTCACCGAAGCGTTCAAAAATCGGGTGGCCGTGCCGTTCACCGGCTCCTACGAAGACTTCCGTCATGTGCTGCATCACGAACTTACGCACGCCGTGACTCATGACATGCTTTTCGGAAGAAATCTGTCGTCGCTCATCTCCCGCCAGCGTTTGTTCAATGTCCCGGCCTGGTTTGCTGAGGGTTTCGCCGAGTATTCGTCGCGCCACGGCTGGGATTACACTTCCGACATGTTCATGCGCGACGCGACCATCAACAACTACCTGGTCCCGCCCGCCTACCTCGAATATAACTACTTCGCTTATCGCCAGGGGCAGGCGATGGTGAAGTACATTGCCGACACATACGGCGAGGACAAGCTGTACAAGATCCTCCAGAAGGGCAAAGTCCTTCTCACCATGAACAAGGCCATGGAAGCGGTGCTGGGCATCAAGGAAGAGAAGTTCTGGGAGGGTTTCTCCAAAGAAATGAAGCGCCGTTACTGGCCATCGATCGCCACCCTGAAGGAGAGCGATGAAATCGGCAAGCAGTTGACCAAGGCGCGCGAAGACGGGTCGTATTTCAACGAGAAGCCGACCTATGCGCCGGATGGCGACCGGATCGCGATTTTCACGGACCGCTCGGATTATACCGAGATCGTCCTGATCTCGCCATTCGATGGGCATACTATCAAGCGGCTCGTCAAGGCCGAGCGTTCCGGCGACCTGGAGTCCCTGCATGAGTATGTATCGGGGATGTCGTTTGCTCCCGACGGTGAGAATATGGTCTTCGTGGCCAAGTCCAAGGGCAAAGAGTCACTGTTCTTTGTGAGAATCAACGACGGCAACGTCTACCGGAAGAAACGGTTGAGTTTTCCGAATGTCATCAACCCGGCCTGGTCTCCGGACGGCCGGATGGTAGCCTTCTCGGCTCTCTCCGGATCCAAGCGGGACCTTTACGTATACAACCTTGAACGCGATGAGATCACACAGATTACCGACGACCGGTACGACGACGTTGAGCCGAGCTGGTTGCCCAACTCGGCCGAGCTGGTGTTCGCCTCCGACCGGCCGCATCCCACGAATCCGCTGATCGATAACGTCGGTCATCCTTACGTGATCTCAGCGGATGCGTTCATGCCGGGCAACCTTGAATACGGCAGGTACAACGTTTTCCGAGTCGATCTGGCGCGCAGGCGGATACGGCCGGTCGATGTCGGCCCGGGGCAGAATCGTCAGCCGATGGTTTCTCCCGATGGAACCCGGATTGCCTTCATATCGAACCGAAACGGAATCGACAATATTTACATTGGCGCCATCGACTCCGTCCAGTATTTCGCCGTCACAGATATCCTCACCGGGGTGCGGCATGTATCCTGGGCGCCCACCGGCGACAAGCTGGTTTTCTCCGCCTACTTTCAGGGAGCCTTTGACATCTTCGTTCTGGAGAGCCTGGTGCCCGAAGGTGATGAGGGCGTTCTGGCCGAGACCGATTTCGTGAAAGGTGACTACGATCTTTTGGTCCGCACCAGCCTGGAG
>SMTZ1_10011595_pt1 | contig 11541 bp, 11 predicted proteins | sample DeeMarSWOR136_30_FD_25667 | JGI IMG/M metagenome (IMG submission 25667)
TCATCTCCATCCCGCCAGTCTATAATTGCATCGGCTATATCCTCTTCCATATAAGGCAATTCAAGGAGCTGCTGCCTTGTTATAGTGTTTATATTTAATTTACTCGACTCATCGATAACTTTGACGGAAACCCAACATCTTTCCAGGCTAATATCATTATAATCTACGTCGTTATCACTCCAAAGCTCGTTCAGGCTGTCACTTTCCCTTAGGTCCTCGTTCAGTACTCCTATGGCTGTCTCTATTCCCGCCCGGCAGGCCCACCTGCAGCGAAGCTCTTCCATCCTGATAGTGCTGACTTTCGTGTCGAGCCGGCTGTTTTGGCCTACGGATGTGGCGATTATGGTAAGTATTGCCACTATCCACAGCACTGCTACAAGAACAAGCCCTTTTTTGTCACGATTACCAGTCATTTTCTTAATAAAACCTTCGCTTTTTTTGCAAACTTTCCTTTTCAATCTTACATGCTTATCTAAGGTTGATTACTCCCTTGTGCGCTACTGTTATCTTGCATACCTGAGCTTTCTTCACCACTTTCAAGTGTTTCGATCGTTGCACCTGCAGACCTGACTAAATTGACCATAATAGAGTCCACGGCCGGGCTTCCCCATTTTTGCGGTTTGCCAACGATATTTACTTCTATCAACTGAGGAGCAACTTCCATCTCCTCCGGCCATTCTTCAGACCATTCCTCTCCATCGAAGTACCTCACTTGGAATAATTCAATACCCTCAGCGATGATACTCAGGATTCCACCCGGATTTTCATCGTTCGGATCCGGATTCGGCCACAATCTTCGATACAGGTCTGAGTTTTCTTCATCTTTTTTCAGGAAATATTCCACTTCGTATATATCCGCTTCCGGGTAATCGATTCTGGCCTTTGTCCTGCCGACGGTATAGAAAGTCAGGAAACTGCTGCCCAGTTCTGAGTCGTCGAACATTCCGACCAATTTCATATTTCTGAAATTCTGTTCACGATACAGGTTCACAAGGTCCCTGGCGATCAATTTCGAGGCAAATCTCACCTCGGAAGCGGCTTCAATGTTACTATCTACTCTTTCTGCGCTGACCGTAATAGTCCGCAGTGTGCCGACGGCTACCAGTGCGACAAAGGACCCTATTGTCGAGGCAACAAGCGCTTCCACCAATGTAAAACCGTTCTTTCTCAAATAAATCTTCATTTAATTACTCTTGCTCTGTCTCTGTTTCGGCTTCGACATACGTGCTCATACCATTGAGCCTTGTTTGCACAGAGACACTGTAAGGTCGATTCCGTTCGAGCCATGTAACGGTTATTGTCACCCGATAAAGGCTGTCTATACCCATGTATTCGGTTGCAACTTCCCAGTGATATCCCGGCTCGAAATCTTCAACTACGCCCTCTGCTTGCCCTAATTCGATGAACTCATCGATGCCGATATAGTCGAGTAAACTAAGCTGCTTCTCTATTATTGAAGCCGCTGTCTCGTAGTGCCTGTTAAATCTTGTGCCGGTCAGAGAACGGGTAGTTATTGCCACCAGTGTCAAAACAGACATGGAAAGGATAGCACCTGCGGTGATTGTCTCAACCAGAGTAAAACCTTTTTTGTTTCTATTTGTTCGCATTCTCATTCCTGGTCCAAATCTACAGTGGTGATTTTAGTTTCTTGGACCGTGCTCTGTTGTACCGAGGCCTTACCGGTCGCAGCGTAGATATTTACCGTGTAATGATTTTTGCCGTTGCCTATTTGTATTACCGCCGATTGTGCGGTGCCGTTGGGCAGAAACACTATAGCAGTCTGTTCATCGGATGATTCCGTATCAATCGATATTATTTGAACATTCTCGAAGGTGACGGCATCGTCGAATTCCACAGGTTTTGAGTACAGGTCCCGCACTATCGTCCGCTCTGTCTGTTCGGTCTCTTCATTCAATTCTTCGGTAGTCAGGAAAAAACCACCGTTGGTGGTATCCAGTTCTATCCTGTAAGGTTTTTGTCGTTCAATGGCCATTATTCTTGCGTATTTAGCCGCAAGAAAAAAGTCCCGTGCCGCTTTTTCAACCTGCAGCCTTTTATATGTCCCTATGTAAACACCACCCCCGATGCCACTGATAAGCGCGATAATAGCTATTGTCACTAATAGCTCAATAAGAGTAAAGCCGGCTTTCGTATTTTGTTTTTGCTTGTTCATTTATGTAATTCGATAACTCAAAACTACTTTAGTCGTTATATATATCTTCATTGTCCCCTTCACCGCCTTCTTCGCCGTCGGCTCCGTAACTTATCAAATCATAACTTCCGGGATTAGCTACACCCTCTGCTTGATATACTATTGGATTGCCCCAGGGATCATTCAACTGGCTTGCCTTGAGGTAAGGCCCGCTCCACTTGCCTTCTTCAATGTCATCAGGCATAACAAGTAGCACTTGAAGCCCCTCGGAATCATCAGGATATCGTCCACAGTCAATAGCAAATCTCTCAATTGCGTCCTCGACAAACGCCAAACTGGGCTTTGTCAGATCCTTCTTGGACTTGCCTATGTAATGAAAGAGTCTAGGAGCAGCAAATACGGCAAGCATAGATAATATCACAATTACAACGAGTAGTTCGACCAGTGTGAACGCCTTATTTTTTCTTTTTTTCCGTCTCATTTGGATACCTTTCCTATATTTGAAAAATCCCGGACTCAAATTGATCCTGCGCCAAGTTGCATTAGAAGTATTGGCAGTAGAGTCGCCGCTATTATAAAACCTACCACCAAAGCCAACAGCAGTATCAGAATTGCAGGGAATATGGCCATAAACCTGTTTATCGCCGAGTCCGCCTCATCATCGAAAGTGTCAGCGGCGTTGAGCAGCAATTCATCGAGTTGTCCTGTCTGCTCGCCAATAGAGACGATTTGAACAAGTAAAGGCGGAAAGTATCCCGAGCCGCCCAAAGGCCCGGCCAGTGACTCGCCGCGCTTGACCTCTTCAGCTACAGTATCAATTTCTCTGCCCAATAATTCGTTGCCAAGTGTATCACGGACAACACTCAGGGCCTCCAGGATTGTGACGCCTCCTTTGGTCAGCGCCCCAAGAGTTCTTGCAAACCTGCCTACTGCTATTGTACGCAGGACCGAACCCAGGATGGGAATTTTGAGCTTAAACGAGTCCCATTTGATTTTGCCCTCCGATTTTGTCCATCTTCGCAACAAATACAGCCCAACGATAATTCCAGCGATAATGACCCATCCATATACTGTCGTAAATAAGCTTGTTATAAATCCGCTCAATGTCAGCAGTATCCTGGTAGGCAAGGGTAATACGGCAACCGCGTCGCCTATCATCTCTAATATTTTTGGTAGTACCCAGGTTATTATGAAAATCGCTGATGCAAGGCCAATGCCCAAAACAAAAATAGGATACGCTGAGGCATTCTTCATATTGGTTTTAATTTTTGCTTCTCTGCTCAACATTGTTGCCAACTGGGCCGTCGTCTGGTCAAGCATTCCTCCTGTCTCCCCGACTCTTACCATGGAAAGATACAATGGGCTAAAGGTATTCTCATGTCTGGCCATGGCCTCTGACAGTGATTGGCCGGAGCTGACCGATTTGACAAGCTCATCCAACATATTTACTGTTGACGTTTTGTGTTGCTGGTCGCGAATTATTTCAAGTGCGTTAAGCAGGGGAAGTCCCGCTCGCAGGGCCGTGCTCAACTGGCTGGTAATTGCCAAGATATCTTTGCTGGTGATCTTTCGTGAGCCAAAGCTCAATAACCTGCTCAGGTCTAATTCTTCTTTCTTTTCGCCGTTGATGCTCTTTGCCTGAGCTTCCTGAGCCAGTTCTATAACGAACTGACCTTTTTCAGCCAGGGCGGCAACGGCACTCCTGCGGTCGGCCGCTTCAATAGTGCCGGTAACGTTCTCGCCGCCTTGCTCAACTGCCTTATATGAAAAATAACCCACTGTTTAGCCTCTTATAACTCGGACTTCGTATTAAGCCCGGCCGGATACAATTCAATCTTCTTCACCGATACTTTTGGCGACTCTCATAACCTCCTCAGGAGTCGTGATACCTTTCAACACCTTGGCAATGCCGTCGTGTTCCATACTTATATGGTCAGCCGGCGCCGCCTTTATAATTTGTTCTGTCGTCGGCCTTGTGGCTATTAAGTCACGTAGCGTAGCTGTTATCCTGAGCAGCTCAAATATGCCTGTCCTTCCTCTCATTCCGGTCTGCATACACTCGTTACAGCCGACACCGTGGTAAAACTCGGTATAAGGTTTGATTTCCATTGAGCCGTTCAGGCTCTTTAGGAGGGTCTCGTCCGGCTTGTAAGGCTTTTTACAATTCGTACAAATCGTGCGAACCAGCCTTTGAGCTAACACCGCCTCTAACGAACTGGCTAACAGGAATGGCTCAACACCCATATCAATCAATCTTGTGACCGCCCCGGGTGCATCGTTTGTGTGAAGTGTCGAGAAAACAAGGTGGCCGGTTAACGCCGCACGGATTGCAATATTGGCTGTTTCTCTGTCACGGATTTCTCCCACCATTATAATGTCAGGGTCCTGTCGGAGTATATGCCTTAGGCCGGTGGCAAACGTCAGCCCCCTCTTGGGATTGACCGGCATCTGGTTAATGCCTTCAAGCTGATATTCAACCGGATCTTCTATCGTTATCATCTTCACAGCCGGCGAATATATCTTGTTTAATGCCGCATAAAGCGTCGTTGTCTTTCCGCAACCGGTCGGCCCTGTAACAAGTACAATGCCGTGTGTCTTACGCAGGCATTGGTTGAAACTTTCCAGAGATTGTTTGTTCATGCCCAGCTCATCAAGCCCTATCAGTGATGCGGTTCTGTCCAGAAGTCTCAGTTCAATAGATTCACCAAATACCGTTGGAACAGTGGAGACGCGAATATCGACCCTGCCGTTTTTACCGGAAAATTCAATGTGTCCGTCCTGCGGCACAAAGCGTTCGGCGATATTCATGTCCGCCATGATTTTGATTCTCGAAATAATCGCAGCCTGCAGCCGTTTTGATGATGGTGCCTTTTCTACGAGCATACCGTCGACTCTATACTTTATCTTTACCTGATGCTCGAAAGGCTCGATGTGTATATCACTTGCACGGGCCTCAATCGCTTCCAGTATTATCAGGTTTACAAGATTAACCAGTGATGGCTCTCTTGCCAGCTCATGCAGCTTGGCAGGTGAGTAATCACCGTTATCCATCTCAACGTCCGATTTCTGTTCGGTTGGAACGAGATTGTCCAGCATCCTTGCCACGTTACTGCCATAGAACTTCAGTATGGAATTTTCCATCTGGGCCGGCTCAGCGTAATACCGCCGGACCGAATGGCCGCTTACCAGCCTCAAATCCTCGATTACCTGCGGCTTGAACGGGTCCGTCATGGCAACAGCTAAGCGGCCGTTCTCGTGACGTAAGGGTAAAATACTGTGTTTGCTGACCAATTCCGCCGGTATAAGGGTGATGATTTCAGGTTTTATCGAAATATCGGTCAAATCTATCTTTTCGATGCCAACTTGAATCGAAAGTGCTTCATTAAGCTGAGGTTGCGTTATATAACCAAGCCCTATGAGAATCTGACCCAGCGGCCGATGTTCAATCTTTTGTTCTGCAAGTCCGATTTCGAGGCTGGACTCGTCAAGATACATTTTTTCACAAAGCAACTGACCTAATTTTTTCTTCCTCTGAAAGTTCATTCTGGTTTCTCAAGCTCAAAACACTATAGTCTGCAAAGTCGTAATCCTATATCAATAAAAAGGTTACGTTAACAACAAATAAAGTCTCCTTGGTCCTTACGTCCATTGGGAAGCAAAACCTTCAATAGTATCAGACGCTTCAAAACGCCATTTTGTTACAAAAAATTGGTCTTTTTGGCAAAAAACTAATATTTCCGATAAAAACACTGGCCGTATTTCGGATTGTAACGTTAGGTTATTGATTCTATTGGACCAATCCTATTTATTTGTCGAAAAACGTGGTTTTGAGGCTGATTTTGGTGATTGCGGGGATAGGGGTGATAGGGATAAAATTAGTGAAATTTTAGTATATTTTGTAAAATTCTTTAAAAAATAAAGAATAATCCAAAAAACTGCGTCAAGTTTTGCGTTTTCGTTACACTAATAAATAGTATCGAATGAGCACCAATAGAGATCACATCGAATTGGTCAGAAAAGCACAGCTTGGTGATAAGGAATGCATGGATCACCTGGCTGAAGTGGCTAGGGTGCGTTTACGTGAGTATGTGCTACAGCTTACATTGCATGAAGATTTGACAGAAGATATCGTTCAGGAGAGTATTTTGGAAATGTATAAGGTATTTGGCAAACTCAAAAAAACCGAGCGTTTTTGGAACTGGCTTGATGGCATAGCCTTTAACAAGGTCCGCAGCCACTATGGTAAGCGATGGCGTCACAAAACGGTTTCCTTATCTGATTCGGGAAGTGAGATTGCAGGGCCGAGCAGCCCTGATGGTTTAGCGGACATGGTTACAGCAGAGCTGAAGCAGATTGTCGTCAAATCAATTGACCGGCTGGAGCCGCGGCATCGGGCAGTATTAACCATGCGATGCTATAAAGGGATGAAATACTCAGAGATTGCAGAATTGATGGAGTGCAGTGAGTTTGGTGTGCAGGCATTGTTCTACCGGGCGAAGAAGGCTTTGGCTAAGCAACTGTCACGTAGCGGACTTGGCAAAGGTTCGCTGCTGACCGCACTGGTTCTGTTTGGAAAGATGACGGCCACGAGCAAGGCGGCGGCAGCCAAAGTATCGGTCACGGCGGCTACCACTAAGGTTGGCCTGGCAGCGGGGCTGGTGGGGGCGGTTGGTGGTAAGACACTTGTTGTATCACTGACGGCGGCTTCTGTATTGGCCGTTGGTACTATTGTAGCAACATCGGCCATTGATGGATCAAAAGGGATGGTGGAAAACAAGCCGGCAGGAATTTTACCGGTCATGGAACAGGTGTATCCGGCGCAAGCGGGAGATGAGGAGTGCTGGTACTACTATCCACTGAATATTAATGGGCCGGTTATGTTGAGATTTATCCAATGGGATGAGCAGGGAGAGAAAAGTTACTGTAAGTGGTGGCAGGACGACCGGGCCAACTACATATTCGAGAAAAGCAGGAATACAATTTATATCAACAATTACCGGATGTGGGACAGCAGGCTTGCGGTGAGGCGGCTGCCTACAGATGGTCCACAATTGACAGAGTTTCTTTCCCGTGTTGAAGGCAAGTCCGTAGAGATGGAATATGTTTCCGGCGGTGGACAGGGTCTGCTGGTAATCTCAAGGCGCGGGGGAGAGGAGAACGATGGTCGGTTACGGATAATTCGGCATTACAATGTGCTGGACGAGGAGTATTTCCGATATAAGTGGCCGGCAGTGGTGAGGGAATATGATAAGCGAGACGCGATGCATAAACGGGGCTGGACGTATTTCAAAATAACAGGTCAAATTAAAGGCAAAGAGGTCCGGGGCAGAGGAAGGATACCTTTTGTATACGCGACGAGTAAAAGACATTGGCCTTGGGTGAAATTGAATGTGGGAGGCAGTATTGTAAATCGAGCCTGCTTTGCCGGGCTTTCGCGGCCTTGGATGGGGCTGCACACTATAGATACGGTGCGGCGGGATGCCGCACAAAAGCGGATATGGTTTGAGACAAGATACGACAAGAGCAACGGCAAGGCGCAAGTAGTGCTAAAACCAAAAGACGGAAGGATTGTCTATACCATTGATATGGAAAAAGACGTTATTGATCAAATAACGCTCTCAACAAGTGACGGCCGTGATGGCCAGCTAATATTTTCTTACATGCAGGAGATTGGCAATATCGGCAGTGAATTTGCAGAGCCGTTTAGTACAGCGAATGTTCGGGAAAGAAGCGAAGGGATGTTGTGGCTGTTAGATTTGATAAATGATTATTGATGAAAGAAAAGGCGGGGAACTGTAAAAGCAGTAAAATGACAAGAATGGCTTTATGTGTGGTTGTTGTTTTGGGATTTTGCGGTTCTGCATGGGCGTTTAGTGGAGCAGCCTTCGGGACGGAAGCGGCCAATGTGGTTTCGTTAGTATTGGTTGTCGGACCGAACTTTCCTGAGCCTGAGGGAATTTATTATGTCGATGGTGTCAACGGCAGCGATTTGAATGACGGTGAAAGCCGGGATACGGCGTTCGTGACAGTTCAGAAGGGTATCGATACGGCGAATGACGGTAATACTGTTATTGTTTATCCGGCCGTATACAGCGAAGAAATTGATTTTTTGGGTAAGGCAATAACGGTACAAGGCGTGCCTAATCTAACCGGGGCCCCGATACTGGAGGCGCCGGGTGATTACGCCGTGTCATTCTACAGGCTCGAAGGACCTGATAGTCTGCTGAAGAACTTTGTAATCAGAGGCAGCGACCTGGGAATCTTTATTGTAGGCAGTTCGCCGACGATAAGCAATGTAACAGTAGTTAATAATATTTTCGGCATTGCGGCATACTCCGGGGCACAGCCTGATATCAGCAACAGTATTGTCTGGAACAATACCGATGGTGGTCTGTTTGGAGACCCGATCCCACTTCAGGCCAGATACAGCTTTATTCAGGATGAGAATGGGCCGAATAAGCCGCTTGCCGGCCTGGTTTCACACTGGAAGTTTAACGAAGGCAGTGGAAATATAGCATACGATTCAGCCGGTAATAATCACGGAAACATCATCGATGCTACTTGGACGACAGGAAAATTGGATGGGGCAGTAAATTGAACGCATATCCACAAAGCGGGATTTTTGGTTACGCGCTTCGTTGGCAGTCGAACTATTCTAACTTTCAGTTTATGACACAGAAGTCAGGTGTTAATAATGTATTTGTAGATACCACGGATAACTCTGCACCTCCCGGCAGTTGGTATTATGTAACGACCGTATATGACAAAAAAAATATGAAAATTTATTTGAACGCAGAATTAAAAGGTACCAACTTTTTCGGCTATGACACGGGCAGCACCAGCCCTGATAACAACTTCGCCATAGGTGTCAGATTACTCCCTTCTACACTTGAACAGTATTTCGGTGGCATCATTGATGATGTGATCGCTTTATCAGCCTTTGGGTGGTCCGCTATTTGGTGATGACTATCATTTGCGTTCGAAGCGTGGCAGGCATTGGCCTGCGCATGATGTGTGGGTGCTCGATAATGTAACAAGTCCCTGCATTGATGGCGGTGACCCCAATGTTAATCCTTATAACGAACGGATGCCTAACGGTGGTAGAATCAATATGGGCGCTTACGGAAACACGGCTTACGCGAGTATGAGTGAATGGCCGATTGCCGAAGACAACAATCGCGACGGCGTAGTGAACATGCTGGATATTGCCGGATTAGCGGCAAAATGGCTGGAAAAGCTGGATTGGGTTGAATAATCAAGCCGGTTCCTGGCGGAGTAGGGACCCGCTTGAGGTAGTAAATAAGTGGATAAAGTGGGTTAGGCTTTGAGAAAAATGCTCAAAGCTGGGCCCTTAATGTATGCGCAGTAAAAAAAGGTTGATGATTCGTAGCGAAAGTGGTATTATGTAAAAAGTTTAGATGTTTGCGGGAACCTGAAAATAGGTTTATAAGTTGTGTGGGAGAATACTATCAAAGTTATAGGTTACAATTTGGTCAGGAAGGACCGCGAGAGACATGGCTTTACTTTGATTGAGCTTTTGGTGGTCATCTCCATCATATCGATGTTGATGGCTATGTTGTTGCCGGTGATGGGTAGAGTCAGACGGCGGGCCCGAATGCTTCAAGGGATAGTAAACCAGCGGGAAATTGTCACTGCTTTGAACTTCTACACGGTGGACAATGACGGCAGTTACCCGGAGTCGGTGGCCACCATAGGCATGGGGGATCACTGGCATTGGCAGGAGCCAACCATGCTGACATGTTATCGCAAACGTGCTCCGCTACTGCATCGTTCGATGAGCGAATACCTGTGCAGTTATATTAAGGATGCCGGTACACTATTTTGCACGAACGCCCCTGAAAAATACAAATACCTGCAGGAGGCATGGGATGCGGGTGAGGACTGGAAAAATCCCGATACGGGCCCGATGCCGGACCCGGTAATTGGTACATATTGCTTTTACTGGAATTACATAGGTTTCCTGGAAGGTTCGAGGAGTAGGTTTAAAGGTCCGCAGAATTCATCGGACGGACCGGAGATAAGTAAGTTGCTGGTAAGTGATTACTTTGGTTACGGTCACTGGCGAAGCCCGAACGCCTATGGTAGCTGCGAGGGATTTAAAAATGCAACTGTTACACCAGGAACCTATATCTCATCGGCATATTGGTCTTGTCTGAGGTCCGAGGAGGTTAATTTGAATACAATCGCTGTGAAGCTGCATGCCGGCTATACGGACGGACATGTGGAATCCTATCATCCATTAGAAACAGTACCAATGAAAGTTTCGATGACTCCTGATGGAAGTGTTCCTTATCCCAGTTGGCTCCCAAATCCAGGCACCTTTTACCTGCCGGGAACAGGCACTTTCAGATCGAGAACATGTGTCATCAAAGGAAAGTGAAAAAGATGATCAAGTTGAAGATAGTATTTGGGACGTTGGCAACAGCATTGGTGTTTACTTTCGTCTTAGTCGTAGAAGGAAGCTCAGGGGCCGATGGAAGCAAATCGGGCAAGGCGGAAATGAAATTTGAAGAAGATATAATAAAGACGAAGACCGGCGATTTGAAAATAACTTTCATCGGACATGGAACGTTAATGTTTATGTTTGCCTATGGGGGAAAGGTTGTTCACGTTGATCCCTGGACCAGGCTCGCTGACTATTCGAAGATGCCAAAAGCTACTCATATTCTTATCACCCATGAACATCGTGACCACTTGGATATCAAGGCCGTAAGCGCGCTCCGGGAAGAGAAAACCATGCTCGTACTCACCAAAGCGTGCGCCGAAAAGGTTACCGGCGGTATTGTAATGAAAAACGGTGATGTACGGGTCGTCGGTGGACTCAAGATAGAGGCCGTACCGGCCTACAACATAGGTAATGGTTACGTAGTGACTTTTGGCAAGACAAGGGTTTATGTGGCAGGGGACACAGAGAACATACCCGAGATGAAAAAGCTGAAAAAGATTGATGTTGCATTTTTGCCGATGAACCTGCCGTATACAATGACACCTGAAATGGTAGCCGATGCGGCTAAAGCATTTAATCCAAAGATATTATATCCATATCACTACGGGCAAACGGACCCAAACATGCTGGTTAATCTCCTGAAAGACTCAAAGAAGATTGAGGTCCGTATCCGTAAAATGAGATGAAGGTCCCTCAGACCTTGAGCTTCTCTGCCAGCATCTACATATGTTGACATTCGTTGCTGTAATAATCTCTTCATCTGTAGGATCAGAATTCTTTTCAGGCAGCGTTACCGCCGTCATAATCATTCCGGGTGTGCAATAACCGCACTGCATCGCTCCTTCTGTAAGGAAAGCCTGCTGAACCGGATGCAAAGAGTCACCTTTGGTCAGTCCTCCGATTGTCTTGACAGTCTTCTTAT
>SMTZ1_10023611_pt1 | contig 11541 bp, 9 predicted proteins | sample DeeMarSWOR136_30_FD_25667 | JGI IMG/M metagenome (IMG submission 25667)
ATTATAGGGCCAACGCTTGTCTGCCGGTCTCTGGTAGCAGTGCGTCACCTCCCTGAATGCGGCCAGCGTCTTTCCCACATCCTTCACTCTTTCTTCCGGCACTTTCCAGGCCACCATGGCATTTGAACTGAAACCCGCCTCCTGGTGACGCAAGGTGGCCCCAAATCTCCGGATCACCCCTTTTTCCTTCAAAGATCGGATCCTTGCAATGAACTCATGCTCCGTGATGCCCAATTGTTCCGCCAAAAGCGCAAAGGGCTTCGGGTGAACAGGCAAGTCACCCTGCAGGAGTTGAATCACCTTCTTGTCAAGCGCGTCAATCATGGCTGAAGCCTTTGCCGATTTCTTTCCACCTCTCCCAGCGGGCATCCGGATTGCCTGTTGGCGTAAGGCAAAGAAAATACGGAACAATTTAGCTAGTGCCCTGTGCCTTATGCCTTTCGGCTTCGGGTTATTCCAAAAAATGCCTTAGAATTGGTGTTACGAAATACCAGAAGGGCATATCCAATACCCCCTGCCGTGTCAAGAATAAAGGGTCTTCATGAAACTTGCAAATCTGTAGCAAATCTTATATTTTAAAGTTTTTTCGGGGCCGCCCCCGGGTTGAACGACGGCGTGAAGAAAGGTTTGCTCTGATGCTAGGGTACTTGAAAATGGTTGAACGCAAGATTCAGGAGGCCATGGAGAGGGGTGAATTCGACAACCTCCCCGGACAAGGGAAACCCCTCCCCCTTGAAGAGGACAGCCACATCCCTGAGGAGCTTCGTGTGGCTTATAAGATATTGAAGAATGCCGACTGTCTGCCGCCTGAACTTGAGGCCAAAAAGGAGATCCGGCAGATGGAAGATCTGCTGGCCAACATCCCTGACGAAAAAGAGCGATACAAGCTCATCAAGAAAATCAACTACATGATTATGAGACTGAACATGATGGGCAAGAGATCGCCCCTCTTTGAAGAAAAGCAGGTCTATTACAAGAAACTCGTTGACAAAGTCGGCCAAAAATGATTATCCCCTGTCGCCAATAAAGCTGCCAGGAGTTTTCGCCCATGGACATGAAAAGGGACTACTACGAGGACGTCCAGCTCTTCAGCTCCGGGGTGGTTTTCTTCTGGTTCATCGTCCTCGTCCTTTTCCTCGCCCTATTTCCGTTCCTCTTCAAGAATTACTACGTGTATGTGGCCAATTACATGGCCATCAACGTCATGGTGGCTATCGGCCTCAACATTCTCGTGGGGTACACCGGCCAGATCTCCCTGGGGCACGCCGGCTTTTTTGCCATCGGCGCATACGGCACAGTGACCCTGATGTTAAAAGCCCACCTCCCTTTCATCCTGGCCTTGCCGGCCGGCGCCTTGGCAACGGCCCTGTTCGGTTTCCTCATAGGTCTGCCGGCCCTTCGATTGGAAGGCCCCTATCTCTCGATCGCCACACTCGGCTTCGGCCTGACCATCACCCAAGTCATCGGCAGGATCGACTTTTTTGGCGGGCGTCAGGGGTTGCACACACCCGATCTGACCATCGGCCCCTGGCATTTGGACTCAGACAGGGATTTCTACTATCTGTTGCTTACCATCACCGTCATATTGACCTTTACTGCTCGCAATCTCATCAAGACCAAGGTGGGCCGAGCCTTCATCGCCATCAGGGATGCAGACATCGCAGCCGAGACCATGGGTGTCAATATTATGTACTATAAGACCCTGGCTTTTGCTGTGAGCGCTTTTTACACCGGACTGGCCGGCGGACTCTATGCATTTGTGCTGCGTTTTATCGAGCCCCAGATTTTCAGCCTCCTCATGTCCATTGTTTTCCTCGCCATGGTTGTCGTGGGCGGGTTGGGCTCCATTTTCGGGGCCATAGCAGGCGCGTGTCTGCTCTCCTGGCTGGACCTTGAGCTTCGTAACATACTCGGCATCCCCTATCTCGGGGCGTGGCTTGAAGCTCTCTCCAAGAGTTATTTTTCTATCACGGGGGTATCCAATATCCAGCTCATTCTTTATGGCTTGATCATGGTTCTCATCATGCTTTTCGAACCTTTGGGGATATACGGATTTTGGATCCGTACAAAAATTTACTGGAAGACATGGCCCTTTTGAAGTGCCTAAAGTGAGCTAGAGTCCGTAGAGTGACTAAAGTTCAGAACTCACTGAGAACCAAAAAGCAGTAGGGAGCGGCACAAATGTCAAATGTCAAAGCCCAAATGTCAAATGAATGTCAAAATCCAAATACCAAGTAAGGACGGAAGATCAAAATCAAAATAAACATGAAGACGCCGGCAGGGTGATGAAAAATGCTCAGATGCAAGGCGGGTCCTTCGACAAGCTCAGGATAAACTCACCCGAGGAGTGAGTCGTACATAGGGAGTACGTCGCAACGACGAGGGATAAGCGCAACGCAGCAGATGGGCGTTTTTCACCGCCCTGATAATGACCAATGACAAGTGACCAGTAACGATGACCGATTTTCTACAAATGATCGCCGGTGGTATTGCCGTGGGGAGCTCTTACGCTTTGATGGGGCTTGCCATGGTCATCATCTACAAGACCTCTGAAGTGGTCAACTTCGCCCAAGGCGAGATGGCCCTCCTTTCCATCTTTCTCACGTACATGGTTCTTGAATTCCATGGTTTTCCTTACTACGTCGCTTTTCCCGCAGCGCTCCTTTTTGCCGTGTTTCTGGGTTGCTTCCTCGAATTCGCTGTATTGCGGCGCGCCAAAGAGCCGAATATTCTGGGCATGATCATTATCACCATCGGCCTGGAGATGATTCTCATGGGATTTGTCTCCTGGAAGTTTGGGGCCGATCCAAAAACCATGCCCTTTCCCATGTCACCCTATTCCAGCGTCACCCTTGGTGAGGTGTTCGTCAGCGGTCTCGAGGTGCTCACGTTCATCGTGGCGCTGACGGTCATGGTTATTCTGTTCCTTTTCTTTCGTTACTCCAAACTCGGCGTGGCCATGAAGGCGACCCAACAAAACCAGGTCGCTGCAAGGCTTATGGGGATCCGGACCAAACGGATTCTCATGATCACCTGGGGCATTTCCTCCCTGGTGGGTTGTTTGGCCGGTCTCCTCATTGCACCGACCACAATGCAGCCCTATATGATGTGGGATCCCATGCTCAAGGGGTTTGCTGCCGCTGTTCTGGGCGGCATGACCTCCCTTCCCGGTTCTGTTTTCGGGGCCTATATGATCGGTCTTATCGAGAACCTCTTTGGAGGCTATATTTCCATTGAATTCAAATCCGTGGTGGCCTTTGCCATTATTGTTTTGGTGCTGTGCATCAAACCGAGCGGGCTCTTCGCTCGCCACTACGTGAAAAAAGTGTAATGCGCCTCGCTTGAGGGGATAGGTAACATTCAAGCAAATGGATCCATCTAACATTGTCAGAAAGGAGAGCAGTATGAAAAAAAGAGGAATTTGGCTGTTGTTGGCAGTGCTTGCGCTGGTTCTGGGTTCTGCCATGGGCGCTGTGGCAGAAGAAGGGGTCACCGACACCGTGATCCATATCGGCCAGTGGGGGCCTCAGACGGGCCCGGCAGCACCATGGGGGGCTGTGGCCCGCGGCACGGGCGTTTATTTCCAAATGATCAATGAGCAAGGCGGCATACACGGCCGGAAAATCGAATACCACATGTTCGATGACGCCTACAACCCTGCAAAAACCAAGGCAGGGGTGAAGGAACTGCAGGAGGGTGTGGGTATGTTTGGCTGGGCTTCCGGGGTGGGCACCGCCTGCGGCCTTTCCGTCAAAGACTATCTCATGGAAAGGAAGATTCCATGGGTAGGGCCGGCGGCAGGTTCTCTTCACTGGATCTCTCCGCCACAGAAATACCTCTTCGCGGTGTATCCCCTCTACTACTCGGAAGCTAAAATTCTCTGTAAATATGCCATAAAGGAACTGGGAAAGAAAAGGATCGCCATAGCCTACCAGAATGACGACTACGGTAAGAACGGGGTTGCAGGGGCTGAGGCTGAACTGAACAAACATGGGCTGAAGCTTGTGGCAGCCGTGCCGGTGGAACTCTCGGACACAGACATGAAGCCTCATGTGATGCAACTCCGCAAGGCGGATGCCGATGTGGTGCTCTTGTGGGCCGGACCCATTCACGCCATCCGCATCGTGGGAACCGCCCGGGCCATGAAGTTCCAACCCCAGTGGATGAGCACCAGCACCTGCTCCGACTTCCCCCTCATGATGGCCATCAGTAAAGGCCTGTGGCAGGGTGTCATCGTAGGCAATTTTGGTGACCTTCCCGATTCCCAATCCCCTTTGATGCTCGAGTACAAAAAGGCTTTCGACAAGTATGCGGCAAAGGGCGAAAGATGGGGTGTCTTTTTCTATGCCGGCTTCGGATTTGTCGAGCCCATGGTGGAAGGCTTGAAGCGGTGCGGACGAGATCTTACCAGAGAGCGCTTTGTGAAGGAGATGGAAGGCATTCAGAATTTCCAGGGCATCTTCGGAAAAATCAGCTATTCCGCCTATGAACCCAGTGATGTCTTTTGCAGACAGGGTCAAGATGAGTTGTTTCTCACACAATGTGTGGAAGGGGGTAAATCCAAGAAGCTGACCGATTGGATGACGCCGGATTGATGCACCTGTTTTTGCATTAGGCTGCTGTGAAAATAGACTCGTAGGGGCGGGGTTTATCCCCGCCCGCCTGGCAGCAACCCTGATCGTGTAACCGATCCAGTGGTGCCCCTCTCCAGACCCTTTCTCGATCAAAGGTAATGTTTTCGGGAGGGCATAAAGCCCTCCCCTACATTTTTATCTGCGGGGGTGGGTGAGGGTGTGCAGATTCTCAATATTATCTCGAAACCTTGAGTAAGATCACATGACCTTTTTCAAAGTTGAAAACCTTTCTATTTCCTTTGGCGGCCTCGAAGCCCTGCGGGAAATTGCCTTCGAGGTTCAAAAGGGCGAAATCTATGCTATCATCGGGCCGAATGGGGCAGGAAAAACCACGCTCTTCAACTGCATCAACGGCATTTATCGTCCCAACAAGGGATTGATCCGCTTCAAAGGCAAGGACATACAGGGTAAAAGACCCGACCAGGTTGCCAGGCTCGGTATTGCGCGGACCTTTCAGAACATTGAGCTGTTCTCCCACATGAACACCATGGAAAACCTCATGCTGGGCCGGCACAATTACATGAAGACCGGTCTGTTCCGCGGCGCCTTTATGTGGGGGAAACGCTCCTTTGCCGGTCGTGAGGAAGTAAGCCATCGTAAGAAGGTTGAAGAGATCATTGATTTATTGGATCTGCAATCGGTGAGGAACAAATTCGTGGGCTCTCTTCCTTACGGGATACAGAAGCAGGTGGAGTTGGGCAGGGCTCTGGCCCTCGAACCGGAGGTGCTCCTCCTGGATGAGCCCTCTGCCGGCATGAACTCCGAAGAAAAGCAGGACATGATATTCTGGATCAAGGACATCCAGGATACCTTGGGCGTAACCATCCTGCTCATCGAGCACGACATGAAGATGGTCATGGATATCTCTGAACGCATTCTCGTCATTAACTTCGGCCTCATGATTACAGAAGGCACGCCCGAAGAGGTTCAAAAAAATCCTGAAGTGCTAAAGGCCTATTTGGGAGAGGATGATGCCCTCGGGGACTTTGCTTGAAATAAAAAACATCGAGACTTTTTATGGCCTGATCTATGCCATTCCATTCGCGGCGTCTCCCTGTCCATTGACGTGGGGACCATCACCGCTGTGCTGGGTAATAACGGCGCCGGCAAATCCACGATCCTTAAAACCGTGATGGGGCTTATCGAAGACCAACCCGACAAGGGAACCATTGAATTCATGGGGAGAAGGATCGAAGGAAAAGACACAGAGGACATCGTTCGCATGGGGATTTCTTACGTCCCTGAAGGCCGAGAGGTCTTCGAGGAGCTCACCACCAAAGAAAACCTCCTCATGGGGGCTTACTTGAGAAAGGATCGGGTTGACGTTAAGAATGATTTCGAACAGATCTATCGGCACTTCCCGGTGCTTAAGGCAAGGGAGCATCAGTGGGCGGGAACCCTTTCGGGCGGCGAACAGCAGATGCTCAGCATAGGCCGCGCTTTGATGAATCGGCCCACCCTTCTCTTCCTTGACGAACCCTCTCTCGGGCTTTCGCCCATCTTGGTCAACGAGATCTTTCAAATCATCAAGAACATCAATGAAGAAGGGGTCACCATCCTTTTAGTGGAGCAGAATGCACGCATGGCCCTGGCCATATCGGATTTCGGGCTCATTCTCGAGACCGGCCGTTTCGTCATGAAAGGCACAGCCAAAGATCTCATGCAAGATAAGGACGTTCAGGAGTTTTACATGGGAATCCGCTCCGAGGAATCCATCAAGGGCTATCAGCGATGGAAAAGAAAGAAGCGGTGGAGATAAAATCGCTTCGCGATTTTATAAAAAACGGCTTCGCCCCATTGAAATGATTTGTCTCGTTCAAAAGTGTTTGCATGGCCCCTTTTTCGTTTACAGTGCCCCCCGGTTCCGGCCATGGCCATTTTTCTCAAGGGGATATCTATAGGGCTCAGAGCCGGTGGCTAAGAATTCGAGGTCTAACAGATTCATTGGAGATTCCTAGAAGTTTAGGGGCGCAGACCCCGAATTCTTAGCCACACCGGAGCTCAGTGGAATTCTTTTGTGAGATATCCCCTTTCGAAAAAGGTCCTGGCCTCCACCACCGATGCGGTGTTTTTTCGCCATGCAAACACTTTTGAAAGATACTAAATGATTTTAGGGTAAAGGTATGGAGACATCGCCCAGCATTTTCAGGGATACGGTTCGAAAACAGGGAGACCGGGTGGCCATGCGGAAAAAGGAGTACGGTCTCTGGCACGACATCTCCTGGAACGAGTACTTCAGACTTGTGACCTATGTGGGCTCGGCCCTCATCTCCCTGGGACTCGAGAAAGGGGATTGTGCTTCCATTATCGGTGACAACTGTCCGGAGTGGGTCATCATCGATATGGCCATCCAATGTGCAGGCGGTGTGGCGGTGGGGGTCTATGCCACCAATGCCTGGGAACAGGTAGAATATGTCATCGAGAATTCAGAGTCGAAATTCTTCTTTGTGGAGAACGAAGAACAACTCGATAAGTGGCTCCACTTCAGGGACCGTGTTCCCCACCTCAAGAAGGTGATCGTCTGGGATCTCGAAGGTCTGCGGCATTTTGAAGATCCCATGGTCATGACCTACGACGAACTCCTTGAAATGGGCCGTGAGGCGGCTGAACGCGATCCCGGGCTCTTCGAAAAGCGAATGGATGGGGTCGAACCCGACGATGTCTCCACGCTTATCTATACTTCGGGAACAACCGGCCCTCCCAAAGGCGCCATGCTCACCAACAGAAATCTCATATGGATGGGCCGAGCCATCACCTCGGACAACCCCATGGATAAATCCGATGAGGTCTTGTCCTTTCTACCCCTCTGCCATATCTTCGAGCAGCTCTTCTCGGTGCTGGGCCACATTACCCACGGGTTTGTTGTCAACTTTATTGAGAGCCCCGATACCGTTGCGGACAACATGATCGAGATTTCTCCCACCGTGGGCTATGCCGTGCCCCGCATCTGGGAGAAATACTCCTCGGCTATCTACATCAGGATGTCCGATGCCACATGGTTCAAGAAAATTGTCTTTCATGTGGCCATGAAAATCGGCCAGCAAAGAGCGACTCTCATGATGAACTTCAAGAAAGTCCCCCTTCACCTGGAGGCTCTCTATCGATTGGCCCATTTCGCTGTGTTTCGAAAGCTCAAGGAGCGGCTCGGGTTTGACCGGATGCGGATCGCCTATTCCGGGGCTGCCCCCATTTCACCGGAGGTGCTCCACTTTTTTCAGTCCCTCGGGGTCAACCTTGTTGAAGGATACGGCCAGACCGAAGGGACCGGCGTCACCTGCGTCTCACGGGTGGGGCGTGTCAAATTCGGAACCGTGGGCCCGCCTTTAACGGGCACGGAGGTGCGTATTGCAGAGGATGGCGAGATATTGGTGAGATCACCCAGCGTTTTCAAGGGCTATTTCAAGAACCCCGAGGCCACGGCAGACACACTAAAGGACGGGTGGCTCCACTCCGGCGATGTCGGAGAAATCGATGAGGACGGGTATCTCAAGATCACGGATCGGAAAAAGGACATCATCGTCACGGCAGGGGGTAAAAACATTACGCCCCAGTACATCGAAAACAAACTGAAATTCAGTCCTTATATCAATGACGCGGTGGTGATCGGGGATCGAAGGAAGTTCCTATCCTGTCTGATTATGATCGACGAGGACAATGTGGTCAAGTACGCCCAAGATAACAAGGTGCAGTTCTCTACCTACAAAGACCTCACCAGCAATCCCGAGATCCTCAAGCTCATCCAGGGTGAGCTAGACAAAGTGAACGAATCCCTGTCCCGCGTGGAGCAGGTCAAAAAATTCACCATCTTGCCCAAGAAGCTTTATGAGGAGGACGGCGAGGTCACGCCCACCATGAAAGTGAAACGAAAATATGTGAACGAGGCTTTTGCCGATCTCATCGAAGGGATGTACAAAGGCCCAAGGTAGTCATTTGTCATTGGTTCCTTGTCCATCGTTTTCGTCCTTTATGCGTTGTCCAAGGTCTTTGACAAATGACCAATGACTAATGACCAATTGCGAGGCTTCCTATAATCTCATCGATCCGGTCGATGCCTTTTTCTCTGCAGTATCTTCTGAGGCCTTCCAGAACATCCAGGGTTGCCCGGGAATTGACGAAACTCGCTGTTCCCACCTCAACAGCCCGTGCTCCGGCAATGAGGAATTCCAGGGCGTCCCTGTAATTCACAATGCCGCCCATACCGATAACCGGGATCCCAACGGTTTGGACCACCTGGTAAACCATGTGGAGTGCCACAGGCCGAATGGCCGGGCCTGAAAGACCGCCGGAGATATTGGCCAGTTTTGGTGTGCGCTTCTCCACGTCAATGGCCATGCCTGTCAACGTGTTAATAAGAGAAATGACATGGGCTCCGGCGCTTTCAACGGCCTTGGCAATGCGGCGGATATCCGTCACATTGGGCGTGAGTTTGACGATCACCGGTTTGTCTGTGTTCTTTAAAACCCGTTCCGTCACCCTGGCAGAGACATCGGGGTCTATGCCGAAAACCATGCCGCCGCGCTCCACATTCGGGCAAGAGACATTGACCTCTAGGGCGGAGATGCCGTCCACGCCTTTTAGAGCGGAGGCCAGCTGGCCGTAGTCGTCCATGTGGTGTCCGTAGATATTCACAATAATCTTGGTACCCAGACTCTTGAGCTTGGGGAGCTTCTCTTTGAGAAAGGAATTCAAGCCGATGTTGGCCAGCCCGATAGCATTCAACATGCCGCACGGGGTCTCCACGATTCGAGGCGGCGGGTTGCCTGCAATGGGCTTGAGCGAAAGGCCTTTCACGATCACAGCGCCCAAGAGGCTGAGGTCCAGCAGGGAATCAAACTCGAGCCCGTAGCCGAATGTACCGGACGCGGTCATGACCGGATTCTTGAGCTTCAGGGGCCCCAGTTTTGTCGTCAGATCAGGTGTTGGGACAGACATGGCAAACCTATCGGTAAGGAGTTCAGCCAAATGAAGTCTAGTTGGTTGGCGCGGAGCAATAACTGCCAGAACAAAATCCCCCCCACCCCCCTTTCCTAAAGGGGGGCAAGCGGGGATTTCTGGTTCTTTTGCACTTCAAATGACTCTTGCAATGAGATCTTTTTTCTGGCCTCTGCTATAGCGTGATGAATCATAGATCAAATGACTTGAATAAGCCTTTGCTTCGCACAACGCTCAAGCGAATGCGAATATGGCTTAAGGCGAACCCCGGTTGAATAGCGGAGGGGTTTCGACTTGAAAACCAGTATCGTAAATAGTGAGGCGCCCGGCTGTATTGCGTTACTCCAGCGGAGCGCATTCCACGGGGCAGGGGCATAAGGCACAAGGCCAAGAGAATTTCTTGCCGCCGGATCCCTCTCTGCACCGCAACTAGCAACACGCGACCTGCAACTCGCAACCCCCAAGACGCAACCCGCAACTTGCAACCCGCAACCCGCAGTAAGCTTCCCCACGAAACCCATTCTTGCAGCAGAGCCCATAGAAGGCGTTGCACAACACTTCAGAGCGCCTCCCAGTCTATGGCGTGGGCAGGAAAAACCGGCCCGTCCCGGCAAACCAGGACATAGGGGTTCTTCTCATCGGAAGAAGCCCTGATGGCGCAGCCCTGGCAGGCCCCGAGTCCGCAGGCCATGTTGGCCTCCAGGGAAAATTGACAGAGGACCTTGTGATACCGGGCCATCTCCGCGATTCTCTTCAGCATGGGCTTGGGCCCGCACGTAAAGAGTGACAAGTTCTTCCCTTTGGCTTTTTTTGACTTCAGGAAGGTCTCCAGAAGGTCGGTCACCGGACCGCCGTGGCCTGCTGTCCCGTCATCCGTGGCGATTGAGATCTCCACACGGCCGCCCGAAAGATTTTCCAGGTCAATAATTTCGCCGGCGCTACCGAAACCCATCAGGAAGGGAAAAGCCTTGGCCTTCATGCTTTGGGCCAAGAAAGCCAGAGGTGCTACGCCGATGCCCCCGGCCACCAAAACCGGCTCTTGGTCCTTTTTCGGAAGCCTGAAGCCCTTGCCTAAAGGGCCGAGTACCGACAATTCATCCCCTTCTCCCACCTGGGCCATAATCGCTGTTCCTTGCCCCACCACCCGGTACAGAACCAGAAAGAGATCCTTCTTAATCCCGCATATGGAAAAAGGCCGCCTTAGAAGAGGATCGCTGCTGCTTCGGACGCGGATCATCACGAACTGCCCCGGCTTCGCGGACTTCACAATCTCCGAAGACCTCAGTCCCATCAGCCAGGTGTTCTCATTGATTTGATCGTTGAACGCTATTTCCGCATATTGTTCGATCATGGATTCAAAATACCCTATTCCCGGCCTTTGTAAAAGACCTTTTCCAGTGTTGTCGTGACATTTTCTTCTTCACACCTATTTCTTGACCAACAAGATCCGGGATGGACTAGTGGCTTGACATGGAGAGGCCCCTGCCCTATGCTACCTTACTGTAAAGGAAATCCCCCATCCCTTCCCTTTTCTGTGGGAAGCCTATGATCACCTCATCCCCCTGGAGGGCCCCATGACGATTCTGGACGAGAGATTCGCGGAATTCGAGAAACTGCAAAGTGAAGAAAAAATCACCTATTTTGAAAAAGATGGTCGCCTTTACGACATGATCATCTCCCAGCAACTCAACCGGCAAGTTCTTGAAGACATTTATCGCATCAGCAACCGACTTCGAGCGGTTGCAAAAAGCAAAGCCGGTTCCATGTTCCTCCAATCCCTCCTGTGTCACAAACGGGCGATGCTCTACTTTACGCAACCCTCATCCAGAACCTTTCTTTCCTTTGAGAACGCGTGTCACATCCTGGGCATGAGGACCTCTGAAATTCGCGACACGAGCGTCTCCTCCGAAGTCAAGGGGGAGACCTTCGATGACAGTCTGCGCCCCTTTTCTTCATACACGGACTTGATTATCAT
>SMTZ1_10017007_pt1 | contig 11540 bp, 11 predicted proteins | sample DeeMarSWOR136_30_FD_25667 | JGI IMG/M metagenome (IMG submission 25667)
CTGCCGTCGTTTACTTTGTCGGGAGCCTGGAGACGAATATAGCATTCGCATATCTTTTTCACATCGTTCTATCTTGCGTGTTCTTCTCACGCAGACAGAGTTTGATTGTAACTATCATTGCAATTGGCATGTTTGCCACGTGTATCACAGTAGAATATGTTTTGAAGATACTACCTTCGATGAGTATTTTTGCCGGGTCGTCCTATGAACAGAATCCTGTAACAGTACGGGCGATATTGATAGTGAACTTCTTTTTCGCTATCGGAATATGGTTGGCCGTATGGTATCTCGCCTCTTATCTGTCGTCAATGGTGCGCCGGAGAGATTTCGAACTCTATGAGACCAACCGCCGCCTCGTGGCTGCCCAGGAAGAACGGTCCCGACATATGCTCGCTACGACTCATCAGTTAAAAGCCCCCTTTGCCGCCATCTATTCCAACGCGCAACTTTTGCTACAGGGATATTGCGGTGATATTCCGGACGAAGCATCGCAAGTGATACAGCGGATCACATCGAGATGTCGGCGATTGACTGCAGAAATCCAGGAGATGCTCCAACTGGCAAATCTAAGCTCAACCAGCCAACAGTCTCTTCCACGGACTAAAATAGTTTCAACAGAGTTACTGCTGTGGTGTATATCTCAGGTTGATCCTATAGCTCGTGAACACGGTATTGTGTTCAAAACAGATATAAGGCCGGTAGCCATGATGGGTACTGAAGACCACTTCAAAATGCTGTTTGTCAATCTTCTGTCCAATGCGGTAAGATATTCCCATAGAAACGGTCAGGTCCATATCTCCTGCTACCGAGGCCCGAATTCGGAGCCTATTGTCACTATTGCCGATAACGGAATAGGAATCCGGAGCGACAAGTTACCTCGTATCTTTGAGGAGCATTACCGTACCAAAGAATCCGTTCAGCACAACAAAGAGTCTTCCGGATTGGGTTTGGCTATTGTCAAGCACGTAGCTGGATTGTACGGAATTCGTATCCGAGTGGAAAGTCGCCCCGGTTTCGGAACAAAGTTTGAGCTTACATTCCCTGCCTCAGATGAAAGTTTGGGCAATAATTAGAGTAGAGTTATGCAAAATTGATGTTAGGCCCGTCTTGGCTCGGCCAAGCCGAGACAGGTATATATTATTTAAGAAAATTAGTTTTTGATTTTCTTAAATAATCAAATAGCTGCTTGCCAGACAATACTTTATTGTTTGAAAAGAAAGGAGAAACGAAATGGCCTATCTCTTGATTGTGGATGATGACGAAGACTTTGCCAATACTACAGCAATGGTCCTACGTAAAGAAGGACACGACGTCCAGATTGAGCTGGACATTGAAGAGGCCGTGCAAAGTATGGAAAATAAAACTCCGGATTTGGCGATTCTGGATGTTATGTTTCCCGAAGACGCCTCTGCTGGATTTGAATTGGCACGCTTCATGCGCCACGAAAGTGAAAAACTCAAGGATATTCCAATCCTGATGCTGACTGCTGTAAATACCAAATTTCCGCTCGGGTTCGGTCCTAAGGATATCGACGACCGTTGGCTACCAGTGACTGATTTTCTGGAAAAGCCTGTGGATTTTGATGTTTTAATAAGCAAAGTGGCACAGCTCTTGCGTGAAGATAGCACGGCTGACTGATAGCAGAATAAGGATTAGGGTAAATGGGACCGGAGTGGTACGATAAATCCATTCTCATATTGGGATGTGGCAATGTGCTGTTTGGAGATGACGGGTTTGGGCCGGCTGTGGCCCAGCAGCTCCAACGCGACTTCAAAGTTCCCGCCGAAGTTTGTGTCCTGGATACCGGAACTTCAGTTCGAGAGATACTCTTTGACGCCATACTTTCCGACAAGAAACCATCGAAAATCATCATTATAGACGCGATGGATTGTGGTCTCAAGCCGGGTGAGCTCTTCTGGCCGGACATCGATTCTTTTCCAAAGGCTAAGATCGACGATTTTTCGTTACACCAGGTACCCACATCGAATTTGCTTCGCGAGCTCCGTGACCTTTGTGGTATAAAAGTCATCGTAGTTGCCTGTCAAGTGGCTGACGCATGCGACAGCGTGAGCCCGGGTCTTTCGGAACCTGTCGGGGAAGCTGTTGAGCGCGCCGTCGAAATGCTTGCCCGGGAGTATTTCAAATAGCTGTGTGGGTCTTGGACAGCGCATTCGAACACATAAGTATCACTCTTAATCTTGTGAGACTGTTACCGATAGCCTTTGGAGCCGAGTATATTTCTCAGTTTCTCTCTCAGAGTGCCTGAGCCAACGCAATTGCATAATGAGGCAGCCGGCTCAAAATTCATCATAGAAGATGTCGCTTGTTCCTTTTTCTTTAAGCACACTTGTCACCGCCTCAATCATCAGCGGCGGCCCACAGAGAAATGCCTGTCGTCGAATGCCGGGCTCCAGATATTTGTCAACCGACAGATGAATGAATCCCGTCTCCCCATCCCATTTCTCGTCCTCACCAAGTTTGTCTGACAGGGCATAGACTACATGGAAATTCGGATGTTTTTTAGCCAGCTCCTCAAATTCCTCAAGATAGAAGACATCACGCGTTGCTCGGCATCCGAAAAACAGCCAGCACGCACGGTCGGGCCACCGCTCATAAAGGGTATAAACAATATTCCTTATTGGTGCTATGCCACAGCCTCCTCCGACACATATAATTTCCACAGAGGGGTCCTCGCTGAGCCAGAACTCACCGTAAGGCCCAGTGAAGAAGACTGTGTCACCAGGTTTTACGTTGTGTAAATAGGTCGAACCGATCCCACCCGGAACCAGTCTGACAACAAGCTGGACAATGCTTGGTTCATAAACAGGTGAGCTGATTGAATAGGCCCGGAAGACCGGGCCGTCCGGGGATGGGGCCTGGACCTGAACATACTGGCCGGGCCGGTGCGAAATATCAGGAGGGTCGTCGAGGCGCAAGCGAATTTCTTTCATGTCGTAAGTCAGATCTACAGAGCCCTCTACCGTAGTAGTGAACATCCTGACATTAAGTAAATCTTCCGGTATTCGGACATATATGTCTTCTCGAATCTTGACCTGGCAAGCGAGGCGAACATTCGACCGAATCTCCTTACGGGTCAACAAGGGTGTCTCGGTGGGCAGCACAGGCCCACCGCCGGAGATAATGGTAATCTTGCAGTGTCCACACGTGCCTTTGCCGCCACACGCCGACGGTATAAAAATCTCATTAGCGTAGAGACTGGCCAACAATGTCTGACCGCCAACAACTTCAAGTGGTTTTTCACCGGCATTGATATCGAGCTTACAGATGCCGTAGTTTATCAGCAAACGCTCGGCGATCATTAACATCGCTGCCAGTGCTGTGGTCAGGCCTGCGAACGATACTACCGACAACAAGTAAATCATGGAATATTCCTATTATTGAATCGATACCATTCCCGCAAAGCCCATAAACACCATAGCAAGCACGCCGGTAACGACCATTGCTATGGGGACGCCCTGGAACGGCTCCGGGATATTGCTGTATCTCATTTTCTGTCTCAGGCCGGCTAACAGCACAATCGCCACAGCCCAACCGATGCCTGCGCCGATACCAAATCCAACGGACTGTATAAAACTGTATTTGCGTATAATCATGAACAAAGAAGCGCCGAGAATAGCACAGTTAACTGTAATCAAAGGCAGGAATATGCCTAATGCAAAGTACAGCCGGGGGCTGAATCGCTCGACAAACATTTCGACTAATTGTACGAAGGCCGCAATGACCGTGATGAAGACGATAAACTGCAGATGTACGAGGCCGAGAGGTACTAAGACGAAATGATAAATTACGTAATTCAGTATCGTTGTCGTAGTCAGAACGAAAGTAACGGCTGTGCCCAAGCCGAGGGATGTTCTTATTTGGCCTGAGCAGGCGATAAACGAGCACATGCCCAAGAAGTTCGTCAGCAGTATATTGTTTGTAAATATAGCCGCTATAAATATTACCCATGCAGATGTCTCACTCATTATTTATTCTCCTGAGGCTCCGGGCCTTTAATAGCATTGAAAACCGCAATGACAATACCTAATGCAAAAAACGCCCCGGGAGCCAGAATCATCAGCTGATTAGGTGCATACCATTGACCGCTGAGCACCTCGTATCCAAAGATTTCTCCGGTACCCAGCAGCTCCCTGAAGAACCCGATGATGGCCAATATGACTGCGTATCCGAGGCCGTTGGCCACGCCGTCGACAATGGACAAAATAGGTGGATTTTGCAGGGCAAAGGCTTCGGCTCGACCCATAACGATACAGTTGGTTATTATCAAGCCAACGTAAGGTCCAAGCTGTTTTGACATGTCCCAATAGAAGGCCTTTAGGAACTGGTCGAACACTATCACAAACGTTGCAATGATGGCAACTTCGGCGATCATACGTATCCGATGCGGGGTATGCTTTCGCAGCAAAGAGACAAGCAAATTCGAGCCCACACAAACGAAGATAAGTGCCGCACCCATAACAAGTGAGTTTTCCAGCCGATTTGTCACCGCCAGGGCCGAGCATATACCTAATATCTGAATCGCCAGAGGATTGTTTGCCCAAGCTCCATCTTTCAATGTTAACAGGCCCCTGCCCCCACACAAACCCTTGGGCTCACATGTCATACAAGCTAACTGTTTGTCTGCCATTGTTATTGCTTCTCCTCAACAATGCTCTTTATGGCCTCGTTAAGCATCGCTTGGACCTTATCGCACGTCATGGTTGCACCTGTAATCCCATCGATTTCATTTTGTTGCTTTGCAGATCCCGGCTTGCAAATGACAATCCCCACGTTGTCGTCTTTGTCATGAATCGTCTTTCCAACGAAATTCTTACGAAATCCTTCTGTTACAATCTCACCGCCGAGGCCGGGGGTCTCTTCCTGCTCGTAAAACGTTATGCCTCGGATCGTTTTCATATCCTGTTCCAATGCCAGGAAGCCCTTGATGGGCCCCCACAGCCCGGGACCCGAAAACCGCAAAGCAATTGCCTGAATCCGCCCTTGTGCCTCGGGTGAAGAATAGAGATAGGTAGTAACTCCGCCGCGTTCGGCCTCGCGTACGTTATTCTTAAACACTTCGCCCAACTGCTTGGCGGAAATATCGGGCTCCAAAGGAACGTTCAACACCATAAGAATATTGAGGGTTTCTTCGGCCTCAGCGTTGGCTTTCCTGTAAGGAGCCGTCACACCTGCTGCGGCGGTCAGAAGCAGGGCACAAACAGCACCAAGGACCGCGGCATAGACCAGAGCGTAAAGACTACCCTTCACTTCTAAGCCTCCTAATGCGAATTCCAATAACTATTTCATCAATAATAGGAGCAACAATATTGCCTAACAGAATGGCGAATGTTACGCCCTCTACGTATCCCGTAAAATTCCGTATCAAAACAGTTATCGAACCGATTGTAATGCCGTACAACCATTTGCCCGCATTCGTAGTCGGGCTTGTTACCGGATCGGTTGCCATAAAGAATGCCCCAAAAAGTAACCCCCCCGCAAACAAGTGCCACATCACCGGCCCGAATACCCCGGGCATTCCACACTTAATAGCGCCGCCGCTAATGAGCGCCCCGGTCAATACGATAAACGAACCTAAAATGCTCACCACTGTCCGCCAGCTTGCCACTCTCGTAAACAGCAAAAATACACCCCCTAAGATTATCAAAATAGCCGAGGTCTCGCCGGCACTGCCCGAAACACTTCCCAAAAACAAATGCGAAATAGAACACATCTGGCCACTCTTGGCCTGCACCAGCGGTGTAGCCACAGTGACCGCATCGGCCGCTGAAGGGTCAACGGAAAAATATTCAAACAGCCGGCCCGTCAGTCTGTGACTCGGCTCGAACCAACTGGCCGACATTGCCTTCGGGTAGGCAAGAGCCAGAAAACAACGGCCCACAAGAGCCGGATTGAATATGTTCCGACCCGTTCCACCGAACAGCTCCTTGCCTATAAATACACCGAATGCCACGCCCAAACCAACCATCCAGAGCGGCACACCGGGCGGCAGAATCAATGGGAAGAGTATCCCCGTAACGAAAAACCCCTCGTTAATTCCCTCCTTGCGCACCATCGCAAAAATTGCTTCCACCGTTAGGCCAGCGGCATACGAGACGATGATCATCAGAAAAAACCGCAGACCGAAAAAGTAAAAAGCCGCCAATACCGCTGGAACTACCGAGATGATAACCATCGACATGAGCCGCTTCAAATCGAGCGGGTCCCGAACATGAGGAGCACCTATCGTCGTTGTCGACGGCGCGAAGAAGAAATGCTCCAACGCTCCGAAAACAGGCTTGAAAAGCCGCAGCTTTCCACCTTCCTCGAAAGTGGGGCGGACCGCCTCAATTATCTTCAGCAATCGTTTCACTCGTTTCCCTCTTCGATGCTTTTTCTGGCCAATTCTTCCTGATGTAACTTTTCCTGGCGTTCCTGTTCCCGGCGTATCTCTTCCTTTTCCTGCTCAATGAGTCTCTTGGCCTCGATGAATTGCTGCATGAGGTCGAGCTTGGATGGGCAAACAAAGGAACACAGACCACACTCTATGCAGAGATCCACACGATTCTGCTCGACTTCTTCGATCAAATCTCGATATAGATACTTGTGTATCAGGTGAGGGGTGATGCCGGCAGGGCAAACTTCTTCACAGAAGTTGCAGGAGATGCAAGGTCGACCTTCACCACGCACACCGGTAGTGAATCGCTCGCTAAAACTTTTTCTTAGTGAGCTTAGGTAGCAAGCAGCGTAACAGCTCCGATCCCAGCCGGGCCTGATGAAACCGAAGAATTCTCTGTCTTTCAGCTCGGGAAGAATCGTTATACCTCTGCATTCGGTATCAAGCCCTAATGTCTCTGTGCCTAACAGCTCACCGGTTAGTATGCCACCGTTAATCATTCGGGCAACCGGCTCGAATACATATTTATCTCTAATCATTTGTATCGGGTAGCCCGGCATAGCTTTGATATGAGTGGGTGAGTTGACCCCTGTCCCGCCAATTGAAACTATCCTTACCAGGCAGGGCTTTGACAATGTCAATGCCCGGTCAACCGCCAGAACTCCTTCTGTCCGGACCGCCCAAATGGGCCCTTCGCTGCGCTTAAGACCGAGATTGCGAGCGAGAATTGAAAAATCATCAACCATTTTCACCCACGCATGGCCACGTATATGGTTCCGTATTAGATTCGCAAAATCAGATTTAATGTCAGGCAGCACAAGGTAAATTGGTTGATACTCTAAAAGAGACTGTAATTGTTCCAGACCCCTGGTGAAACTCGATAGGCGCTTGTAGAGCTGGACGTCTCCCCTGGCGAGGAAAGGCTCCAAGCTCAAGGTCGAGACGATAATCGCCTGAGGTGTGCCCAGGGGGTCGGGCAGAGCACGCGTATGCGCATCATAGAAGAACTGCCAGGCACCCAATGCATTCAATCTGTATCGCTTTATGCCCGCCTCACCCATCCGGCGCTCTATGTGAGATAGCTCCTCTTTGGACATATCCACACGCTCTTCGTGCTTGGTGACCTCCTCGAGGACTATGTGGTTCTCATCTTTATTCAGCCGAACCACACCTGCTCGGGGACTCAGCAGAGGAACACCATAATTGTCAGGATCTTTGGCTAAGGTATCACCGTTGCTCACACGCTGTCCATCTTTAACAACAACTTCGCTAAAATCGAAACGACGGCTGCGCAAAGGAATATACAGCACTTCCGGCTCCGGCATAATCCGAACGACACCCTCCGGCCGACCCGACAACAATATGTTATGACCACCTCGGAATTTCATTTGTATAAACCTGTCTTAGCACCAGACGATTCGATCCACAGATTTCCTGCTATCAAAAAAATCAGTACATAATAATCTTCGTAACTTTACATTACCACAGCAAGCTGCGTTATTCAATCCCATATTAAATCATGACCATTCTCCAGTCAATATTGGTGACTTGCACTCAAAGGAGAGCCGGCCAAAAACACCCAATGGGAGTTAATTAAGTTGCAAATTTTAATGTTTTTAATAATGCTGTCAATGATTATTTATCCCAGCGGGGGGTTTTTCGGCTATTGGCCTGATTTATGCAAAAGACGGTTCATAACAGGTTTTCGAATTCACTGATAGACACCGGCCTGCCGGATTCCGCGGAAAGGTCGGCAGCGAAACACACAGCGTGTGTCAGTGCGGCGTCTTCAATATCAGGAAACGGCTGTTCATCGTTGATGATGCAATCAAGAAAATGAGACACTTCGCCCTGAAAAGGATGATGTGTAACGTCACCGCTGTCCGGAAGGATACAGGGAATCTTTGTGAAATTGTTTTGGCCGGGGAAAAGCTTCGGGGCGAAAAGTTCATTGTTGCGGAGTGTGCCCTCGGTACCATAGATTCCGATGTTGAACCTATATGGCATCTTTGCGTCAAACGTCGTGGTGCTGCGTCCGATCTTTCCATCCTTGAATTTTATGTTGATTGAAATTGTTCCCGGGTATTCTGCGGGATTATCAGTTTGTACCTGATAGGCGGACACTTCCTCCACCTCACTGCGTGCAAACCATCGTAGGGCGTCCACTGCATGACAGCCGGCGGTCAGCAGGGCCGTTCCGCTTATTTCGCGACTGCCGTACCATTTCAAATCCGTCGTCATCCATATCCGGTGCAGATAGTCTACCTCCACCATGAAGATGTCACCGAATGTCTCATCCTCTATCAGTTGGTCGATAGTCATCAGCAACGGATTCCAATGCAATACAAAACTCACTACCGTTTTGACTTCATTCTTTCTCACTGCCTCCCGCTGCTTGCGGATATCTTGCGGAGTCAGGGCTATCGGCTTTTCGATAATAATATGCTTACCAGCCTCCGCGGCGGCGACCACATATTCCGTGTGTACATTATGGGGTGTGCATACCACAACGATGTCCACATCATCTTGTTGAAGCATTTTAGAAGCGTCGGTTTCGATGGTACACTTTAAGTCGTAGCGATCGCGGTATCTTTCAGCGTTTGCAGGATTTCGACTTACCAGCGTTCGTACCTCGGAGCGCTGGTCTTTTTGAAATGCCTTTACATATTCTTCTGCGACCCAACCACAACCAATAATCGCTGCGCCAAGTCTTTTCATATTTTGTTTCCTTTCCTGTTGCTACAACAATAAATGTTTCTGTGAGTAAACAGAATTATAATACACTAAATCGTTAAGAATAGAAAGCGGCATATCGTTCCATCGCGTTCATGATCGCCTTTATATTTTCAAGAGGGACACCCGGATAAAGTCCATATATCATCATTAGTCCTCCTTCCTGGCTGCCGAGCTTTTCAGCCTCTTTGCGAATTAGATCGTCAATTTGTTCTGGGCTGCCGAAACGGGTGATTTGCTGGCGGTCTATATCGAGATCGATGCAGACCCTTCCTTTTAAGTTCGCAGCTATCCAGTCAATACCATTAACGAGGTCCTGAAGGTTGAGGGCATCTACGCCGCTAACTACAAGGTCGTCCACAAGGTCACGAATATCGCCGTCAGAGTGCATATGCACCAGACAGCCCGCTTTTTGAGCCGGTGCCATCAGGTGCTCGTAGATGGGTTTGATATAGGTTCTGAAGTGTTCGGGCGAAAGCATTGGGCCGAGCTGCATGCCCAAATCCTCCGGATATCGCATCATCGCAACACCGAGGTCAATATAGCGCTGCACAATTCCAATACTGAATTTTTCGACCGTTTCAATCAATCGCCGGAGTCTCTCATCTCCATCTGCCATATCGAGCAGAAGTTTTTCGTACCCACGAAGATAGCTCAGCCTCAAGAAGGCGTGGCCATGTTCCAGGCTACCGACACTATGTTTTCCTTCTGCTTTGGCTATTCGGATTTTGTCCTCAATTGCGGACCAGTCGATAGCAACCATGCTGTTTGACTGCGCCGGGTCGGGTGGGATAAAATCCTGCAAGGCGTCCCAATCAGCCAGCGGATACTTTGTCACCGAGCCTGTAATGCCGTCATCAGTTGTTTCCCAGACGCAGCCCCATGCATCCGTATAAGGCTTACCGGCTCGCTCCCAGGGAGCCAATTCCGGCAATACTGTATCTTCGGAGGTGAAGTCGGGAAATAAAATGCGGTGTTCCGCCATTAGCTCAAACAAGGCGTCCTGTGGATAGTGATGCCAGCAAGCCGGATTTATCCAGAAGATAACCGGAATATGCTCGGGCCTTTCAAAACGGATGGCACGCAGCGTGTTTTCAGTGATGGCGTCAGTAAAATCCATATCAGGGACGCTCAGGAATTCTGTACACAAACGCACGGACGATACCGGATGCTCGATACTCGTAAAAGACAAACATCGAGAATCGAGAATCAAGTATCGAGTATCAAAATTTAGACGACTTCAATTACCTTGCCCGACCGAGCGGACTCATAGCAGGCGGTCAGGAGCTTCTGGCTTCGCAGGCCCAGCTCGCCACTTATGACCGGCTCACGGGCATCTATGATTGCCTGGCTAAACTCTTCGATCTCAGCCTGATAAGTATTTACCGGCTCGGGGACAATAATCATGCCTTGAGCTTCGGCGCGGTCCTGCTGTGCGTCATATTCCTCCCTGTCTTGTTTCATGGTTCCCTTAGCTAATATCGAGCCCTTTGAGCCGTAAAGTTCGAGCACGTTCTTGCTGCTATTGTCAGGAATGCAGAAAAAGGTATCAACCGTGCCGAGTGCGCCATTTTCGAAGAACAGCGTAGCTACCGCGCTGTCCTCCGATTTATAATCGTGAACGGTATTGTTGATAAGACAACTGACCTTAACAACCGGTCCGAAGAACATTTCCAATAGGTCGATACAATGGCCTCCCATGTCGATAAGTGAGCCACCACCTCCGGTGGAAGGGTTCTGGCGCCAGGCACCTTCGATGGGGGGATACCAGCATGAGAGCTGGGCCCGCGCATAGGTCGGTTTGCCAAGCTTGCCTTCTTTGATCAGCTTTAGTGCGTGCTGGTGTTGGGCCACAAAGCGCATCATAAAGGCACAGCCAAGTTTGACACCTATTTGTTCGCATACCTCGATCATTTCTTCTGCCTCGATAACTGTCATACCCAGAGGCTTTTCGCAGAGAATGTGCTTTCCAGCTTTGGCGCAGGCTCGAACCTGTTCGGCGTGAAAGTGGGCAGGAGTAGCAATGTAAACGGCATCGATATCCGCCTCCTGCAGGTCACTAATACTCGCTGCTTGCTTGGCGCCAAATTTTTTGGCCACTTCAGCATTCACCTGTGCATCGATATCGAAAACGGTGGTCAATTCGGCATTATCGGCTTTTAAAATACCTTCCGGAATCGTTCTTCTTCTGGCAATTCCACCCGACCCAATCACACCCCATTTAATCTTCCTGGACATTATAACATCCTTTCTTCTGGATTCCCGCTTTGCGGGATCCCTTCGTTCACTTTGAATAGGCCTTTATTACCTTGGCCAGTGAATTACCTATCTGTTTGCAATCTTCTTCGGTGTAGGTCGGAAACGCGAAACAGGTAAACGTGTGGCTCTGGTGCCAGATGGCATTGGGCACTTC
>SMTZ1_10030714_pt1 | contig 11539 bp, 10 predicted proteins | sample DeeMarSWOR136_30_FD_25667 | JGI IMG/M metagenome (IMG submission 25667)
GGAAAAGCCCTGTTCAGAGCAGGGGGAAGGTTTCGTTTACGCTTCGAAAGATGGATGGACGAGAAGGTGGCTGACCGGATAGCTGAAGAAAATGCGGAATTAACAATATTCACTGATATGGGAAGCGGCTACCTTGATCTGCTAGGCGAAAAACTGTCCAACCGAGACGTAATCATCCTTGACCACCATAAACCCGTAGCAGAAATTCCTGCCGGCTTCGTTCAAGTCAACCCTCACGCTCACGGAATAGATGGAACCCGCGACATCAGCGGCGCAGGAGTCGCCTACTTCGCAGCCAAGGCAATGGACAAAAAGAACATTGACTTAGCCTGTCTCGCTGTTGTGGGAGCCTTAGGGGACCTGCAAGACAAAAACGAGAAGCGGAAGTTGGGAAGCGTAAATAGAGGCATAGTGGAAGACGCTGTTAAGTCGGGTTGCCTCAAAGTGGAAACTGATCTGCTGTTCTTCGGAAGGGAGACGCGTCCCATCCATCAGGCTCTTGCTCGCACCACAAATCCTTTTATTCCCGAAATAAGCGGCGAAGAGGACAAGAGTCTTGCTTTCCTCATAAATCTGGGAATCAAACCTAAACGGAATGAAAAGTGGCGTGCTTTAAGGGATCTCTCATCTGAAGAAAAGAAGACTCTTCTCTCTGCTATTGCTGACCATTTGGTGTCGAAGGGTTTAGCCGGAGACATTGTATCTGATTTGGTGGGAGAAGTTTACACATTGACTCATGAGGAGCCTTGGACTCCTCTCAGGAGCGCTCGAGAATTTTCTGTTCTGCTTAATGCCACTGGACGCATGGATAAGGCTGGATTGGGCGCGGCTATCTGTATGGGTGACCGGAAGAAGTGTCTGGAAGAGGCAACAGCGGTGATACAGGAGTATCGGCGTACCATCACCAAATATCTCCGTTGGGTAACTGAGGAACCGGGACGATTGAAAGAGCTGGAAAGCATCTATGTTGTTCGAGGGGACGGCTTCATAGATGAGAAGGTTATCAGTCCGGTCTGCACTATCCTGTCAACGACTCTTACTCAGTTGGGGAAACCCATTATTGCTTATGCTACTATATCTGGGGAGGATCAGGTTAAAGTGTCATCCAGAGGGTCGGAGCCCCTGATACAGAAGGGCTTGAATCTCGGAGAGATCATGCAGGCTGCGGCGGAGAAGTATTCTGGCAGAGGCGGCGGACACGACGTTGCGGCTGGAGCCCAGATACCAATCAAGAATGTGGAAGCGTTCATCAAGCTGGTTAACGAGTTAGTTAAGAAGCAGTTGGCGGGGGAACAGATTGGAGGCTGAAATTCGTCTCTCCTACGGGAATGAACGGGAAGCAGAGGCAGTGGCAAAGGCTGTTTCTCCAGACAATGTGGAGGTTCCATCGGGATTGTATATCGAAACGGTCAGGAACGGGTTCGAAGTTCTAACAAAAGTGGAGTGCCAAAAAAGACTGCAGACACTCATAGCTACTCTTGACGACCTTTTGGCATGTGTTTCAGTGGCAGAAAAAACATTCAAAGTAGCAAAGAAGTAACTGCCAAGATTAACGCTTGTGGCTTTTCACTAGAATTTTGAGTTGGGCAAGCGTTAGGGGGCTTCTTTTATAAGCGGTTAGACGCTTGGAGGTGTTAGTCAAGAAATGTTGACTAAAAGATTTGGTGTGATTCATTTGTTTGGTCAAGAAACCTTTACAAAAATCCTTTTAGGACTCTTTTGTTATAAAATGAATCGTTATGTTTCATCATGTGAAGAAATTCGCTCTGCTTCTTATCCTGTTACTGGTTCTTGTATTTCCGTTTCTGCAGGTGCCAAAAGTGTATTCAACGGAAGCCACTGCTCGAAACAAAGCTTTATCATTTATAGAAAATGTGCTTCCCATCGACATTTCACAATATAATGTAACATTTACGAAATATCGTGAGACAGAGTTGCCATCATTTCTGTCAAACGGTTTTTCGTCAGAACGTGTGACATACACCTTGGAATCAGAAGAAAGCATAATCGATGTAATTTGCGAGATTGAGAATGATATTCTAACCCTCTGTATGGTAACTCCAAAAAAGGGGTCAGTTATCAGCGACCACGAATACGCAAACTTGATTGATGCAGCCAACAGTTTTCTTGACAAATACCAGACCTACACTGGAGAAGATTTAGAGGCGATAAAAAATACCCTAATCGATGTTGATCCAACAGAAAACATGACCGTAACGGCAGGCGACATCAAACTAACCATAAGCAATGGAGAAGTTTGGGGGAATAAAGAAACATCATTTGACTGGAGATACGTCTATAACGGCTGCGAATACCCTGGAATATTTCTTGTTTTCAGCAATGGGGTTTTCTCCACCTTAAACGATGGACAAATCATCTACACGATAGGTAGTACAGATGTGAACATTTCAGAAGAACATGCCATAACCATAGCAATGAAACACATAACAAATTACTCATACGCTATGCCGGGTAGTGCTGAAATAAGCGGTTTCAACGTAACTGAGGAACGAACAGAAGCTTGGCTGGTGCCCTCCCCAAGAGAGCCCTATACGCTGTATCCGTTATGGAATGTAATGCTGTATCTGAACCAGACGTATCCCGGCAGCGTTTACGCTCTCTTAGTTGGAATATGGGCTGACACTGGAAAAGTCTCATCCTGCAGCAACCAAGCAGCTGGCGGCATCATACCCGAGTTTCCAACTTGGACACCAATATTGATTATGCTAGTTATTTTTATGGTTGTAGCAGTGATTTACAGACGTATCTTGAACAAACCTAATGGAGGGAGAAGGGGTTAGTGAAAAAATTTGTGTCTATGCTTGTTCTATTGCTGTTTCTTTCCCTTGTTTTAGTTTCTTTTCCACAAATTGTAGTAGTAAAAGCAGAAAGCACAATCTACATTAGGGCTGATGGGAGCGTTGAGGGAACAGATGGAAACGTCTACACCTTTACAGGCAACATTAATGGCTCAATTATTGTGGAAAAAGATAATGTCGTGGTTAACGGTGCAGGTTTCACTCTCCAAGGAGATGGAAACGGGAGAGGAATAGACCTTTACGACGGCAGCACCGGCATAACTGAATTTTCACTTTGGCATACATCTTTCTAACGCTTCGTACACCACCATTGATTCTACCTACATAGTAAACAATTTTGAGGGCATCCATCTCAATGGCGGATTCAACAACACAATTGTGGGGAACACCATAGCGAACAACAGCGATAATGGAATCGGCGTCTTTTTCAACACTAGATGCAACCTTATTTCTGGAAACCAAATAACAAACAATTGGGTCGGTGTTCTGTTCCACTTATACTCTGCTAGCAATACTTTGTCTGAAAACTTCATAACCGCAAACAACGGCATGGGCATCTGGCTAGACGGAGGCTCCAATAACATAATCATTCGAAACAATATAACAGACAACGCTAAAGGAATTTTTATTTCTGCAACCAAAAATTCTACCGTTTATCATAACAACTTTGTCAACAACACCTTTCATGTGTACATTTATGGAAACTATCCAGTAACTAGCATGTGGGATAATGGTTCCCAAGGAAACTACTGGGACAACTATACAGGCGTTGACAATAACGGTGACGACATAGGAGACTCGCCTTACGTCATAGAAGAGAACAACCGAGACAACTACCCACTAACAAATCCAGTTGATATTACAGTTATCCCAGAGTTTTCTTCATGGGCACCATTACTATTCGTACTTGGTATGGTTGCCTTTGTTCTAGTTGTTTACAGACAAAAACTACACAAAACATCCGTCAACTGAAGTGCCCGTCTGCATATTAGGAGACTAATAACAGTGTATCGCACCCACAAACAGGAAGAGAATAAAAAAGAAGAATGAAAAATCCACTGGTTTACCAGACTGAGATTTTTCCGTATGTTAGTTTTTTGCAGAAGCCTTCTATGTTTGCCAGTTCACCGTCGATTACTTCGGTTATTCTGCTCTGCACTTTCTCAAGGGAACATCCAGAATTCATGACTACCTGCGCAGCAGCAATTGCCGGCTGATCTATTGGTTTTCCGATCTGACTAAGAAGCCATATGTAAATCTCTTCCACTTCAGGCACATGCTCGCAGACGCTTCTGGCAATCTGATGAGTCAAAGCATTATAGATTTTCCCAACATGGCTAACAGGATTCTTTCCCGCCGCCGCCTCAGTGCCTATAGGACGATTCAACGAGACTACACCATTCACCTTGTTTCCCCTGCCAACCTGACCAGAATCCGCACCATCCGCGCACGTACCCAGCACAGTCAAGTAGACGCCGTCTACGCCTCGTCCTTCCACATCCAAGGTGTTAACATAAATGTTAACCTTCTCAAAGGCGCCCTTGGCATTCGCCCACTCCTGCACATCAGCCTGAATATCAGCCTTTTTCCTCATGTAATCCTTCTCGCTTTCAACGAAACGGTCCACAAAAGCCATGGCAACAGTCAAATTAAGGTTGGCTCCGTTTCTGAAACCCATAACCTTAACGTCTTCCCCCGCTTCAGGGAACCGCTTTTTGAAATCTTTAGAATTCACGTAACGCTCCGTATCCAAAACCATATTTTCTGTTCTAGTCATAGGCGCGTAACCTACAGCCGCTGAGGTGTCATTAGCTCCCATCATGCACTCGTTTCTCTTGAAGATGTCAGTAAGCCCCTGAGAACCCGGCTTCAGCTCCACCTGATACTTCATGTGCTCCTCAGGGTCAACAAACCTGAGATTCTCCTTCAACCAATCCTTGGCTGTTTGGATGGCAATCTCCTCAACAGGTATGGTTTTTCCGTCAAACTCGAAGGTTGCCCTGTCACCGAAAATAAGAAGCATAGGCTCCTTAACCACTCCTCCCCCAAATCTGCATTCAACATTGCCTGCAACCAGCAATGATTTGTCAGTGTTATGATGCATGATAGTCCCGAACTTCTCAAGATAGGCTCTGCTCAGCCTCACCGAAACCTGATCCATTATAGCGTCACACATGGAGTCAGGATGACCGACGCCTTTCCTTTCCACGATTTCGATCTGCTGTTTCTCAAGAGGCGTCCGTTCCGAACTGTTAACTATGATGTTCCTCATGAAAACACCTTGACGAAAGGCTAACAACTACAATTAATATATACCTTACGATAATACGAGCAACACAACAATAACAACAAAATCATACTAACCCAGTCCCCTTTACAATTCAAACAATTCTCTCGCATAAGAGAACAGCAACTTTTGCCCAGTCCTGTTTTGCGTTAAAATTGTAGTAAACATTGATAAATAGGACACGTCAATAGTGAAAAATATGGTCAAACAGTTAAAAGAGGCTTGCGGAGTTTTCGGAGCACAAAATTTCGAAAACAAACCCGTGTTCCCCTACGTTTACTGGGGACTACGAGCACAGAATCACCGCGGCCACCAATCCCACGGATTCCTCACCTTTGACGGAACATTCCACAGCTATAAAGACCTAGATTTGGTTCCGAAAATAAGAAAGGAAGAAATCCAAAAGTGGCAAACAGACCTCCCGGGATCCGTCGGATTGGGACACGTCAGATACTCCACATCTGGCGGAACAGATTACCAATCACTGGTAAAGAGCACCCAACCAATCTTAGAGAAACAGGGAGAAAAACAAATCGCCATAGCATTCAACGGCAACATAGTTAACACTCCAGAAATAATACAGGAAATAAGAGAAGAATACCCAAACTTCCGATTCAACTACGACGCAGAACTAATCTCCAGAAAACTATTGAGACGCGGAAAAGAGGGCGACCTTGCCTCATCCGTTAAAAGATGCATGAAAGAAATCGAAGGCGCCTTCTCCGTGGCTGGAATGACAGAAAAAGGAGAATTGTTCGCCTTCAGAGACCCCCACGGAATAAGACCCCTCTGCTGTGGATGCAGCAAAGACCGAAAAACATGTGTAGTCTCCTCAGAAACCGTTGGCTTAGACATCAACAGTTTCGAATTCAATTTTGAGGTAAACCCGGGAGAACTTGTGACCGCCTCAAAGGACGGATTCACCCGGAATCAACTGGTGCATAAAGAAAAAAGAGCATTATGCGCCTTCGAGTTCGCCTACTTCGCCAGACCAGACTCTAGACTAGGAAACAGGTACGTTTACGAAGTTAGAGAAGAATTCGGAAGAAACTTCGCATGGGAATACCCTGAAACCACCAGCAAAGTAGATATGATAATGTCCATGCCCGAAACAGGCAACGATGCAGCCTTCGGATACCATGAGCTAACAGGTATAAGGTGGGAAAGAGCCTCCAGAAGACACAGGTACGTAGCAGAGAGAGCCTTTATTCTGCTTCAGGATGAACGATACAGCACGATAGACAGAAAAATCACTCTTCATCACCTTTCCCAGAATAATTGGTCCATGCTTCTATGGAGTTGACATGGCAACATACCACGAGCTGATAGGATCACGATACGATTCTGAAGAGATTGCGGAGATAGTGGGCGCCGACGCTGTGAACTACCAGTCAGTGGATGGGCTTGTCAAAGCCACTGGTCTAAGCAGAGACGACCTGTGTTTGGCTTGCATCACAGGCAAGTATCCCACGCCCCTGGCTCAAAAATTGGCAGACGAAATGAAGAAAAGATTTGAGAACGGATACAAAGAAAAAGGGAGAATATACGAGACTGCCATCAACTAACCACATAACAAGTTTGTATCCAGTATGTAGGTGAGCCTTGATGGAAAAAGTCGGCATCCTAGTAATTTCGTACGGTTCAAGAGCAGCAGCCATGATAGACGCTTTTGTTCGCAGCGAAGAATACGCCCCAAAAATCTACGTTGCAGATAAACAGAAGAACCCCTTCAACGTGAAACGGGCTGAGAAACACACGGTTATTCCAGACCTCAACGTAAAGGAAATCCTTAGGTTCGCCAAAAGACATGAAGACCATATAGACTTCGGAATAGTTGGTCCAGAAAAGCCGATTATCGCGGGCGTACGAGACATCATTGAGAAAGAAACGCGCATACAGATGATCTGCCCAACCAGAAGATGCGCCATCGAGGCAAGCAAAATAGTTCAACGGCAGCTATTCCAAAAAGTTGCCCCAGAAGTTAATCCGAAATTCAAGGTTTTCGACCCAAAAGATTACAGCAGTACAATACAGGTCAAAAAAAGCGTGTACGCTTGGCTGAAAGAACTCGGCAACCAAGTTGCGGTGAAGCCTGACAAGGCAACTGCAGGAAAGGGAGTCGGAGTGTGGGGTGACCACTTCAACACCCGCGAAGAGGTTTTCGAGCATTTTCTCTCCAATTATGAGCATGGTCCAGTGATAATTGAGGAGAAGGTTGAGGGTGAAGAATCCAGCTTCCAAGCATTCTGCGACGGAAAACGTTTGATTCCCTTGCCTGAAACCAGAGACTACAAACGAGCCTTTGATGAGGATAAGGGTCCCAACACTGGAGGAATGGGCTCCTACAAAAATGCAGGGGATATACTGCCGTTCATGACTGTGAGGGACATGGAGAAAGAAATCGAACTTGTTAACAGGGTTTTCATGGAGTTGAAGGGAAAAGGAAGCAATCCTGAGTTGCGAGGAATCCCTTTCTATGTCGCTTTCATCCACACAGACAAGGGACCCAAAATCTTGGAGGTTAACAGTCGACCAGGAGACCCGGAGATAATGAATCTGCTGCCCATACTGAAGGATGACTTCGTTGAGGTATGCTACAACATGCTGGATGGAAACCTGAGGAAAGTCAACTTTATGGACAAGGCAACTGTCGTGACATACAAGGTTCCGCCAAATTATGGTGGCTACGCAACCGTGTTTCCTGACCGAGTGGAGAAGACGAAAGTCGATACAGCTGTGGATTTGGCTGGAGCACAAAAACTGGCTGAAAAATACGGAGGCAACATGCGGGTTTATCCTGGCTCCATGGAGCTGAGGGAGGGAGAAAACTTTGCGCTTGGTTCCCGCACTGTCTGCGTTGTGGGCATAGGAGATGACATCAATGAGGCAAGAGAAAAGTCCCTGGAGGGTATAGGAGCGATTGAGGGTGGTGCGCTCTGGAACCGAAACGACATCGCAGCAAAGGAGCATATTGAACAAAGCGTGAGGCATATGGAGAAGTTGAGGAGGCGCTGATGCCAGCAGAAGCGTCCCAAAAGAATCCGAGAATATTCGTTACCGACTGTGAGGGACCCATCTCAAAGAACGACAACGCCTTCGAGTTGACAAGCAGTTTTGTTCCAGACGGAGACAGCTTCTTTGCTCTTGTGAGCAAGTATGATGATGTTCTCGCTGATGTTGTCAAAAAGCCCGGATACAAGGCTGGGGACACATTGCGGTTGATTCTTCCATTCTTGAAGGCTTACGAAGCAACCGATAATAAGATAAGAGATTTTTCCGCTAGAAACGTCCTGCTGGTTCCCGGTGCCAAGGACACGTTAACCTTTGTCAGGAAGCTTATGCCCTCTTTTATTGTCAGCACCAGCTACGAACAGTATATATCTTCTTTATGCGAGCTGACCGATTTTCCTTCTGAGAACACCTACTGCACACGCCTAAAAATAGACAAATACGACATAACCATAGAAGAGACGAAGAGGTTACGAGAACTTCAAAGAGAGATAGCGACGCTGCCCATGATTGAAATCCCCAAAAACGCCAATTCCGTCAACGATTTTTCCCAGAGAGATCAAGCAACTATACAGAGGCTGGATGAGATATTTTGGCAGGAAATTCCAAGAATGGAATCAGGCAGAATGCTGAGGGAAGTTAATCCTGTTGGCGGCTCAGAGAAGGCAAAGGCTGTGCAGGACATTGTTGAGAAGCTGGAATGCAGCCTTGACAGGGTGATGTATGTAGGCGACAGCATAACCGACGCCCCACCCCTGCGGTTGATTAGAGAAAATGGAGGATTAACAATCTCTTTCAATGGGAACGATTATGCAGTTCGAGAGTCGGAGATTGCTGTGCTTTCAGGCAACACCACTGTAACTTCTGTTCTAGCAGAAACCTTCAGCAGACTAGGAAAGAAAAAGGCATTTAGGCTGGTTGAAGAGTGGGGTCCTTCGGGACTGACGAAATATTGTGTCTCTCCAGAACTACGGAAGCAGATGTTACGGTTATTTCCAGAGGGTTTTCCTCAGGTTGAGCAGGTAACTGCTGAGAATATGGAGAGATTGAAGAGGGAGAGCAGCATTTTCAGGAAGACTGTGAGGGGAGAGGCTATAGGAAAGTTAGGATAAACATTAGACAGGGGATTCTATGAAAGCTGAAATAGAAGACACGTACGCAGAAGCTTTCGACGGAATAATTTCCAGAGTCATAGTCACCGCAGACCATCCTGAAGTGCTACGGAGAGCCGCAGAAGACGCCACAGCCACACCGTCAATAGTCATCGGCAGAATCGAAGGCGGTATCGAAAAATATCTAGACAAACAGGAAACCCCGGATGGACGCAACGGGGTTATTCTGCAGTTCTGGGGAGGACTCGACGAAAATAAGCCTCTGGAGGAAGCGGTGAAAAAGTTTGAGACAGAACTCTCATTTCGGATACGGCAGGACATCCTCGTGAAGCCCTTCACCGCCCTCTTTGACGCCCTACCTAACCCTGAAGGAAAGATCGGTATGATGGAGCGGGTTGGTCACTGCGGAGACGGATTTGAATGGGAAGAACAACGTTATGGGCGAAAAATGATTGTTGTTCCCTTGATGGTTTCTAACTTTTTGATAGAACGTGAACTGGGTTATGCAAGGGGAGTTATGGGAGCCAACTTCTGGTTCATGTGCAAAACCAAGCAGGCGGTCATGGAAGGCGGAAGAAAAGCATTGGATGCCATACATCAGGTTCCGGGTATCATAACGCCATTTGATGTCTGCTCAGCGGGCTCAAAGCCCGAGACGAAATTTCCGTTGATTGGTCCCACTACTAATCATCCATACTGTCCCATGTTGAAGGAAAGGTTGGGGGAAAAATCGAAGGTTCCTGATGGTGTTAATTACATTCCAGAGATCGTGATCAACGGCACATCTCTTGAAGCAGTTAAGGAAGCCATGAAAGCGGGTATCGAAAGCGCTGCAGGCGTGAACGGCGTTGTTAAGATCTCGGCTGGAAATTATGGAGGAAAACTGGGAAAACACAGAATATACCTGCAGGAGCTGTTCCCGTGACCTTCGATGTTGTAGGCTTTGGCGCCCTCAACTTGGACAAGCTGTATAAAGTGAGCATGATTGCCAAGGAAGAGGAAGAAGGCTCTGTATTAGACTTCAAGGAATCTGCTGGAGGCTCAGCAGCCAACACAGTTGTGGGCTTGGCTAGACTGGAGCTAAAAACGGGTTTCATTGGGAAGGTTGCTGCAGACCGTGAAGGAAATTTTCTGTTGGATGACTTTAGAAAAGAAAAGGTTGACGTCAAAGGCATAGCGGTTTCTGAGAGGGGCAGAAGCGGCACGGTCATGGGATTCATCGACCCAAAGGGAGACAGAGCATTATATGTTGACCCGGGAGTTAATGACCAGATAGAATTCAAGGATATCAATTTAGATTACGTTGCTGGCACTGAATTTCTGCATTTGTCATCGTTTGTTGGAGAAAAACCCTTCAAAGCCCAAAAACAGCTCTTAGAACAGCTTTCCAGCGTCAAGATAAGTTTTGATCCCGGAGCCATCTACGCAAGAAAAGGCTTGAATGCCTTAAAGCCGATAATCAAAAAAAGTTATGTCATGTTTCCCAACGGCATAGAAGTGAAACTGCTTACAGGACAGGATTACAGAGAAGGCGCTGAAACTTTCATAGAATTGGGCGCGGACCTTGTTGCGGTTAAGCTTGGCGAAGGGGGCTGCTACATCACTGACGGAAAGGAGAGCCACCTGATTGAGGCATACAACGTGGAAGCTGTTGATACGACTGGTGCCGGAGACGCCTTCTGCGCCGGTTTCCTCTACGGATTAATCAAGCAAAAAGACCTGTATGAATGTGGAAAACTGGGAAACTTTGTTGCATCCCGCTGCATATCAAAGATGGGCGCCAGAACAGGATTACCCAAGCAAACAGACCTGAAAAACCTCTAGAAACGCTTCTTCAGACACTCAACCATAGACTCGAAGACCTGTTTTCCGTCCCCATAAATGGGCAGTTTTTCTGTTTTTGTCCAGTCAGGCAGCTGCCAACCGTAAAAGGCTCGTTCAGGATGCGGCATCAAACCAAAAACTGTTCCATTAGGGTCGCAGATTCCCGCTATGTCGTGGAAGGCACCGTTAGGATTCACAGCGTATTCTCCTTCCTTGTTGCAGTATCTGAAGACAAGTTGATCATTGTCATACAACTGTTTCAGAAAGCGGTTCTCCTTCTCTTTCGAAAAGAGGAAACATCCTTCAGCGTGAGCAACGGGTATCCGCAACACCTTACCTTTAGGAATCTTTTGTGTGAAGAGGCATCTGCCAGAGTTTTCATGCTTCAGGTAGGCCCATCTGCAATTATATCCAATCGGAATGTTGGTTGCCAATGTTGCCTCCGGATACTCGCTGATTCCTTTGAAGGCGGGGAGTAAGCCTGCTTC
>SMTZ1_10006767_pt1 | contig 11537 bp, 10 predicted proteins | sample DeeMarSWOR136_30_FD_25667 | JGI IMG/M metagenome (IMG submission 25667)
CAGACCACGGGTACTACTTCTCTATTACACAGAGAGGGATGGAAAAGTTGCGTTCAATGTCCCTCCTAGAGGATGGATGCAGACGACCCTTGTGGAACTCGCAGGGGGTAAGCCGCTCTGGAAGAGCATGAGAACCGCAAAGGGCTGGATAAAGGTCGGATTTGAGCAAATCGCTGCATGGAACCCCGATTATATTTTCATTACCGCCTATTTCAACGATCCCGAAGAAGTAGTACAAGGGCTCACCACCGATCCGAAGTGGTGTTCTCTTAACGCGGTCAGGGGGCAGAGCATCTATGCATTTCCTGGCGATTACTTCAGCTGGGATCAACCCGATCCCCGTTGGATTCTCGGTCTCCTATGGCTTGCGACGACGCTCCACCCGGCTTTTTTTCCCCTTGTGGACCTAATAGAAGAGACAAAGAATTTCTACCGGGTGCTCTATGGACTCGACAAATGGACCTATGAACGCGTAATACATCCACTGTTATACGGGGATATTCACTGAGGTAATACCACTATTCGAAGGGTTGGACTTTCAGGTTCAGTGACACATGACATTTGAAGGTTTTCATTGCGAAGGTAATCATTCAGTAAATTTATTTTACATCTCTCAAGGTGTTGACGAGCGAGACGGGGTTGAACTCATTCTGACAGTATCTGCTCCCATAGCAATTCTGCTTTTTTTCACAGCTTCTGCACTTGAATTGCTCATGGGTGACTGATTTTTTATTCACTACTTTTAAGTTGTTTCTCTTCCTTTTGTTGCGATTAACTGTTTTATTCTTTACCATGGTGTATACCTGAGGAAGCAGAAAATAGTCCCCTCTTTACTATAGGACGGTCAAGGGTAAAAGTCAATTTTCTCCTGAACAGATAGGTAAACACTTTGTAAAGGTTCTTGAAAACCGCTCTGTACAGGCAACTTTTATTATTAACTATTGACGAGAACAAAAAAGTGAACGTAACGTAGGATTATTCGCGTCTGAGGATATGTTTATGGCACGTGGTAAACCTGAAATCGAGAGAGAGAAATGCAATGGCTGCGGACGGTGCATCGAGGTGTGTCCGCAGAATATTTTAGAGATAGAAAAGATCGGGAGACGACGTTTTGCGCACTGCATTGATGAAGAAATATGCATTGCCTGCAGCGAGTGCTCGAAAGTGTGTCCCAAACACGCGGTCAGGATATGGAGCTTTTCCATTACAGCGGGCGGGTGAGCATAAAAACATGAACGGACTCACCAATCAAGATCAAGCGCGTTACAGCAGACAACTTGTTATTCCCCAATGGGGAGAAGAGGCACAGAGAAAGCTGAAGCAGGCGATCGTGTTTGTTGCAGGCGCAGGAGGGCTCGGGAGTCCGGTTATCATGTATCTTGCGGCTGCTGGTGTCGGCCGTCTGAGAGTATGCGACGATAAAGAGATCGAGCGCTCGAATCTGAACAGACAGGTACTCTATTCCGAGAAGGACGTACGCAAGCGCAAGGTCATGGTTGCGAAGCACAGGGTGAAAGCTCTCAACCGCTCTGTCCGATTCGAAGCCATCTTTGAGAGGATACAGAAATGGAATGTTCGCGATCTTGTTGCAGATTCCGACCTTATTCTTGATTGCCTCGATAATTTCAAAACCCGTTTTATTCTCAATGAGTTCGCGGTAAAAATGGGAGTTCCTCTGATTCACGCCGGTGTGAGGGGATATTCGGGGCAGGTTTCTTTCATCCATTCTCCCTTCACTCCCTGTCTCTCCTGCATAGTCGGTAATGATGTTCCATCGGCAGGTGAGTTTCCAATCCTCGGGGCAACGGCTGGTATCGTCGGTTCTCTCCAAGCACTTGAAGCGCTGAAGTATCTTACAGGAATAGGCGGGCTCCTGAAAGGGCGCATCCTGTTCTTCAACGGTGCTCAGAACAGATTTCACATTTCAAGAGAACAAAAACGGAAAGATTGTAGGGTGTGTGGGCGTTTAAACTCTTAAAAAAGCGATCATAAATCCTCATTACTTTTTCTTAAAAAGCCTTGACAAATGGAAGATATTCGTTACAATGCTTCAAAAGTTCATATTATGAATAGTTAGTTTAGCATGTGAAAAAATTAACTAATATTCAATTTAAAGTGTTTCGCATAATATAAATGGAAAAGGCTATCAAGATGTCTACTCCAGGAGTTAAAGTTCTCGATAAAGCTCTTTTCATCATTTCTGTATTTTTTGAGAAAGACGAGTTGTCGTTAAAAGAGCTCGAAGAGCAGACGAAGCTGAACAGGTCGACCATCTATCGAATCCTCCAGGTGTTTCTGAAATGGAACTTCCTGGAGCAGGACCCAACAACGAAACGGTACAAGCTCTCCATCAAGATACTGGAGATGTCGAGCTCGGTATTGAGAAAGATCAGTTTCTTGAATGTCTGCCGTCCTTTCCTCCTCGGGTTACGGGACAAAACGGGAGAGTCGTCCTTTCTTGCGGTGCTTGATGGAGTAAACATCGTAGTGGTGGACTGGGAACCGAGCTACTACAATGCCCAGATCAATATTACTGTGGGCAAGACCGTTCCTGCACACTGCACCGCTGCAGGCAGGGCAATCATTGCTTCCCTTCCTCCTAAGGAGCGTGAAGCTCTGATCGGAAAAATGGTGATGAAAAAATACACGGAGAACACCATAATTGATAAGGATTCCCTCAGACAGGAATTGAAAGACACTGCCGAACGCGGGTATGCGATCAGTAAGGGGGAGTATGATAGCTATATTGTGGTCGTAAGCGCTCCGGTTTTCGATATCCATAACAGGGTCATTGCCTCATGTGCGATCGCCGCTCTTGAAAGTAGAGTGAAGGATGATGCTCATATCGCTAAGTACGGCTCACTTGTACAGAAAGCAACATTCGAGATTTCCCGTAAGCTCGGGTCTTCATTGAATAACTCTGTAAAAGGAATTGTAAGTTATTAATGTATTTGTGTATGATGATGCATTTCACAAAAAGGAGGTGTCTGCCGTGGCCAGTGGAAAATATGTAGGTACAGACGTTCTCGATGTCCGTTCTGTGAACAAGGTGACAGGTGCGACCACCTATGCTGCCGATATACATCTTCCCGGTATGCTCTATGGAGTGATGATACGCAGTGAGTATGCCCACGCGAAAATAACCGACATTGACATAAGCGAGGCATTGAAGGTTGATGGCGTGGTGGCAATTGTCACCTATAAGGATTTTCCTGAGCTACATTTCGGGACATATGTGCACGACCAGGTTGCCTTTAGCTCCCACGCGAGATACGTGGGCGATCCGATCGGGGCAGTTGCAGCAGAAAACCAGGGAGCTGCTGAGAAAGCAGCAAAGCTGGTCAGGGTCAAGTACAGTGTAATGCCCCATATTTTGAATCCTGAAGAATCTTTCAAGAACGAAAAGCTCCTTATTCATCCCCGGATGCATACCTATCAGGGATACGCCGGTTTCTTTAACTTCAAAAAGGGCACCAATATCCCGAATCATCTGAAACTCAGAAAGGGCGATGTTGAGAAGGGATTTGCGGATTCGGATTATGTGATCGAGAGCAGGATCGGTGTTCCTCCCATATACCACGGGACCATTGAAACCCACGCCTGCGTCTGCAAATTCGATCCGGATGGGAGACTGACTGTCCACTCAACGACCCAGGGTCCATTCCTGCTCAGGGAGATGCTGTCGAGTGCTCTCGGAATTCCTATGAACAGGGTGACGGTGATTCAGACTGCGGTGGGAGGAGGATTCGGTGGAAAGATATCCGGCAATATCGAAATCAGGGCTGCGGCTCTGGCAAAGAAGTGTGGGAACAGATCGGTGAAAATGGTGCTCTCACGCCGGGAAGAATGGGAAACCGTGTACACCCGGCAGGCGCTTATCGGCTACTACAAGACGGGTGTGAACAAGGATGGAAAGATCATCGCACGGAAGGTAACGCTCTACTGGGACGCAGGTGCGTATGCAGATTACGAGGTCTCGGTCGCCCGGAGCGCGGGTTATATGGCCGCCGGCCCATATGACATCCCCAACGTCTGGATCGATTCCTATGCGGTATACACGAACAAACTCGTTGCAACCGCCTACCGCGGTTTCGGATGCTCGGAGACTACCTTCTGCTACGAACAGGACATGGACATCATATCGAATAAGCTTGGATTCGATCCTATCAAGTTCAGATTGCAAAATGCGCTGGAAAAGGGAAGCCTCAACGCCACTGGGCAGAGGCTCAGGTCCTGCGCCCTGAAGGACTGCATAAAACTCGTCGCTGAAAGAGCATACCCTAAACGCAAGAAAGCCGAAAAACCGAACATCAAAAGGGGTACGGGAATCGCGGTCATGCACAAGTTCACGGTGCACACGGTTCCCACATCGGACATCGTGAAACTGAATGAGGACGGAACGATCACGCTTGCGACGAGCGCTGTAGATATCGGTCAGGGGGCACATACCGTAATGGCCCAGATCCTGGCTGATGTACTCGGGATCGGCATCGACAGAATCCATGTGGTAACGGTGAACACCGATTATACCGGATACGGGTGGCAGACTGCCGCGAGCAGCAAGACCTTTTTCAACGGGAACTCTGTGATAAAGGCTGGGCTGGAACTCCGTAAAAAAATAATCCACTACGCATCCATGATTCTCCATATACCCGAATCGGACCTCAACATTGAGGATGGAAAAGTGTACTCCATGAGTGAGCCAAAGAAGAGTCTTCCCTTCTCTGCCCTCTCTCTCGGGGTCTTCAATGAGGAGGGTGGGCTGTATGGCGGTCCGCTTGTAGGGTACGGGGTATTCACTGTTGAAGACGGAACCTTTCTAGACAAGGAGACAGGCCAGGGACGGAAACCCTCTGCCTTCTGGATGTTTGCCGCAATGATTGCAGAGGTCGATGTAGATACAGATACCGGCCTTATACGGGTTGTGCGTCTAATCTCGGCAAACGACATAGGAAAATCCATCAATCCAAAAAATGTTGAGGGGCAGATTGTGGGGGGCGCTGTACAGGGGCTTGGCTCAGCACTTTTCGAAGAGGTGCTCATTAATGAGGAAGGCAAGGTTATGAACGCCAACATGCACGACTACAAGATGCCCACGATTGCCGACTGCCCGGAGGATATTATTGCGATACAGGTGGAGTCGCAGCCCCATCCGGATGGGCCCTTCGGCGCGAAGGGAGTTGGGGAGCCTGCAATGGCATGCCCTGCTGCGGCTATCGCGAATGCGGTGGCAAATGCCCTGGACATCCGGCTGTACCATTTACCTCTGACACCTGAAAAGGTGCTGGATGCGCTGAAGGGGAAACAACTAAAGGCTGCAGAGGAAAAGAAAAAGAAGAAGAAGCATTTGACCATCACAGATTAAAGGGAGGGATGAGGATGAACGCGCCACTGGCAAAGGAAATGCACGAACCGAAATCGGTGGATGAAGCGATTGCGCTCCTACAGGAAAAAGGAAAGGAAGCTGCTCTCATTGCGGGGGGCACGGACCTCGTCATCAAATTGAAGGAGGGGGTGATTGAACCCATCGCCCTCGTGGACATACTGAAACTTCCCTTGAACTACATAAAGGGTTCAAGGGTCAGGGGATTTCAGATCGGTGCCACTACGAGCGCAAAGGAGATCGGCAACTCTTCTCTTTTAAAAAAGGAGCTCCCTCTCCTCGTGGATGCAGCAATACATCTCGGAGGCCCGCAAACACAGGAGGTGGCAACAATAGGCGGGAACATCTGCAATGCGTCTCCATGCGCGAACTTTACGAACGTGCTCGTCGCACTCGAGGCGAGCGTGAAAATACAGAGCCCGGAGGGGGAGCGAGTGACCCTACTGAAGGATTTCAGTCGGGGTCCAGGTGTAACAGAGCTCGATGCATCGGAAATTATGACTGAGATACAGATCCCGGGCATTGAAGACCCCTACGGCACAAGCTATGTCAAGCACACACTGAGAAAAGAGATGGATATTGCGATTGTGGGTGTTGCAGTACTCGTGCTCCCCGATGGTAATAGGGTAAGAAAAATACGCATCGCCCTCGGTTCTGTGGGTGCCACCGTGCTGCTTGCGGAAAATGCCCAGAGGGTGATGCAAGGACAGGTCTTTACCCCGCATCTGGTCGAGACCGCGGGGCGGCTTGCTGCAGAGAAGGACGCCTCCTACATCGATGATGTGCGCTCCTCCGCAACCTATAGAAAGATCATCACAGACAAAGCGGTCAAAAGGGCGGTTGAGAAAGCATGGACAATGGCAAAGGGAGGGAAAAAATGAAAAAGGACATACACTGTATAGTCAATGGAAGAAAGATAACGGTGACTGCCGATCCATGCTCAACCGTGCTCGATGTGCTGCGCGACGTGCTCCATCTCACCGGGACGAAAGAAGGGTGCGGTACCGGTGACTGTGGGGCGTGTACGATAATCTGGAACGGGAAAGCGGTCAACTCCTGCCTTCTTCTCGCAAACAGGATGGAAGGAGCAGATATATGGACGATTGAAGGTTTGATGAAGGATGAAAAACTGCACCCGATCCAGGAAGCCTTTATTGAGGAGGGTGCAACGCAGTGCGGATTCTGTACTCCCGGTTTCATCATGCGCATCAAGGCACTACTCGATGAAAATCCCAGACCTTCAGACGATGAAATCGTTCAGGGGCTGGTCGGTAACATATGCCGGTGTACCGGCTACAAGTCAATACTCGCTGCTGTGAAGTGTGCTGTAAAAAAAATTAAAGTGATGAAGGCACTTTCTTGATAATCCTCTCATCATGCTCCCCACAACAATGCATAAGGTGCAGATTTTTCTCACAATACAGCCCCACGTATCAGAAGCTGAATTAATTTTCACATAACATTTCTATCTGGAGTACTTAGGACGTAGGAGCTATGATCCCCTGCACAAGAAATCCCGAAGTGAGTAACTCCTCTTTTGTTGGCATTTCTCCTGCTGGACTGATGATTTGCCCTTCTTTTAAGCCGCGGTCCCTCTCCCATGAGGTTATTCCACTGGCTCGTATTTCTTTCATGAAGGGATCCCACGTTCCATTGATCATCTGGGTTCTTCTTTTTTCGATAAGCTTCAAAACATCTTTACCAGCTTCGGCTTTTGCCTTGTCTGATATAGAATCTACACCGAGCTTATCTCTTGTCTTTAAGTCAATAGTAATAAGCGGTCCATTTTCGGTCATAACGGAGGATTCCATTCCAATGAAGTAAAGGTTTTCCGGGTATTGGTCTCCTGCCATATAATCCTTGACAATACGCTCCCAGATCACTTGCCAATTCACAACGAAGGACGTGGCAACTGTGTCCCAATCATCCCATCCCAATTCAACGAAGTCAGCATCCTTGCCGATGTACCATACGCCTTTATCCTGTGCAACCTTGACGCCAGCAGCAGAATCCGTTTGCTGAGTAAGGATGTCACAGTTAAACTTGTCGATCAACGTTTCAGCCACTTCCTTCTCCGAGGGAGGATCGAACCATTGACCGCAGTACAACATATGAACCTTCACTTTTGGGTTTACCTCTTGAGCACCCAGTGCAAAGGCATTTATCCTTCGACAAATTACAACATCGTACATAGCGCCAATTACACCTATGTGGTTTGTCTTGGTGAGGGCACCGGCGAGGAGGCCCGCAAGATACGTTGACTGATACTGTTTTGCATAGTAGCGAATCCAGTTTCTCCCTCTTTCGATATTCGCGTTTGTTTGCGACACAAAGTACTTGTCCGGATATTTATCTTTGATGTCTTTTAACGGTATTGCCATAAACTCTGTATTCGCAATGATGATATCCGCATCCTTTTCACGGATCATTCTTTCCGCAACAGGGATTGTATTATCCGGCATGACTTCAGTTTGCACAACGGCTTCCAGGTTGGGAAATTCATCCAATAACCAGTCCAATGCCTTCTGGCACTGTTGGGTCCAACTCGTCCCTTCAATTATGCTGAACCATTCAGCTCCAATTGTTATTTTTCTGGGAGCTTTCGATGCTTCAGACAGAATCTCTTGAGGGATAGAGTTGCGTGCCAAATCCGTTAACGTTTCTTTGTCCGCGGTTTCAAAGAAGGACGCAACGTCTTCCTGTGTTAACTTGGCCACTTTTCCTACTTTCCCCTTAGGAATAGCGAAGTAAACTACAGAACCCACAACTACTGCTGCAACGATTGCTGCAATTATCACAGCAACTGTTTTTGAAACTCCAGAATTTTTCATAATCTTATACCTCCTTCATTTACTCAAAGTTCGCGAGTAGTGACTCGCTATTATTGTATTTTTAGAGGATACACTATCCTCTGACTAATTAAAATCAATCTTCAGGATAATAGGGTTCTCCCAAGGCAGATGGCATAAATGTCTTTCCTCTTGCCCTGATAAGTGAATAGGCAATCATTGACAAAATAGCGACAGAATAAGGGATCATTTGCATTAAAAACGTAGGGGCTCCAGGAAGCATTTGCGCACTGAACATAGAAACCCATAAAATACCCATTAGGAATGATGTACCGAGGAGTAATATTGGAATCCAAAGGGAGCTGAAAACCAAAGCCAGAGAAATCCATCCTCTTCCTGCGATTACTCCCGCTGACCAGAGTTCACTATAAATTATCGTGAGATATGCACCGGATAATCCGCTCAACATACTCCCCACAATAATGCACAAGTAGCGGATTTTTATGACGCTGCAGCCCCACGCATCAGCAACTGAAGGAACCTCTCCAGCTGCTCTTACCTTCATGCCAAAATGAGTTTTATAGAGAAGAAACTGAAAAAAGAAAATGAGTACTATACCCAAGAAGAATATAAGAGTGAGACCAAAAGTAGTTTTTATTGAGGGAACCATGAGCGGCCCTGTAAATGCCCTTCCATAATATGAAGTAAACCCTATCCCAAAAAGCCAGATTCCTAATCCGCTCAGTATCTGTGATAATCTCAAGGATATAGAGAAAAATGCATGTACCAGACCCATCAGTCCCCCTGCAAGGACGCCGAAAATCATTCCGATCCAAATGCTGCCGGTCGTTTGAGCCCCGATAAACGCAACGAGACCCGCGATGCTCATAACCCCTTCTATCCCAACATTGATCACTCCCGACTTCTGACTAAAGAGCTCACCCAGTCCGGCTATTATAAAGATCGTGCTCGCGTTCAAGCCTAAGATTACAATTCCCATGATCACACTTCCAATTTATTTCCAGCTTATCGTATATTCTTTAAGAAATTGAGGTATTACAAAGCATATTATAATAACACCGACGAAAAGAAGTCCTATGCCACCCCCCATTCCTAAATCATACTGCAGTGATTGAGCTCCGGATACAAGCAAACCGGTTGATAAGAAAGTAACAATTATCGCCCACAAGGGATTATTCTTAGAAAGCAAGGCAAATAAAATTCCATAATATCCCCACCCCGACGTGAGATCATACCGAAGCCTCCCAATGACACCGGCAGACTGATGGAATCCTCCAAGACCAGCGAGCATGCCTCCAACTGTGAGAGAGATTAAAATTACCTTTTTCGCATTTATTCCGGCTTTTACGCTCGCTTCTGGATTATGACCATAGGCATTGATCTCAAAACCAGCCCTCGTTTTCTGAAATATCAAATACAACAGAATTGCTGCAACAATAGCAACAAAAATTGTAACAGGAATATTTGTTCCAGAAATAACCGATATTCGACCGGTGAGTGGGATAGCCTTGCTTTCCGATCTGCCTTCAGGATTCATCCAAGGCCCCCCAACAGTCAAATATTTAACGAGCAGTAAAGCAATCCAGTTTAAAAACAAGGTTAAGACGATTTCATTGATGTTGATTTTTGCTTTAAGATAAGCCGCAATAAACGCCCAGACTCCGGCACATACTATTGCGCCCAACGCCATGAGCGGAAGAAGAACGATTGAAGGCTGATTGGAGAGAGCGAGAGCTATCCCGGTCGCACCTACTCCCCCGAGGAAAAATTGTCCTTCTGCCCCGATGTTCCAAAGTCCCGCTCTTGAGGGAAGGAGGAATGCCAAAGTAACAAAAAGCAGGGGAGCGGTATCCTTAACTACTTGTTGCAGGACATATGCATCTCCAAAACCACCTAAAAAAATCTCTTTGAAACCAATGAAAGGATTTATTCCTGCAATTAAAAAAACTATACTAAACGAAAGAATGGCAAGCCCTAATCCAATGAATATAATTATTAATGAAGTCCCAGTATTAGCATCCTTTCTTCTCTGAAGACTTAGACCCATATATTTGTATCCTATTTTCCTATGATTGCCGCACCGATTTCCCTTTTATTGGTTTTTTCAGAAGGAATGGATTCACCGAGTTCACCTTCATAAATCGGTGCTATTTTATCACTCATTATTAAAATTTCATCAAGATCTTTAGAGAAAAGTAATATTGCCTTCCCTTCCTTTTTCGCTTCGAACAATCTTTTACGAATGTATTCAGTGGTTGCCACATCAAGTCCTTGCGTGACGAGTTGATCAATTAAAAATTTTGAACTCCATGAAAACTCTAAGGCTAAAATAAGTTTGGATAGATTTCCCCCGGAGAGGTCTTTTGTAATTGTATAAATGTTTGGAGCACGTATGTCGAAATTAGAAAACTCTGTCTCGGCAATATCTCGAGCACATTCCACGTTTATCAACATTCCTCTGCAAAAGTCCTGTGTGTAGAGCGAAGAGAGAACAAAGTTTTCTAAAATACTGAAATCTCCAATAACTCCTCTCTCCAGAACATCTTCAGACCTGTAAGCCATCCCTAATTCCCGCCTCTTCCTTATACTCGCATGAGTAATATCTTCACCCCTGAAAACAATCTTCCCTCCTGTCGGTTTTCGGAGACCTGTAAGAACTTCCGCCAGCTCGTCCTGTCCGTTCCCCGCTACTCCTGCGATACCGAGAACTTCTCCTTCTCGAATGGAAAAAGACACATTTTTCAGAGCGGGGACTCCCTGATCATTGAGTGCGGATAGATTCTCGACTTCAATTAAAATTGAGCCCAATTCTGTTTCGGGCTTTTCAAAGTCAAAAAGAACCTTTTTTCCCACCATCCAATCGGCTAACTCTTCTTTACTCAGAACCCGTATTGAATCGCTCGTGTTTATCACTTTTCCATTTCTCAATACTGTTATTCTGTCGCATACTTCAGTTACAATGGGTAACTTATGAGTAACAAATGGTACTATGGCAAGACTTTCCCGTGCCATCTTTTCCAATGATGCCAGCAGCTTCTCCTGTTGTATAGGTGACAGCCCTGCGGTTGGTTCATCCATAATGATAATATTTGCACCACTATAGAGGACTTTCAAAATCTCAACTATTTGTGCTTCTCCAGCATCAAGCTGCCAAAGTTTCGCATCTAGATCCACATCAAAATCGAATTTTTCAGATAACTCCTTCACTTTTTTTTTCGATTTTTCAATATTTGGAAGTATGCCAGTTCCTGGGTCTCCAAGAAGTATGTTTTCAATTGTGGAAAATTTGGGTATCAACTTTCGCTGTTGATGAACCATCCCTATGCTTAGATTCCGAGCATCTT
>SMTZ1_10022215_pt1 | contig 11536 bp, 10 predicted proteins | sample DeeMarSWOR136_30_FD_25667 | JGI IMG/M metagenome (IMG submission 25667)
ACTTTGACGGGGACGAAATGAACCTTCACGTGCCCCAAGGCGAAGAGGCTCAGACTGAGGCGCGGCTTCTGATGCAGGTTCAAGACCAGATTCTCTCGCCGAGATTTGGGGGACCCATCATAGGAGCCATTCGAGATTACATAACAGCAGCCTATCTTTTCACCAGAAACTCCAACGTTCTAACCAAGGAAGAGGTTTGCAGGCTGCTTGTAGCGTCGGGTTACGATGGACCTCTGCCTGAACCCGCCATAAAAGAGCCTACGCCTCTTTGGACTGGAAAACAGATATTCAGCGTCTTCCTTCCGAAGGACCTCAACTACGTTTTGAAATCAACTATGTGCCGTAACTGCACCACCTGCCTATGTGAAAAATGTACCTACGACGCTTACGTGGTTGTTAAAGACGGAGTTCTGAAGTGTGGCCTCATCGACAGACGCTCCATCGGGGCTGAACAATCGGAGAGCCTTCTGCATCGGATAATAAAGGATTATGGATCACAAGCTGGAAGGCAGTTCCTGAACAGCATATGTCAACTTCTGAAAGTGTTCGTGAGCATGCGAGGCTTCACTTTCTCCTACGACGAACTTGAACTCTCTGACGCAGCTAAAAAGAAGATTAAACGGAACATGGGAGTAATCGAGAAACGCATCGAAACACTGATCGAAGATTACCGAAGCGGCACGCTGCCAAGGCTGCCCGGTCAGACCCTTAGCGAGTCCTTTGAAATCTACGTAATGAATGAACTCGCGGAAGCCAGAGACAAAGCTGGAAAAGTTGCAGACGAGGATTTTGAGCTTGAGAACTCTGGCATAATCATGACCAGGACAGGAGCGCGAGGATCAAACCTTAACATAGGTCAGATGGCAGCCTCTGTAGGCCAACAGGCTGTAAGAGGAAAACGGATAATGCGGGGTTACGTCAACCGAGCTCTGTCACACTTCAAACCTGGAGACCCCACCCCCAAGGCTCGAGGCTTCGTATACGCATCTTATCAAAGTGGTTTAGACCCCATCGAGTATTTCTTCCATGCCATGGGTGGTCGTGAGGGGCTGGTAGACACTGCCGTTAGGACTCAGCAGAGCGGTTACATGCAGAGGCGCCTCATCAACGCCCTGGAACAGCTTCGAGTCGAGTACGACGGAACTGTGCGGACCTCCACCGGCGACATCATCCAACTTAAGTATGGGGAGGACGGAGTTGACCCGGCTAAGAGCGATCACGGAAAAGCAGTTAACGTCAGCCGTCTGATTGAGCAGGTAAAAATTATGGTAGAAGAGGAGAAACCTGCCTCCAAAGAATATGCTATGGAGCGCCTTAAAGAAGTTGAAGAACAGCTGACTCCGATTCTTGTTAAGGAGTTAAAGTCTGGTTTGGCTAAGGCCAAATTGAGTCGTAAAGGCGTGGATCAAGCCATCAGTTTAACCTTAGAGAACTACAAGAGAGCTCTTGTTGAGCCTGGAGAAGCTGTGGGGATCGTGGCTGCTCAATCTATTGGGGAGCCGGGAACCCAGATGACTCTTCGGACGTTCCACTACGCTGGAGTCAGAGAGCAGAACGTAACGCTTGGATTGCCTCGGCTTATTGAAATAGTGGATGCCAGACGAAGCCCGTCAACGCCTATCATGACAATCTACCTTGACAAGAAGCACCGAAAGAGCAAGGAAAAGGCAACAGAGATCGCCCGCGATATCATCGACACAACTTTAGAGGACATATTGGAGACCGAACCTTACGTAGACCCTGAACGCGACTCAGTTGTTGTCAAGCTTAATTCCAACATGCTGGCAGAGCGTGGCATCAAAGCTGAGGACCTGCCTAGCCTCTTGGGCATGTCAAATTACGAGTTGAACGTTGAAGAAAACCAGTTAATCATCAAACCCAAAAAGCAGGTGAACATGAAGAAGCTGGTGGCAAAACTGCCCACCGAGCACGTAAAAGGCGCACCTGGAATCCGCAGGGTGCTGGTCACCGAAGAGACTGGAGAGTGGGTTATAAGAACGGACGGTTCCAACCTAGCCGCTGTTCTTGATATTGGCGGGGTAGACCCAACAAGGACAACCACCAACAATGTTCATGAGATTGCAAAAACCTTGGGAATTGAAGCTGCCCGAAACTCGTTGATTAAAGAAGCGCTGGGTGTTCTTGAGGAGCAGGGTCTTGATGTTGACATACGCCATGTTATGTTGATGGCGGATATTATGACCTCAACGGGTGATGTGCGGCAGATTGGGCGGCATGGAATTAGCGGGAAGAAATCCAGCGTTCTCGCTAGGGCGGCGTTCGAGATTACGGTCCCCAACATAATTGAGGCTGCTCTCAAAGGGGAAAGCGATCCGCTGAAGGGTGTAACCGAAAACGTTATAGTTGGGCAATCAATACCCATCGGCACAGGACTAGTGGACCTTTACATGACAACGTCGAATAGAGAGAAGAAAGAATGATTGACGTCAACAAAGCAATAGCCGCAACTGCGAAAACAGGAAAGATCCAGTTTGGAGCCAACAGCGCCCTAAAAAGCGCTAAAACCAAAAAAGCTAAACTCATAATCTTTGCTTCAAACTGCCCACAGAAAACCCGAAAAGAAATAGAGTATTACTGCAAGCTTTCAAAGATTCCGGTGAGTATTTATAACGGAGATAGTTTAGACTTAGGAGCGGTGTGCGGGAAACCGTTTGAGGTTTCTGCTCTGAGCGTAAGAGAACCTGGAGAATCAAACATCCTTAAGATTGCGGAGGCATAGCATGGCTAGCGGAATAAAATTGACAAGTCTAGAGATGCGCTACATAGCCCTATTTCAGAGCATAACGGGCGCAACCGTTAAGGACTGCATTGTCGACAGCGAACTCAACAGGATAATCTTTGTTGTCAAGGAAGGCTCCATCGGCATGGCTATAGGCAAGAGAGGGAAAAACATTCATTACCTAGAGAAGATCACCGGCAAAAAGCACGAAGTTATTGAGCACTCGGACAACCCCGCCCAATTCATCAAGAACGCGTTGAAACCCGCCAAAGTAGACGAGGTGCGCATAACCGAGCGCATGGACGGAAAAACCATCGCCGTGATTTCTGTTAATCCCAAAGACAAGGGCGTCGCCATCGGCAAAAACGGCAGAAACGCTGAAAGAATCCGGTTTCTGGCAAAACGGTACTTCCAGATACAGAACGTAAGCATAACCTAGACACGTTTTTGTAAGCTAAACAGACTGTGTTTTGTCTTTTGCTGCTTGTTGCTAGTGTGTAATAGTCTAGCAGAATGTTGAGGACGAGTTTGTCAAGAAACCTTTACTAACGTATGAGTTGGTGGGTCAAGAAACCTTGACAAAAACCCTTTTGTGCAATTTTTTTTACATAATGAATTGTTATGCCTTATAAGATAAGGAAAACTGTAGCAGCTGTCGGGTTGTTTCTTATTCTTTCTTTTGTCTTAGTTGCCATTCTCGCTGTTCAATTCGAAGTGGTGGTTCCGCCGATTGCTATTCCCGATACTCAATTTGAAGTGGTGATTCGGACGATTGTTGTTCCCGATGATTATTCTACGATTCAAGAGGCGATTGATGCAGCCTCTGAAGGTGATGTGATATTCGTGAAGAAGGGAATGTATAATGAAACTTTGAAGATTGAAAAAGCTTTGACGTTAAGGGGCGAAGATGTGAAAGCAACTATCATTAACGGTAATCTCTCTGAAACTGTTGTTCTGATACAGCATGACCACGTTACCGTTGCAGGTTTCACAATACGCTATGCGACAGAGTCGTATTCGCCAGGTCCTATGGAATTGGGGTATTCGCGCCTCGCAGAAATTCACATACTATACGCCAATTATTGTCACGTTTACGGGAACAGGCTGTCTGATGGTGGTTGTGGAGTGTGGCTGTATGGTGCTTCAGAAAACAACATTACTGGAAATACTATAATCAGAAACGATAATGGAATAAGAGTTGACTTTTCATATAATAACATCATTGTCGGTAATGTTGTAGAGAATAATTATTACGGTATTTGGCTCAAGTCAGCGTCTGGTAACCATCTGAGAGATAATAGCATTAGTGATAATGATTACCAAAATTTTGGAGTAACTGGCAGCGACTTTTCCACATACGTTAATGATGTTGACTCATCGAACACCTTGGACGGTAAACCAATATACTACTGGTTGAATGCTTCAGATAGGTCTGTTCCGTCTGATGCGGGATGCGCAGTTTTGGTAAACTGTACGGGTATAACTGTGCAGGGTTTAACTCTTAGAAAAAATCTTTATGGATTACTTATGGCGTTTACCAAAGATTCGGTCGTGCTGAACAATACTTTTGGGGAGAACGGGCTAAGTGTGTATCTCCTTAATTGTACTAACATTGACGTAATCGGAAACATAATAGGCGGAACCAATGGGATTTCTTCAAAAAGTAATTGGGTTCAGATAAAAAACAATACTATTAATTCCTATGGCACAGGCATAAACGTAGACGGTCTCTATAACGCTATTACAAATAACAATGTCACAGTTACAATGTTTAACATACTCAATTGTAGTGGATCATTCAATAATATCACCCAAAACATTTTTTCTGGCACCAACCCAAACGCGCTCCTCAGATTGGGTGGTTCTGACAACATTTTCCATGAAAATTTGATAACTGGTAAAAGGGAACTGAGTGTGACCGGTGAACGGAACACCATCTCAAAAAACACAATAACGAATACTGGTCTTTCTGTTTCTGGTTCATGGCACATTGTGCACGCAAACAAAATTACTGAATGTGTACAGATTTACGAATTTATCAAACGTTTTGCAGTTTCCATCTCTTCTAGTAACAGCGTCTATTCTGCCAATGTCATAGAAAACAACGACTATGGTGTTCGGCTTTTGGGTTCAAAAGAAATCGTGTATGGCAACATATTCTACCATAACAGCATTATAGACAACGAGCGGCAAACCATTTTTGAAAAAGCCGAAACCAACGCTAACTTTTGGGATAATGGAATTGAAGGCAACTACTGGAGCGACTATAACGGCACAGACAGCGACGGAGACGGAATAGGCGAAACACCATACATAATAGATGAAAATAACCAAGACAATTACCCACTCATGAATCCAGTGGACATTGAAGCAATTCCGGAGTTTCCTTCATGGACGCCCTTGCTGATTATGTTAGTTGCTGTAATGGTGGTAGCAGTCATTTATAAACGAAAACTGCAGAATCAGGGAAGGTGTCAGTGGTGAGGAAATCCGCGTTTATGCTTGTTTTGTTGATTTTTGTTTCTGCTGTTGGTTCTTTTCCTCAAATTGGCATAGTGAAAGCAGAAGCTGATGCGATTGTTGTTCCTGACGATTACGGTTCTATCCAAGAGGCTATCGACTATGCATCTGAAGGAGACACAATCTATGTGAAGGAAGGTACTTACCATGAAAACCTTTTGATTAACAAACCATTGTCTCTGATTGGGGAAAATGTAGATACAACAGTAATTGATGGTAACCCTCCTGAAGGATACAGGATACCCATAAAGATACAATGTGATAACGTGTCAGTTTCTGGGTTCAAGTTACTTTACGGCTATGCTGGAATAACAGTAGGCGAAGTGAAGCATTGCAGCATTTCAGGAAACAGGATAGCAGGCGGTCAGCACGGCATAAAGCTGTTCGGCACATCATACAGTAACATAACTGAAAACTATCTTGAGCAAATCGGGCTCTCAGCCGCCATCCAACTAAGCGATTCAAACTACAATTTGGTGACTGGAAACTACATCACCTCCTGTACTGAAGGAATCCAAGTTTGGCAGCACAGCACAAACAACACAGTAACGGAGAACACAATAACAAATTGTGACGACATAGCCATTAGGCTTCAGTATGCCGACAACAACACAGTAGCTAGAAATTATGTTTCAAACTCAGATATTGGAACATCCATTTACGTTGCTAACAACAACACAATAACACACAACAGCTACGTCAACAACACAGAGCAACTCCCCTCGGGGGAATGGGAATGGTATGCAAAAACGTTTGGATATAACGGTTCCCAAAACATCATCAACCAAAACTATTACAGCGACTACAACGGCACAGACGGTAACGGAGACGGGATAGGAGACACTCCATACGTAATCAACGAAGAAAATCAGGATAATTATCCTTGATGGACCCCATAGAAATCGAAGCAATCCCAGAGTTTCCTTCATGGATAATTCTTCCATTGTTCCTAACTGTAGCTTTGGTGGTCACACTTTACAGAAAGAGGTTAGTCAAACCGCCAATTCACCAATCATATTAGGAGACTAATAAAGGTACATTGTTGAAAACAGTCTTTTTCCTGAAAACGAGAAGGCAAGAGAAATCAATCCAAAAAGTTAAGTTCTACCACCATAACCATGATGGACTGGTGAGTTGGCTTTGCTTGCTTATATTCTGATCACAGTGAAATCGGGTTCAGAGAGGGAGTTCCTGAATCAAATCTCCGAATTCAAAGAGGTTGTAGAAGCAAACCTCGTCATCGGAGAAAACGACGTCGTCATCAAGATAGACGTCAAAGACATATCTCAACTGGACAAATTCTTGACAGACAAACTCAGAGTGCTACCCGACGTATTCCTCACAACAACCATGATAATAACCGAACAAATCAAACCAAAAAAAGCATAACAGCCTCGGCACGAAACAAAAAAAGAAGAGGGGTTATTTGAGAAGCATCTTTTTCGCTTCTTCGTTTGGAACCGCAACTAAAGTCTGGGTGTCGCAGAACTCCGCCCATTCTGTGCCCATTTTGATGGCTGCTTTCTCGTTGGGCGCCTCATAAATTATGATGAAGTCATACTGCCCTAATGTCCAGAAGACGTTGTGGATTTTCAGTCCAGGCGGTGGGCTTTTCAAAGCTTTTTCCGTGGATTGCATGAAGGCTGGCGAAATCTTTCCTTTCAACTTGGCGAGAACTACAAAAAACACAGTAATCCCCTAGATTCTCTTCTCCATGCTGACTATATAAAATTCACGCACAAATCCGCATCAGTCAAAAAAATGAACATTCCTAACCTACTAACGGCTCCAAAGTTTAACGGACTGAAAGCTTTTTCATCTGCTCCAACACGTATCCCCGAATTTCTCTAGGCTCTGGCTGTTCCGCAACAATTTTTCCCCCTTCGACAAGCGGCTTCAGCATCGGCTCCGTTTCGCCTCCACATACTGGACATTCAGGTTTAGACAAATCAAAAGGAAGCACAGTGTCCACCAAACATTCCGGGCATCTCCAAACCTGCTTCTTCCCACCCAACTTACCTCGCTTAGCCACAAGCCTGCCTTCAAGCTCGACGATGTCCATGGCAAAATCTACAGTGGGCGCGTTGCTGACAGCGGTTCCAACGCCGAAAGCCTCTGCTCCAGCCTCGCCTAGAACTTTAACCTGTTCCTCGTCAAGACCTCCAGAAACAAAAATCTTAACGTTTTTGTAGCCTCTCACATCCAGCTCCCAACGAACCTCCCTGATAATGTCAACAAAGTTTCCCCTCCTCGACCCCGGAGTGTCCAACCTCACACCATACAGCCTGCCCTTCAAAGCTTCAGCAGCCATGATCGACTCAGCCTTCTCATCACAATACGTGTCCACCAAGGCAACTCTGGGAACATCCGGAGATACAACCTCATCAAACGCCTTCCAAGCCTTAACTTGGTCTCCAAACATGATCATAAGCGCATGAGGCATGGTTCCCATGGGCTTCTCCCCAATAATTTCGGCTCCCTTAAGGCTGGCAACACCATCAAAACCGCCTATGTATGCAGCTCGGTCAAGCATAGGAGACAGAACCGGGTGCATACGGCGAATCCCAAAAGCCACCACAGACTTTCCTCCTGCAACCCGCTTTATCCTAGCTGCTCGGCTAGCCGCTCCAGAAGCCTGACAGATAAGCCCCAGCATAGGAGTCTCCAACAGGCAATAGTCCCCGTAAGCTCCGTCAATAAACATAACTGGTTCTCTGACGCCCCTGCAATCTGCTGGATAGAAGATGCTTCCCTCAGGCATAGAATAAACATCCACTGGCACGCCTTCAAACAGGTGAGCCACCTCCTCGATTCCGCAGAGAACCCCCCAAGGCCACGCCTCAGGAAGCTTGCCGGACGTAACCTCTGCTAGAGCGTTGAGCCTATCCAGTTTTTTTGCTTCAAGAATTTGTTTAGTTCTAGAAAAGTAAACGTCTGTAGTCAGACCTCTTTTAACCTCTTCGTCTGTGGCGTGATGAAAAATTCGCATCACATTCTCCTCCAAAAAGCACACTACACACCATCAACCATTAATTGTTGGTGCTTAAATTTTTTCGGTAAAATCTTACAACTCCACAAGTGCTGAACAAAACACAACATCGAAAACCTTTCACTCAACTAACCTTGCGATAATCTGCATTTCAAACTGTTGCCATCAGGAGTTGCACGTAGCCTACCTCTATGAGCGCAGCTATGAAAAAAATCGTGTAGATCGCCGCGAGGGCTTTCATGCTCATCTTTCTTTTCAGCGTTTTTTCTATGGTGTGGAATATTCCGTACCCTTCTAGGATTGCGTTTGGAGTGCTCAAAAGAATGACAAGAAGCAGGGTGTCCACAAAAACCTGACCGTAGACTAGTGTGCTTGCCCTGAGGATGCTAATGAAAATGACCATTAGAGTAAAAACAAAAGCAAATATACGTGGGTTATTAAGAACCACGTATTCTATCTCCCTCTTAGGCATGAAATTTAAGACAATCTCAACATAGAAGGTCATCCCCAGCAGAATAAGAGAAACAACCAAAACATTGTGAACAAAAACGAACAGAACAGCCAAGGGCGGATTCCCAAAAACGTCTCCTAAACTATAGAAAAAAGAACTGTTCTCTATGTAGGCGAAAACCAGTAACAAGAGAAAAACTAAACCGAGAATAACCGTTTTTTTCTTCGGGTCCAATGCTTCATCCCCTCACTACATAAAACACGATTAAAAAAAAGGCAACCACCTGAAAAGCAGTTCCGAATATCCTAGGAGCATATTCAAAACAAACAGAATAACTGCTGCCACGAAAACTGACGTTAATCCCACGGCGATGGAACCTAAAATTCCCGTTTCATAGTAATGTCTAACTAAAAGCAGCCAAGCGACTAGAGAGAGAACCATCGCAACCTCTAACCTGAAAACCGAGAGGCAGACAATCAAAACAAGGGTTCCGAGAACAGAAATCGCAAAGGCATCCTTGAAGCTGGCTCTACTTCTTCCAACCACAACAGCGCCTGCCAGATAAAAGACGACGGACAGGACGGCAAAGATTATGGCAAAAGAGAGTGCAAAAAAAAGAAGCTCGGTCAATCCAGATGGCTCAAGCAACGTATCCAGCGTGAGGGCGGCAACAGAAGCAGCCAACATATGATGTCACCAAGATATCCTACGAATACCTCGGGCTTACAAATAAAGATTTGTTAGCCTCTGTTTGCTTCTATCACCTAAATCCAGCGCCAAACTTTAACATAAAACCCCTTTTCTCAATTCTCGGAAAGGGGTAACTCTTTAAAGGGGGGTCCTTCCAGAAATAGAATCCCAGTTAAGAGGACGTTAAATTTATGAAATTACAAAACCCTGCTATCATAGGAGTTGGCAGAACAAAGTTTGGAGAACATTACGAGAGAGATCCAGAATCTCTGATAGAGGAGGCTGGGCTTCAGGCGCTGGATTCTGCGGGCATAACACGAAAAGATTTGGATGCCTGCTACCTTTCAGACTACTTCCTTCAGGTCACAAACAAAATCGGGCTGGAAGAGGGCTTCTTCTCTGAGCTTCTGGAGCTTCATGTTCCCATGGAAAAAACAAGGTCCTTCAGTTCCGCCTTTTTAAATGCTTGCCACGGAGTTCAATCAGGAAAATACAACATCGTCCTAGTGGGCGGGATGGAGAAAATGACTGACCGCTGGGACAAAATCAGAGACGACCTCATGCTCCTAGAGGACCCGTGGAGCTACTACGCAGGATGCACACCCGAAGCAAACCATGAACTTCTTCTCAAAGGATACATCAAAAAATATGGAATCTCAGGAGCGCAGCTCGACAAGCTCTACTTGGCTCTGGCTAAGATATCCGTCAAAAACCACCAAAACGCCACCAAGAACCCACTTGCCCAATACGGCCGGGCAATAACAGTGGACAATGTCCTGAAGGCACGGAACAGATCCTGCAAGCCCTTGGGGCTCTTTGACTATGCTCCCATCTCTGATGGAGCATCAGCCTTGATTCTGGTAAGTCCAGAGGCAGCCAAGCGCTTTTCGGATGTTCCTGTTTACGTCCTAGGTTCCTGTTCAGCCACCGATTACATCACTTTTCCCTCACGAGAGAACAGAATCGGATTCATCGCCAACACTTCAGCTATGCATGCCGCTCTCAAACAGGCTAAAGTTGACGTAAGCGACATCCAGATAGCCGAGCTCTATGATCAATCCACGCTCTTGGAGATGATATCTCTGGAAGACTTGGGCTTCTCTAAGAGAGGAAAAGCTTGGCTTGACATCTACAAAAGCTGCGAAGAGTCTTGTGGCTTCTACGAAATCGAGGGGGAGAAAGCTCTTCGTAAACTTGAATGGGGGTCTCAAGGCTGACGGGAATCCCTTGGGAGCCACTGGAGGAGCACAAATCTTTGAGGTTGTTAAGCAGTTGAGGGGAGAAGCTGAGAGCCGGCAGGTGGAAGTGGATGGAGACCTGCCTAAACTGGGTTGTGTCTCAGAGTTGGAGGGTTTCGGCACAAAAGCGTACATAAACATTTTGGGGAGGAATCAAGGATGAGCAGCGAACCTATCGAAAGGAGAGTCTCCTACATTGGGGACAGACTGAGAGCTAGCCAATGTACTCTCTGCGGAAAAGAGTACTTCCGAGGCAAAAATTACTGTGGTATGTGCGGAAGAAAAAGCTTCGGAAAAATGAAGGATATAGATTTCTTCTATGAGCAGGGCAGCTTGGAAGTCTCCACTCTTGTTAGCCAACCCACCAACAGATTCGTCAAGATGGGCTCATACATTTACGGAATTGTCGCATTCCACAACGGAAAAACTAGGGTTCCGGGAAGACTAACCGACATCCTCATTGAAGACGGAGAAACTGACCTCTCCTGTTTTGATGGAAAAAACGTTGTCCCACGGTTCAGAAGAAGATACGCCGTAGGAGAAAGCGACATCATTCCAACCATCTCCCTCGCCTTCACCGTTGCGGATGGCTACTATCCACACCAAAAATACGAAATAAAGAAACCCAAGAAAGAGTATGAGACCCCAGGAATAGTCGGATACGGAGTCTACACCTCAAAATTCCGAATCAAAGAGGGAAACATGGAAAGGTCTGTGCCCTTCATCGACGAAGACGCCGTCACCGCAGCAGTAGAAGCCGGAAAAATGGCTCTGATTCACTCAGGAGTAGACAAATCCCTCATCGGCAAAGTTTACGTCGGCTCAGAATCAAACCCATACGCTGTTAACCCCATCGCCTCCAAAGTAGCCCAAGTTCTGAAGCTGGGCAAAGAGGAAAAAACTTGGGG
>SMTZ1_10007478_pt1 | contig 11535 bp, 9 predicted proteins | sample DeeMarSWOR136_30_FD_25667 | JGI IMG/M metagenome (IMG submission 25667)
AACCACATGCTCCACCGCTTGTGCGGGCCCCCGTCAATTCCTTTGAGTTTCACCCTTGCGAGCATACTCCCCAGGCGGTGCACTTAATGCGTTAACTGCGGCACAAGTGATTGAACTCACCTACACCTAGTGCACAACGTTTACGGCTAGGACTACCAGGGTATCTAATCCTGTTTGCTCCCCTAGCTTTCGCGCCTCAGTGTCAGTGTCCGGCCAGAAGACCGCCTTCGCCACCGGTGTTCTTCCCGATATCTACAGATTTCACCCCTACACCGGGAATTCCGTCTCCCTCTCCGGAACTCTAGCGAGACAGTTTCGAATGCAATTTCAGGGTTGAGCCCTGAGATTTCACATCCGACTTACCTCACCACCTACACGCCCTTTACGCCCAGTGATTCCGAACAACGCTCGCCCCATACGTATTACCGCGGCTGCTGGCACGTAATTAGCCGGGGCTTATTCCCTGAGTACCGTCATCAACCGGTCAGTTACTTCCGGCTTTATTCTTCCCCAGGAAAAGGACTTTACAACCCGAAGGCCTTCATCGTCCACGCGGCGTCGCTCCGTCAAGCTTTCGCCCATTGCGGAATATTCTTAGCTGCTGCCTCCCGTAGGAGTCTGGGCCGTATCTCAGTCCCAATGTGGGGCCGTATCTCAGTCCCAATGTGGCCGTACACCCTCTCAGGCCGGCTAACCATCGTCGCCTTGGTGGGCTCTTACCCCACCAACTAGCTAATAGTGCGCGGGCCCATCTCCAGACGACGCCCGAAAGCGCCTTTGCTCCAACCACCTTATGATGGCTGGAGGTTACGCGGTATTACCACTAGTTTCCTAGTGCTATCCCCCATCTGGAGGCAGGTTACCCACGTGTTACTCACCCGTTTGCCACTTTCCCCCAAAGCAAGCTCTGGGTTCTCGTCCGACTTGCATGCTTAAGACACGCCGCCAGCGTTCGTTCTGAGCCAGGATCAAACCCTCCGTGATAAAAGTTTCAAATGTTCATCAAGTTGATTATGGTTTGAAGCTTTGAAACTCTCCCGAGGGCCTGCTATTTAGTTTTCAAAGAACAGGTTTCCTGCGTTAAAAAACCTTGAGCATTCACTCAAGGTCTCCGACCCCTGAGGGGCCATCGACCCCGATGGGGTTCTGATCTCCTACGCAGCGTGATAGAATATACACCAGTGCATATTTAAAGTCAAGATTTTTATAGAGACGAATTTGTAATATTCTTGTAGTATTGTGAAAAATTGTATATAGCATTAACCAGTGTACAATCTATCGGTCAAAATTGCAAGCATTTTAATTTAAAAGGTCGAACTTTGCACTTTTCTTAATCTCTTTTTATATTCGCACTGAAAATTTCATCCATGGTGTACGCTTACCCAATAACCGCTGGAGAGTCTATAAACGGTACAAGCCCGTCTGTCACTGCCTTCCAGATCATCACCCGCTTGATGTAACAATTCAGATAAACCTCACCCTCCGCATCGCCGAAAAGCCTCTTTATACTCCGGTCACCCTCAAGTCTGACAAACAGATGATCACCACTGATTTCATAGAAGGATCTCGACCCTCCATGCATCGCCGACCCCGGGCTTATATCCTTCAGCGAGCCTATGATACCCTCCAGGCCAAGGCCCTGCCCCATGTCATGTACGATATAATCATGAAAGTGTCTCCCCGAAGCGATTGACCGTTTTCTGTAGTTCGGAACAGCTTCCAGTATTTCCAGACCTTCTTTGACCCTTTCATTCAGCATTCTTTTGAAATCTTCACCGTTCAGGGGGCGTTCCAGCATCACCTCGCCAAGCTCGTAGTCGGATTCGATACCCAGAGGCAGTGGAAATGGTAGGGAAATACGTGGCTTCGGATTGAATCCCTCCGAATATTTGAAGGGCACTCCAGCCATCCTCCCAAGCCTGATGAGAAGGGTCATGAGATCGAGATGGGAAATGTAGCGAAACATACCCCCTTTTGTAAACCTGAATAGGATCTTGAAGGTGCCCATGTTCACCTTGTGAGATCTGGGAGGCTCTTTTGCATCCCGCTTCCCTGTACCGGCAGACCCTTTCTGAAGAGCCGGACGGTTCTTGACCACCTCGTCGCACACACCACAGCGGGAGCAGGCTCCGATCATGCAGTTTTGTGTTGCCACTCCCTGATGCGCCCGCTCGAGCTCCTCCTGCAGATACTTGCCGCTCACCCTGCAGTCGATGAAATACCAGGGCAGACGGTCTACATCCCGATCGAATTCCAGATACCGACTCTCATCGATCCCCAGGTTTTGGAGCTCCGAATTCCACCGGTTGAAATCGAAAACCTCGTCCCACGAACTGAACCGCTCTCCACGACGGTACACAGCTTCTATAAGGTTTCCGACCTGCCGGTCACCCCGGGAAAGTATCCCCTCAATCAGACTCATCTTAGGGTTCTGAAACTTGACGTGCACCTTAGAATGCCGAAAGGCGTTGCGTATTTCCCAGATGAGCGCATCGGCGCGCGGGAGATCTAACTGGGGCTCGTGCTCAAATGGTGTATGGGGTTTTGGCACGAACACCGAAACATTGGCGTTTATCTGCAGCCGGGGATGAAGGTCCTGGAGGTTTCTGATGAAACTGACGATTTTCCGCCCCTCCTCCTCTTCCTTAGGGAGCCCCACCATGAAGTAGAGTTTTATGAGACGCCATCCCACCATGACCACGTGTTCGATGATATCCTCAAGCTGATTCTGATGCACGATCTTGTTGAGACGAAGCCGGGTCTCCTCATCAGGACTCTCAACGGCAAAGGTCAACCCGCTCTTGCGGACGGCTCCAATCATCTGCAGTATGTCGAGATTCGCACTGTTCACTCTCAATGAGGGAAGCGAGACCGATACACTCTTTTCGGAGAACTCCTCGGTGATCTTACGCACCAGATCGTGTATATCCGTATAGTCTCCGATGCTGAGCGAAGAGAGAGACACTTCATCATAACCGCTGTTCTGAAGGGATTCTCTGACAATCCTCAAGATAGCAGGTATTGAGCGCTCCCGTACCGGTCGGTAGGTATATCCAGCCTGACAGAACCTGCACCCGTTCGTGCAGCCGCGGTTGACCTCAACGGTAGCCCTGTCCTGCACGATCCTCATGAGGGGAACCAGGGTTTTTACGGGAAAGGGAAGGGTCGTCAGGTCAGGCTCGATACGTCTCTTCACCACCTTGTCAATCGCGGTAAACAGGTAGCCGCTGCGACGCGTGGTTGCATACCGGGAGGGAACATACGCACACTCGAAATCTTCGTCCAATTGACGGAGCCTTGCTTCCCTTGGCAGGTCCTTGAGTTCCAGATACCGGTGGAGAAACTCGAGCAATACACGTTCGCCGTCCCCTAATAGAAAGACATCGATGAAGTCCGCCATCGGTTCTGGGTTGTATGCTGCCGGTCCACCTGCAATGACCAGAGGTGAATCGTCGTCCCTTCCCTCTGACCGGAGGGGAACCGTGCCCAGTTCGAGAATGGTGAGTATATTGGTATACAAAAGCTCATATCCAATGGAAAAACCTATAACGTCGAAATCCGAGAGCGGTGTAAAGGTTTCGAGCGAATAGAGTGGAATTCCCTGCTCACGCAGGATCTTTTCGAAATCGGGCCACGGCGCGAAGACCCGTTCGCAGGCAAGTCGCTCCTCACCATTAACACAGTCGTACAGAATCCGCAGACCCATGTTCGACATGCCGACCTCGTAGGCGTCGGGGTACGAGATAACCATCCTGAGGTCGACCTCACCGGGGTTCTTGCATATCATGTTCAGCTCATGACCCACATAACGGGCAGGTTTCGATACTCTATGAAGAAAGGGCTGGACCTTCTCGAAAAGGCCGGGGTTCAATGGGCATATCTCCTCATCTCGATATTGGTGAGCAAGGAGGCCGCCACAATACAGGTGAGGAGAAAGGAACCACCGTAGCTGAGAAAGGGTAGCGGTATACCCGTTATGGGCATGATCCCGATCGTCATACCGATATTAATGATAATGTGGAAGAGCAGCATTCCCATGATGCCTGCAGCGAGCAGGCAGCTGAACCGGTCGCGTGCTTCGAAGATGATCATGATACCACGGAAGATGAACACGCTGTACACGGCAAGCAGTGCAAGGGACCCGACGAACCCCCACTCCTCTGCAAAGATCGAGAAGATGAAATCGGTGCTTCGTTCGGGAAGGAAACCAAGCTGGCTCTGCGTTCCCCCTAAAAGTCCCTTGCCGAAAAGGCCGCCCGCACCAACCGCAATCTTCGACTGTATGATATTGTATCCGGATCCGAAAGGATCGATGCTCGGTTTGAGGAACACGACCAGCCTCTCCTTCTGATATGACTTCAGGAAACGTCCAAGTGGGGCGGCAAGTATCAGGCCAGCGAAAAAAATGAGGAATATGGTGGATGCCTTGTACAGAAGATCCTTCTTGGTCATCCTGAACAACACGTACATGACACCAGAGAGAAATCCGAACATCAGGGCAATGAAGATCACGATCCTGGTATCGTCCAGAACCTGGAGGAAGGAAAAGGTCTCTGAATGTGTCAGCTTGCTGAACGTGGTAAGCAGGGGCAGCACCACGGCAATCCCGAATATGATGAGCAGGGAAATGAGATGGGTGTATTTTATACCGGCGAAGAAGAGCATGACGAGGCAGATGGGCAGATACACGAGTGCCGTACCGAAATCAGGCTGCAGGAGGATCAGGCCCATGGGGATGACGGCGATGACGAGTGTGATTATAACGTTCTTCAAGCTCTTTATGTCGTCGCCGACTCTGTCGAGAAATCGTGCCAACGAAATGATGACCGCAATTTTCACGAATTCCGACGGTTGAAACCCGAACCCACCGAAAACAGTGATCCAGCTCTTGGCCCCCCGTACCCGCTTTCCGATCAGAAGCACCACGATTAGAAGCAGCATTCCGGCAATATATATGAAGAAAGCGTATTCACCCATCCGGTGATGATTCACGAAAAGCATGAGGATGAAGAAAACCATACCTGTAATGGCCCAGGAGATCTGCCGTATATGTTGATTGTCATCGCGTCCACCGGCACTGTAGATGGTGAGGATACCGACGCATATGAGGGTGAGGAATGAGGCTATAAGTGCATAATCGAGTTTGATGGTTCCAATGGATGTTTTCCGTGCCATGACGGGTCCTAAGGGTTCACTGATCTGAACCGCTGCTTTCTTCGCTTGTGGCAGCACTCTTTCTGGAGACTGATGTTCGTTTCTTCCATATATTTCTGCGCGCAGTGTCCAGATCCGCACCAGAAAAGTATGCCTCAATGACCTCAGATACCACTGGAGCCGCCGCCACACTCCCCGCACCGCCGTATTCGATGATCGCCGTGACCGAAATCACGTCTTCGGGATTCTCGGCGTTGCAGGGAGCAAAGGCGGTGTACCAGGAATGGGTTATCGTACCCTGCACCTCGGAAGAGCTCGTCTTTCCGGCAGCATCCGTGGACATCACAGCTCCTCCCCAGCGAGCCGTTCCCTCGGCCACCACACCGCGCATGGCCTTGACAATGAATTCGAAATGTTCGGGGTCCACTTCACTTTGTATGAGTACCTCCGGTCGCTGGTGGTACACGACCTCGTTGTTACGCGCGGACCTGATCTCCATGACCAGATAAGGTTTCATGAGGATTCCACGGTTGGCGATGATGTTCGTGAGACCATTGAGCTGCAGGGGTGTCACGAGTAAAAAGCCCTGTCCAATTGAGAGATTGAGGGTATCGCCCTCGTACCACACATCCTTCTTCACCTCACGCTTCCACTGTGTATCAGGCACGATTCCCTCAACTTCGCCAATAAGATCGATCTCCTGTGTACGTCCAAGCCCGAGGTTGCGGGCGTACTCGGCAATAAGATCGGCGCCAAGCGTGAGGGAGGTCTGATAAAAATAGGAGTCACATGAATAGGCAACGGCCTTGTACAGATCGACCTTCGAACCGTGATTGGTCCAGCATGAAAAGAACCGATTTCCAAGCTTGTAGCCCCCCCCGCATACAAACTCCTTGTCCACAGGCACCTTTCCCGTATCGAGAATGGCCAGAGCGACGACAAGCTTGAAGATTGATCCGGCAGGGTACTGCGCCTGAATGACACGGTTGAGAAAGGGCTTTCTCGGGTCTAGCGTAAGCTGCTTGAAGGCCTCCTTGTCCCTGCTGGAGACAAAGAAATTGGGGTCGAATCGGGGAGAAGACACCAAGGCAAGTATCTCTCCCGTGATCGGCTTTGAAACGACGAGCGCACCGGTATTGTCACCGAACGCTCTCTCCGCCAGAGCTTGAATGTCCCGATCAATGGTAAGTATAACGTCGTTCCCTGGAACCGGCTCGGCTCCCTTGTCGATGATCTCGGCAGTCACCTGGTTGGTTGCGTCGACAATCCTCCTCACGTAACCGTCCTTACCCTTGAGCTCGAGATCGTATACCTTCTCAACCCCGCTCTTGCCAATAACACTTTCGATGTTGTACCCCTTGTCGTTGAGCTCGAAATACTCCTTCTGGCTTATCATACCGACATACCCGATTATATGGGCAAGCATATCACCGTTCGGATACACCCTGAGGGGCTTGCTCTTCCAGTACACGCCGGGAAAATCACGGTTGTGCTCGGCGAGAAACACGATGTCCTTGAAAGGCACATCGGTTTTTATCACGTAAGAGCCGTACTGTGAGTAGTCTTTCTGAGCGAGGATGGACTCAATCTCCTCTGTAGACATCTTTAGTAGCACACCGAGCCGAGAAAGTAATCGATCGCGTTCGGCCCTGTCCTGAGGGAGGTTTTGCGGCACGACCGTCACCGCAAAAGACCGCCGGTTGTAGGCAAGCACATTTCTGCCCGTTCGATCGTACACGATGCCCCGAACCGCAGGGAGAATCGAAAACTGCTCCCTGTTCGTTTTTGCCTTTAATGCGTACTGAGGACCTTTGATGATCTGAAGGGAAAAGAGTACCGTAACGATGATGAGAAAGAAGAGGATTGGTACACCGGCGAAGATATAGATTCTCCGCCTGAAGTCTAGGTCCTGATGTGAATTTATGGAACCCCGTAGCATTTAGGTCGAACCCAGAAAATATCGCCAATTTATTCGGTTACTATTCTCTTTACCCTCATAATAATAAAAAAAAGCGGAGCTGTTAAGAGGCAATTCATGACAGCCTCGAGGAATATACGGCCCTGTGAGAAATAACCGAAGTAACCGGGTTCCAGAAAGATTGCCGCAATCAGGCTGAGCAGCGCTCCCTTTGCGAGGGTGACGAAGAAGAGCATGATAATGGAGATGAGTATATTCCTTCCGTATATCATTCCCCCCACGATGCCTACGCCGAATCCAATAACCGTATAGGTGAAGGCCGAAATACCAAGCAGCCCCCCGGATAGAACATCGATGATGAGACCTGTCGCAAAACCCATGATCTGTCCCGCCATGGATCCCAGCAAAAAGGCAGCTATGGAAAGGATGATGATGACAAAATCCGGATGTACGTCCCGTATGTTGAGATTTTCATAGAAGAGTGTTGACTGGAAGAAAATAAAAAAAGCAATCAGAACGATGAAGATCACATACTTTCTCACAGACCTAATCTTCCTCCAAAATGTCGAAACTCTCGGTAGCTGCTTTGGTGATGATGTAAACATCCTCGATGTGCCCGAAATCAATAAGTGGCTGCACGAGGGCCTCCTGGAATACTCCGTATCGCTTCTTGGAAACAGAAACGATTTCGCCTATGACGATACCTTTTGGGAAAACCCCTCCCATGCCCGAGGTAACAACCAAATCGCCGTATTTGATCTCGGCCCGCCGGTCGATGTACTGAAGCAGACAGACGTCGGAAATGGGACTCTGGCCCTGCAGTATCCCGGAGTACCGTGAATCCATGAGCATGGCCCCTATGTAGCTCGACTGATCGATCAGAGGCTGGATGCGGGCAGAAAACTGCTGCACGTCGACGATTTTGCCCACCACACATTTTGCCTGGTTCTGATAGGCGACCACAGGCATGAACTTTTCGATACCGCTTGACTTGCCTCTATTTACGACCAGGGTTCTGTAGAAGTCCTGCGGTGACTTCGCCACGATTTCAGCGATGACGGTCCCGTAGTCCATTTCTGACTGGACACCGATCAGGCTCCGGAGCCTCTCGTTCTCCCGCTTGATCTCTTCGTATTCGTACTGACTTCTCTCATATTGCTCGAGCAGCTTTTTGACCTGCGCCAATTCTTCATTGAGCTGACGGTTGTTCTCGATACTGGAAAAAAAGTCCTTTACAAGGGTTATGGACTGTACGCCGACAAATTGAAACGGGTACAGGATGCCATAGGCAATTGATTTGAAACGGAGGGTGATTTTGGACTGGGACACGCCCATCAGTACAAAAGAGACGAAGAGGAGAAAGATGAGGACCAGAATAGTCCTGTTTCGTGCAATGCGTGCCTGGCTCATACTCTCTTATCGAGTGGACGAGGTTATCTGTAATCCTTCAGGTATTTCAACTCATCGAGGAACTTACCCGTGCCGAGTACGACACAGGTGAGCGGGTTCTCCGCAAGGATGACCGGAACCCCGGTTTCCTTGCTGATCAACTTGGGGAATCCCTTCAGGAGTGATCCTCCGCCAGTCATCACGATACCCCTCTCCACGATATCAGCGGCAAGCTCAGGAGGTGTCTGGTCAAGGGTCTTCTTTATCTCCTCGAGAACTATTGTGGTGGGTTCCTGAAGCGCTTCCCGTATTTCAACTGAGTCAACGGTGAGTATCCTCGGCAGTCCTGAAATAGAATCCCTTCCCCGTATTTCGAAGGATTGCACATCTTTTTCGGGATACACATTGCCGATGGTAATCTTTACATCCTCCGCAGTGCTCTCGCCGATGACCAGGTTATGGATCTTCTTCATATGGTTGATGATTGCCTCATCGAATTCATCACCACCCACACGGATTGCATTGGTTATCACCATACCGCCGAGCGAAATGACCGATATCTCCGACGTCCCGCCCCCGATATCGATGATCATGTGACCCGCGGGCTCCTGGATCGGTATGTTGGCCCCGATCGCTGCGGCGAGGGATTCTTCTATGAGATATATCTCCCGTGCACCTGCCTGCTCCGCCGACTCACGGACCGCCCTCTTTTCGACCTCTGTGATACAGGAAGGTATGCCGATAACAACCTGCGGCTTGACAAGCGCTTTGCGGTTGTGCACCTTCTGGAAGAAATATTTGATCATCTTTTCCACGGTCTCAAAGTCGGAGATGACACCGTCACGCATCGGCCGTATTGCAATGATCTCTCCCGGCGTCCTTCCAAGCATACGCTTCGCCTCCTGTCCTACAGCAAGCACCTTCTTGGAGGAGTTGTGAACAGCCACAACCGAAGGTTCTGAAAGGACTATACCCTGACCGCGGACGTACACAAGGGTATTCGAGGTTCCAAGATCGATTCCTATATCATTGGAAAATGCACCGTAGAGTCTTCCGAATACCATATAATTACCTCGCACTCCCGGTATAGAGGTTGTGTATCATTGTATACACTGCCTCCCGGAGAACGTTCAAATCAGTACAGCTTCTCGATTGCCCCAATATGTCTGGAATCCAGCTTCAGTGTTATACGCCACTCTTTTCGCGCTGCGACGAGATCCCCTTCCCGCTCGTAGATGTTTCCCAACCAAAAATGGGCGAACGCGGAGCTATCGTTTACCTCAAGTATAGAAAGGATATTCTGCTTCGCCTTTTCGTAACGTTCCTCCTGAAAATCGATCCATATGAGTGCGGAGAAAGCCTCCTCGTATACAGCATCGTCCCGTGTATTTTTGATGAGATAATCCAGCTCCTTAACCGCACTCTCATACATCTCCTTATCCCGATAGGCAAATGCAAGGTACAGCCGGACTATGTCCTTCGGTTCTTCGGCTTTCGCCCGTTCGAGATAGGCAATAGCGCTATCGTAAGCGCCGAGCTTGTAGTAACAGTATCCCAGAATCTCATAGACGGTATTATCCTGATACCCTGCGGTGAGTGCGCGCTCCAGATTTTGAGCCGCAAGCTCATAGTAGTAGGGACCCTTTCGAAAGTAAGACATACCAAGTACGAAGTATGCCTTTGTCAACACTTCATCGAAACGTGAAAGTACAATGCTCTTTCTCAGATACCTGATAGCACTGTCCAGGGATTCCTCCTTCTCACTTCCTGTCAAGCTTGTGGAGATATAGTAGTAGGACTCCCCAATGTAGCGCAGCAGGCGGCTGTTGTAGGGACTTCTCTCGAGATAAGGAGATCCCTCGTGTATGGCAACGTTGTAGTTGCCCGTTTCAATGCTCTTCTCCATAAAGCTGTAATCGTTGAACCAGACCCTGTACAGATCTACCACATTCGTGTAAAGTGCATATACATTGAGAAAGAAGACCGCGTAAAATACCCCGCCGCCCAGGAGGAACAGAAACAGCAGCACCGTTATGAGTTTTTTCTTCCTTCTCTTCGGCTTGTAGTGGTATCGGGAATATCGATAGTGATCCATCTTTCAGGTCAAAGCATGGAGGATATATTTAAATTCTCCCAGATCACCAGAGACCTTGAGAACATCCTTCTTAGTTTTTACCCTTTTTCGTTTCATGACGAGAAAGGAATTTCGAAAAAGGAAATTCTCAATCGCTGCAATGGTGAACTTTTTCACCACCGCACCGCTGTACACGATGATGTACCGCGATGTCAGGATGAGTCTTCCATCCACGGCGAGCTCGAGATCTTCCGGCGCAAACTTCAGATTTTCCAGTTCAGCCGTCGATTCCAGACTGTAGAGGGCACCCTTGCCGACAAAATGGATGAGCTCCCTCCCCTTCAGTCCGGGGATTTTCTCATCGATTCGGAGTATGGGAATGAACGTACCCTCTTTCCCACCATGCCCATGTTCTGCGTTTCGCCCCGTCGCGCTATCCGTTATTACGGATTCCTGTATGGTTGGAGGTTGATCGGAAATACGGTCTTCAACAGCCGATTCGAAGTATTCCTGCCCCGTCCTTTCAGGTGTATCCTTTCTACTATAAAAGGCGACGACGGCAACAAAGAGCGCAATTCCAATAACTGCAAGTGATAAAAATGCTAAAAACATTTTATCCCCGCATCGGAAAGTAATATTATGGTACAGGTGCATAAAAGTCAAATCATTTCACCAGGAGGGGGCACCGATGGTCTATCTGGTTCGTCACGGACAGACAGCCTGGAACAGGGATGGTCTTTTCAGGGGACACCACGATGTACCTCTGAGTGACGAGGGCAGGAAACAGGCAGATCGCGCGGCCGCATACCTCACAGACTGCAAGATCTCGCTCATTTTCACCTCGCCCCTCAGCAGGTCTCGTGAGACGGCGTCGATCATCGCAAACCGCATCGGCTGTTCTGTGCATGTGCAGCAGGGGCTCACCGATGTAGACTTCGGCCAGTGGGAGGGCAAGACAAGCCGGGACGTCGCATCAAGACATCCAGACAGCTATTTCCTG
>SMTZ1_10013728_pt1 | contig 11535 bp, 10 predicted proteins | sample DeeMarSWOR136_30_FD_25667 | JGI IMG/M metagenome (IMG submission 25667)
CCGGTCGCAACGATGACGACACCCACCTCGAACTTCACCAGCTCATCATGGTCGTCATAGTTTATGCAGTTTTTATCGCACGCCTGAGCGCACTTGCCGCAGGCGATGGGGTTGTTGCCCAGACAGTTTTTCATGTCCAGGATATACGCTGAGGGCACTGCTTGCGGAAACGGGAGATAGATAGCTTTTCGGGAGGAGAAGCCCTGCTGGTACTCGTCGGGTACCGCCACCGGACAGACGTTCTCACACTCGGCGCAGGCGGTACATTCTTTTGGATCCACATACCGGGCCTTCTGGCGGACCGTCACGTGAAAATTACCGACAAAGCCGGTAATCGATTCGACTTCGCTGAAGGTCATGAGCTCGATCCGGGGATGTCGACCGACATCCATCATTTTTGGACCGAGAATTCATATGGAGCAGTCCATCGTAGGGTAAGTCTTATCCAGGGCTGCCATGATCCCACCGATCGTAGGCTCCTTCTCTACCAAGTAAACCATGTGTCCGCCGTCGGCCAGATCGAGTGCAGTCTGAATGCCGGCCACCCCACCGCCGATCACGAGAGCCGCTTTCGTAATCGGAACCTCTGTCTCTATTTGAGGTTCCAGCTTGCGCGCCCTGGCAACACCGCTGCGTACGAGGTCTTTGGCCTTCTCCGTTGCCTGTTCCTTCATGCCCTGATGAACCCAGCTGCAGTGCTCACGGATATTGACCATTTCGTACAGGTATGGATTCAGCCCTGTGTCGGCGACGCATTCGCGAAACGTCGGCTCGTGGATCTTCGGCGTACAGGAAGCCACCACCACCCGGTTCAGTTTATGCTCCTTGATCGCCTTCTTGATCTCGTTCTGCCCGGGATCAGCGCAGGTGTACTTGTTCTGAACCACAACAACGACGTCATCGAGCGTTTCGGCGTACTCGCTGACGGCGGCGCAATCGATGGTACCGGCGATGTTCAAGCCGCACTCGCAAACAAACACACCAATGCGCAGCTCATCGGGATTCTTCATTCCATCAACCATGTCTCCTCTCCCGTTTACTCCTCATTGAGCATCTCAGCCTGGCGAGGCTGATACTTCATTTCACCTCAGCCTGGCGAGGTTGATACTGTCTTCCACCTCGGCCTGGCGAGGTTGATGTTGCTCAGAGTGTCAGCCTCGGGGGATTGAAATCCCCTCAAGGGCTGACGCTACCAGGTTTACGAAATCGACTATCTCTATATCAATATCGTTCGATTCCTCGCCGCACTGTGCGCACCGGAAGTGAATCTGGCACTTCGGACAGGCAGTCACCAGTGTCCTGGCGCCGGAGGCCTTCGCTTCAACCAGCCTGCCACGCTGGATCTGTTTGGATGTGGCGTCACAGTTCATCCAGTTCGTGGTCCCGCAACATACAGCGCTGCGCCTGCTGTGCGCCATTTCGTGCACAGTGACCCCGGGGATGGAGTTTATCACATCCCGCGGCTGTTCGTAGACGCCCAGATACCTGCCGAGGCGGCATGGGTCCTGGAACGTTACCTCCATTGCGAGATCCTTGAACTGTAGACGCTCTCTATTCTCCGCCAGGAATTCGCTCATATGCTTCACCTCAAAACCCGTCTCCCCCAGTCTCTCGGGATAGAGCTGCTTCAATGCGAGGGCGCATTCCGGACACGCGGTGACAACGAGTTGAGCACCTGTCTTTTCGATCATCTTGACATTCAATCGCCCCAGCTCCTCAAAGGTCCCCAGCTGACCGAGCCAGTACAGATCGTGGCCGCAGCAGCGTTCGTTATCCAGGACGACGGGCTCGATACCCAAGACATTGAGAATCTTGACGGTATCGCGGGCAATCGAGAGGGGGGAAAAATCGAAATCCTTAGCGAACAAATCCTGGTAATACGGCAAGCAGCCGGCAAAGTACAGTACCTCGCCCTTTCGTCTCACTTTCAGATCGCCTTCGAGCCAACCGGTCCTGTTCTGCTTGAGCTTCGGTGAGGCGGCCATTTCCATAATGTAATGGAGGGCGCCGCCGTGCGAGTAGTTACCCGATTTCCCCTGGCTCACAGCTTCGCTCCGGATGTCCCGCATGTACTCTGAGTACCGTACATCAACCGGGCACCGCTGCGAGCACATCTGGCAGGTGAGACACGACCAGAGGAGGCGATCGGAAACGAGATCATCAGTTCCATAAAAGAGACCTTCAGCCACCAGCCGGCGGGGCGAGTAGCTGTTATTATACTTGGAAATAGGGCAGACGGCGGTGCACTTGCCACATTCAAGGCAGGAGAAGGCCTTGCTTTGTTTCAACTTCTCAATGACTGTTCCCATCAGTGGCTACTTTTTGACTACCGTCTGCGTCTCCGTTTATGGTTCAGCGGACTGGGACCCAAAGTTGACACCTCCGCAACAAACTCGTCTATCACATTTCCCCACCGGGCGCCTTCTGCGGCCGATACCCATTCCAATCTGATTCGCCTCTCATCCAGACCGAGGGTCTTCACGAGCGCCTTGGTCTTTTCAAATTGCTCCACAGCCTTGTAGTTACCAAAAATGTAGTGGCAATCGCCGAAATGACATCCCGAAACCATAACGCCGTCCGCACCGAGCTTGAAGGCTTTCAACACGAAGGCCGGTGTCACGCGACCCGAGCACATCGTCCGGATGACCCGGAAATTGGGAGAGTACTGCACGCGGTTCACTCCAGCATTGTCCGCACCCGCGTAGCTACACCAATTGCAGGCAAAGACCACGATGTTTGGCACATACTTCTTCTTTGCCGTTTTCCTCTTTGAACTGATCGTCTTTTTAGCCATCGTTACCTATTAGCCTGCAAGCAATGCTTCCATCATGGCATCTATCTGCTCATCCGTGAAATGCATCGCTGCAATAGCCCCGGTTGGACACCAGCTGGCACAGGTCCCGCAGCCCTTACACAATGCCTGATTGATCTGGGCTGCCCTGAACCCTGGAGCGACCTCTACGAGAGCCGGTGCGTGGAACTCACAGATCTCCACACATCGCCCACAACCCCTACAGAGTGACTGGTTCACGATACAGATGGTCGGCTCAATGGCCACCGTCTCATGCGAAACGATTGCCACGGCCTTCGCGGCTGCCGCCGCTCCCTGGGCGATGGAGTCTGCAATATCTTTCGGGCCGCTCACACAGCCCGCAAGGAACACACCCTCTGTGGTGGTCTCAACGGGACCGAGTTTGGAGTGACGTTCCAGAAAGAAACCGTCAGCACCGCGTGGAACCTTGAGAATATCCTGTAACCTGGCGGTGCTTCCCTCGTTGGGAACCATGCCCGCCGCCAGGACAACACAATCCACGTCTATTTCCAGGATGCGGTCCAGGGCCAGCTCCTGTATCTCTACTCGCTCCACCCGATTGCCGCTTCCTGACACGATGGGCAACCTCTCGGGAGTATACCGGATAAATCGTACACCCAACTCTCTGGCCCGGCGGTAGTGTTCTTCTGCCTTTGCCCCCACGGTACGCATATCCCGATGAAGAACCAGCACATTCACACCGCTTTCGCGCAAGCGCACAGCCTGTTTAATGGTGGTGGGACAACAGAAGCGGGAACAGCCCGGATTTGTATCCGGATCACGAGAACCGACACACTGGATAAAAACCACCGCCTCTGGTGTCTTACCATCTATGTGAATGGTGTCCTTGCTCTGGTGCAGGATACCCTCTAGCTGTTGGTTGGTAATCACATTATCGTATCGTCCATAGCCGAATTCGCCGCGGGGCTCATAGATGGCAGCCCCGGTGGCTAAAATAATCGATCCCACCCTGAAGTTGCCGTTGGTCGTGGAAACATCAAAGTTACCCACAAAGCCGGTGATCGAGTTTACTTCCGTAGAGGCCATTGCCTCGACACGGCTGGATTTGATCCTTTCGACCATCGTCCGGGCAAGCTCGAACGCCGAGAGATTGGCGGGATATACCCTGGTCAGGTTATTGAGCATACCCCCGAGGCGGCCCAGCTTCTCGATGAGAAACACCTTCACTCCCTGGGCCTCGAGATTCAACGCGGCACTCATGCCGGACACACCGCCGCCGATGACGAGCACACTCTGATGAACAGGAATCGTCTGTTTGACGAGAGGTTCCAGGTTTCGCGCCCTGGCCACCCCCATTTTTATTAAATCCTTTGCTTTCTCCGTTGCGATCTCGGGGATGTTCGTATGCACCCAGGAACACTGGTCGCGGACATTTACCATCTCGAAGAGATACGGATTGAGACCGATCTGATCGCAGCTCTCGCGGAAGATCGGTTCATGGGTTCGCGGCGTGCAGGCGGCTGCTACCACGCGATTAAGCTTGTGCTCGACGATTTTTTCCTGGACCAGCCGCTGACCCTCATCAGCGCACAGGAAAAGATTGTTCTCGACATAGACCACGTTCTGGATCTTCTCCGCATACGCTTTCAGTGAGTCAATGTCCAAAACACCGGCGATATTGATACCACAGTGACAGAGAAACACTCCCACTCGCGGAGGTCCCGAGATATCGAGTTCCTGCTTCTCCTGTGGTTCTTCTGTTACCGGGATTTTCTTAACGTGCTTTCCCGCTTCAGCGGCGGCCCCCGAAGCCTGAGCCACCGAATCAGATATGTCGTTCACCCCGGCGGCACAGCCGCAGATATAGATACCCTCCCGTGCGGTATGCAGTGGTGAACCGTATTTGTTTTCAACCTCGAAAAAGCCGTTCTCATCGAGATCGATCCCAAGGATGCGGGCCAATTCCCTGTTCGAGGTCGCGGCCACCGCACCAGTAGAGAGAACCACCATATCAGTTCGCACCCTGTCTATCTCTCCCCTTTCACCGTCTTCAACAACGATGATCAGGTCTTTCGTTTCTGGATCTTCCAACACCTTGGAAGGCCGGCCTCGCACATATGTGAGCTCCGGCATATCGAGTGAACGCTGGTAGAACTCTTCGAATCCTTTTCCGGCAGCACGTACGTCTATATAGAAGACCATTAGCTCTTCGATATCGCGTTCATGCTGCTTCACCAGCAGACAGTCTTTTATGGCGTTCATGCAACAGAACCGAGAACAGTATTGACAACCTGCCTCTCTCCCCTCACCGCGGGAACCGACACATTGGATGAAGGCTATCTTCCTAGGAACCTCGTGATCGGACGGCCTGATGATATGGCCGGATGTCGGGCCAGTGGCATTCAGTACTCGCTCCAGCTCCATATTGGTCAGAACGTTGTCATAAAGCCTATAGCCGTAGCTGGGTATCGCCGAGGCATCGTAGACGTCGAATCCCGTGGCCACAACAACCGCACCGACATCGAGCCTGAGCTCCTCGCCGGGATCGTCGAAATCGATAGCGTTCCGATCGCAGCTGTCGTAGCAATTGGTGCAGACAAGGAAATCATCATTCAGGCAGTGTTCCCGATCAATGATGTGAGTATTCGGCACCGCTTGGGCAAAAGGAGAGTAGATTGCCTTTCGGGCTCCCATTCCAACTTCAAACTCATTGGGCACGATCACCGGGCAGTCATCGACACACTGACCGCAGCCGGTGCACAACTCTTCACTGACGTAGCGAGGGTTCTTTCTGACCGTTGCCCGGAAATGCCCGGGCCAGCCGTCGAGACGGATGAGCTCCGAGTTGGTGAGTACCTCTATGTTCGGATGCCGACCGGCATCCATCATTCGAGGACCCAGGATTCATATGGAGCAATCCATGGTGGGAAACGTCTTATCAAGCTGGGCCATTCGGCCGCCGAGAGACGGCGATTGTTCGACCAGGTAGACTTGTACCTGTGACGAAGCGAGATCGAGCGCCGCTTGAATACCCGCGATACCCCCACCTAAAACTAAAACCCCATTTGCCTTGACTGCTTTTGGGGTCACAACGCATCCCTCCAGATGCAGGTCCTGGCAATACCACGTATTTTAAGCCTCTACTCCAGCCTTCTTGTTTAACTGTGAACCGTACTCGTATCCCTTGTCGAAGGCCTTGAGGTTCAACTCTTCGGTGCCCGCCGGAACCGAGGTCTTGACTGCCTCTCGCAACGCTTCCACGGGAATCAGGCCGGTTACCGCTCCAAAGAATCCCAGCATGACAATGTTGAGAACAATCTTGCGCCCCAACTCCTCTGCAAAGCGGGTGGCGGGGACGCCGAATGCTTTTCCCTTCGGTCCAGAACTCGTGGGTTTGACCATATCTTTCTCATACACGAGAATGCCGTCCTCGGTCATGGTATCCTTGTACTTCATATAACCGTCATTGGACATGGCCATCATGATCTGCGGTGAGGTGACATAGGGATACAATACCCTGGCATCGGATACGACTACCTGGGCGCTGCAGGCGCTGCCGCGTGCCTCGGGCCCGAAACTTTGAGTCAGTGTCGCATGCTGATCATTGAAAATGGATGCGGCCTTGCCGATGATGTAACCGCAGAGAATAACCCCTTGGCCACCCAAACCGGTGATTCTTATTTCAGTCGTTGCCATTGCCGCCTCCATACGGTTTGTACTTGTCTCCAAACATCTTCTTGTGGCATTCGTTCAGGTTATCGAGGTATGTCGGCCTCTCGATATCGACGAACTTGCCGACTGTAATCTTCGATTGGTAATCGATGCTGACTGCTCCCAGATCGGCGCCGTGACGAATCTCGCTGTTGTCATGGTAGAACTTCATCAGGTTGAGACCGGTGCCGAGTTTGTTGAGCCTGGCATAGAGGGTGGAACAGGGGGAGATGACCTCGACGAACGAGAAACCTTTCTTGGTGATCGCTTCCTTGAATGCCGTGGTCATGCGGCGGACGTGCAGGGCCGTCCAGCGGGCCACATATGTCGCGCCGGATGAAGCTGCCAGCCACGGGACGTTGAATGGAGGCTCATAATTACCGTACGGTGTGGTTTTGGATTTGGCTGTAATGGGTGTCGTCGGCCCCACCTGGCCACCAGTCATGGCATAAATGAAATTGTTGACGCAGATGACCGTTATATCGACATTGCGCCGTGCCGTATGGATCAAATGGTTGCCGCCGATAGAAATCAGATCTCCATCCCCGGAGAAGACGATAACCTTCATATCTGGCCGAGCGATATGGAGGCCGAGGGCGAACGGAATCGGCCGACCGTGAGTGGTGTGAAACGAATCGAGCTTCAGGTATCCAGCCACCCGGCCGGTACATCCGATCCCCGAGACCAAGGCTACCTTGTTCAGGTCGATCTCGAGTTGTTCGAGAGCCTCTGCGAGCGCCCTCACCGTCGTTCCCAGTCCACAGGTCGAACACCAGATGTGCGGAATGCGATCCATACGAAGGAGATGTTCAATTGGATGTTCGTCTCTTGCTTGATTCTTTGTTTCTACGCTCATTTCACAGCTTCCTTTATTGTGTTGTAAATATTATCTGGATTATGCACCGTCCCTCCTGCGTGCCCGACAAGGTACGTTTCACATTGTCCGGCAGCACAACGGTTCATCTCCAGGTATACCTGCCCGTAGTTCATTTCCACCATGACGAGCGCCTTCACCTGTCTGGCCAGCTCCCGAATCCTCTTTTCGGGGAATGGCCAGACCGTGACCATCTTTATCTGGCCAACCTTGATACCTTCGGCTCTGGCATTGGTAATGGCCGGCTGGACTACCCGGGAGGTGATACCGTACGCAATGACCACCACCTCAGCACCTTCAACACCCTCTTCTTCGAGCCAGATAATCTCATCGACATGAACTCGCACCTTCTCTACCAGGCGGCGGACGTTTTCCTCCTGGGCTTCGGCGTTTATAATGGGATACCCCCGGTAATCATGAGTAAGGCCAGTAACATGGAATTTGTGCCCCTCACCGACCGGCAACATGGGAGGAATGAGGTCATCGGTCTCTTCGAACGGCCATGCCTCGCCCGGCTTCTTATCCGTGTACCGGCGTTCGGCCAGATCGATCTCTTCAGCGGATGGTATGACTACCCTTTCGGTCATGTGCCCCACACACTCATCGGTCATGATGAGAACCGGCATGCTTCTCTGAAAGGTTGAATGCGTGTATGGCAAGCTCGAACGATTCCTGCGGCGAATCGGGGGCCAGGGCGATTACCTCATAATCGCCATGCGAACCCCAGCGCGCCTGCATCATGTCTGCCTGCCCGGGAAGGGTCGGGAGACCCGTCGAGGGACCACCCCGTTGGACATTTACGAGCACGCAGGGTGTCTCCAGCATGATCCCCAATCCGAAGTTTTCCATCATCAGCGAGAATCCCGGGCCGCTCGTGCACGTCATCGATTTCGTGCCTCCCCATGAGGCACCAAGTACCGCTGCCATGCTTGCCAGCTCGTCCTCCATTTGAACGAAAATCCCACCGATCAACGGAAACCGCCGGGAGACCCTCTCTGCGATTTCGGTGGAGGGTGTGATCGGATAACCCGCAAAAAACTTGCATCCGGCAGCAATGGCTCCCTCAGCGGTGGCATAATTTCCGTCGAGATAATGCGAACCTGTCAGAACGTTACCGGAGTCTGCTTTCAATTGCTCACCTCTTCTTCCTCTGTCTCGATTCGCACACAGTAAATGGCGAAATCCGGGCATATCACTTCGCATAAGTCACAGTTCACGCATTCCTCGGGTTTGACGACCTCCGGAGGGTGGTAGCCCTTGGAATTAAAGTCATCCGAAAGCCTGAGAACACCCTTGGGGCAGTACTCCACACAAAAACCGCACCCCTTGCAGCGCTCCCTGATAATATGAAGCTCACCCCTGGGAATCTTGAGCTTGTCGATGTCGAGTGGTGTTCTCCAGAATGGCATACAAGGCCTCCAATTTCAGACCGCGCACACGAGCGAATAATCCATCATAGACTATAGAAAGAATCGACTGCCGTTACAGTTCTGGAAAAGATTAAATACCAGTGACCAATCAAGAAAGAAATGGGATCGTTTATCCAACGTTTTGGAAGTCATATACCAAAAGGGCGAGATTCAACTCCAGTTGATGATCGATGCCCCAGTGAATAAGATGCAATTTCCGTTAAGCATAACTTTAAGATATTTCGTAAAAAATGTCCAGCGTGAAATCATAGAACGGCTTGGATGCTATAAAAAATAGTCCATATCTAACACCTGGTCAGCAATTTTCGTAATAATCACGGGTTATCCTTGTTTGGAAGAGACCACCTTTCTCTATTGTCAGCCGTTTATAAAGTCTGTATGGTTCTATACGAGACTGATATTTCGGTAGAAAATATGAGGTAGGAATCCAGATACCATGGCCTTCAGATACAGCATACGCTTTAGCGGTGCCAACGGACAGGGACTGCTCCAGGCAGCAAGAATTCTAGCGGAAGCTGCGGCTATATACGACGATAAAAACGCCGCCGAAAGCTGCTCCTACGGTCCGGAAGCAAGAGGAAGCGCAGCCCGAGCCGAAATCATCATTTCCGATGAAGACATAGACTACCCAAAAGTTGATGCGGTTGATTTCCTCATAGCGCTGACCCAGGAAGCATACGACAAGTACATCGGAGATCTGAATCCAACGAGTATTGTCGTGACGGACAACCGAATCAACACCGGTAACGAAACCGAAAGGAGAAAGCTCTTTTCCGTACCATTCGCTGAAATCGCCGAAAAAGAGTGCGAACGACCGACTATGGTAAATATCGTGGCCCTCGGATTTTTCGCAGGAGTGAGTGAGATTATCAGCGAATCATCCATTCGCCAGGCGATTCTCTCACGTGCTCCAAAAACATCCGAGGCTATTTATATCAAGGCTTACGAGGCCGGTTTCCAAGCGGCCGTTCAGCAGCGAGGCAAATAGAAAAACAGAGGAGATGAGCCTTCACGGACCACTGCCGACTCTTCATCAAAACAGCCGCCAGCGAGGCACTCGCACACGCCAATCAGCGGTTTGCTGCTCCTCATACGAATAAAGGAATTATCGCATGAAAGATCCGTTGACCCGATTGACCGAAAAAACAGCTGCCTTGGGGAATTACAATCGAAAGTATCTTCACATCATTTCCAGAAATATCGAGAAATTGACTACCGCGTTAGAGCAGCAGGGTAAGCTCGACAGGATGCACCTGTGGAGTTATTCGTTGGAGATTCCTGGCGAAATGGATACCGCTCTGGAATTAGCCTCGAGCAGGGAAGAAGCACTCGATTTCCTCAGCTGTTACTATGCCTTGCAGTTCCTGCACATGAACCTGCGGATGACCGATATCACCAAGTTGGAACTGGCCACAAGCCCCCAGCGCCCACAAACAGGCAAAAAGCTCATGCTCGAGGCGGGCCGCATGTTTCGCTACCTGACGAAATGCTACATGCAACGTTTGCTTGATGTCTTTATCGAAAAGAAAGATGTTCCTGAATTCGTCATGATGGGAGTCGGTACCAGATCCGACCAGGACGACATCGACTTGGGTATCGTCCACCGGGGACCGGGAGACCCCGAGATCCTCAATCACACCATCGCCCATTTGGCCACACAGATGTTTAAAACGGCGACACAACTTCACTTTCACCTCTCCGAACATGTCGGAAGCAGCAGCCTGACTGCTACCATAGAGGAGTATGAGGAAATCCTCGATCACGATAACTACGATTTTGTCATCGTCACCGAGATGCTCGGAGCTGCAACCATTCTCGGAAGCCACTCCCTTTACAAGGAGTTCACGGCGAGAGTAACGGACCGTTTCTACTACGATTCGAAAACGAAAGTGAATCGCTTTCATGAGGGTTACCTCAGAGGTATGCTCGGTGAAATCCGAGCGCTTCTCACACGCCCCAAGCCGTCGGGAACGATCAATCCCAAGGAGGATGCACTCCGTCCCATCAAAGGCCTCATATCAGCTCTCAAGCTCGTATACGGTATAAAAAAGGTCAACGCCTGGAACATTATAGACGAACTCAAAGAGAAGAATCCACAGCGGCTGCAACAGTATGACGATCTTGAGAAATCCCTGAGCTTCTGCGAGATGTTCCGGTATCTCTACCAGATGATGGTCGCTCAGGACGAAGATATTGTCCTATACGATCCAAGCATTGAGGCAATGGTAGCAAAAATAGCCGAGATGATCGGATTTGAGAACAGGAGAGTCGTTTCCGCAAAGGAATTCATGCTCGTGCTCTACTATGAATTTCTCGAGAAAAGCATCAAAGCTATCGACGTATTGACCGACGATCTGAAAAAGCACCTGCGTGAGGTGAGTGCATATAAACCGATTTTCTCGGGAGACATACACAAGAAACCGGGATATGAAGGAAATCTGGCAGTTGATTTCATCAGGGCATCAGCATTCTCCGGTGGCATTACATACTGGGACGATTTTCTCGAGGAGTTAGGTCATGAAGACAACGTCTTCTACAACGAATTTGTCCAAAGCTTTCACGAATTGCCCGAAAGCTCGCGCAATAAAGTCGCCCAGGAGTATGTGACGGGGACAAAATACAACGCGCCATCTGTCTTGAGATTTCTCGTTATCCTGGGTAAAAAAGCAGAGAGCGAAAGAGAAAAGACTGTATTCAACCTCATCAGTAAGCTATTCATCGGCGAATTGGGGCAACTGGTCAGCCCC
>SMTZ1_10006769_pt1 | contig 11534 bp, 10 predicted proteins | sample DeeMarSWOR136_30_FD_25667 | JGI IMG/M metagenome (IMG submission 25667)
TGCTTCTTCCATTATGCCATCGAGAAAATTTTTCATTGATATGATTTTATTTAGGTGTCCTATGGCCATTGATGGAACCGAGGTATCTCGCAACTGGAGATGGTAAATTTTTTGGTAGTATTCCTCCGAGAAAATGTCGGCACTCATCCATTTTTCTTTAAGTTTATTCATCGATGGACATTCTTCAGTCATCATTATTGCTGTTCCAAAACATACAGCGTCGGCACCCATTGCTAGCGCCCCTAAAAAGCCTCTCGCGTCGCCAATCCCCCCTGCTGCGATTATTGGAACTGAAAGCATTCTCCTTCCTAATGTGAGATTTACTAGGGTTGTTTGCGTGAGAGGGTTTTTAAAACCTGTTCCTTCGAGTCCAACGATGGTGACTGCATCTGCGCCCGCTTTTTCGGCGCTTTGAGCGTGTGATATCGTTGCCGATTTGTGAAACCAATAGCAGCCTGCCTCGTGAATTCTCTTTCCAATAAAATCTGCTTGATAGGCTGAAGTCGTGAAAATTTTCACTCCTTCGTCTAGCGCAACCTCGACATAACCCAAATACTCTTCCTGGGTTTTTCTTTTCATCGATTGACCTCCTCTTACTTGAGGGGGAATTACAGAAATGTTAATTCCAAAAGGTTTATCCGTCAAATCGTGCATGCGGCTGAGTTCCTTTTTAAATAGAGCCGGCGTTTTAAAATTTAACGCAGTTACTATACCAAGCCCTCCAGCGTTTGAAAATGGAGCGGCAAATTTCGCTCTCCCTATTCCAGCAAACGCTCCCATTATGACTGGATACTTAGTTTCCATCATTTCAGTTAAGCGAGTCTTCCAAATCATAGCAAATTAACCAATTCTTAGAGTTCTTGTTTTTAATAAACCTATTATTTAAAGTAAATTAAAATACTATTTAAAGAATTAAGGTTAATAACATTATAATGGGAATAAAGGATTTTTTCAGTCTAATTAAAAGCGCATTCACAGAAGTAGAAATCGACCAAAATTCCGGCGTTATTCTACAAAACGAGGACGCAGATCCAAGGTACATAAAAAAAATTCGTTTATGGAACCTTATTGAACCAATAACGGTTTATGGACTAATTCATTTAATAATGTGGACCAGCTGGCTTGACATGAGCGTGTGGTGGATGTGGGCTGGTTTCGGGGCGTTGTTGTTATGGTCGCTGATATTTTCGCCAATTATTCATTATAAATACGAAAAGGATGTGTTTTTAACGGAGGAACAAAAAGCAAGAGGAGTATGGTTTTATTTTTTCGAATGTAGAGGGTTTGGTTCGCCTAAGAGATATTACTTCTCAGTAGACGGAGACCCTCCTTTACTGAGGAAACATTCTAAAGAAATACTTGCGCTTATTGCCTTTTTAGATCTCGTTTTTGTGTGTGCTGCAATTGTCTTTGACCAAGAAATAACTGATATTCTAACACCGATAATTGGAACGAATTTGGTGCTAAAAGTGTTAGCAGAAATTATAATTCTGGTTGTTTTGAACGCAATTTTGGTTTTTCTAGCCTTTCCGGTTATGTTAAGATTAGATAATTTTGTAGATAGTATAAAGTATTTGATCGCATTTATTATCGTTGCATTACCTATGATTGTGCTAATAAATGTTATTTTCATTATATTTGAGCCGTTTTTAAGAGAAGCTTTGGCAGATTATCCTTATATGAGCCTAAGAGGGGATTACGCATTACAAAGGTTATTAAGTTTCAATATTATTGATTTTGGTGGACAATGGGCAGGATACATTTTTTGGGGGTGGCTACAGCAACTCTTATTTCTAAGCATATTTTCAGTACAATTCTGTCGTGCCTTTGATATAGAAAAGTCTAAAAAACAATTATTCGCTGCATGCTTACTGTCTGCGTCGTTTTTTGGTTTAATTCACATCCCAAATTTTTGGCTTGGCTTGTTCACTTTCATATCGGGATTTTTTTGGGCATTATATTTCCTTCAACGCAGAAATTTGTTTTCCATGGGAGTCGTCCATGGTTTCGGCGGAACCATGTTTAACAAATTAATCCCAATAAACTTTTCAGTTGGACCTTCACAAGTAGTTATTTAAATCCAAAGGTAAAATATAATATTTGGTGAAATCACAAAATGGAAAGTATCAATTTAGCCGGATTAAAAATTAGTCAATTTGGATACATCTATAAAGATGTAGAAAAAGCAGCCAAGATTCTCGAAGAAAAATTGGATCTACCTAAGTTTGGAATAATGGAGCTCCCAGAAGACACAATATTATACAGGGGTAAAGAATCAAAGGTAAAGTACAAAATGGGGTTTAGCAGATTGGGCGAAATTCAAATCGAACTTATTCAACTGCTCTCTGGTGAGTGTCTTTATAGCGAATTTTTAAATGAGGGAAAAGAAGGCTTACACCATGTCGGAGTATACGTCGAAGAGCTCGAGCCTTATGCAGAGAAAATGAAAGAGAAAGGTTTCGAATCGATTCAATCGGGCATTATTGCTTCGCAAGCGTACGATTACTACGACACCGAAGACACGATAGGATTTATGCTGGAACTTATTAAAGTTAAAAAGAAGAGAACGAGAAAAAGACCATTATAAGATGGCTTTCAAGTTTCCGATTGATAATTCTCTACTAAGAAAAGCAAAAAAAAGTTAATAAAGATAAAAGTCGATTAATCTATTCAACAATACAAATTCAATGTCGATAAAGATGTCGAAAGAGAAGGTAAAAAATACGAAGTACAAAATGTCTCCATTCGTTCACGCGGCTTCAATTAGAGCAAAATACTATCGCGAAGATAGGATAGCAATCATCTACGGCCAAGAACAAATTAATTGGCGGACATTTTACACAAGAATAAAGAAATTGGCAAATGCGTTTAGATCGATAGGAATTAAAAAGCAAGAGAAAATTGCATTTATTTTTCATAATAGTCCCCAGTTTTTAGAAGTTAATTTTGCAGCGCAGTTGATTGGAGCCGTGCCTGTTCCTGTCAATTATAGGTACATTTCTTCCGAAATAGAATATCTTGTAGATAATTCGGATTCTGTATGCTTAATGCTCGAGGAAGATAGTCTGGATGAAGTTTTAAAAATAAAAGATAAATTGAAGAAAGTCAGAAAATTCATTATCTTAGGAACAAAAAAGGTTGACGGATTCTTAGATTACGAGGAATTAATAAATACTGCTAAAGATAAAGAGAGAAAAACTCCCGTTTACGACAACGATCTTGCCTGTATAATCTATACTGGTGGAACAACTGGAAGATCTAAGGGAGTAATGCTTTCCTACAAAAATGTATTATCGAATCAAGAAAGCGTTATTGCGTATTTAATCAATGCGCTCCCAAAAGTAAATATTGAATCCCAAAAATATGCCGACGACGAATTTGCTCGAAAGATAATGAGCGCTTTCGATGTATTAAGTGGTTTCGTTCAAGGCTTTTATTCAAAACCCAAAAACCATGAAAAAATCTCGGTATTGGTAACTCCAGAAAGAGAAAAAGGAGCTTGGATCAAACCTTTAACTATGGCGTATAGAGAAGGAAAAATTAAAATTATGTCAGGGATGCCCGAACCCGACCAAGTAGATATTATGTTGATAGCTGATGTTGGCGAACAATTCAGGGATTTTGCCAATTTATTACCCTACCCCCACACTAGAAAGGGAAAAATTGCATCAACGCCTAAATTGTTAAGGAGATTTTTATTTGGCGGAATTAAAATGAAGGGCTCGTTCAAGTTGAGGATGAACCTGATTGGGTCTTTTTTAAAGCCAGATAAGAGAGTTTTAAACAATTTAATTGTACCTCCAATGTTTCATCTCGCGTCCTACGCGTTCGTGATTATGTTTTACACTTATGTGAGCGGCGCTTTAGTAATGCCCGCGAGTAAAAGTTTCTCGGTGGAGGAAACGCTTCAATTAATCGAAGATTCTCAACCAGGTTGGATGTTTTTGGTTCCTGCGATGTATAAACAAGTTCTCGACTATTTTGAAGAAAATCCTAAACATGGTTACGATTTAACATCTTTAAATATCGGACTTTCGGGTGCTTCGTTATTAAGAGCGAAATATAAGAGAAAGTTGATTAAGAACTTCCCCAATATGCTCGTATTCGACGCGTTTGGTCAAACCGAAATGGCACCAGTAGCTACGATCAAATTAGATGCGGTCGAAGATACAGTTACAGATAGGTCTGTTGGAAAAGTCTTACAAGGAATTGACATTAAAATAATCGACGAAGAGGGAAACGAGGTTTCGGAGGGGGTTACTGGAGAAGTTTGCTATAAAAGCGATTCTGTAATGCTTGGGTATTATCGCGATGATGAAAAAACCAAAGAGGCAATTGACGACGAGGGTTGGCTTCATAGCGGCGATTTAGGCTACACTAAAAATGGCGAGTTGTTCACGGTTGAACGGCTGAAGGAGTGTATAAATACTGGTTCTGAAAAGGTTTTCCCTCTAGAGGTCGAAGAGGTGATTACTGACCATCCTGCCGTTCAAGAAGTTTGCGTTATTGGAGTGCCCGACGAAAAATGGGGTCATATTGTGAGAGCAGTTGTTGTGTTAAAACCAGGTAAGAAAGCGACGGAGCAAGAGATAATAGACTGGTGTGGAGGTAAAATTGCCAGCTATAAAAAACCAAGGAGCGTAATATTCAAGGAGAGTTTTCCAATGTCTGCAGTTGGAAAGGTCCAAAGACACAAAGTACGGGAGAAGTTTGGTAGTCCCGAAGCAAAATAATTCATTTCTCTTTTTTTTGAGGTAATGGAATTACAAAAGACACTCTTCTTTTATATTCAATATATTCATGACCGAATCGTTCTTCTAAATTTTTTTCTTCCCATAACTTTACAAAGGCAATTAAAAAAACGATAATAACGGTTGTAAATCCTAAGGTTAAGAATAATGAATTAAAAAAGAATCCCAACGCGTACCAAAACAACGCGTATCCAAAAATCATCGGGTTTCGAGTGTATTTATATGGACCAACAATAACTAATTTCTGCGTTTCTGTATCTTTTGTTGGAACGGGAGAGCCTTCGCCTATTTTGTAAATAGAATAATTCGACCATAATGCCCAGAATAAACCAATCGGTAAAATTATAAAAGAACCAATTAAATTAATGGGATAAGTTATAAACGAAGTAATTCCGATTATGGAATCAATAAATAACGAAATCAAAACACCAATCGTTGGAAGTAAAACTATTACCATTATTCCACTCCAGACTAACGCAAATTTTCTTTTTCTTTTTCTTTTTCTTTTATCGTTCTCTGACATTTTTTTTTACTAATATGATTTATTATAATTTGATTTAAAATCAAAAAACCTTCTTAATAACCTTTTTTAACAACTTCGGATCATCTGTAAAAATTCCATCTACTCCCATTTCAAACAATTTCTTCATTGTTTCTTCTTCATTAATAGTCCAAACATGCATATAGAGCCCTTTTTTGTGAGCGTTTTTAATTGATCGCTCTGTGACGATGTGGAGTGGTCCCATCGAAACCGGAACTTGTAGAGCGTCCCCAGAAAATCGCGATTTTTCGTTAATCATTCCGAATTTGTTTCGAAGATAAAAGCCGAACACTTCTTTTGCCGAAAAACATGTTACCATGTTCGGAAAATGTTTTCTCACTAATTTTAGATTACGAGTATATTGGGAGGCGGTTAAAACTCTATGCTCCGCGTCGTATTCCTTTATTAACTCTACCCAATACTGCACTTGACTGGAATTACTGTCCTTCAAATCGATGTTGAATTTTTGATTGGGAAATTCAGATAAGATCTCGTCCACTGATGTAAAAGTTATGCCTTTACCTCGAAAAGGAAAGGTCCCGCCGTTATCGTTCGTGAAATTATACCCCGCGTCAAATTTTCTTAGCTCTTCAAGGGTGTAATCAGCAGGCTTACCGGTTCCATTTGATACTCTCGATACATCGTCGTCGTGAAGTATAACGAATTTTTTGTCTTTTGTGAGATGAGTGTCCGTTTCGAGAACATCAACACCAAACTCTACGGCTTTTTTGAAGGAAATTAAGGTATTTTCTGGATATTCTAGTGGAATTCCCCTGTGAGCGAGGAGTTTGGTTGGTGTTTCAAAGAACTTTTTCTGCACGATTTTTTTAACCTGAATTTAATTCATTTTTTCAGATAATTGTTTTGAATATCTAAAACGAGTGCGCTCCAGCCAAAATTTTTTGCTCCCATTCCTTCACCCGTAAATGGATTATAATATTCTCTAAATCCTTCTTTTTCTACGAGTTCAATAGTTTTTAACGAAAATTGATTACAGAGGTCTTGATACCCTTTCTTTTTTAAAGCTCTTATTAAGAACCAGTTCATGTTTATCCATGGTGGGCCTCTCCACAGTAGGGCTATAGAAGTGGGACTAAACGATTCTTCAGAAATTGCCACAATAGGAATTGGATAATCAGTCCAGAATTCCTTTTCGTTCGTAAGATATTTTTCCATTAACGCTTTTTCAATATGCTTTGGTAGATCTGAAATTATTAGTGGGAACAAACCCGTAATGGTTTTGACATCAACTTGCGTAGCGTTTTTGGAGTAAACATCAAAAAAAAAGCTTTCATTTTCGTTCCAACAATATTTAATTAACGCTTGACTTATAGTTTTAGCCCTTTCTATATATTTTTGGGATTGCTCCTCGTTTCCTAGTTCTTTAAATAGTTGGCTTAAAATTTCAGCGCCTTCTATGTAAGTACAATTGGTTAATAAATCGCAAAACACAAAATAATCTCTTTTTTTAATTGCTTCAATATCCCAATCTGCTTTCTTAAGGACTTTTAGTTGCTTAAAAAGGTTTCGAAAAACTCTAAGGGCAAAAAACCTTTTTCCGCTAATCCCCAGTGCCTTATCGTATTTTGGACAATTATCGGTTCCAGATTCCCAGCTATGGATAATAAAAAGCAATGGGATTTCTTTACTTAGTAATCTCTCTGTATAATACCAGTCGAAAAACGCACTGATCTTCGGTATAACTTCTTGTAAATTCTCTTTATCATCTGTAGCTTTATATATAGCATCGATGGCATGCGCGAGGAAGGGAGCTTGAGTAATAGAGGAAATCTCTTTTGATTTATAATATCTTTTGATAAGCCAATCTAAAATGGAAAACGGTTTAGTATGATAAAACATATGGGGCAAAAATCCATTGGGCTGCAAAAATTTTAGCATTGATTCGAGTTCTTTTTTTGCTAGCGAAACATCAAATTGGCTCGTTACGATAATGTGAAAGCAACTATCCCAAAGCCATTGATGAGGATATCTTTTGATATCTGGGCATATATAAGTAAACTCTGTTCCGTCAGAGCTAATGCCCATTTTAAGATTCCGCTGATATAATTCTTTAACTCTTTCTAATAAACTCATTTTATAATTCCTATTTTCATTCGCACATTATTAATTATTATTATATTTTCATCAGAAGTAAATCTTCACTTAATTGGAAAATTTATTAAGGAAAATCCATAATAAACTCTAATACGATGAACCCAAACGATATTTATCTGAGTTTCGACCTCGACAATACTTTAATTAACAATCACGAAGGAATTATAAATTCGTTTAATTACGCAATGCAGCAATACGCTAAGGAGACAATTCCTCCAAATTACATTAAGCGAATGATTGGAATGCCATTACACGAAATGTTCGCAAAAATCCTAAACGACTCAACTGACAAATATGTTGACGCATTTCGAGAATATTACGGCAAGATTGGGATTTATCAAGCAAATTTAATTAATGGTACCAAAGAAAAATTAGAGGAATTGAAAACAATAGGGTTTCACATGGGATTATTATCTTCAAAAAAGCATGAGATGGTAGTTCGAATTATAGATATTTTAGGAATTAGCAAATACTTCGAGTTAAGCTTGGGAGAAACGAAAGAACAAAAGAAAAAGTACGATCCGATTGTAAAATCAGTTCTTACGAAAAAATTGCCAGGTAAAAAAATCGTGGTAATCGGAGACCACATAAACGATGTAAAAGTCGCAGAAATGCTTAAATGCCCGTTTATAGGAGTACTTACGGGGACTACAAAGAAAAGAAAGCTAAAAAAGGGTATTTCTGTACCGTGTAAAATCTTGAAAAGCGTAAAAAAACTAAAGCCGAAAACAATTTACTCGCTTCTTAAAAAGGGTTAGTCGACAATTTTAACCATATCTTGACTCTTTTCTTTTACAACTTTTTCTCCCACATCAGCAATTCTTCGCGCCAACTCTGATATTTTCCACTTTTCGTAGCCTTTTACATACGTAGAAAAAGTATCTTGGAGTGGATCTTTCCATTTTGATGGAATATTATCAGCACTTAATTGAGCCCCGAGGATCGCACCAACATTTCCACAATTGCAATCGGTATCGTATCCCATCATTCCTGCCACGCAAATCGATCTTCCAAGAGGATCTTCGTGTTTCGCTCCATATAATAGAGATAAAACGATTATACCAATATTTGGGAGCACATGTACTTGTGATTCCCTACTTCTTAATACATTTGCTCTGTCTGTCTCCGGAGTGGGCTCTTTATTGATTAATTCCTCCTTTAACGGTATCCAATATTCGTTAATGAGAACATTTCTGGCTTTTCTAAAATCGTTTGGATTTTGTTCGTAAATTTTAATCGCTTTTTGTACGGTTTTTGTGTATTGACTCTCGTTTTCTTTAGGTAAATAAGCGAGAGATTTTTCGATATTTTTTCTAATATCTATCTCGAAGAAAGCGTGAGAAATTAGGATAGCTACATATACTTCGCCCTCAATCCCAATTCCTGAATGAGAGATTGAACCGTCCATTTCAGCGTATTTTTTGGTTATTTCCGGGCAACCCGGCGTAATTTGCCCCCAAATATCTGCTCTCATTTGAGCGCCGATGAAATCAAAATAGGGATTGTTTAAAGCTCCAGATTCGGGTGGAAAAATGTTCGATTTTATGTTGTTTACCGCAGCCTTTTCCGCGGTAAAAACTGCTCTTTCGTATTTAAGAAGATTAATCCATTCTAAAGCGATGTCCTTCGCCGTAAGATTTAGTCCATACTTTTCTAACGCGATAAGAGCGATTATTTCGTACATTTCGTCGTCGTTGACGTAATTTAAATTGATTTTTTTCGGGTAATAATTAATTTCTCCATATCGGCGCTGAATACGCTCGACATCTCTTAATTCTAACGGCGCACCAACAAAATCTCCAGCAACACGGCCTAACCAAGAGCCATAGACCTTATTATAATATTCATTGGAAGTTAATTCTTTCATTATAGTTGCCATTTCGTGTTCATTTTATATAAAAATTAGGCGAAAATTTACATTTCTTGTTTGTATTTTTCACGCCATTTGGGATCTAACTTATTCAACACATCTTTAGCTTTCCATCGCACCCAGAAATAGTAGTCGTCCAAGGCATTTATCAATACATCTAACGCTTTTTTATCGCCTAGCTTTCCAAGCGCTTCTATTACGCCACCCCTAATTAGACTGCTACTTGCAGATTTATCGGAGGATTCAAGAAATTTAATCAGAACATCAACTATGTCATTGCCTAGTAATTTTTGCAGCGAATTGAACGCTACATCCCACATCTCTTGGCTGTACATGTTTAAAGACTTAATTAGCGGGATCACCGCCTTTTTGTCACCGATCTCACCTAGAGCCTCAATCGCGATAACTCTCAAATAATGATTGTAGGATTTCATCGCTTTAATTAAAGGTTCAACTATTGTTTTTTCTCTCAAAATGCCAAGCGCTTTGGCAGATTTTATTTTCTTGGTGATATCCTCTTCCTTAAAACCTAGTAAAAGTCGTTCAATCATATTTTCTATGTCCGCTTTCGCTTCGTGAGATCCAATCTCTTTTAAGACTCTATAAGTAAACCATTTTAAGTTCGAGTCTGTTTCCTTTTCTATCACCCAACGGAATGGTTCGAGCGCTTTGTCGTAATAATATTTACCTAACAACTCAGCAGCTGCAGACCGAACGCTTTCGTTTTCGTCCGAGATGTAATAGTTTACATTATCTTTAAAGTGATCTTTGTCTTCGAGCTCAATTAAAGCTTCAATTATCGACTTTCGAACTTCCCATTCGTCGCTAACTTTATATAAATTGTGAAGCGTCTCAATTGCTTCTTTTTTGCCTATTTTTTCAGCGTTCTCGACGATATTTTTAATTAGTTTGCTCAAATTCAAGATCAAGTATAAAATAAAACTTTTAAAATTAATCATCTCTTTTTATGTTATAATTAAATATACCCTTGTTTTGAATAATGCATTCTCCAGATTATCTTTTTAATGAAATCAACAGATTAGGTAGAAAAGAAGTTATTGAGCAACTTCATAAATTATACATAATCAGCGAAAGGAGTTATAGAAAGAGAATTCTGGAAATTCTAAATAAACTAAAAGATATCGACCATTTCGATCTCATCGAGAATTATTTTATTTCAGAAGAAGATCCCGATGTAAGAATTGAAGCGGCGAACTTATTAGCATCGAATTATAAAGAAACTAAGGCAACTCGACCTTTAATTTGGGTTTTAGAGAACGAACCTACGAACGAGATTAAATATATCGCGCTAAAACTATTAGTTGAATTAGGTTATAGAGAAGAACAGCTTAAGAAGACCGTTGAAATATTAAAAAAAGACCTAAGAAGCCAAAGCGATAGCGTTAAAATTGAAGCTGCAAAATCTTTAGGACTCTTAGAGGTCAAATCAGCGGTTAAAGATTTAATAGAGTCGTTGAATACATACAATAAAAGAGTTCGAATTCAAGTAATTGAAACGCTGGGAATTCTAAAGGACGAGAGAGCAATTCACGTATTAATACCGTTCCTAAGCACTACAAGTCAGGATTTGTGGACCACAAATTTTAACGCCTTAAAAAATATTCTGGAAGAGAAATTTCCCCTTCTATTGATTCAAATTTTAAAAGAAACTGACGATTCAGTCGGCCATGGCTTTATAAGGTTAGGTATAATTAAGGCTTTGAGGAAATTGAACGATAAAAAAGCGATATTACCGCTCATAGATTTATTAGAAGATCATTATTATTGGGTACGGTGGGAAGCGGTTAAAGCGTTGGACGATTTGGAGCCAGATTGGCGAAAAGAGTACGAAAATATCTTAAGAGAAAAGAGTACGATTATAAAGGAACAGCAATAAATATACAATGTATTTAGTACCATACGATGAATAGTTAGTAAAATTACTTTTTAAAAGGTAGGTTAAATGAGTAAATGGAAGGATTTGGACGATAAGTTAAATAAATATCTCAGATTATCCACATTTCCAGTTGCAGTGAAATTAATTGAGGATCAAAAAGAATTAGAAAGGATTAAATTCCTAAAAAAACCAGATAAGAAAATTGCCCTTTGTCAAATTTTTAGCTACGCCAGAAATTATGGATGGACAATGGGATGTACTCAAGAGGACAATTTATGCCCTCTCGCAGATATCGCAATCGGTTTTGAGGAGCCTCACAAATTGTTTTTAGAAGGGGCTTTCTTTGTAGGAAGATACAAC